>Ga0114923_10000425_pt1 | contig 34501 bp, 32 predicted proteins | sample SumtaG_FD_89578 | JGI IMG/M metagenome (GOLD analysis project Ga0114923, IMG submission 89578) | Deep subsurface microbial communities from Indian Ocean to uncover new lineages of life (NeLLi) - Sumatra_00157 metaG | ecosystem: Environmental > Aquatic > Marine > Oceanic > Sediment | place: near... | reverse complement strand
GTCGTTCAAGCGGCGCAGATGGAAGCGGATCGACTTCATGATGAATACATCGGCACCGACCATTTGCTGTTGGCCATGAGCCGATCGACCGATCCACAAATCCGACGTGTGTTGGGCCGGCATCAGATCACGCCAGAGGCCATCTACAGCTCGCTACGAGAAGTGCGCGGTGAGCAGCGATTGACCGGTAGAGACTCGGAAGAACGCTATCAAATCCTCAAGAAGTATTCCACCAACTTAACGGAGATGGCCAAGCGCAACGAACTCGACCCTGTCATTGGCCGCGAATCCGAGATTCGCCGCATGGAGCAGATTCTGTCCCGTCGGCGCAAGAACAACCCTGTCTTGATCGGCGAACCCGGCGTTGGGAAAACGGCGGTGGTGGAAGGTTTGGCGCAACGCATGGCTGGCGAAGATGTGGCCGAAACGCTCAAGGGAAAGGAAATCGTGTCGCTCGACATCGCGTCGATGGTGGCGGGCTCCAAGTTCCGAGGCGAATTCGAAGATCGCTTGAAATCCGTGATCAAAGAAATCGAGGCCCATGACGGCGAAACGATTCTGTTTGTCGATGAGTTGCATACACTGGTGGGAGCCGGAGCAGCCGAGGGTGCCATCGATGCCTCCAACATGCTCAAGAAGCCGTTGTCCCGCGGCAAATTCCAGATGATCGGCGCCACGACGTTGGACGAATATCGTGAGCGCATCGAAAAAGATTCGGCATTCGAACGCCGATTTCAAAAGATCTACGTGGGCGAACCGACGGTCGGAGAGACGGTGGCCATCCTGGAAGGCTTGAGAGAGAAGCTTCAGGAGCATCACGAAATTACCATTTCCGACGAAGCGATTGCCGCCGCTGCCCGTTTGTCGGAACGGTACATCGCCGAGCGATTCCTGCCCGACAAGGCCATCGACTTGGTGGATGAAGCGGCCAGCCGCATGCGCGTCGACGGAACCGGCGACACCGTGGCCGAAGCCGAAATCGCCGGACTCGTCTCTCAATGGACGGGCATTCCCGCCGAGCGGATGATGGAAGAAGAACGTTCGCGGCTGACAAACATGGAAGAAGCCCTGCATGCTCGTGTGATCGATCAAGACGAGGGCGTGCGTGCTGTGGCCGAAGCTGTACGGCATTCACGGGCCGGGCTGTCCGATCCTCGTCGCCCCATCGGCACGTTCCTGTTCCTGGGGCCGACGGGTGTGGGAAAGACGGAGTTGGCCAAGGCACTGGCGTCGTTCTTGTTCGGATCCGACGGAGCCCTGCTGCGCATCGATATGTCGGAATACATGGAGCGTCACGCCGTGGCCCGGCTGATCGGGTCGCCTCCCGGGTATGTCGGGTACGAAGAAGGAGGACAGCTAACCGAGGCCGTGAGGCGACGGCCTTATCAAGTCATCCTGTTCGACGAGATCGAAAAGGCTCATCCGCAGGTCATGGACCTGCTGCTGCAGCTGCTGGATGAAGGGCGACTGACCGACGGTCACGGCCGCACCGTCGATTTCCGGCACACCATTCTTATCATGACCTCCAACATCGGATCGGAGCATTTCCAATCCGATGATGCGGAAGAGACGATTCACAAGAAGGTGCGCGAGGCCATGCGAGAAGCTTTGCGTCCGGAATTCCTTAATCGCATCGACGAAACCATCATCTTCCACCCGCTTTCTGAATCGGCCATCGAGAAGATCGTCGACTTGAAGATTACTGACTTGAACGAGCGGTTGGCAGAGCAAGACATTCGCCTTGCATTGACCGACGAAGCCAAACGGGTCCTGGCCAAGGGAGGGTTCGATCCGCACTACGGGGTCCGTCCGCTTGCCCGCGCACTCAAACGGTTGGTGGAAAACCCGCTGGCGCGAGCGATTGTATCGGGTGAGATTTCCGGCGGCGATGCCGTCGTCGTAGACGCTGCCGCCATGTCGGACGTTCTCCTCATCCGGCGGCAGGAATGAACGCGCCAGCCTCCCCTGTACACTGACACTCTGATTGAGTCATCACGCATTGAAGGGAAGGACATGGATCGTTCACGGCTTGTTGCAGGTGAAATCGCTGAGTTCGCGGTTCTTGCGTCAGATGCGGGCAAAGCTGAGGATTGGAAGACACTTACGGAAATTCTGGACGAGCAGACACTCCGTGAGCTGTTGAGATGTCTTGTCCAGCTGGATCCGCCTGAACGGATTCATGAGCTGAAGGGGCTGGAGCAAACCCAGGATGACTTAGGCGCGGGGTTCTACGGGATCCTTCCCCGGCAGATCAGTGAGGACCTTCCCGTCCCTTCTGATGAACCCGGCCTGTTCGCCACGGCCCTTGCACTTGCCAACATCCGATCTGCCAACCTGGCGACGCTGGAAAGCACGTTCACGGATTACTCTCCTTCCTTTTTCGGCCGGCCGCTTCCTGTGTTCGGAGGTTTCGAGACGCCAACAGGCTGGCGATTGAGCATCGATGTGTCCGGAATGCAGGCCCTTGTCGCGGCATTGGCAAACCCCGAGACGAGGGTCGAAGATGCCCGGGGCATCGCTTCGCTGCCGGCATTCACTGAGATGATGACTCACCGCCGTGAGCTGGGATACGTTCCCGAACCACTAATCGATGCCGACGGATTGGCCTGGTGCATCCAGCATGCGGCGTCTGATGATTCCGTCGATCGGCTGTGGCGATGGCTGCATCCCCACAACTTCTTCGACCTGTCCGATGTGCGTGGCAATCTCGAGCAGTACGCTGGGCTGGTGAAGGAGCTCGACGAGCATCGTAGCGAACTCGAAGCTCGAATCCTCGGACAGATCGGGATCTATGTTCCAGCTGACATCGACTTCGATGACAACCTGACGTTTACCGTCGGCTGGGCCATCAACGGCTGGGCGACCCGCAACACAGGCGGGATCAACATGGAGCATTTCAAAGACGATTTCGATCGCATGCTGACTACGCTGACGCACGAAACATTCCATCGGTTGCAGTTGACGCTGTGTCCGGCCGATCCGAGCCATGAAGGAGACGACTTCGACCGCATTACCAACTACGTGCTTGAGAATCTGTGCGACGAAGCGTTGTATCGCGTTCTGTCCTACGTCTCATTGGAGGGCAGCGCCACCTACATCGGAGAGGGGAAGTTCAATGCTGCGTGGGATAAGGCTACTGAGCCGGCTCTGGCGCTCCTGTCGAAAGTCCTCGATGCGCTGGATTCGGATACCCTCGAAGAGATCGATGGCCTGTTGACGGAAGGATTGAAGTCCAACGGCCCGTTCTATGGATTCGGTGCGTTGCTGTCCGACGCCATCGTGCAGGCCGAGGGATCTCAAGCTTTGGGACTTGCGCTGCAGTCGGGAACTCCGCATTTTGTGTATAAGGGACTATCGATTCAGATTGAACACGGGCTTGAAATCGAACCTCGGCTTGTTGCAGCAGTCAACCGCCTGGTATCTGTATTCTCCAAACATGCCAGCGGGACGTAAGCTTCTAGTTCGCTACAGGAGCGGGCAACCCCAGTTCGGCGAATGCTTGGATCATCTGTTCCTCGGACAAGGCACCATGATGCCATTTGGGCACGTTCTCCATGAACGAAACCCCTTTGCCCAGCACGGTGTGAGCAGCGATGGCCGTTGGTTTCCCTGATCCTTTGGAAGCCAGGAACGACACGTAGGCGTTCATGATGGCATCGTAGTTGTGACCGTCGATCTCGTGAACGTTCCACCCGAAAGCGCGGAACTTCTCGGCCAGGTTGCCGACGTTCATGACGTCTTGAACGCGTCCGTCGATTTGGCAGCCGTTCCAGTCGATCATCACGCACAGGTTGTCGGCACGGTGATGAGCGGCCGCAGTGGCCGCTTCCCAGGGTTGGCCTTCTTGAAGCTCGCCATCGGACACAAAGCAATAGATACGCGAGTCGCGACCCGCCAGCTGAGCGCCCATGGCCAAGCCCAAAGCGACGGACAATCCGTTGCCAAGCGAACCGCTGGAGACCTCGACGCCGGGGATCTTCCATGCTGTGGATGGATGACCTTGCAGCATCGCTCCCAGCTTCCGGAACGACCACAGCTCGTCGCGGTCGAAATACCCCTGATCGGCAAGAATCGCGTAGAGAATCGGGCAAGTGTGACCATTGGACAGCACGAACCGATCACGATCCTCCCACTGAGGATTTCGGGGATCGTGGCGTAGGTACTTGTAATACAGAGCTGTCAGCAAATCGGCCATGCCGAGAGCGCCTCCTGGGTGTCCCGAGTTGGCTGTTGTAACGATCTCAAGCACGTCACCGCGCAGCTGATTCGCCTTTCGATTAAGTGCTTCGATATCCACGATTCCACATCCTTTGCAAGTCGTCGAAGTATCATACTCACTCGTTGTGCTTGATGGTAGACGGTAAGATGTCAGGTCGAAAGGAATCCCATGGTGCATGCCACGTTGTGTTTCATCATTCGCGAAGGTTCTCCCTCTCACGTCCTGCTGGGAAAGAAGAAACGAGGGTTCGGAGCCGGCAAGTTCAACGGCATCGGCGGAAAGCTGGCTCCCGGTGAATCGCCGGAAGATGGCATCATCCGGGAAGTTCACGAGGAAGTCAGCGTGATCCTTCCTAGGTCCGCCCTTCGTCCGGCCGGGCACATTACGTTTCGATTTCCGTTTCGTCCTGAATTCGATCATTACGTTCACGTATTCCGCGCTACCGAATGGGAGGGAGAGCCTTGCGAATCTCCGGAGATGGCACCGGTTTGGTTCCCGGTTCGCGACATCCCATTCGATAAGATGTGGCAGGACGATGCCTATTGGCTGCCGATCGTGCTCAACGGGAAAGCCATTCTTGCTGAGTTTGAATTTGGCGAAGACAACGAAACTGTTGTTTCTTGGGTCATTCGAGATGGGGCGTCCGTCAGCTAGCCGGATCCTGAAACGTGAACTGTCCTTGCCGGGAGAGATGCAAGCAGGCATGCTTCCGATGCACAGGTGGACACGACGATTGTGGTTGATCGAGAAGGCAATTACATCGATGAATCATGCAGAGGAGTAGTAGCGGAATGAAAGATTCCAACCAGCGAAGACGGTCACGGGAGCTGGGTATCAAACCTGGAATCCTGGCTCCTGGGACGGGCAACGCGATTACGGACGTACATGGAGTACGCATCGGCCAAGTAACCCTCATCGAAGAAGCTGACATTCGGACCGGAGCAACGGCCATCCTGCCTCATGCAGGCAACCTTTACAAAGACCGGGTGCCCGCAGGGATCGCGGTGGCCAACGGATTCGGGAAACTGATGGGATCCACTCAGGTTGTCGAGCTGGGGGAGATCGAAACACCGATCGTGCTCACAAACACACTGACTGTCCCCCGGGCCGCGGACGCGATAATCGACTGGACGCTCTCGCGACCAGGCGCTGAGAAGATTCGTTCGATCAATCCGATTGTAGGAGAGACGAACGACGGGATCCTCAACGCGATTGAGAAACGCGTCCTGACCTCGGAGCAAGCCCTGCAAGCTATCGAGTCGGCGTCGAGCGATCCCCCGGCAGAAGGGAATGTCGGTGCCGGAACGGGAACGGTGGCTTTCGGTTGGAAAGGTGGCATCGGCACGAGTTCACGAGTTCTCCCCCAGTCGCTGGGTGGATATTGCGTGGGCGTGCTTGTGCAGTCCAATTTCGGAGGTGTATTACAGATCCTGGGAGTGCCGATCGGCCGACTGCTCGAGCAGCATTATCTGCACGCCGAGCTGGACGAACCCGAAGGGTTCGCAGATGCCACGGCTGATGGATCGATCATGATTGTCGTTGCCACCGATGCACCCCTGTCCGATCGTAATCTCACTCGGCTGGCGCGGCGTTCGTTTGCCGGATTGGCGAGAACGGGATCGTCCTTTGTCAACTGCTCCGGCGACTACGCGATCGCCTTTTCGACCGCGGAGTCCGTACGGCGGACGCCTGAGCGACGAGCGAATGTTGCAGCAGTATGCGAGCTGCCCAATGAGTCGATGTCGCCTTTGTTTCAAGCTGTAATCGAGGCCACCGAAGAGGCGATCTTCAATTCCTTGTTCATGGCCGAGACGATGACAGGGCGCGACAACACGACGATTGCGACTTTGCCGCTTGATCGCGTTCTTCCAATCCTGCGCAATCGCAGCGTGATAGCATGAGTGAGAATCGCGAGCGAGAAGCGCTGTTTGACCGATGGGCAAACGGCTATGACGAATCGGTGCGGACTTGCAGGGGATTCCCATTCGAGGGATACGAAGCTGTTCTCGATGAGATCGTTCGGCGTGCGGATCCTGAACCTGGGCAGCGCGTCCTCGATCTGGGCATCGGCACGGGGGCATTGGCGCATCGTTTCGAATTACTCGGGTGTGAGGTATGGGGTATTGACTTCTCGGCGGACATGCTGGCCAAGGCCAACGCGCGATGTCCGACGGCTCATACACTTCAGGGAGATCTATTGGCGACCTGGCCAAGCGGACTTCCACATCAATTCGACCGAATCGTATCGGGATACGTATTCCACGAATTCGCACTGACGGACAAGCGTTTGCTTATCGAACGTGCTTTGAGACGTTTGGCTCCTGGTGGGCGGCTTGTCATTGGAGATATTGCGTTTGCGACAGTAAGAGCTCGATCCGAGGCTCGTGAGAAATGGGAAAGCGTCTGGGATCCCGATGAACACTACTGGGCTTGGGACGAAACGCAATCGTTGCTTGCGTCCCCGGAGTGGAGGCTACTCTATACACAAGTCTCCGAATGCGGCGGCGTATTCAGTATGGCGAAAGCAGCACTCGATGGCTGACCGACCATCCAGCTATCGTTGGCTCGAAGAAGCTGCGTTGACTGCATTGCCAGCGTTGCAGCGCGGCATCGTCACGAGAATCCCTACGGCCCTTTGTCCGGTGATCGGATTTCAAGCGGGCGATCCGGTAGGCTACGGCTTGGGAGTAATCGATTCCGAACTGATCGGCGTTTTCGGTTTGTATGTCGCTCCAACCGCTCGCAAATCCGGGCTCGGAAGAGCCATGCTTCGACGGATCTTTCAATGGGCGGAAATACGCGGAGCCGCACGGGCTTATCTACAAGTCGAAGCCAATAACGACCCGGCCCTTCGACTGCATCGAGGAATAGGATTGACCGAGTCTTACACCTATTGGTATCGCGTCCGCGGGAACCATCGATCGGGCCGTTCATACTTGTATTGACGTCGCTCTTGTGAGTTCATAGCTTGAGCATCGAACAACCCAGTGTGTCAAGGAGGCCCCATGCATTCGAACTCCACTTCCTCTCGATACGGTTCTCGTCGAAAGATCCTGATGCTCGGAAGGTTCATTCTTCTGATCCTGCTTGCTGGCACGGCCGCGATGGGGCGGGGGGCTCAGCAGACCGCAATCGAGGACGACCATCCGCAGTTCGGTGGATGGATCACGTTTGTCGAATCACCCGGAATCGGGCGCATTGCCGTGCACATCCAACAACCTGAAAAGCCTCGATATGTGCAAGGAGCCCCGGTGATTGTTAATGTCTCCGGCTTCTTTACGTCATCGTCGGGGTTCGATTTCGAATGGGAGCCCGATGCCGTGGGTGTGATCTACATCACCTACCTCTGGCCGGGCAAGAGTGACGTGCGTACCGGTCAATCGAGCCAGGGGATCTTCGATTATGGAGGCTCCAACTGTCTGGCCGCGCTACGCGACGTGATTCGATTCGCCACCGGAGAGACGCCCAATGTGACCGGGCAATACCTCCATGAACTCATCGATGTCGTTCCTCTATATGAAGTCTCCGGACTGTACGCGTTTTCGCATTCCGGAATCGTGGCCACCAACGTGCTTGCTCTACATGGCGAGGCGTTGTCCCGGGTGAAGTTTTTCGTGGGACGTGAGAATCCGACTGTCGATGCCATGTACCCGCTCGAGCCGGGGCATTGGGCCGACAGCACGGGACGACCGGTGCACAACCCGTTCTACGATCCAGCCGGGTATACGCCTACGTCGATCGAGATTGACTACTCGACCGTGTATTGGTCGGATACCGATGGATTGCCGGTATTCCGTTCGCTCGCGGGAGGCACAGACTATCTTTGTTCGTCCAAACATCCGCGGATGTGGAACAAGGACTATTGGTCCACCGGTTTGTTGCGGGCTTTGCTCGACAACGGAGCCCTAACGCGAGAAACCTGGCCGCGGAACCTCGCCACGCCTGAAGAAGCGGCCGAGCATTGGCCGTCCCGAACCACGGTTGACAACTACCCGCGACTGGCTCAGGTTCTGCCCGATCTCAAGATCATGCTCGTGTTCGCGTCCGAAGATCACGTGCAGGTGGCGATTGACAAGCCACACATTCATCAAGCCTACGACGGGTTTCATGAGATGGCCGGCTTGTGGTGCCGATTGAACCCCGATCGAGCGTATGTTGAAGCCTTCATCGGTTCGAAAACAGGAGATGCCATTCCCGACAACGCTGCCAATAGCGAACCCTCGACATGGGCCGTGAGCCGCACGTGGGGCTACCGCACGCCGCCCGCCAGTTTGAACAAACAGGTGCCGCTTGCCGCCATCTCTGAAATGTGCGACCGTACGGTTCATGAGGTGTGGACGAACGATCTGTCGGCCGTTCTTCATGAGTATTGACTCGGTGACGACCCAAGGAGGCTTCCAGTGAGTATTAGTTTTCCTGACGGTACCTGCATTACGGCATCTCCGCTTTGTGCGCGACAAGAAGACAGCTCGGACCGCGATTTTGGCCTCTACATGGATCCCAAATGGGCTCCGACCTGGAATGCCGAACTGATCGACTGGCCTGACCTTAGCTTGCCTGCCGACGAGGAAAGGGCAGCAGATCAGATCATGGCTGCTTTCACGCGTGCCAAGAACGGAGAGCGTGTTGAGATCGGCTGCATCGGCGGTTTGGGGCGCACGGGAACGGTACTCGCATGCATGGCGATCCTCGCAGGTGTTCCAGTGGATCAAGCTGTGGAATGGGTGCGTGCCAACTACGACTCACGCGCTGTTGAAACGTCCGAACAGGAAACGTGGGTGCTTTGGTTTGGGAAATATGCCCGGACTCAGCCTTAGGTGGGCTACACTCTAGCCAGCTCTTCCATTCCGAATCTCTTGACGTGCATCGGCAACGCCCTGCAACGTAGAGTTTTCAAAGAACTTGACTACGGCGTCACGCGCGGGTCCCCACAACCGGTGAAGGGAGCACTTCCTGTCGCATTTGCAGGGGGCCAGAAACAGCGGGCAGTCGTCGAGCACATCAGGCCCGTCCATTGCGATCACGACATCCTTGATCGTGATCTCCTTTGCGGGTCGAGTCAGCAAGATGCCGCCGTGCTTGCCGCGTTCCGCGTGCACCAACCCAGCTCGGCGAAGCTGGCCGACAATCTTTGCCAGCAGTGGATAGGGTACCGAAGCGGATGCTGCGATTTGCTTCGTTGATACGGGGTGTCCCGGAGGACAGAGCGCAACCTCAGCAAGTGCGAGAACAGCATACTTGGCCGTCTTCGAGTAGAGCATCGTACCTCCTAGAACAAGCGTCAAGAAGTGTAGACAACTTCGGACAAGAAGCAAGCGGCTTCCGGAATATCGGTGGTGGGAGGCATCGGAACTCTATGAACGCGGATCGACTCCGGGATGGTCGGCCTCCCATTCTTCGAATGCGTCGGCCATCTGTGAGAAGGTTGCCCATTGAACTTGATCGGCCGCGACCAACGGATCGACTACGTCGTCCAGGAAGTCAGCAAACATCTCGTACGGTGCCTGAGGATCGTCAACGAATTCGCCCGGGTGAACGGTGAAGTGGAACACGTTGACGCGATCTGAACGGACGGCTGCCAGCGACGTCAGCAATGCTTCTTCGAGCACGTCGAGCCATCCCTCCAGGCCTTCCCGATCCTTAATGAGTTTCTTGTTGGCGAACGCGACGGGGTCGACGATGCCGCCGGGCAAGAAGACGATCGATCCGTCCGGATCATGGGTGGCAAACGCTTCGATATCGTCGCCATCGGTTCCGCCGGCCGGTCGCCATGGATGAATGCCCATGAGCGGCTGCGGTGTGGATTGCGAATTTGGATTCTTCCAATCGGAGTTGATGGACAGACCAGCCTGAGCCGCAGCCTGTAGAACCTGCGGATACAGATTGCCGCCACTCCAGTAGCGAGTGGGCTGCTCCACGCCGGCACGACGGATGAGTTCGATTTCTTCCTGCATGACAGCTGTCCACACATCGGGAGGGAGATCTTCTTCTCCGTTGCCGAGGTGGACGTTCTCGTGGAAGTGAAGGCCGACCTCATGACCTCTATCCTGGAAGTCGGACAGAATGGTGTTCTCGAAACGAATGGCTGATGTTGTGAACGCGGTCTGAGCTTGAACCGTCAACAGCCCACCATGTTCCTCGACTGTCGCGGCCAGGTTAAGCAGATCCTCGACGTGGCGTTCGAAATCAGGGCGGCGATTGTAATTCATCTGATTCGGATCTTGCCCTCGAGGCTCGGCTCCGGCTTGAATTGCGATCGGGCTGACCTGAGCACCGAACGGTTCGATGTGAACGCCGATGCCGAATAGCAACACGGGCTGATCGCCAGCCGTATCCGGCTGGCTCGTCATTCCCAAGAGCAGGAATGACAGAAGAAGAAATCCAAGAAATGGGACGATCGATAACGTGAGCTTGCGATAAGTACGTGGTGAGCAGCGATGAACCATGACTCCTCCTTGTGAACCCTAGACTCTCGATTTACAGGACAGAGGAATGAATGTTCCCGGGTTTCAGATTGAGCTTCCGTATCAAACGATTCGGGTTCACAATCGAGTGACTCGACAGTAAACCCGAATCATTTAAGAGCGCTCTGGACACGCCTGTCTAGTCTTCAGCCTCTACCGGTTGAGAATTGGGCTCCTCAGCCTCTTCTTCGACCGCTTCAGTCTGAGATGGTTCTACCGTGTCGGAGTCCGAATCGTCTAACGCTTCCAACTCTTGGGCTAGTTCATCGAGAGCGGCTTCCAGGTCCTCCAATGGAAGTTGACCTCCCCCGCCGAAGCGAAACATCAGAGTTGCCGTCAATCCTCCCAACGTTCGCGGCGGTCCTGTAAACTCGGCCTCTTCGAAGGTCCAGTCATCGGCAAGCGTCGACAGGAACCCAAGTTGGAATCGCACCCACATCCAAGAGAACGGTTTGGATTCGAATGCGATGTAAGGCTGAATGGCAAAGAACTCCTTGGTCATCGAAGAGACAAACGGGTTGCCTACTGCATCTTCGAAGGTTTCCGGAAGACCACTGACGAAGCGCAGATCGAGGCTTCCGAAGCCGAGCATCGTGCCGAGCACGGCGGTGAAATTATCTTTGGCTTGAACGGCTGTCTCGATGATCATGCCACCGTATGCCAGGTCGAACGAGACGCTACGGGATTCGGACGCCGACAAGTTGCTGCCACCGACGCCAAAGCCGCCGATACGGATGCCGTCGAGGGCTCCGACGTATCCGCCTCCTCCATTGGCGAACAGCACTTGATCGATCTGTGGATAGCCGGCGTCGGTGATGGCGCCGTTCAGATCGTCCAAGTCAAGGAACAGCAGCGTCGGCATGGGCCCGCCTCCACCAACGAACTTACCATCGGGTTCTGTGGGCTCGCTATCTGCCAACCCAGCCAAGGTCAATACACACAGTGATAGCATCAGAATTAGCGTGATTCTCATGATCAGTCATACCTCCCAGGTTGTATCAGTTAGTTTTACCGTATGTCGAACCATCTAGCCAATGTATGGTTGGCCAGTCCGATCTTCCACGTCAACGCCAAGACCCAGCCGTTTCTCATCATGCATGGATCCAAGGACCCTGATGTTGACCCAACGCTCCTCATCATCGACACAGCTGGGCATGGACTTCCTCGCTCCGAATCGAAGACAGTCAAGCAATTCCTCGATCGATTCCTGCTCTCCTTGCCAAGCAACCGGGTATAGACTCCCGTCGCAGATCTCAAGAAGCTGCGGCTTCCTTGTGAGCCGAGTAAGCTTTGCATCCTGTGCCGGAAGGCAACAGAAGAACATCCGACGCAAGGAGGACAGCATGAAAGCCCGTATTATCACCACCAAGAAAGCGTTTCACAGATGCGTGATCGACCAATACTTGCCAGAGATTGCCGATCGAGCCGCGATTTACCCGGTGTTCCAAGATGGGCAAACGTTCGTCGTGAACGGTCCGTTCCCGTCCAAGCCGGAGGGATTCTACGAACGTGCGTAACCCGACATCGAGCACGAACCTGCCATGGTATATACGGGGCCACCATCCCCTGGATTGAGGCGCCAGGCTTTCGCATCACCTGCTGCAACAACGGGCCCAGGTCGGTCATCTTCAAGATCGAACAAACCCCGGAAGAAGCAGGCTAGAAAACGAGAAAGGGACTGACGAATCGATGAGGAATCATTCCGAAGTGGCGACATCCTCCGCTGACTGGGTTTCCAGGTTTCCTGTCTACTACGGCTGGGTAATCCTAGGCGCCGGTACGCTCGGCGTCATCATGACCGGGCCGGGCCAGACGTTTATCGTTCAGGCCTTCATCGAGGAGTTCATTCAGGATTTGGGGCTTTCCCGGACTCTTGTCAGCACGCTCTACATGATTGGTACGTTGGCCAACGCCGCCCTGCTCCAGCTCATCGGCGTCGGCCGCATGATCGACCGACGTGGACCGCGCGTGATGGCCATGGTTATCTCGATTCTGTTCGGCCTCACCTGCATTTTCATGGGATTCGTCAACTCAGCGGTGATGCTGTGCATGGGCTTCATCGCGCTGCGTTTCTTCGGACAAGGAAGCCTGAGTTTGGTTTCAGGCACCATGATCAACCAATGGTGGGTTCGCCGGCGTGGCAGAATGCAAGGGATCTCCGGTGTCGTTGCATCAGCTTTGGCGCTTAGCGTGCTTCCCGGCTTGGTGAAGTGGCTCATCCATTCGCTCGGATGGCGCGTGACGTACGGCATCCTCGGGGCGGTCCTGATTCTGGTGATGGCGCCGATCGGCTACTTCCTGTTCCGCCGTCGTCCCGAAGATCACGGGCTGTTGCCGGACGGAAGAAACTCGATGCAAGCCGATGAGCCGGGAGCCACGACAGAGGCCAGCTATACCTTGGCCGAGGCGATCCGAACACCCGCTTTCTGGACACTGTCTCTGGGTATGGCGGCGATGTCGATGCTGGGAACCGGCTTGATCTTTCACATGGAGAGTACCATCACCGATCAGGGGTTGACGGCCGCCGTTGCCGCTGCCGTTTTCGTTCCCATTGGGTTGACGCAAGCGATTCTCCGGTTCCCGTTTGGAGTATTGGTCGATCGTATCTGTCCTCGATTGATCATTGCCCTCGGGTTGGTCATTCAGGCCGTCGTCTTATGGATGGCGCCTCGACTTGGGTCCACGACCGCTGCGTACATCTACGGAGCGACGTTCGGTGTGATGCAAGTTGCGTGGGGCACGGCGGGAGCTGTGATGTGGGCCAAATTCTACGGGCGCGAGCATCTGGGGAGCATCAGCAGCGTAGCCATGTCGATTGCCATAGTCGGAACAGCTTTGGGCCCGCTGGTCATGGCCCTGGCACGCGACTTGACCGGAAGCTACGGACCGTTGTTCGATGTCAGCGCCTTCGTCCCGCTGGTTCTGGCGGTCGCCAATGTAGTGGTTCGTCCACCGCGCCCTGGCGTTGCTTTGTCACACCTTCCGTGAGTTCAAGAAGAGGGGGCAGCAACGCGTTGGCTTGGATGTCGATGCGACCAGCCTCACCGGAGCCCATCGCACGTAAGGAGCTGCAGGAATGGCGTTGACGCGTTAGATCAACGCGTTTGAGAAGGAGTTGCGAGCCGGCGCAGAACTGAGCTTGCAGTCGCCTGAAGACATCGCCTCGTAGCAAGGCGATGCTACTGTTGGCCAACTGCATTGCCGTTTCCGAAGACGCTGAAGATCGGGCGTTTGCACTGCAGTATTTGGGACGCATGAGCGATCGGCTTCACGGATTCCTCAAAGAATGGGCGTAGAATACGCCAGCAATGATGGCGGAATATGATATGAACGGGCGGCCGAGGATCGGCTTGGCCCTGGGCTCGGGCGGCGCTCGCGGTGCCGCTCATACGGGCGTGCTCAAGGTGCTCGAAGCTGAAGGCATTCCCGTCTCCGTCGTGGCCGGATCGAGCATCGGTTCATTGGTCGGTGCGGCGATGGCTGCTGGGATATCGGTAGAACAGGTTGAAGAGGAATGGCTGGCCACTGGCGCACGCCGTGTCTTCCGTAGCTTCCTTCCCACCTTCCCTCGCGCCGGACTAAGTTCGGGCAACGAGCTGAAAAAGCTGCTGACGCAGTTGCTTGGAGACATCGCCATTGAGGACCTAGACATTCCCTACGCGGCCGTCGCCTGTGACATTGACACGGGCGAGCCTGTCGTGCTGAGCGAAGGCTCGTTGGTTGACGCGGTCCGGGCATCGACAGCCATTCCCGGCATCTTTCATCCGGTTCGATTCGGGAATCGACTGCTGGTAGACGGTGGATTGGTCGATCCGGTTCCCATCCATGTTTGCCGCGACCTGGGAGCAGATTTCGTCATCGCAGTGGACATTACACCCAAACCGGTGCGTACCACTCCCAAGGGGCGGGTCGTGTGGAATCGGATTGGCGATCAGCTTAAGGAAGGATTATCCCAACCGACCTGGGTCCCCAGCAGCCTCACCGAACTGCTGGAAACCGTCTTCCGAGAGAAGCCGGAGTCGGATCGCCCCTTACCCGGGCTGTACAGCATCCTCAATCAATCGATCGCCATCCTCGTCCAGGAAGTCCTGCGGCAGAAGCTAATTCTGTCACCACCCGATGTCTTGATCCGTCCCGAGCTTTCGCTCACCATAATGAGTTACTTCCGCGCCGAAGATGGCATCAAGGCGGGAATCCGTGCCGCTGAGGCTGCTATGCCGGAATTGCGAAAGAAACTGGCCGTAAGTTCCGCCGGCCGGAAGACGTGCAGCTTGTTGACCGGCAGGGATTTGCCGCATGATCATCCCGAGGTGACATGATGCTGCGAGTGAACGGTTTCATTCTTGGATTGCTGAGTCTTGTGTTTCTCCTTTCTGCTGCATGGGGAGTTTTTGCCTCAGACGCGCTTCCGGACGTGGTTGTGTTCTATCGTGATGGGTGCAACGACTGCCGCCACATGGACGACGTGTTGGAAGACCTTCAGGAGTTGTATCCCGAATTGGTCGTCGTTCACATCGAAGAACAAGACTCCGGTGCAGCAGATCTCATGTGGTCGTTGTCCACCAAGTACGGGATCTTTCCCTCCAAATTCCCGCTCATCTTTGTTGGCGATCAAGGCATCGTCGGGATTGGACGGGATAAGGAATTGCTGCTGCGATCCACGGTTGGCAAGTGCGCCCTCAATGGGTGTAACTCTCCGATTGCGCAGATCAACGAGAAACCATTCCCATGGATGACGGTCGCCGCCATTGTTATTGCCGTCTTCGTCCTCTCCATCTTGCTGCTGTAATGATCCGTCACGTCTCATTCGGAATCCGCTGCATTATGTGCTCCCTTATCGGACTGACGTGGTGGTTGGTCGGATGTACATTTCTCTTGGCCGATTCCGAAGTCCCCTTGTCTCCCCGCGACACCATGCGGGCACTGGTTGCCGAACTCGCTGAATACACGCGAACGCAGGCTCCCGGTTTTCTCGTGATCGCCCAGAACGGAGACGCACTTCTGACGACGGGCGATACAGCTGCTGCGTCGTTGGCAAGTGACTATGTCGCTGCCATCGACGGCCTGGGACGCGAAGACCTGCTCTATGGCTATTCGAACGACAACGAGCCGACGCCGGTCGAGGCGACGAATTGGATGCTGGCGTATCTCCACCGTGCCGAGGAACTGGGAATCGAAGTTCTCGTAACTGACTATTGTTGGGATCAAGCACTGATCGATGAGTCGTACTCCAACAACGCGGCGCGCGGGTTCGTATCCTTCGCGGCACCAAGCCGTGAATTGGACGCGATCCCCGACGATCCGGCACATCCATTCAAGGTACACAGCGGCGATGTCATCTCACTGTCCGATGTTCGCAACTTCCTCTATCTCATCAATCCCCGGCAATTCGAAACCAAGGCAAGCTTTCTCGACGCGTTGGCGGGAACGAACTACGACGCCCTGATTCTCGACTTGGAATTCGACGGTGCCCCCTTATCAGTTGAGGATGTGGGTATGCTGAAGGTCAAGGCCAACGGCGGAACCCGTCTCCTGCTGTGCTATGTATCGATCGGTGAAGCCGAGGACTACCGTGAGTATTGGGATCATGCTTGGTCAGCGACTCCTCCCGAGTGGCTGCTGGAGGAGAATTCCGATTGGCCGGGAAACTATCCAGTTCAGTACTGGAATCCTGAATGGCAGGAGATCGTGTTCGAGATGATGGATGCCGTGCTGTCAGCGGGATTCGACGGCGTGTATCTCGATCGGATCGACGTCTACGAGGAATTCGAGAATTAGCGAATTCGTATAACTACGGGTCCCACTTCCGCAACCACTTGAAGGACCTCCGGCTCGCATAGAGAGCTGTGGGTTGAAGCTCTTTCGAAGATTCTCATGAACGGAAGGCTTCCTGGAACGCAAACGTCGCATCGGATAGTCTGGGCTTTCTCTTGAAGAGCCAACCTGACACAACTGCTGAGGAATCGCCATGATTGCCGTAACCCTAGATCGAATCAAAGTGGCCTATGCCCAGGCTACGGTGTTCGGCGACCTCTCTTGGCAGGCGCACGATGACCGAGTTGTCGGTCTGGTGGGGCCCAATGGTTGCGGAAAGAGTACGGTTCTCAAGGCGATTGTCGGCGAGGTTCGTCCGACCGAGGGCACGATTTCAACTCGCTCCGGATTGACCATCGGCTATCTTCCTCAAACGGTCGAATTCCCCGAAGACGTGTCCGTGTACGAAACGGTTCGTCGTGGAGCGAAATTACTGGTTGAAGTTGAGCGGAGTCTGGCAACGGTTGAGGCTCGTCTGGTCGATCCGGCCGTGTACGAGGACGAAGAGACTTTGACGGCCGTGCTGCACGAGCAAGAGATGCTGTTGGAGGAATACGATCGGCTGGGCGGGCCTGGACTGGAATCACGCATCCGCTCGATTCTGCACGGCCTCGGATTCCGAAAGCGAGATTTCGATCGCCCCGTCAACGTTCTTTCCGGAGGGCAGAAGAAGATGGTCGGTCTGGCCGCCCAGGTAGTGAACCAACCGGATCTCCTGCTGCTCGACGAACCCGACAACCACTTGGATCTGACCGGCAAGATGTACTTGGAGCGATTCCTGCGCGAATACAGCGGGGGTGTCGTGCTCGTATCGCATGACCGCTATCTGCTGGACCTGGTGATCGACGAAATCGTCGAATTGGAGGGTGGGATTCTCACCCGATTCCCCGGCAACTATTCCGAATATGCGGTGGAGAAGGAACATCAGCGAGCCGTTCACGAGAAGCACTTCGGGGATCAACAGAAGGAGATTCACCGTTTGGAACAATCGGCCAAACGTCTCATGACGTGGGGCGCCGTGTTCGACAACGAGAAGTTCATCAAGCGAGGGCAAGCTATTCTCAAACGGCTGGAACGAATGGACCGAATCGACCGCCCTCATCAGCAGCGGGAGATGAAGCTCTCCATCTCCGGATGGCGCGGCAGCACCAAGGTGCTGGAAGCTGTGGGCTTGTCCAAAACTTATACTCTCGGCGGAGGGAGTTCGGAAACCAAGGTCGTTCTCAATGAACTTGATCTGCTGATTCGACACGGCGAACGTGTCGGGTTGGTGGGCGCGAACGGATCCGGGAAATCGGTTCTGTTCCGACTGATTCGTGAACAAGAAGATCCGACCTCCGGCGAGGTCACTCGCGGTCCCAGTGTGGTGACCGGCTACTACGCGCAAGAACATGAGACGCTCGATTTGAATCGCTCGCTCATCGACAACTTGCGACATGCGGCCGGAATCTCGGACACACGGGCGATGCAAGTACTGCTGCGATTCGCGTTTACCTACGACCAGGCCAGGCGGCCGGCATCCGACTTGTCGGGAGGAGAGCGAAGTCGCCTACAGTTGGCACTAATCGTGTTGTCAGGGGCGAATTTCCTCTTGCTGGACGAGCCGACCAACAACCTCGACATCCGGTCGGCCGAGATCCTGGAAGACACCTTGGAAGAACTTGAAGGTACCGTGCTGGTGATATCGCATGACCGCTACTTCCTCGACCGCACTGTCGATCGAATCGTAGAATTGGAAAACGGCAAGCTCATCAACTACAGTGGCGGCTATTCTGAATATGCCGTGCGGGTGGGGCTGCATCCGGCAGACGATGAAGAGGGGAGCGAATGAGGATTGCTCTGATTTCAGATACCCATATTCCGGCAAGCCTTGAACGGTTGCCTGGCGAATTGTTGCACCAGATTGCGGATGTGGATGCCATTCTGCATGCCGGTGATATCGTCTCCAGTGACGTGCTGCAAACGTTGGCCGCGATCGCCCCCACCACGGCAGTGGTCGGGAACATGGATCCCCCTGAGGTAGTGCGCAAGCTGTCCGATCGAGAACTGGTTCAGCTGAATGGGCAAACCATCGGACTCAAGCACGGGCATCAACCGCATGAGGTTCAGTCTCATTACATCGGGAAGCCGTATGATTCGCCTGAGATGGAGGTGTTCTTCCAGCTGATGGCTTCGCAGCTTCCCCAAGCTGAGATCATCGTGTTCGGGCACTTTCATCATGCTGTCATCAGGCATTGGAACGACATTCTCTTCATCAATCCCGGTGCGGTGGCCTCTTCGAACGGCAAATCCTCGTTCGCGATTCTTGATCTGGGCAAAACCGTCAACGCGCGAATCATCGACATTCGTTCTTGATAATGTCGCCCGTTTGTGTTATTAAGCAAGTACTTAATAGCGAGGAGCTGACATGATCGCTCGAAACACTGCCGAGATCTTCAAAGCACTCAGTGTTCCCAGCCGTATCAAGATTCTGAGCCTACTCAAGACAGAAGGCCCTCTTCCGGTGAAGAACATCGCCGAGACGCTGGGGATGACGTCGCCGGCGGTTTCGCAGCACTTAAAGGTGCTTAGGGTTGTTGGGCTTGTGGACGCGCACCGCCAAGGATACTGGGTGCCTTATGCGGTCAATTCGGCTGCGTTGCACGATTGCTGCGGTCATTTGGTTCAGGTCTGTGCTTGTCCCAATTGCGCCGACCCACGTGAGTCGGAATATGGAGAGACGGAAACGGAGAAGCTTCTTCACAAGAGGGGGCAGCTTATTGCTGAACTGCAGCGAATTGAGAGTGAGCTTGAGAAGTTGCGGTGAGTTTTTTTGGTCGACTGATTAAGAAGATGCGCAAAGACACAATAAGAGACTCTCGGCCGGAGCCTCACACAAAAGGAGGTGAACCATGGAATCCGTACACGCCATTCATGGATGTTGCGGCGGTGAAGCGAGCACACACAAGGTAGTATCAGGCTGTTGCTGTGGCCCATCTCGTCGTTTCATCACCAAAGAAGAGCGCCGGGAATCGCTGGAGAAGTACAAAGACCAGCTCAAGAAGGAGCTCACCGGTGTTGAAGAACACCTGCAAGAACTGGGATAGATACTTGAGAGCGAAGGGAGTGACGACTCCCTTCGTTTCTCAATGACGGATCAAACCTAGAGTTTTCGCTTCGCGAAAACTCCAAGGAACTCACTTCATAGCAGTGAGTTCCCAGACGACAAGAGCTTGCGAACCCTTCGCTCTTTCTTGTGAATGAACCGCACGATTTCGCCGAACCCAGAGTATGCGAACGCCTCACGTTCGCAAACTACAAGCGAAGACTCCAAACAACTCAGTACGCGGCAATGAATTTGCCAGATCCAGAGTCTTCGTGCAGCGAAAACTCCAAGGAACTCACTGCATTGCAGTGAGTTCCCGAACTCAAAGTGCGCAGCAATGAATTCCCATGCTACACTCCAGGAATCATGAAACGAAGAACCATACACCCAGGCTCTAAAATGCGGGTCAACCTCGCTTTCAGGCCGGTTTCCGTCCTCTCAAGGCAATTCCCTTCCTGCTGATGGGCCAGCTGGCAACGCTCCTCTCATCGGTTTTGGTTTTCGGAGTTCATCTTCGCCGGGAACTTGACCGTTGCGTCGTATTTTCGCAAGGTTACGACAACTTCTGGTCATAACCACAGGAGGCTAGCACACGAGGATACCACTGCCGAGATGTGGGAAGGGGAGAGAGCGAGACCGGACGGAGCGTACTGCTATGATCGTGCGCACCTTTACACGCCAATCGTGGATCCAATAAGGAAGGAGGCCCATATGAAGGCGGTTGTATGCACGAAATACGGATCGCCGGATGTTCTTCAGCTCAAAGAGGTGGCAAAACCTACTCCCAAGGACAATGAAGTACTGATAAAAGTATATGCGTCAATAGTAGAGCCGACGGACTGCGGCTCTCGAAAGGGTGAGCCATTCTTCGCAAGACTTATGTTTGGTCTCACAGGACCAAAGAATCCAATACTGGGGTGTGAGCTAGCTGGGGAGATTGAAGCAGTAGGCAAAGATGTGAAGCTATTTAGAGAAGGTGACCAAGTCTTCGGGGCAACCGGACTTGGTTTTGGTGCTTATGCTGAGTACATGTGTCTTCCTGAAAACGGGGTGCTGGCAATAAAGCCATCCAACATGACCTATGAGGAAGCCGCCGCTGCTACTGATGGGGCGCCAACAGCATTGCCTTTCCTTAGAGATAAAGGAAACATCCAGAGCGGACAAGAAGTTCTTATTTATGGAGCTTCTGGAAGTGTGGGTATTTATGCTGTACAGCTTGCCAAGTACTTCGGGGCAGAAGTTACCGGGGTATGCAGTACCACGAATCTGGAAATGGTGAAATCTCTAGGAGCCGACAAGGTCATTGACTACACTGAGAAGGATTTCACCAAAAGCGGTCAGACTTATGACATCATCTTTGACGCAGTAGGAAAGAGCTCATTTTCGCGCTGCAAAGGCGCGCTAAAGCAAAAAGGGATCTATCTTACAACTGTCCCCACGCTGGCAATTCTTCTTCAAATGCTATGGACTTCGAAGATCGGGATCGGCAGCAAGAAGGCAATGATTGCGTTCACAGGTATGAGGCCATCAAGCGAAAGGACCAAAGATCTAGTCTTCCTCAGAGAGCTCTTTGAGGCGGGGAACATAAAGGCGGTCATAGATAGAAGATATCCATTGGAACAAATGGCCGAAGCTCACCGATATGTCGATAAAGGACACAAGAAGGGGAATGTGGTAATAACAGTGGAGCACGATAACAAAACCTAACAAAGCGCTGCACCTGCCGCTATTGAACGCAGCGGAATAACGGCGGGTGAGCTTGGTCGTTGGACGACGAAGTGGTGCGCGCGATATGACATTAGCTTAAGGGGGAAGACCGTGACGAAGAAACGCCTGTTCCTTGTATCTACAGCAATCCTGGCTGTACTCCTACTGGCCGGCTGCGCTGCCGGCATCAATCCTACAGTAGATGTGCCTGATGCCGGCGGAGAAAGCGCCGGGTTCTGGTTGGGGTTGTGGCACGGTGTTATTTCATGTGTCACCTTCGTAATTTCGCTGTTTACCGACAAGGTAAGCGTCTACGAGGTGCACAACAGCGGCAACTGGTACGACTTTGGTTTCATGCTCGGCGTCAGCATTATCTTCGGAGGTACATCGCGCGCGACGAAGCGGAAATCCAAGAAGTGATATCTTAGACGCTGGATCTAGGGATTTAGCTGCATTGCTGAGGCGAATTAGGGCCTATGTATCCGCGTTTCGTGCCGCCAACCAAGGAAGTCCGAAAGCTGTTGACTAAAGGGTAATCATGATGTGGGGTCAGAGAATGTCAAAAGACAGAATCTGACCCCAACAATTCTCCAAGAAGCCGGCCAGTGAGGGCCGGTTTCCAGGCTATTGAGGAACCAGGTTCACGCCTGGTCGAAGCTCCTTGACGTAGGTGTGGCTCGCGTGGACCGAGCGCATGCCCACGCGCTCATAGAGGGCGGGCGCGCCGGTTCGGTTTTCCGAGTCGACATTGAGCACGGCGCCGTGGATTCCACGTGCTGCGAACTCAGCGAACGCATGGAGCAGCAGCGCACGGCCGATACCGCGCCGACGCCACGCCGGGCGCACGCCTACATCGTTGATCAGCCCACGTTCCGGGTCTCCAGGCGCCTGCGCGTGACAAACGCAAAATCCGACGATGGCGCCGTCTTCGATGGCGTACGCAATGTGCCACAGCTCTGCATCGAAGTCATCCTCCTGCATCAGCTGTCGCCATTCCTCGAGATCCGTCTTGAACGGCTGTTGGAGAATGCCGTAGTGGTCAGCAAACGCCTCGCGATGGACGGTGACCAACTCGATGTCATCTTCACCAGGCACGACCGCGCGGACGGCCATGCCGTCCGGGAAACGAACCGGCGTGGCTGGTTTGCAGAAGTCAATCGTCATCCTATGGAACGTTCGGCTGTAGTCGAAGCCGTGCCGCTCCATCTCCCGCTGGTTCGATACGTCCTGCTCTGACGTGCCCGCTACGAGCGCGATACGCGCATCTTCGGCTGCCTTCGGGATGACGCGGCGTGCCTCGGCGTCCATCCAGGAGAAGAGGTCGTCCCACAGCCATTCGGCCTTGTCGTATTCCGGATGGACGGAGTAGCCGGTGAAGACATCGACCGGAGGATCCTTGACATCGCGGATGTGGGCGTAGCCGATGAGCGTGCTGTCTGGCGCGAAAACAAGCCGACTGTCGGTGGAGAGGTCGAACTTCGGGTGGTCCCAGTTCTTGAGCACCCGCTCGGGCGTCGAGGGACGCTCGCCGCGGGTGGCTTCCGATCGATTGTTCCAGAGTTCTGCAACGCAAAGCGCGTCGTCCGTGCTTGCAGGTCGTGACGTAAAGCCGTCAGGTAACTGATGAGTCATCTAGCCTCCTAAAGGTATGGGAGGCCAGCGGCCGCTACCCGAAGAGGATAGCTCGAGAACAGTCTCAGAACGTCCGTCAATCGAATGCTGTTAAGCGATTCGACTTACGGGAGCGACCGCTGACACTCGAGATGCTGTCATACGGATCACCCCCTTTGTTTGCGACGCCAAGCCTCAGCGCCGAGATAAGATAGAGCCATTCTAAGGGGATTTTGGGAAGATGCAAGGACGCTGTGAGACGCCTCCGTGTGGCTTACCGGGGGTGCAACGAGTCACATCTCATCTTTAACCTTTCGGGAACATCTGGCTCCAAACTCAGACTCTTAGGATTCGCAACCTACTTCTCCGCTTGGCATGCTGTTGTTCCCTACTGCCTCCGACGAGGATGTCTGCGGCTCTATATCAGAGGGCCGGATGGCCTTTCCCTGAAGAGGTGTCCGACCAACTGGGTCGGGAACCTGACAAACTGATGTAACTGACCGGCGCTTCGTGCGGCAGCACATTGGCGATCGGTCGACGAATAATACAGTCGGTCTTCAACTGAGGCTCTTCCAAGTGGTTGGTCTGTCTTCATTATCGGGTTATACTAAAAGTATGAAAACTGCGATTTCGATTCCCGATGACATCTTCGCTGAGGCGGAGGAGCTTGCACGCCGGCTGAGTATGTCGCGTAGCAAACTCTACAGCCGCGCTGTTCGCGAGTACGTAGCACGGCATTCTGCCGATCAGGTCACCGAGAAATTGGACCTGCTTGTTGAGGAAGGCCGCATCGACAGCAGCTTCGCGACAGCGGCAGGTCGTCAAACTCTCGAGCGTTCCGAGTGGTAATTTCCCAGGGGGAGATCTGGTGGGTGGACCTTGGAGAACCTTCTGGTTCCGAGCCGGGATTTCGCCGACCTGTGATCGTTGTGCAGAGCGACTCGTTCAACCGCAGCAAGATATCCACGGTTGTGTGCGTTGCACTCACGAGCAACCCACGCTGGGCCGATGCACCTGGCAACGTCTTGCTGGGCTCGGATGTTACGGGGCTCCCCAAGGGCTCTGTGGCCAACGTCTCGCAGGTTGTGACACTCGGCAAGTCCTCGTTGACGGAACGCGTGGGATCTTTGCCCGACGCTAAGCTTGACCTAGTGCTTTGCGGTATCGACATCGTTCTCGCCCGATAGGTCGATCGCCAGACCGACGTGACGTCCTCAGGCATTACTTCTTGCAGCAAGATACAAGATTTGACCCCAGATCAGTCAACATAAACGTTCTCCAATCATTCACCCAGGCTCCACCAGACAGAACCAAATGGAGAGCGTGCTTGTTGGCGGATGCGTGCTGATCTGTCTTGGATTGATAGGACGGGGCTCGATTTGCATCGAGCCCCTCGTCCTTGAGCACAAGGAGATTTGTCGCTTCCCCTATTGAAGTGGCGGGACGACCCCAATCTGCATCAGCACGCTCAGCATGTCGATGAGATGCCAAGCCTCGACGATCTTCCCGTTGGCGATCCGATACATCACGATCGCGTCTTCGGCCCACGGCATTCCAGTGGCGGGGATGGTGCCCAGTGGCCCTAGATGCGTTGCAGATACCGTGGTTCGCAAGAAGACGAGATCACCCAATGCAACAACATCCTCGATCGTGACGTGATAGTCGGGATACGTGGTGAGACTCTCTGAGACGAACTGCGCGTAGGCCTCGGGACCGGTCAGGGTCATCGTGTCGTAGCTGCCGACGAAATCCTCATCAATGATCACATCGATGAGCGGGAAGTTGCCCTCATTCCACACTTCGAGCAGATCTCGAGAGGCAATTGACACATTCTCCTCGGGAGTTCCTGAGTCGCCCGTTGCCGCAGATGGTGGCCCCCAAAGGAAATCTGTCGTTCCCATTGGCGGAATGAGTCCCATCTGAACCATAATGCCCAAGCCATCCAGCTGGAGCCATGCTTCCTCTATCTTCCCATGTGCAAACCGGTAGATGATGAGATCCTTGCCCGCGACGGAATTGCCAGACGCAGGAAGCTCCAGAAACGGTCCACCGTGAGTTGCTGCAAACGTGAGGCGGACTGCCACCTTGTCCTCAACCGCGATGATGTCGTCGATCGAGAAGTGAACATCGGGAAACGCAGTTAGTGCCGTCATCGCAAACATGCCGAAGCCTTCCAAGCCGGGAAGTTCCCCGCCAGCAAAGCTGTCACCATGGACGAGCACAGTGGAAGACATGAATTCAGGAAGGGCCGTTCCGTCATACTGGTTCCACACGACATCGAGGAACCATTGAAGGACCACCGTGTTCTTCTCTTCAGGCGATGAAACCCAATAGGCGCTGCTGAGCTGCGCATCGCCAGCCAGGTTGACTAGTAGCGCCCCTCCAGGCACAACGACTGCGTCAATCCACGCTGTCCTGACACCGACATCCAGACGAGTGACTGTTCCACCGCCAAATACCACGATGTCTCCTTTGCAGAGCGTTATCGGGCCATCAAACAGGATCCCGATTCGTATGACGTCCGCGCCGGTTTCGTTGGCGAAGAGGAGTGCCCCCTCCGCTGCTCGTGGGGTCACGGCTGTTTGTGCAACCCCCAGTACTCCGACGGTCAGTACCATCAGCAGGAGTACACTTAGTACCTTGGTCATGTTGACCTCCTTTCAGTTCCTGGTTGTGGGTGATTCCCCTTAATTGCCACCTAGACTATGAGCCAGCTTCAGCCCTTCCTCGGCCGTGAGTGCGGGCACTACCGCTATCTCGAACACATCGCTCCACGCGGCTACTATCTGGAAGATCAGAGCGACATTGTCTGTCTCGAACACGCCGATCACGGTGGGGTTGGTTCCCTGGAGCCAGTATTCAGCTATGGGCTGCACTCCGTCTGGGTACTGCCATTTCAGACGTCTTTCCATTCTCTCTTTCGACGTTCCTTGCGTCCCCTTGAGCGTAGCTACGAACAGCATGGCACACCTCTTGTTAATGAGATGTAGTGACGATAGAGGGAAAAGCTTCCGATTTTCCGACAATTTCCTTCCAGAGAGCGCAAGTCTTCTTGACAGGCGACCGGAACATGTGTTGGCACTGCTGGTGTGTTCGCCTAGAATCGCAGCAGTAGGCGCGTCGCGATGAGTGACGGGAGGGAGTGATGGCAGCACCGAGGAAGAATCAGACTACCTTGCCGCAGTTATCGATCCGGCTGTTGGGTCGCTTCGGCGTCCTCCGATACGGGAAGCCAATCCCTGATGAAGCGTGGGGAAGACGCAAAGCCAAGACTCTGCTCAAGGTACTGCTCACTAATCCAGGGCATGTGTTCGCCCAGGATCAACTGATCGAGGCGCTGTTCGAAGGCAAGAATCCCAAGAGCGCTGTCGAGAACCTCTATGGCCGCGTCAGCGAACTCCGCCGAGCGCTTGAGCCGGGTCTCAAGCATGGCAGCAAATCACAGTTCATCGTTCGTCAAAGCCAAGGCTATCGCTTCGATGTCACTGGGGCTTGCTGGATCGACACGCAGGAGTTCGTGCAGCATCTCAACACAGGGGAGAGGTGTCAGCAGGAGGGTAGGCATGCTGAGGCCGTTGAGGCGCTCGAGGGGGCAATCAGTCTCTACCGTGGAGAATTCCTCGAAGCCGACCGTTACGAGGAATGGGCACTTGGTCCACGCGAGCATTGGCAGGAGCGGTATTCTGTGATACTCACACAATTGGCCGAGGGATACGCGCATTTGGGTGACTTGCATCGTGCAGCCATCGCCTGTCGCGCAGCTTTCGATCTTCAGCCGTCCAGGGAAGCGGTCCTTCGACAGCTAATGTCGTACCACTATGCCACAGGAGAACGTGCGGAGGCTCTTCGCGTCTACCGGATCAGCGTTGATGCTCTGAAGAACGAACTTGATGTCGCGCCTTCGGCGGAGACAGAGGCTCTTCACAGTCAGATTCTGCAGCAAGTTCCCCCTACAAAGCAGGTCGTGTATGACAAGAAACGAGTTGCCGTCTTGCCTATGATCAACATCAGCCCTGACCCGGAAGATGAGTATTTCGCGGATGGGATGACCGAAGAGCTCATCTACACTCTGTCGCAGGTCCGGGAGCTGAGGGTGATCGCCCAGACTTCTACTCTTGCGTACAAGAACACCAAGAAGACTGTTGCTCAGATCGGGTGCGAGCTGAGTGTTGGAACGGTGGTGGAGGGGAGCGTTCGCAAGGTGGGCGACGACGTGAGGGTTGTAGTACAGCTCATCAATGTGCAAGACGAAGAGCATCTCTGGGCGCACGAGTATGATCGGACTCTGGTGGACGCTTTTGCTATCCAGACTGACATTGCTCACAAAGTGGCCGAGGCGCTGGAGCTGGAGTTACTGGATGTCGACAGACTCCGCATGGAGGAAGAGAGGAGCCAACATCTCGAAGCCTACACGCTCTATCTCAAAGGGCGCCACTACTTCAACAAGTATGAAGAGATGACCGAGGCAATCGCAAACTACGAACAAGCACTTCACATCGACCCCGACTACGCCCTCGCCTACGCCGGGCTCGCGGTAGCGCATTGCTTCAGAGCGATATGGACGGCTGACGAAGAAGCCTTCTCTAAGGCAGAGGAAGCGGCCCGCAAGGCATTGGCACTAGCAAGTGCACTTCCTGAGGCACACACGTCGTTGGCACTCGTAGCATGGCTAAAGGAGCGTGATTGGGAGAAGGCCGAGGATGAGTTCAAGGAAGCGATTGGGCTGAACCCGAGAGATGCCGAGGCCCATCACTGGTACGGACAGCTCCTTGAACAGATGCATCGTCCTCATGAAGCGTTTGTCGAGGTCCTCAAGGCATACGAAGTCGATCCGCTTTCGCCGCGGTTCAACCACACACTCGGTGTGATGCTGAATTTCAGCCGGCGATATGACGAAGCCGTCATCCGGTTTGAGAAAGCACTTGAGATCGATCCTAATTTCGTGGGTGCTCGATTCCGGTTAGCACGTTCCAAGCAAGTGGCCTGGTATTGGGAGGGAGCGGAAGAAGTGTACAGGAGCTTCGTGGAGGACGATCCGGACAATCCGCATGTACACCAATGGCTCGGAGGGATGCTTCTGAGTGTCGGGAGAAGAGAGGAGGCCCTGGTCGAAATCGAACTCGCGCTTGAGCTTGCCGATGAACCTGCCCAGATGGGGCTTAGCTACAACGTTGGCTGGTTCTACTACCTCCTTGGTAAGCAAGATCTGGCGCTGCAGTATATGAAGGCCGCCAGCCAGGGCTACACCCAGCCCTACTGGACCCTCGGGATGATCCTCAACGAGCTCGGCAATTACGATGAAGCGCTGGAGGCCTTGAAGAAGGCAAAGGAGACACTCGGCGGATCCTTCATCTTCCCAAGCTGGTGGCATTCGTTGTGGATTGACTATAACCGCGGCGTGGCCTACGCTCGGATGGGTAAGGAAGAGGAGGCCCGGCAGGAACTCGCTCGCTTGCAGGAACTCCCCGAGCAGACGGACCAGTCACTGTGCATTGCCTTGCTGTACTTCGTTCTGGAAGAGACCGATCTTGGGTTCGAGTGGCTCGAGAAATCCTTCGAACAGCATGACCTTGTGCTGTACGAGATCAAGAACCTTCCCGTGCTCAATCCGGTGCGTAGCGACCCGCGCTACCTAGCGATCCTGGCGAGGATGGGTTTACCACCCTGATCCTGGGTTCGGTGATTAGGAACGACGTTCGAGAACTTTTTCATTTAGACTCGCCACCTCCAGACGGCAGGAGTTGAGCCCCCTACGGATGAGTTCGAAAGCACTACACTAGGGACATTCATGCCGAAGTCAGAGAATATCAGAAGACAACATCCGACCCCGAGGTGGAAAATAGCACCCGTCATTCTCCCAATGCAACTGGCTACTCAGCATGGGCTGAGTAGCTTGCGGAGAACGCAAAGAATCTCACGTTCTCCGACGCAACACGAGATGTCCCATCACCTCTGGCCGGAGAACGGCATCAGCCGTTCTCCCAGTGTTACTGGCTACTCAGCTTGGGCTGAGTAGCTTAGGGAGAACGCGAAGAACCTCAGGTTCTCCGGCGCTGCGCGAGATGTCCCATCACCTCTGGCCGGAGAACGGCGTCTGCCGTTCTCCTAAGCAACTCGACGGTACATCGAGTTGCCAGTTGCCACCATGAGATTCATGAATGTAGGATGTCGTAAACGAATTAGGAAGCCAATATGAGGAAATGGATGGAGGAGCAGGATTGTTGGCGGGTGCAGTAGCGGCGGAAGGTGTGCGTCGGAGCTATGGTGTACGTTCGCATACTGATCATGGGTGGGCATGAAGGAGGACGCTTTGAGCGATCTGCATTTCTCCAGGACGTACGCGGAATCGCGACACCGGTTCATAGACGCTGCTCACACCGTTGACGCGAACGTGCATTCTTATGAAGTGGATTCCGCGTCGCCAGATGACTTAACAATCGACGTAGCCATTGTCGGCACGGTAGATGCTCCGGCACTCGTTGTCTCTTCTGGGGTTCACGGTGTCGAGGGCTTCTTCGGCTCTGCTGTCCAACTTGCACTCCTTGAACGCTTTCATGACGCCAACTCCCGGAAGAATATTCGGTATGTCCTGATTCATGGCATCAATCCCTTCGGGTTCGCGCATCTCCGCCGTGTCAACGAAGACAATGTTGATCTGAATCGCAACTTCCTGACGAACACCGACGACTACGCAGGTGCTCCCGACGGCTACGCTCGCCTAGATGGATTCCTGAATCCGCAATCCCCACCTTCGCGATTCGAACCATTCAAAGTGAAGGCACTCTGGAACATCTGGCGGATGGGGCTGCAGCCGCTAAAAGAAGCAGTTGCGAGTGGGCAGTACGAGTATCCTCGCGGTCTGTTTTTCGGAGGGAAGTACTCCTGCAAATCCACGCAGATCGTCCAGGACAACTGCGATTCCTGGCTAGCCGGGTCGCAGGGGATTGTGCACATAGACCTTCACACTGGGCTAGGGCCATTCGCATCCTACAAACTGCTACTCGGAGAATCGCGGAGTTCAGAGCACTACGCTTGGTATGCTGACACGTTTGGAGCCGAATGTGTCGAGCCGTTAGCGCAGCCTGGGGGAACTGCGTACAGAGCACTTGGCACTCTTGGTGAATGGATGCAGAGCCATTTCGGCGCGCGTGATTGCCGCTTCGTAACGTCCGAGTTCGGAACTTACGATGTGATTCGAGTTACGGGTGCGATCCGCGCCGAGAATCGCGCCCACCATTATTGCTCCGAGAGTAGCCCGCTTTACCTACGGGCCAAGGAAGAAGTCCGGGAGTGTTTCTGTCCTGACTCGCCGTCCTGGCGGCGGCAAGTTGTCGAATCCGGACTCCGGCTAATTGACCAGGGAATAGAAGGATTATCAGTCTTGGTAGACCGGGCCTAACCACTCATTGCAGCCGACCTTGCTGTCGAGATCTATTGTGAGATGTCTTCCGTCTTCGATCTTCAGGACCGAATCTTGTCTTTGACCCTTCGGGAACCTCCGGCTCCAAACCTCCATTCTTAGGATCTGCATCCTGCGGGCACTTGGTACTCCATTGACTCCAGCCCGGAGAACGGCTGCAGTCATTCTCCCAAGTTACTCGATGGAACATCGAGTAACCGTTTGCCTCCATGAGATTCATGAGTGTAGCATGGCGAAGAGTACGCGTGTCAATATGTAATGTCATAGAACAGGTGAAGAAGGAGAACAGAGCGTACCAGTGGGTGACTGATGCGGGAACTGATCGTTGTCTGACAAGGAGTAGAGGATGAAGAAGCATTTCCCAGGCCACTTCCCGCAAAGCAAAGCCCAGATTAAGAAGCTATGGAAGTCCTGTTTCTTCGTTGTAGATGCGAACATTCTCCTGAACCTCTACCGCTACTCCGACGAGACCAAAGCCGAGTTTCTTGACGTCCTGGATTCGGTGAAGAAGCGACTCTGGCTGCCACACCGGGCTGCTGAGGAGTTCTTTGATAACCGGCTAACGGTGATTGGGAAGCAGGAAAAGGCATATGTTGATGCCAGGGGAAGAATCGCCAAACTCCAGGAAGACCTTGCGAATGCCCGCCAGCACCCTTTCGTGTCAGACGCCACTATGAAAATAGTGCTGCCGGTCCTTGAGCGCCTGACGAGTGAGCTTTCCAAGAATCAGGAAGTTCATACAAAGCGCATAACGGATGACTCAATTCGAACAACTGTTGCGAGGATCTTCGCTGGCCGCGTGGGCGAGGCATACGACTCTGAACGACTGAGTGAGATCTTCAAGGAAGGCGAATCTCGTTATGCGGAGAGGATCCCGCCGGGGTTTAAGGATGCTCGCAAGGGTGACGGAAGCGACCGGCAATCCGATTGCTGTCGGAAGTACGGAGATCTGCTAGTGTGGTTTCAGATTCTCGAACACGCGCAAGAAGAGAGCATGAGTGTCATTCTGGTCACTGATGACAAGAAAGAGGATTGGTGGCAGATTTTCGACGGGAAGACAGTCGGTCCTCGTCCTGAACTTGTTCAGGAGTTTCTTTCAAGAACGAAACAAGCGTTTCACATGTACCAAGCAGATCGCTTTCTTCAGTTTGCGACTGAGTACCTTGAGCAAACCATTGCCGATACTACGTTGTCGGAAATCCGTGAGGTCCAGCGTCGGGACATGGAGGTGCATCAAGCCAAGCGTCTTCAGCGCATGGAAATGGTTCTGCGCGAAGAATACTCTGCATTGGCGAGCAGCGTGCAGTTGCTACTCGGACGACGTTCGTCACTCACCAGGAAACGAGAGAAACTGCTGTATCAGTACAGAGAGCTAGAAGAATCAACGCCTTCAGACACTAGCGACCCTGAGCGCGAGGAGAAACTCATAGCAATACAGCACCAGTTGCGTGAACTTGAAGTACAAATAGACAGGACGACGGCAGAACTTAGCGATGTAGAAGACCACCAGATTCGTCTCCAGCGCCAGTACCGTCACCACGATGGGTTCATCAGGCAGGAAGCAACTCGGAATACGGTCTCGGAGAAAGATCTTGTCTCTTGACTGCTTGTGTTTCAACGTTTCGGGAATTTCTGGCTCCGGAGCTTCTTTCTTAGGACTCGTATCTTGCGGGCACTAGACGGCTATCCCGTTCCATAGCCGTAAGAGAAGGCGGGTCTTGCATTCCGACTGCAGCTTCTGCCAGATCATGGGATTTTCGCCTGTAGGATCGCAAGACTTGACCCTGGACACTAGCGCTAGAAGGAGGATCAGATGGACAGGACGCACGCGGCCCAATTGGTCGAGGCAATCCGCGATTCCATAATCGCCGAGCCTAACCAGTTCCACATTGCTGACAACATCACTGGGCAGAAGATTGTGTCCCATGGCGGAACGGGTCTTCAGATAACGACCACGGGAGGTGTTGCAGGATCAACGACGATTGGACAAAAAGTCTCGGTCGATGGCGCGCAGATTGAGATCACACGGCAGAAAGGTACTGCTGCCATACAGCAGCAGATGCAAGCCCTTGCGAACGCCCTCGATGAGCTTGCTGAGCAACTGAAATCTCAAGAACCAGACAAGACCATCATCACGCGCATCTACGAGAGTCTCAAGCAGTCCTGGGTTCCGGGAGTTATCACATCAGTCGTCAGTTGCGCAGTGGCAAAGTGGATAGGACTATGAAGACGCCGGGCAATGCCAAACAGCTGTGTACTACGTAGGAGTACCCATGAGGAAGTATGATTTCTAGATCGACCGTCCTAATACTCGGTGCGGGTGCGTCTGTGCAATACGGCTTCCCCTTGGGTCGCGGTCTCCGTGATCGTATTTGCAGCTTGCCCGGTACTGCCGGAGCCCGGGCGATTGCGGACTTGGGGTATGGATCTGTAGAGCTCGAGGAGTTCGTTCAGAAGCTGCGTCACTCTGGGTACACATCGGTGGACTGGTTCCTGGAACGCTACACGGAGTTCACGAAAGTAGGCAAAGCGGCAATTGCAGCAGCACTGATTCCTCTCGAGAACCCGGAGAGACTATTCCCACCTGGCGCTCCTACCGGACACTGGTACGAGCTGCTTCTGAACAAGCTCTACTCAGCGGATGGAGTGTTCGACGGAAGTCTGCTCTCAATCGTGACTTTCAACTACGATCGCTCCTTGGAGCATTACCTACTCCGCGTGCTTGAGACTCGCTTGAGATCTGCTGACCGTGCTGCAGAGGCCCTTGCCCACCTGGAAATCGTTCACGTGCACGGCTGTCTCGGCGGTCTGTATCCCCTCGTTAGAGATGGACGTCGCTACCTTCCGCAGATATCGTCCGGCGAGATCCGAACGGCGGCGGACCAAATCATCGTCATTGGGGAGGCGTCAGGGGAGACAATGGAGTTCGAGCGTGCTAGAGCTTTGCTGTTCGAAGCGGAGAAAATCATCTTCCTGGGTTTCGGCTTTCATCCCATAAGTGTCCATCGGCTGAGCGTCTTTGACGAGCCATGGGACAATGAGCGTCGCGCGCGAGTTCTGGTACAAGGGACCAAATTTGGAGTGTCGCCACCAGCGTGGGGGCGAATCAGAAGTGAGGTGCTAAAGGGCGCCGCATCACATAGGGGATTTACGGGCTGGGCAGTGCACGATTACTTCACTGAGGTTGACCCACTGAGCTCCTAGTTACTCTAAACTGGCAGTAGGCTACGGGGCCACATGCTGTCTTTTGACGTTTCGGAGCCGTCTGGCTCCGAACACCCATTCTGAGGATTCGCATCCTGTCTCTCCACTTGAGGTGATGTTGTTCCTCTGTGTCCTTTGTGCCTCCGTGAGGGGAGATCTGGGCATTGGTTTGCCCTTCATGGTGAATCCCGCTTATCCATTTGAGATGCTGTTGTCTTCCTCCGCGTCTCTGCGTCTCTGCGGGAGACGATCTTCAATCTCGGGGCAGATCTTGATTCTTAGGGTTTCTGAAGATGCGAACGCCGCGGTCACCAAATGTCGCCGACTGTGAAGCCCTCGGGGAAGGGATCGTCTTCCTGCAGTTCGTAATCGGCCTTTCCGGTGATCCAGGCTCGGCCGGTGATTGTGGGGACGACCGCTCTGTAGGGTCCGATCTGAGTTTCTTCAATTAGGCGCCCGGTGAAGATCGTGCCCAGTATCCCCTCGTGGTTGAAGTCTTCGTTCAACTGCAGTTCTCCCTTGGCGTGGAGGGCGGCCATCTTGGCGCTTGTCCCGGTTCCGCACGGTGAGCGGTCGATCGCTCCGGTCCAGGTGGCCGGTCGATCCCAGTCGAGCTTTCCGGTCGAGACCACCACAGCGTTCTTCATGTGGGCCTCGGGGTGGCTTGGCGGGGCGGACAGGACTGCTATCGTTATGCCCTCGAAGCCGGGCTGGTCCGGGTGTGAGACGGGGAGCTGCTCCCGGGCGGCGGCTTTGACCATTTCGCCAACTCGCACGATGTCGCGTCCGCGATCGGGAACGATCTCCAGGCCAAGTGACGGGGCGTCGGCGATAACGTAGAACATGCCTCCGTAGGCCACGTCTACCGTCACCGTACCCAGTTGAGGCACTTCGACGGCAGCGTTGAGATGGACCGCGAAGGACGGTACGTTGCGGAACGTGACGCTGCGAACCCTTCCGCCCCGGCACTCGGCCCG
>Ga0114923_10000424_pt1 | contig 34633 bp, 37 predicted proteins | sample SumtaG_FD_89578 | JGI IMG/M metagenome (GOLD analysis project Ga0114923, IMG submission 89578) | Deep subsurface microbial communities from Indian Ocean to uncover new lineages of life (NeLLi) - Sumatra_00157 metaG | ecosystem: Environmental > Aquatic > Marine > Oceanic > Sediment | place: near... | reverse complement strand
TGTTGTACATCTATTTCTTTTAGAATTGTAGCACCGTCATTTGTGATAACAACATCTCCAAACTGATCTACAAGCATTTTATCCATACCTCGGGGTCCTAAAGAAGTTCTGACCGCCTCTGCGATAACAATTGCTGCAGCAATATTATTTGACATTGCATCATTGCCCCTTGTTCTCTCAGTACCTTCGCGCATTATTAATACGGGTGTTCCGCCTAATTGTGCCATATTTTTTCACTTTTTGTTTATTTTATATTGAATAATTTTTTTGAAATAATAATTTATATATATAGATCTCTAAGTCATAAAATTAAAAAAGTTTACGAATTATGTGATGTAAAGGAATTATTTCGTTGTTGACCTTATTATCAAATAAGTTTGAAAAATCAAGATAAGGCCATTTTTTTCTCATTAGTAGATAAAGCAGTATGATTATCCCAAATTATTATAAGCAATAGAATCTTCATTTTTCCTAGATTAATTTTAAAAAAATCTCATAAAGCAATCCATATCAAACCTCAAATCATAAACGGTTAAGTTAATTTTAAGCAGTATTGATATTATACCTTTAAATAGAGAAAATTGGTCGAGATAAAGAAAAATGTCCGATTCAAGACCCGAACAGTTAATCCTTGCCGAAGAACTCGTGTATAATGGGAAAGTAGAAGAAGCACTTGAGATAGTTATGAATTTCGAGAAAAAAGGTGAGCTTACTCCTAAGGATCAATTATCAGCACTTCTTTTGAAAGGAAATGTATATGTTTATAACCAGCAAATGAAAGATGCTGTAAAAGTTGGTGAACTTGCTTATTCGATGAGTCAAGAATTAGGATTGGTGCCTGAATCTATTGATGCTCTCAGTCTTATGGCTCAGATGTGGTTCTTAGGAAATGTTGACAAGGCTCTCAAACTAATTTTAGAAGCGGAAAAATTATTGAACTCTCTTTCAGATGAATCATCCGCTAATATTTCCAAGCTAAAATACTATCTAGCGTACACGAAATCTTGTATTTATTTGTCCAAGAGTGATATTAATATAGCATTAGATTTAGCATTGGAAGCTTTAACTCTGGGAGAAAAAATCAAAAATAATGTTATGGTTGGATATGCTTTATATCAAATTACTCTTACATATCTTATGAAAGGAGAACTTGATACAGCTTTAGAATACGCTATGAAGAGTTTAAAACTTGCGGAAGAATTAGATTTTCAGGTCCAAATTGCTTCAACCGTTTGGGTAATAGGGCGTCTCTATTACTTAAAGGGAGATCTTAATAGAGCATTAGAATTCTGTAAGAAAGGCCTATCAATAGAGAAAATAAGCGATATTATTAAAGTCTATACATTATCTAATCTCGGATTTATTTATCGAGACAGAGGTGAGTTAGATAAAGCTTTAAAATATACTAAGCAGTCGAGTAAACTGGCAGAAGGAGGTATTAATTACATGATTTTAATCATAAATAAACGCAATATTGGGGAAATTTACAGGAAGAAAGGTGAAATTAAACAAGCAATAAAGTATTTTGAGCAGAGCTTGGTACTTAGTGAAAAGATTGGAAGCATCATTACTATGATACCCCCACTTTTATACCTACTATTAATCAGCCTTGATACCAACTCTCATGAACAAGCAGAGCAGTATTTTAAACGCTTAGAAAATCTCTTTGATCAGAATAAAAGCACAGCGGTTAAGCAAGGATATCTATTAGGTAAAGCATTGATGTTAAAAACGAGTAGTCGAATGGCTGATAAAGCTAAAGCCGCAGGATTATTAAAACAATTAGTTGAGCCTGATATTGCTTATCCTCCATTTTATATTTTATCGATAGTTTCATTATGTGCTCTCCTTTTAGAGGAACTATCTATATATAATAATCCTGAAATAATGGATGAGATTAATCCCTATATTTCAAGACTACTGGAAATTGCCGAGAATCAGCGATCATATCACTGGTTGGCAGAAGTATATATATTGCAGGCAAAATTATCACTATTAACTTTTGAAATTAATAAGTCTCAGAGATTCTTGATTCAAGCTCAACAAATAGCCGAAAGATATGGTCTTAGTCAATTAGCGATTAGAATTGCCCAAGAAAATGAAGAGTTCCAAAAAAAATCAGCACAATGGGGGAAATTAAAAGAAAATGATGCTCCAATCGCTGAACGCATGGAATTAGCACGATTAGATGATCAAATTGAAGGAATGGTTAAGAGATCTCCCATTTTATCTACTCAGGTTATGGTTGAGAAAGTCACGATTTCAAAAGAAAAGAAAATCTGTCTAGTTTGTAGGGGTGAAGTGCTAAAATTCTCATATATTTGCAAATGTGGGGCTAACTATTGTGAAAATTGTGCCCGAGCATTAATTGATTTGGAAAATGTGTGCTGGTCGTGCGATCTGCCTATTGACTCCTTAAAACCTACTAAGCCATTTGAGGATCAATCCAAAAGAGAAATGGTAGATAAGAAACCGAAAAAAAAGAAATGAAGAAAAATAAGTAAAATACTGAAATTCAAAGATCTTTCAGACAAATCCAAGCTCATTTTCACTGAGTTATTTTTTTAAAGGACAATCTTATATCGCAAAACAGAAATTTGCTCATTTTACTGAAATCATGTCAAATACCGCTTCCATATTGGAAATTTTTGATGGTTTTAATAAAAATCATAGAACTATTCTTTTAGAAGAACATCCCCCCTCGAAGAACTACTCACTGATACCTTCCTCAAGGGAAGTCTTGAAATCTCAAATTCATTTTAATAATTTTAATAGTCATTCTTCTTTTCTTTACGACTGCGTTATAGGTTTCAAGCTTTTTTGAGATTTCAGATTTCAAATAGATCTTCTAATCATAAAATTAAAAAAGTTTACGAATTATGAGTTAACCAGAAATAATTTACTATTAGAACTAAAGTGCATTTTAATTTGAATAAATAAAAAAAAGGGAATTTAGAATTTTATAAATGTTTAATAAATTTAACTTTTAACCAAGTCCTATCATTGGTAAAGTTTCTTGGACTGGAAGTAAAGAATCCATTTGATACTTAAAACCTTCAACCGTTCTATATCCGGCATATCTTGCTGCTATCGATTTGATTGCTTCATATAGTTTATCATTTGGGGCTTCATATAATGCATAGATTTTATATTCTCTATCGGAGGAGCCGACGCTAGAAACCCAAATATTAATTGTCTTTATAAAATCTGCTACTTCGGGAACTTTTTTTCCTACAAACATTTGTCCAATTTCATCAGCTTTGTGACCTGGATACGAAGATGTTACCATTATGTTTACCATTTAGAATTTTTCACCCTTTGTGTAATTATATTATAAATTGAAAATATTTTTTATTAGATTTTCGAGTAAGGTTATAACTTATTTGATTTTATAAAAATATATGTGAAAGGAATTTACAATTTTTTAAATTAACTTGAATTTGTTAGATGAATTTAAAAAATCATGAATATGAATAATATAGGGTTAGGACGAATATTCAAAATTAGTGATATTAAAATATTAAATTATTTAGTAAGTTCTTTCCTTTTTGGTCTTATATCTTTACTATGACACCGTCTACATTTTTTGGCTTTAACTGGGTTCAAAGCGCCACATTTTCGGCAGACACTTTTCTCTAATAAATGGTATCGTGCAATTCTTCGTTTAACTGGATCATCAATTGGCATTTTTTCTCAGTTTTCGTATTCTTGTGTTTATTTAGGATCTAACTTAGAATTAATGAATTAGAATAATTTTAAGAACATACGATTCAAAATAAAATTTTGGATTAAAATAAAGTGAAATATAATAAAATTAAAATTTTATGATGAATAAATTTATTTAATATTAACAATAAGAAAGTTTTGTTGAGAAATTGTGCCAAGAGAAATATTTGATGAAAATAAGTTTGTTGAGTTATCAGAGTATGCGGTTCATTGTCGTGTAAAGCGGTTAAGAGACGTAGTAAAGTTAAAGCTCAGAACCAAGAAAATACTTTACACTTATAAAACCGATCCGTCTACAGCCGAAAGGATTTTAAGAAGTATTACCTGCGATGTTATAGAATTGTAAAATATTAAGTTTAATAGCATCAACTACATTTCATTTTTAAAAAATTTAAACGAGACTAACTAATCTATTTTTTATAATAGTTTCGATAAGTATAACTATAAATTTTAAAATTTTATTATTCTAAATAAATAAAACATTTAATTTCAAAACGTTAATTTGTAATTAAACAGCTTAAACAGAATAAAATGATCCAATCACTATACCTTTTTCAGAGTAACTCAAAGAATTTACTTTATAATAAGAAATTTCAGAGCGACGAAAAATTGGAGATGTTCAGTTCATTTTTCTCTGCTCTTCAGACGTTTGTCTCAGAATTAACTACAAGTAGTTCTGAATCATTAAGTACAATTGAGTTAGGGGAATATTATGTTCTCATTTCAAGAATTCCCGAAGCAACATCTGATCTAGTGATAATTATTGACAGGGAAGATATACGAGAAGCTGAAAAAATGATCCCAAAGATAGTTGAAATTATAATAGACCACATAGATCTGTTTATAAACTGGGATCATAAGCCTGAAATGTTTGAGATGTTTGATTTAAAAATCATACAATTAATATTGTCTAATAAAAAATTAATTTCTGAATCGTCTTTAACTGCTAATCAGAGCTCTATTCTGAAATCAATTTGGGACCAAAAAGGGGCTCTATCTGAGCTTTTAAGAGAGAATTTACTAGTAGAAAGAGAAAATTTAAACATCGAATATTTAGAAGAGGGAAACTTTCTCAAAAAATATGGGATTTCAAAGAAATTAATTGAAATCTCAGAAAAACTTCATGATGAGGAGAAATTTATTGAGTATCAAACTGAATCTAAATCTCTGAGAGACGAAATAAAGGATCGAAAACTTAGGCTGAAATACTACTTAGATCGACTTAAAGAGTCTATTACCTATTCGAAATTTTCAGAATCATACTCTTACCTCTATTCATTTTGCTTAAAACTAAACGATTTTGCAGAACCTCATATAATTGAAAAATACAAAGCTCTCGCGAAAACAATTGTGAATAGAAAGAAAGTTCCTAAAGAAGAATTTAGAGAAGCGCTAAAAGCAATATCTATGATTGAAGAGGAAATTAGCCAATATCTAGCTTTAGAAGTTTAATCTTATTAATTCTTTTTTATTGTAAATATTTTGGCACAATAAATTGAAAAATATCTTATATAAAATTACGAATTATTTATTTTCATCATAAAATTAATTAAATATTTTAACTTGATATCAATTACATTTGGCTTTTCTAAAACTATTTGATGGAATAATAATAAAATTGATTCATTTAATTTAGTTAATATATTATGAAGGTTCTCCCCGCGGATAAGACATGCATAAATTCTGGGTTCTTATGTAATAACTGTCAGGCTAAACTTGATGCGGGAGAAATATCCGAATTCGAAATTGACTTAGCTAAAGATCTCATTAAACTAGAAGAAGAAAATGAGAAATTTGCCTTTTTAAAAAATATTTCATTCTATAAAGCAATAGATTTTGAAGATCTCATAATACTCGTTGTCGGGAAGAGAGATAAGTTGAGAATTACCCCAAGTTTAATTAATTGGATAAAAGAAACATATGAAATAGACCAAATACTTTTAGTTCAAAATACTAAAAAACCACGTCCCGTGGTGGAAGCCTTAATCACTCCTTTTAAGTTAATATCTTTGAATGAGATTTTTTTAGCCACCGGAGATGTTCAATTTAGAGCAGTCATTAGGGAAGAAGATAAAGAAAATTTATTATTTACTACAGAAGAACTTGAAGAATTGATTTTAGAGCTAACAGGAACCATTACTAGAGTTGAATTCCAATAATCAATAAAATTTAATTTACTTCTTTCTTATTATTAAATGGATTTACAGTGGAAGAATTCAAACAAGTAATTTTAATTAGAACGGATATTAATATGGGTACTGGGAAGAAATGTGTTCAATCCTCTCATGCAAGTGTAGCAGCTTCAGATTTAGTTCGAGTACAAAATAAAAATGCTTGGAAAGTATGGAAGAATACTGGACAGAAGAAAGTCGTTCTTAAATTAAAAGACATGGAAGAAATTCTAGAAATAAAAAGGAAATTAGAATCTAATAAAATTCTGTATTTTATTGTACAAGATGCTGGACTCACTCAACTACCTCCTGGTACTACAACAGCTGTAGGTATTGGACCGGTAGAATCTGCAAAAATAGATAAAATTACAGGACATCTTAAATTATTATAATTTTAAAAGCAAAGGCTAAAAAATTGCTTCATCACGAACAAGACCCTTACATTTTTAAAGATAATAGTGAAAAAGAAGTAGAACGTTTTGTAGGGATTGAGAATTACACCACAGACGGGTTTAATGGAATTGGTGGGAAGTACAAAACTCATTTTAAAGATTTCATAGTCAAAGAAATTGTAGAAAATAGAAGAATTCTTGATATCAAAGAAGATTCCAATGGTACTACCTTTTCAAAAGAATTGAAAGATAGATTTACTATATTTAATCTAACAAAAGTCAATATGGATACATTTAAAGCGGTAAATAAAATTAGTAAGTCTCTTAAAATCCCTTATAAATTTATTAATTATTCTGGATTAAAAGATAAGCTATCAATTTCTGTTCAAAGAATTTCAATTAGGGGTAATTATATTGAAAAATTAAGCAAACTAAAATTGCATGATATATTTATTAGAAATCTCCATCCTGCAAAAAATCCAGTTAAATTAGGGGATCATTTGGGTAATAATTTCACAATTATCATTAGAAATATAAAAAATAGTAAAAATTTGGAAACAAACTGTCAAAGTATTTTAAAATTTGTGAAGGATTTCGGTTTTCCTAACTATTTTGGGCTTCAGAGATTTGGTAGTATTAGACCTAATTCTCATATTGTTGGGTATTTTCTCTTACAAAACGATTATGAAAATGCCTTTAAGGAGTACGTACTAAAAACTTATTCTACGGAACCAGATAAATCAAGAAAAGCTAGAAACTATTTAAAAAGGGATGGAGATTTAAAGGAAGCATTGAAAAACTTTCCAACAAGTCTAAATTATGAACGAAAGATGATCCAATTTTTAATAGATACTCCTGGAGATTATCGTGGTGCTATGTATACATTATCCGATGATTTAAGGAGATTGTTAATTAGTTCATTCCAATCCTATATATTTAATAAAATGCTTTCATTAAGGGTAAAAAAAGGTCTATCTCTATTTAAACCGATTTCGGGGGATGTTATTAGCATTTTGAATGATTTTGAAGGAAATATTACTTCGATTAAATATATTTATGGCGGTTCCTATGATTTGTATTTAGAGAAGGCACTTGAGCTGAAACGAGCATCAATAGTTATACCGATTATAGGTAAATTAACGAATTTAGATGATTTTCCATTGATGGGTTCCCTTTTTAGAGAAATAGCCAAAAAAGAAAAGATAAGCGAAGCTTTTTTTCAATCTGAGTTGGTAGATGAAAATAAGTTTAAAGGTTCAATAAGAGCCATGACGGTTAAACCATGGGATTTAAAGATGGTAGATTTAGCTGAAGATAATCTCAATAAGGAGAGAAAAAAGATTAAAATTGAATTTTCACTTCAAAAAGGAAGCTATGCTACTATGCTGATTCGAGAAATCATCAAATAATATTATACTTTAATTCTGTATGATTTTACAAACTCTATTCCAAAAATATCAATAATTTTTACTGAAAGGTTATATACTCCCGGTTTTTCATAAAGAAATGGTTCAGATTTCAACTTCAATTTTCTTTTCTTTGGAGTTCTAAAGGAGAACCACATATTATTAAAAGGTTTATCTTGTTTATCATAATCTATAGCCCAATAATCGATCCAATCTGAAAACACTTTGATTTTTCCTTTTATTTTGGAAGGAATTATTTTATTTTTAGGAAGTAAATAGTTTGATAATTCAACAGTTACGATATTATCATCTTGTTGAAGGTCTACTTTTAGGGTTGAAGTTTTTTCATTGAGGATTTCAGTTTTGTTTAATCCGGAAATATTGAATGAATGAGGGCTCTTACCATATTTGAGCTTCCATTTCAATATATCATTACTGCTATTTATATTAAGAATGCGCTTTTTTGATATATGGATAGCATGAAAATTTGAATCACAACCAATCCATCTCCTTCCAAGTTTTTCTGCGACCGATAAAGTTGTACCAGAGCCACAAAAGAAGTCTGCTAAAAGATCCTTCTCATTGGTCGATGCTAGAATGATCCGTTTTAAAAGGCGTTCTGGTTTTTGTGTTGAAAAACCTTGGTACTCATTGATATTTGCTCTTATATAAGGAACATCATTCCAGACATCCCTAGGGAACGTTCCTTCTTGTTTCACGTAGACTTTTCTGGATAATTTCTTCCCGTTGTGGCTCCCCCCTCTATAGTAGAATGTTCCCTCCTCATCTTTCTTTAAAGCATTTTTAACACGATTAGAATATTCCATATATATGTTTGGATCATCATTAAAAACATACTCGCTTGATTTTGTGTAGAAAAGTATTGTATCATAGGATCTTATAAAAAATCTTCTTGTTTTTGCTGAAGCAGCCGGATAAGCCCATATTATTTCATTTCTAAAATTATTAATTCCGAATATATCATCCATTATTAATTTTACATAATGTGAAATATGCCAGTCTAAATGAACATATATAGATCCATTAGTAGTTAGAAGATCTCTCATCAAAATTAATCTTTCTTGTATAAAACTTAAGTACGAATCTAATCCCTTTTTCCATTTATCACTATAGGCAATTTCGTCTACAAATTTCCCGTCCTCACCAATTTGAATTTTATAGTTGAATTCTCCTCCTGTTCCAAAAGGGGGATCGATATAAATGAGGGATATTTTATTACTGAATTGCTCCAATAGAGAATTCATTATTGCTTTATTTTCTCCCCAAATCAATAAATTTTGCCAACTTTCTTCTGATTCAAGGTCTGATCTGATGGTTGGGTACAGATCAAGAATACTGAATGGTGTAGTTCCATGCATCTTTGAATAATTTTCTTCTTTTTCCAATTTCCCATTCCATTTCAAATTTACCATAAATAATAGTTAAGAAGGCAAAAATTTTATTTTTACTTTACTTTTATGAATTATATTTTTTTACAAAAATAAGACAAGTTGATACAAATTTATGCTAAATGAATTAGGTGATTGGAGAAAATCTCACTATACTAAAGATGTTACTGTAGAATTAGTTGGTGAAGTAGTTACACTAGGGGGTTGGGTTAGAAACTACAGGGATCTTGGAGGTTTAAAATTTATTAGCCTTCAGGATACTTACGGAGAACGTCAGATTACGCTTAAGAAAGGTGTAGTTTCTGACGAGATTTTTACAAATACAAAAGTTGGATACCAATATTGTATTATGGTAAGAGGAAAAGTTAAGACATTTGAAAAGGCACCCGGTGGAATCGAAATCATTCCCTCAGAAATAAAAATATTGAATAAAACCCCAGAAAAATTACCAATCGATATGACTGGGGAAACAACTTCTGAGTTAGATTTAAGATTAAATAATCGAGCCTTAGACTTGAGAACTATAAGAAATCAAGCAATTTTTTCAATTAGGGGGGAAATTTTAAACGCCTCAAGGAAATTTTTGTTTAATCATGACTTTAAAGAGATATATACTCCAAAAATAATTGGATCAGCAACAGAAGGGGGAACCGAACTATTTCCAATAATGTATTTTGATAAAGAAGCTTTCCTTTCACAATCGGCCCAACTGTATAAAGAACAACTGAGTGGTGTATTTGAGAGAGTATTTGAGATTGGTCCGTGTTTTCGAGCTGAAAAATCACATACCAAAAGGCATTTATGCGAAATTGTACAGTTAGATATTGAAATCGCCTTCGCTGAAATGGGTGACGTTCTCAAATTGCTAGAAGAGCTTGTGCATTTTGTAGTTACTGACATTAGGCAAAACCAAATGAATTCATTGAAAATCTTAAAAGTAAAAGAAAAAACAGTCATACCTGACCTTCCTTTCCCGAGGTATACCTATAGTGAAATTATTGATATTTTAAATACAAAACATGGTTTAAACATTGAATGGGGAGAAGATTTATCAACAGAAGCTAATCGAAAGCTTGGTGAAGAATTACCCGGTTACTATTATATTACTCATTGGCCAATGGCGGAAAAACCGTTCTATATTATGCCATCAAAGGACCCAAAATATAGTGAATCCTTTGATCTACAAAAAGGATGGTTAGAATTAACTTCAGGAGGTACTAGAGTACATAATAAAGATCAATTAACTGCGGCTATTGAAAATAAAGGATTAAATCCAACCTCTTTTGAATCTCACCTTAAAGCTTTTGATTTCGGAATGCCCCCTCATGCAGGACTTGGCTTGGGAATAGCCCGTTGGCTAACTGTACTATGTGATCTTAATGATATTAGAGAAGCTGTAATGTATCCTAGAACACCTGAACGATTAACTCCTTAATTATAATTAAATCCTATTCGAAAAGGTATTATAAATGGATGATTCATATATTCAAGATTATATCAAGGCTGGAAAAGGGGTAATTGCTGCAAAAAAATTAGCACGTAATATTATAAAACCAGGTGTACCTTTTTTGGGGATTGCTAATAGATGTGAAGCAGAGATAACTAAAAGTGGATGTGAATTATCCTTCCCTATTAACATGTCGTTAAACGAAATCGCTGCTCACTACAGCCCACCAATTGGAGATAATACTCTTATTCCTGAAAAAGGGCTTCTAAAAATTGATATCGGTGCACATTTTAACGGATATATTGCAGATTCAGCCTTTACTATTAATCTTGATGAAGACCCGAAACTTCAGAATTATGTAGATGCAGCTAAAGAGGCTGTTGAGGCTGCAGTTGAATTGTTTAACCCGGGGATAAAACTTTTTGAATTAGGAGAAATTATTGCTAAGAAAATTATTGATCGTGGTCTTAGGCCTATCACAAATCTAGGCGGTCATGAATTAAAGCAGTTCAATTTACATGCTGGCCCTTTTATTCCAAATTATAAAGAAAAATTACATAATGAAGTTTTAAAACCAGGAGATGCTTATGCTTGTGAACCATTTGCTACATCCGGTGTAGGTAAAGTAGAAAATGGAATCCACTCTTATATATACCGATTCGTAAAAAAAGTTAAGAAAAATATGCCCTATGAACAGCAGGGATATATGAGTAAAATCCAAAAGAATTTTAAAACACTCCCCTTTTCCCCACGTTGGATAATTAATAAAAATCTTATACCTAAAGATAAAATTCTGAGAACTGTTGAATCCTTTCTTGGAAAAAAAATATTAGATAAATATCCTGTTTTAATTGAACGAGCCAAAGAACCTGTAGCTCAAGAAGAACATACAATTATATTAAATGCAGATGGTAAAAAATTTGTCACTACAAGAGAATAAACTAAGAGATAAAATATCATCAATAATTTTATGTGCTGGAGAAGGAATCCGAATTAGTGAGTATATTTCTAACAAACCAAAACCATTAATAGAAATAGATGAAAAACCAATTTTATCCCATCTGATCTCTCATTTAATAAAATCTCAAATCACATCAATCACAATTGTGACTGGACATTTAAAAGAGCAGATTGAAAACTATATAACTGAAATTAAAGAAAAAAACGATTCTCTACAAGATAAGATTTTACTAGTCAACTCTAAAGATGATTATAAAAAAGGACCCTTATATTCTTTTTTGTCAATTACAAATGATAAGAATATTCTTAAAAGAGATTTGATATATCTTGTGTTTCCAGGTGATACATATTTTGAATTCAATTTAATTAATGAATTAATTACTTCAGTTAAAAACAACTTTGCTCTTATTCAAGACAATTCTATGATTTTTTATCAGGAATTGCAGGGAATTAAACTAAAGAAAAGCGAAGATTCAGGCAAGACGATTTCTACTATTAGAACTGAAGAACTAAAGTCAGTGGAGCGCGTTAAACACATTGAACAAATAAAATTAAATTCCATTAGAGAGAGTGCATTTTATAAAAAGATAATCCCTGTATTTGTTTTTGGTTTTAAATTCATTGAAAATATTATTGATGCAGAAAAAGAAACCTCTGTGAAAACGATTAGAGAAATTGTTAATCTATTAATAAAAGGAGAAAATTATCTTTACGCATTTCGCTTAAGTCCTAAATCTAAATTTTTTGATATTGATACTAAATTAGATTTTTTAAATTTAAAAAAGGAAAAAAGAGGACAATAGGTGCTCCGATTATTCAGAGTATGTATAAACTCAGAGAAAACACCTATAAAACATCTAAGCAATCAAAGCTCCTATTTAAGTTCTTAATTAGTCATGGTTCTTAAAGCTTAAAAGTCTCGAGTATCAAAAACAACATCCTATCAACAGCAATCGGTTTTTTAATGTGCTTTTGTCAGATATGTATTTTATAACAGGAATCATGAAATAATTGAAAACCTTTGTTAATATGCTCCAAAGTGTTAATTATTCGAGGCGAATGTTGATTGTCAGAATTTCCGTGAAAAATTTACTCTTTCGTATCAAGGTATCAAACAATACAGGAACATTAGAGATTGGTAAATTTGTAAACCCTATTATTGTAAAACGTCTTCCTTCATTAATCAAACAATTTCAGTAAAAAAGGGACTAGTAAATGATAAGTATGCAATTAAATCGGTGTTGGAACCGTATTTGAGTATTAAAATCCAATGCAAAACTAACCTATTGTACCTCTAATAATTAGATCCCACTTAAGATATTTAAATCTAGTTGTTAAGAAATCTTGTGACCTTGATTCGTAATTTATTGGTAAAATATTATTGATGATTTCAAAATAATTTATATATCTCTACTTATATTATTTATAAAACATGAATAGTGATATTGGTTTAATACCAATAAAAATAGATTTATTTGGAATCGGTACATTAGAAGGACACCTCATTAGGCATATTGCCCCATTATGCACAGATGCTTTAATTGATAAAATCCCGCTAGTGATGAGAGGTCGTTTTTGCTTCGGATCAAAAAAATATTGGACACTTCCCGGAGTGGGAATATATAAAGGCTCTAATTCTAAATCCAAAAGAGATGTCGAGAAAGGAGATATTATCTATAATCCTAAAACAGATGAGGTTATAATAGTTATAGAAGATCTCCAAATGCCAAATAGAGTGAATAAAGTCGGGATAGTTAATGCAAATTTAGATTTAATATTAAAGGCTAGAAATGGATTAAACACGAAAATTTCAAAAAAAGCTTAATAATATGGCAGTTCCGAAGAAATTATCATTTATTTTTGCTAGTATGTATCTTATAATTATTATTTACATCCTTCTATTTCTATTCGTCCCCTCTATTCAAAGTGCTATAATTATGTCGAGAGAGAATTTAACTGGCATCACTGAAGGATCTAACTATTTTTGGGCTCTTCTTATATCCCTCGGAATATGTTTCTTAGGTTCTGCATCAATTGGCTTTCCTATCCCTTTTCCCTTTGTATTATTTTCTCTTTCAAATTCAATATTTTTTAGATACTCTGATGTTGGGCTTAATCTTAACCAAATACTACTATCTGGCATATTTTGGGGTGAAATCCTAGGCATTGCATTTATAGGTGGTTTGGGGTGTGCTTTAGGAGAATTAACAGGCTACGCTGTTGGATATGGAACTAAAAAAATTGTAAAGGAGCGAAATTCAGATTTATTAAATAATATGGATGGATTTGGAAAGATGGTTTTGGAAAATAAGAAACATACTCCACTTTATATCTTTTTGTTTGCCTTAACACCCCTTCCTGATGATATTTTATTCATACCTCTAGGAATGATGAAATATAGTTTTTGGAAAGCGATTATCCCTGGTTGGTTAGGTAAGTTTGGTACAACTCTTTTTTATTGTTGTTGGCCAATATTTGTTGCGCTGGGATTTACATCTCAAGGGATTCAATCCAACAGCAAATCAAGTATAATCACAGAAGCAATTTTATTGCTAGTAACTATTTCTGTAATGTTTTTTATTATGGCTTTTGATTGGGCAAAACTCATTGAAAAACGGAAACAGAAAAAATTGTAAAGTTTTAGAAAAGAAGTTATTCTTGGATTTGATCCTTTTTAAGTTGTTCTTTCAAGCAGTTCTTACAAACAAAAACAGTTTTTTGTTTATTCTTAGAATTTTCATCCTGGTATATTCGTTTATAAATAAAATTGTTACAGATAACACAAACTTCAGAAGTTCGGGTTTCGTCTATCAGTGGTCCTAAATTGTTAAAATTAGCCTTCATAAATTATAACATAGATTTCGTTTGTAGCGTAATCTGAATATTAGAAATAAGATTATTTTTATTTCCTTCAGATCTTTCATTTCTATTATTTCTTTTTGAATTTCTATCATTATATCTAAAATTCCTCTTATCTAAGAAGGGACGGCTTCCTAAAGAAACATTACCTATTTCTAGTCTGGGATACATTCGATTTTTTAGAATTTCAGCAACTTCAACACATGTACTTATTTCTTCCCCTTCCCCTTTAATCAATAACGACTTCTTTCCACCAGAAAATGCAAATATTGCGTCTTTGATAGATTTTTCTTTATCACTTCTATTTCTAATTATAATAGTGGTTTCATAAACCATGAAAGAACCTCATTCGAAGAAAAAACTTACTTAAGAAAAAAAATAGCTTTATTCTTTGTTTTAATTAATTTTATTTCAATATAAAATTTTTCTATAATTGTTAATTTGTAAATATATTCTCATCTTTTTAAACTTTAATAAATATAAAAAAGGACTTTTTACTAAACATTTTCTAATTTTAATTCTGCCCTAATATTTAGGTTATCTAAAACTCTGTAAAATTCAGAACTCCGTTCTTCAAAATATTCAATAACTTTTCTTTCATTAGTATCTAAATAGGTAAAAAAAGGGCTTATGATATCTATTTTTTTTGAGAAATCTTCCATCAATTTATCATACCACTCATTTGGCTTCTTTAAAATGGAGTGAATCTTTTTGGCTAGCTTTAATCTTCTTATTTCATATTCTTCTTTCTCTCTTCCTTTATGAAATTTATCTAACTCATCATATGCTTCTGAAATTGCTTTTTCGATTTTTTCCCTAAATTTCGGTATTCGATATGTTTTTTTGTAAATATCAGGATCCCATTCATATAAAAATCTCTCATCTTCCTCTGCTTCCTCTTCATTATCAGTTATTTTAATATCTTCTTTAGGCACAAGGATCAATCCGTAATTTCTTTGTAATTGAGCTAGATTTTTTTTCCTTAGCACTTTTTCGATATAATTAATTTCTCTTAATACTTTGCTCATGCCTTTCCTAACCGATTTAATAACTTTATTAGCTTTCCTCATCATGGTTTCTTTATCAAGTTCATAACTCAATTCAACTAATGTAAATGGGGATCTCATACCAAAATCTGGATCCTTTAATCTTAGCCCTGCAATCCCTAAATAATTATCTTCTGATTCTTTTTTACAATGGTCAAAAATTAATCCTACAGCATAAGGATTTGGAATTTGATATCCTAATTGAGTGGTACGATCCACAACACTGTAGAAGAAACCCATATCTGGATGTGTATGCCACCACCCTATGATGAAATCATCTCTCTTATCTTGAATAGAATGCTCATAAATTGATGTATCAATTTGGGCAGTATCTACATATTGTTTATTTTCATATGCAACACCGGCACGATCTCCTGCCATTATCGGTATTGCATCTTTTACGATCACTTTTATGTTGTTTTCCACTGTCCCAATTAAGACCCCGTAAACCTCACGCCAGTTTCCAGGATTCATATCATTATTTGCATATCTAGTAGCATAACCAACGATTCTTTCATACGCCTTTAATGAAAGTATAACCGGTGCATATGAAGGATTCACCCCTTTTTTTTTCTTCATTTTTTTTCTTTGGTTATACTGTTTACAAGTATATTTTAAAAACTTAATTTCTTATTCTATATAGAATCTAAACAAACTCTAAATATTTAAATTGTTTTAAGAAAAATTTTTGAAATGAAAATTTTAGCAATAGTAGGACTTCCCGGATCTGGAAAAACTACAGCAATAGAAAGTATTAAGGACCTAGGAATTGTAGTAACAATGGGTGATATTATTCGAGATGAAGCTAAAAGAAGGAATATTGAACCATCTGGAGTTAATCTCGGAAAAATTGCACAACAATTGCGGAAGAGTGAAGGAGCGGGAATAATTGCTAAAAAATGTGTGGATTTAATTATTAAATTGGAAGATGAAATCATATTTGTTGATGGTATTAGATCTCTTACTGAAGCAAATATTTTTAGAAAATTTTGGAAATTTCCTATAATAGCTATAATAGTCGACGAGAAAAAGCGATTAGAAAGGCTCTTTAAGAGATCTCGAAGTGACGATCCAAAAAACTTAGAGGAATTAAAAGAAAGGGATATAAGAGAACTTAAATTTGGACTTGATAAGGTTTTAAAAGAAACAGATTATAAAATAAAGAATAACACTACGGTCGATGATTTAAAGAGAAAAACCAGAGATTTAGTCTTGAAAGTATTACAAAATTATTAGATATTATCATGAAGTTTTTTATTTCAGATAATCAGCTATTATTTTCGAAAGCGAAACTTTGGCTGCTTCATTATCGATTGAATCTGTACCAATAATTTCATCTGCACCTGCTTTTAATATACGATATCTTGCTTGATCTAATAACAATGCATGAGTTGCGACTGCAAAGATTTTATTAGCACCACTTTCCCTTGCTAATTTTATTGCTGTTGCCATTGTTCCTCCCGTGGCAATAATATCGTCTGCGATCACAACATCTTTATCTTTTAAACTTAACTCCCCTGACATTTTTATATCTCCTGTTTTAACATCTCGCTGTTTTTCAAAAACATCAACAGGGACGTTTTCTCCAAAATGTTTAGCAAAAGCTGTTGATCTCTCGATTGCTCCTTTATCAGGTGAAACGACAACAATATCTTTTGCTCCTTTAGATTTAATGTAGTCTGCTAATAGTTTCATAGAGTCGATATTAACAGTTTTACATGTACATTCCTTCAATACTTGTTGAGCATGAATATCTACGGTATAAAATCCATCGATTCCTAATGAGTTAATGAATCTAAAAATTACCTTTGAAAATAGAGTTTCTCCTGGTCTAAATACTTTATCTTGACGAGCATATGCAAGATATGGGGCAACTACTATTACAGATTTTGCCCCCATTCTTTTAACAGAATCAATCATCATGAAAAGTTCAATCAAACGGGTGTTTTGATCCCCATTCGAACTAGGTCCCGTCGATTGAACAATTATCACTTCTTTATCCGCTATTATGGTTTCATCCTCAATATTGATTCTTAGGTAATTTTCACCATCTGGGAAGAGTTTAGTTTCGGTATTTATGGCATCTATTCCTAACTCTTGAGCTATCTTTACTCCCAGTATTTGGGAAGAAGGTCCTGCTATTAGAATTTTTTTCAAAATAATCTCACCATTGATAATGTTTCATAATAATTTTTGTTTTTTAAAATGTTTATAGCTTTTCTAGAAATTTAAGAGAATAATTATAAATTTCTTCTCTATGACCAGAAAATGTATGTCCTCCAGTATCAAATTCAATAACATTTTTATTTTTTAATCCAAGATGGTTTTTTATCTTGATTAAATTTTCAAACGGGACGCGATCATCATCTTTACAGTGAGCTATTAATATTCTCTCATTGTTTAAAGGAACTTTTTCTAGGAAATATTTAGGACTCATTTTTTTAATAATATCATCTCCTTCTTGATCTTCAAATGCTTTATATCTCCCTCTAATTGTAATATAATCATACCTTGTACTAAGCGCTATTAATAACTTTGCTCTTTCATCTATAAATCCATGAGACAATATTATAGCCCCTCCTAAACTCCTCCCAAACAATGCAATCTTTTTTTTAAGAAGCCTTTTAGCTTGTTTTTTAATGATCCAATCTATTGCAATATGTATATCAGAATATATTTGCGGCATCATTTTATCCCATCTAGAACCAGTTTGTTTTTGGGTTTCTCCATGGCCACGATAATCATATGACAAGACATAATATCCTGCATTCGCAAATTTTTCAGAAAAGAATTTTACAAGATAACTGTTTCTATGATTCATAAACCCAGGCAAATTTAACAAAAAGGGGGCTTTTTCGGGAGTCCTTGGTGTATAATAGATCGAACCTTTAAGGCTTATTTTATCTGATTTTATGTAAATATCAATATTTTCTACTTTTAATTCTACCATTGTAAATTTGAGTTAATCTCGTGATTTAAATTTTGCAATTGCCCTTTTAAGTGTATTAATCGCTAAATCTAAGCAGTGTTTCTCATTTTCAGGTATACCCAGTAGTGCACTATCAATATCTTCGGCTTTTAAATTCTCCGCAAATTCTATTGTTTTACCTTCAAGTAAAATTGTAACTTGACTTCCTGTAGCAATCATCACACCGCAACCGTCTGTAAGGAAGTTAATCTTTTTTATAATATTATTTTCAATGTTAAAGTATAACCCTAGCATATAGTTCTTAGGTCCTCCTCTTTGTTCCTCAGAAATGGTGATATCCTTCATCAACATCTTCCCCCAATTTTGAGGATTGTAGCATAGAGATACAATTTTTTCATTATGATCCTCAATTTCCATCTTCATGATTTCTTTCTGAAGATTTTCTACAAATTCATCTAACTTTTTTGACATTTTTCTTTTCAAATAAAACTTATTCTTTATTAGGCTTTAAGACGTGTGAAGCTAATCCTGCTAAATCTTCTGGTGATTTTTGATATTTTTGTACAATCTCAATTATCTTTGCGTTTAGCTCGTTGTGCTCTTCGAGGCATGTTGTTTTACTTAGAAATTCTTCACCATGACGAATAGTAGCAGTATTTTCTGTTACCTTTATTAACTCTGTCGCCACTATTCCATTGATATAAATCAAATCTGCAAGCATATTTTTAATATAGAGCAAAATTGCAATTTGTTCAGACATATTTTAGAAAAGATTGCTTAAAATAAAAATAACAATAATTTTTTAATAGATTTAGAAAATAGAATCAAATTAATATTAAAACCAAATTTTACTTATGATAATTTGGATACAGATTATATTAACATAAATAAGGTGTAAAATTTTAGATTATAAAGATTTTCGGAATGGTCTTTTATCTTCATCCCTAATTTTATTTTTATTTTCACTTACTTTTATATTAGGGTCAATTTTATTAAAACCTTATATTGGACTGACATTTCAAGAAAGAAACTTTATTATAATACTATGTTCAATTAATTTTTTATTTTGTACTTATTATCTATGGGAAATAATGAAAATTGAAAGGGTATTTAGATTAGAAACAAAAAATATTATAAAATTTGGAAGAAGAATTGGCATTGTTACACTCCTGTATCTTCCACACTTATTCTTTTTTATAACCCTTTTTTTTAGAGAACTCCATAACTTAGAATTAGTGATGGTAGTTTTAATTACTCTTATGGAGGTCACACTGATTTGTCTTGTACTGAAAGAAGTTTATGATTTATTATTCCTGGAAGAATTTAGACGAGATTTTGAAATTGATGCAAATCGGAAAAAATATATAGAAAAAGAAAAGAAACCTTTACCAAGTGAGAGATTTTAGGATTATTCACTGACAAGTTCTATTTTTTTGCTATTTTTTCTATAGCGGAATCAATCATTTGTAGTTTTGTTGAGAATTTTTCCATAAGCTCAGCAAACTTTTCTATATCTATCTCGTTTTTTTCTTTCAGAAGCTTTAATTCATTTATAGTTCGAACGACACCCGCTTTTTGATCTATTAATTTTTCTTTTTTGCTATAAGGGATTTTTTCATCAAGCTTTTTCCTTTGATATGATTTAAATCTTTTAACATTTAAATCCTTAGGCACGAATTTTGTTAAATATATAATATTTTTAGGTACAAAAGGTGCCAGATTTTCAGGTATGATAATTATTGGTTCTGGATCTTGAATCTTTTTTATTTCTTCATAATCTAATTGTTCGATATCGTTTTCCTTAATATTTTCCTCTACGATAGATAAATTTAGATCAATGTGTTCTTTCTCATCCTCTGAAAGCGTAAGAGATTTATGCATTTCTTCCCAAATCTCTTTTGCTTTTATGTAGTACCATAGAGCTTTCTGGTTTAATTTATGCACTTTTGCTGTATTGATATTTGTTATTGATGATTCTAGAGACGCTTGAGCTTTAAGAGAGCAAGATTTTCCCATGTCATAATGGAATTGAGCTCTTATCTGCTGTTTCTTTTTCTCTTCATGCTGTTTTAAATAAAATAATCTTTTTGATAAAATACTAAGACCCGCGTACAATTTCGAAGCAAAATATATATTTCCGCTTGATTCTTCACCTAAAGCTGCAATACTTTGAGCTAAAACTCTTGATTCTTCTGAGTTTAATTCTAAGCTTTCAGATTTGAGTGTACTCCCTAGATCATTTTGGCTAACCACGGCAGCACTAAAATAAGCGGCTGTTTTATATATTTTACTACATTCTGTCATTGATATTATAGCGTTTTCCCATTCATTTTCTTCTTCATATTTCTCAGAAAGCTGAGAATAGGCTCTTGCCATAACCCATAGAACACGAGCACATTCAAACATCATATCATTAATCTCGATTTCTTTATCGGTTTGAGGTTCTAGAAAATTAGCAGTAATATCTAAAATTTTCAAAATTTCTTTATGGTTCTCGCGCTGATAATTCCTATTCAGTATTTTAGTGTACTCTAAAATAAGATTTAGGTCATCAAGGCTAAAATATTCATCTTCTTTTTCAATAGCATCTTCTATTTTTTTAATCTTATAATGAAGATACCTAATGCGTTGCAATTCTTCTTCTGTAAAAAAAGTCATAATCAGATCTTAACGTTTTTCGTTAAATTTGAGTTAATAAAATTATTTATACATCATTTTAAAACTAATCTATAATAACATTTTTATGAACAAGTATTCTATACAAATCTGATTATAAAGATTTTAAACTAAAATAATGAAAAATAGAATTTTTATATTTGAATTTGTTTCTGGTGGTGGTTTTAATAAAGTAAAAATACCCATTTCACTTTTTTGTGAAGGTTATGGGATGTTAAGATCTATTATTACTGATTTCAAAACTCTAAATTTTGAGATTAGTACTATGATAGATTATAGAATTTGCAATTTATCCGATTTTTTACATGTTGATGAATTAAGTATCACCGGTAAAGAGGATAATTTTCTTAAAAAATTCAAAACCTTTGTGAAAGAATGCGAATATTCTTTCATTATTGCTCCAGAATCTTCAAATATTCTGTACAAATTAACTAATATCGCTAAAAAGTCTAAAACCATTCTTCTAAGCACCAATCTAGAAGGAATCAGATTAGGTATGTCTAAGCTAAAAACATTTTACTTTTTTAAAGAAAATAGAGCACCATCACCCAAAACATATAGTATACCAATGAGAAAAAAACAATTAGATTCTGATTTTGTACTCCAAAAGTTCAAGATTTTAAAAAAACCTATGGTTATTAAACCTGAAGATGGTGTTGGTGCGGAGTCAATCTATTACTTCGAGACTCAATCTCAAATAAAGCATTTTTTTCAAGAATTTAAACACAAAGTTGAATCTGGTAGGAAATATATTCTTCAAGAATTTATTGAGGGAAAAGATCTAAGTGCTTCCCTGATTGGTGGACCTTATATCATGGAATCTCAAGTTAAAAATCCTTTATTATTAAGTATAAATGAACAGAATGTCGACATTAAAAATTCAGAATATTTTTCAGAATATTATGGGGGATACACACCTACAGAGAATTATCAGAAAACAAGCAATAATTTACGCTTAATGTTGGAAAAAATTAATTTTTCAGAATTTTCTGGATATTTTGGAATTGATTTTATTAGAAGCAATGATTCAAATATTTATTTTATTGAAATCAATCCTAGATTAACAACTTCATATATCGGTTTAAGAAATGTTATTAATCAAAATCCTGCTAAATTAATCTTGGATTCAAAATTGAATAATTTGACTTATTATGAGATTAAGTACTTTTATCATTCACTATTCTCGAGGATAGAAATGGATTATAACGAGAAAATATATTCTGAAGGGATTAATGAGGAGTTGATTCATAAATTAGTAAAGGAAATACCCGAATTCATTACTCCTCCTATATCACTTAATAATTCCAATCATTTTACATGTTTCGTCGCAACAAAATCAAAAAATTTATCTGAATCTAAAGAAAGAATGCACGAAATAAAAAGGGAGTTAAAAAGCATAGGTTTTGAGAATATTAAATAAATGTAAGCAATATTAAAGTAAAACCACCATAATGTATCAGTAATGAAATTATCAAACTATTCTCAATTTTTAATCCTTTCTTTACACTTAAACTATAGGATAGTAACCATAATGACCATACCTGAAAACCAATCCTTAAAATTTGGTCTATGAAATTAACAATATTAATGCTAATTAATGCAGTAAAGTTAAAAATAGAATGAAGCATGAGATAAATCATAGTTGGAAATTGAATTAATGCAAAGGATGCAAGAAAATTTAATGTATTTTCAGTCTTCTTGTAAAAAACACGGGATATAATTTCTACAATGACAAAAAAAGTAAAGAAATTTAAAACAAAACTTGAATAAATTAGGATCTGAAATAATAAATTTAAATTCTCAATATCAACCTCAATAAAAAATAAAAAGAAAGATGTAAAGCCATTTAAAATGCAAAAAATCGTACCGAGTAAAATAATAACTAATGATATTAATAAAGTATAGATTCTGTCTTTTTTGTTAAATATTATAAACCTTTTTGCTGTTATCACCATCAATTTATTTAAAAATAAAGATTTGAATTCTTTCTGAGGGGCCTTGATTGTTTCAATGTTGTCTTTTAGAGAATTATACGCATAAACACCCAATGCTTTTAAATAGTATTTTTTATCTTCTTTTTGCTTAATTAGATCTGATAATGTTTCTAAATGATGATAAATTGTACCGGTACTTACACCTAATTCATTTTTAAGTTGAGTAAAGGAGGTAAATTCATTATCTCCAATAATCTTAATTATATTTCTTCGAATTCTATGACTTAGTGCATAATAAAAGCTTGATTCTATGTCAATTTCTTTCTTCTTGGGATTTATTTTTTTTTCATTACTGATAGTATATTAACCTCCTGAATCTTTTTCTGGTCTTGTTAAGACATTTATTGTATTAATGATAATAAGTAAAAAACCAAAAACCCCTAAATATATACCGGCACCAGCATTAGCAAGAAATCCTAGTTCTTGGGAAATATAATCAATAAAGAAAATTAGTTGAAATCCCAAACCTACTAAAGACAATATGACAGTTTTAATTCTAAATTCAATATTATATATAACTAGCATATTAGCAATCATACAAGTAATCCCACTTATTAATGGAAATAAAAACAAAAAAGAGTTCTCAATTTCGGCAAAGGAAGTGATTATAAATAACTCTACTAAATTATAATTTGAGAACCACGGAAAAAATTCAGATATTATAAGGAGAGTAGGCCCTAATAATCCCAATAATAAAGAACTAACAATATTTTTGTTTAGTTGCATAAAAAATCAACTTATTTTGACTCATATTAATGATAAACTATAAAAATTCAAAAAGAATAATATTTAAATAAATTTTGATAAATATTAATATTTCTTAGATTTTAAATAAACAACACATTATATAAACAAATTAACATGACTTCACAATCTGACACAGAAATAGATACAGAATCACCCTCTCTCTTTAATTATTTAAAGCAAGAGATTCCTCTTGAAGATATTAAAGATTATGCTTCACCTCGACGTATTCAATCAATAGATTTTGTAAAAGGATTTGCAATAGTTTTTATTATATTAGCTCATATCGCAATGAGTTGGTTAGATGCTGAATCTAGATATATTTATGGCATACTTTATTCGTTACTTGATATTTTGGGACCTTCCTTATTTGTCTTCCTTTCAGCGTTGAGCGTTATATTTAGCATTAAAAGGAAAGAAGGGATATTGCCTCAGAAAATTATTCGGAATCGAATCTTTACTCGTGGGTTTGTAATGATTATCTTAGGGGTTCTAACCAATTTAGTGGGTGTTGATTTAACAACAGGAAACGTAGTTGTAATCATTTTTGGGTGGAATATTATTACCTTTATAGGATTTTCTCAAATTTTTTCATTTTACATTTTAAAGCTTAGTAAATCTAGAAGAATAATAATCGGATTATTAATTATCATTTTATCACCTGTGCTAAGAGCTCTTCTTTATGAAGGAAAGGAAGCGGGAAACCTAATATTTATCTTTTTCCATTATATTATAACCTCCCCAACACCTCACTTAACCCTTTTGCCATGGATTTCGATAAGTTTCATTTCTACAATATTTGGTGAATATATTTTTGAAGCAATGAATAAGGGAACGAAAGATGCCTATATTGGTTTGTTTAGGATATTTTTCATTTGGGGAATAATTCTAGTTCTAATTGGTATTTTTGTTCCTTTCCCAACTGGATTAAATCTTATGGATTGGCAACCAGGATGGTCATTACAGACACTAAGTTCTGTTGAATTATCTGAATATCCGCATATAGAATTATTATCAATTGCCAATAATCAAACCTTATTTGTAATTCCAGGTATGCCCAATTTCTTATTAAGAGGGACGAGTGCTAATATGTTTTATAATCAAGGCACTGCATTATTTATTATATCTATTTTTTTCTATTTTATTGACATTAAGAATAAATCTAATAATTTTACAAATATGCTAATCTATTATGGGAAAGTTTCACTAAGTTTATTCTTACTACACTTTGTTTTTATCCCTATATTTATTGCTCAGTTTGGTATTGTACTTTTCTTGATTATCGGTATTTCATATATAGGTTTTATGGGGTTCTTCATGTATCTCTGGATGGAATATGCTAAGGGAGTAGGCTCTCCAGAATGGCTAATGGTGCAACTAGGACGAATAGGACAAAAATCTGGCGAGACTGTTAAGAAGACAACTAAAAAGGTTTATAATAGAATTAAGAAGAAAGAGAGTGTTAAAAAGATGGAAGATTTTATGAAAAAATTATAATTTAAGCTTTTCTTTTTTAAATCGTAATAGAAAACCTTTGAATGTCAATGAATAAAACTCGAATATTTTTCCTTGGGGCTATAGTAATAAACGCTTTTTATTTGCTAATAACCTTCATTTTTTTTTATTTTTTAGATAGTTTTCTAATGAATATTGATAATAACGATTTTCTATCATTTTATAATGCGGGAAATATTGTTATAGAAGATTTACCTAATTTATATAATTCTTCACTTTATCTTTTTCCCTTTAGATATCTACCTCTTTCAGCATACTTTTTTACCCCCTTTTCCATGCTTGGGTTAGAGTTAGGGTATTTTGTTTTCCAGATATTCAATTTTATTTTAAATATCAGTATCGTTTATTTGATCTATAGAATAGTTCAACTCTATAAGAAGTTAGATGATTCCTCTACTCTTTTCTATGATTTGAAGAATTTTAATGATATTTTCTCAAAACCTAAAAATAAATCAATATTACATCAGAGTGTTATTTTTCTAGTCATAATACCTCAGTTTATGAATTATTTCTTAGGACAGATTAATGTAATGGTAACACTATTCGTCCTTTCTTCGCTCTATTGTTTTTTGAAAGGTGGTAATAAGTATGATTTAATAGGTGGATTTTTAATAGGGTTGGGAATTCTTCTAAAACCAACTTTAATTCTTCTCTTACCTTTTTTAATATATTTAAATTATGGCAAAGAAACTAAGAAATTATCTTTCAAATTTAAAAAAACAGTAATAAGATTGCTAGGATCCATTGTTTTAGTAGGGATTTCAGGGTTGTATTTCATAATTTTCCCACAGATGCTTGAAGATTTTATTGATGTTAATCTCGCAGGAGAATATACATATTCAATGGAAGATGGTTTGGAAATCAATCCATCATTTAGTCTTACTAGAGTTATTTTAATACTCTTTAGCCTTATTAAAATAGAAGTTAACGGATTTTTGATTTTTATATTAATTACCTTACTGATTTTGATTCCAATGTACATTCTATACTATAAAAACTCAAATCAACCCATTTCCTTAATTGATGGATATTTAACTGGAATATTGGTAATGTTAATAACCTATTTTGACACTTGGCCTCATCATCTTGTGGTATTGGCTCCATTCTTAATTTTTTTCATTCTGTTTCATAAAGAATTTGAGTTTTATAATTTGATAAGATATTGCTATTATCTCCTCGGAACACTAACAGTGGTATTTTGGGGAATCTTTTATTTAACTTATGAAATATTCCCATTTAACCTTGGTGGGTTAATATTATTAATGTTTGTTTACTTTCTAATAGCAATTTTTTATAAAAAAAACAGTCGATCTTTCTTAGAAGAGAAATATGTTTCCAATGCACTTACTCCATGATTAAAGATAAATACTAAAATCTGAGAAAATTTTCATAGGTTGTATTTTACTATCATTATTCTATTCCTCTCAAATCACGCATTAAGAGATTTTATCAAATAATAACAATAGGAAGGTTTTTTATATTTTGAATCTTCAAATAAATAATATCTCGTAGAGTCAGATCAAATATGTCAACTTTAGAGGAGAATTACATACATAATAGTGAGGAAGCCCCAATCAAAAAAAGAATTGCTTCAATAGATTTCGTAAAAGGACTTGCTTTAGGTGTTATTATTTGGGCTCATGCAGCTTTAAGCTGGTTTGATAATGATTGGAGATATATATACGGGTTCCTTTTTTCATTTATGGATTTTATTGGACCTTCATTATTCGTTTTTCTTTCTGCTCTAAGTGTAGTTTTTAGCATTAAAAGAAAGAAGATTGCATCATCAGATAAAGTGATACGTAACCGAATTTTTACAAGAGGTTTAGTTATAATCTTTATTGGGGTGATTTTTAATCCAATATCATTATATGTAGAGGGTAACACTGTTCCATTCCCTGCTAATTTATGGGGTTGGAATATTCTTATGTTTATCGGATTTTCTCAAATCTTTTCATATTACGCTTTAAAATTTAGTAAAATTACGCGTGCGATATTGGGATTCATAGTAATTTTCTTCTCACCTTTGATTAGAGAAATACTCTTTCAATTTAAAGATTTAAATTTTGGGGTGAACATCTTACATTTCATTATTACCTCACCCCTCCCACAAGTACCGTTTCTCCCTTGGATAGCAGTGTGCTTTATCTCTACGATATTTGGTGAATACCTTTCTGAAACTATGATGAAAGGAACAAAAGAGGCTTATATCAGATTATTTCGGATCTTTGCTTTTTATGGTGTTGCTTTGGTGTTAACGGGACTTTTTATCTGGATTCCAAGATTGGGTTTAGATCAATGGGAACCAGGTTGGTTAATAGTAAATCCTACTACATCACCAGGAGGTACAGTTGTATCTACCGAATATTTGCATATTAATCTTATAGAACTTACTAGTAATAATGTGTTTAATTATCAATTTCCAGGGATGGCGATGTTCATGGTAAGGAGTTCTGGACATAATATGTTTTTTAATCTAGGCGCAGGTCTAATAATAATAGCAATAAGCTTTTATTATATTGACATTAAAAATAAACAAAATGTATTCATAAAAATGCTTATCTTCTTTGGGAATGTTTCTCTCAGCCTTTTTCTTCTTCAATATATGTTTCTTCCCCTATATCTTGGTCAATTTCCAATAATATTTGCACCTTTTGTTTTTGCAGCTTATAGTGGATTTCTAGGTTTGTTGATGTATATTTGGCGTAAATTTTATAATGGTGTTGGATCACCGGAATGGCTAATGAGTAATCTCGGGAGTAAAGGGAAAAAAAGGGATAAAACTTGAAGAAGATTTCACTTATTGGAATCTGAAAATTAGAATAGCTTTATTATAAAGATATAAATATCTTAAAAAGATAATTAAACTTATAATCAAAGAATTAATTAATATTTAAATTCATTTTGCCCTATTGAAATGAATTTTTAATATTGTTGATTTTATTAAACGATTACACCAAGTATTTAATTCTTTCAAGGAGATTAAAGATGTCGAGGATTGGACAATTTAAATTCAAGATAACTTTGTTTGGCCCAGGGGGCGTAGGAAAGACAAGCCTGTTATTACGTTATATTAAGGATTCTTTTAGAGATGGTTTAAAAAAAACAATTGGTAGTACTTTTTTAATAAAAGATGTAGATATCGACGGAAAGGCGGTCCGCCTTCTGTTATGGGATATCGGTGGTCAACCTCAATTCCATAAATTGCGCACCATTTATTTTAAAGGAAGTAATGGTGCACTTGGAGTGTTTGATCTATCCTCTAGTCAATCTCTTTTAAAAATTCCTGGTTGGATAAGCTCAATTAAGAAAACTGTTAAAAAAACTATACCTATGCTACTTATAGGTAACAAAGTTGATTTAGAAAGAGAAGTTGATCAAGAAGAAGCAGAAGATTCAGCAAAGAGATTAGGCTGTAAATACTTGGAGACCTCTGCAAAAACAGGAGCAAATGTAGAGCGAGCCTTTGAAATTGTTGCTAGAGCTTGTCTTAAAGATGCAGGGGAAATTTAAGTAAGTATTTCTTCTTTTAAAATTTGTAGATCTTTAAGTTCCTCAATTAATTCTTCCTTATTTGTGAATTTTATTCCGATTATGCCCAAATTTCGAGCTGAGCGGATGTTATTTATACTATCATCTATCAACACAATCTCTTCAGGATTGCACCCTGCCTTTTGGATAGCATAATGAAACACTTTTTCCGCGGGTTTAGTCATATGAATTTCATGAGATAAAATAATTTCATCGAAGTAATCAAAAAAATCCCACTTTTTACTTAGTAGAAATTCCCAATGACTAGAATTTACATTTGACAAACAAATAAGTTTTAAATCTGTTTTTTCTTTTATTTTCAATATTAGATCAACGATATCAGAATTATATCCTGAGATTATGCTATTAAAAGCAGTAAAAAAGTTTTTTTGATCGAGTTCGCAAACTTGGAGTACGTTACAAGCTAATAGATAAAACTCTTTATCACTTATCAACCCTTGATGATATTTTTCTGATTGATGAGAAAATTCAAGGATAATTGGGATTTGAGGTTTATTTAAAGGGAATTGAGCAATAATACTATTATAAAAATTTGAGAACTCAATATCTATAATGACTCCCCCTAAATCAAAAATAATACATTTAATTTTACTCATCTTCTAAAATAAACCTTTGTTGAGAATTTCCTAAAGGGTTTAGGTAATTTATATTTAGGAAAGTTTCTCGTATCATCTTCAAGCATTTCTAATAATCTATCTATTTTTACATTGTTTATCTGTTCAGATGTTTGCTTCTTTGGGCCAATAGGCTCACCTATCAACCTTTTTCTTATTGACACCGTTTGGTTATCCTGCTCTTTTTTCCCGAGGATAACTGTATAAGGTATCCATTCAATTTCAGATTGTCTTATTTTCTTACCAACTGTTTCTTCTCTATCATCCCAGTCACACCTATAGGATTCCCCATTTATTATATTAAGAATTCTTTTAGCATACTCACTTTGTTCGTTCGAAACGGTAATAATTCTTACTTGAATAGGGGATATCCACGTTTTAAAACCAGGTACGAGCTTTGTTTTTTTTCGGATTGCAGATTCTATCAAACCCCATAAAACTCTTTCCAAACCGCCTGTCGGAGAATTGTGGAGAATAATTGGATGTTTTGTTTGTCCATCGGAATCGGTGAAGGAAATGTTATACTTTTGCCTTTTTTCCCCATCATTATCAATCATAAATTCTAAGGAACTTTCCACATCAATTTGATTTGTGGCTAGCGTAGCACTTCTATTCTCGGCAGATAGAACATTTCTTTCAAGTTTTAAGACATAGTAGTAATATCTTTCTTTCCATAGTTCTAATAAAGCGGGTTTTTTCTCAGTTTTTAGTAATTCTTTTATCCAATCCTTATTTTTCTCATAAAATTCCTGTGTAGCCCTAAAAATAACAAAACTCTTAATACCCAAATCATTTTCCAGACTTTTAATTAGTTCGTATTGCTTTTTAAACTCATCAATTGATGATGTTATATCCTTACAGAGGGTATGCATATCTGGCATTATAAAACCCCGTAACCTTCTTAATCCTGACAACTCTCCTTCTTGCTCACGTCTGAAATCATATTGTTCATATTCATATACTCGGAGTGGAAAATATTGAGGTTTTAAATTCATTTGAGAGAATAGATCAAACAGAAGGAAATCACTCGCATATCTTAAAAGAAATCTATCTTTTCCAGATTCAACCCAATAACTTCTTGCAGGAAATCGAGCGGTTTGAGCAGTTAATTTTTTGTTCTTTACGGTATACATAATAGGTGTATCAATGAGAATTGCTCCAAAATCAATAACACGATCCTCTACGAAATTTTTTATCAAATTCTTCATAATTACACCCTTAGAATACCATCTAAAATTTCCAGCATCGGAATTTTTGTCGAAATCAACTAGTTCAAACTCTTTCATTACTTTTATATGAGCCGGTTCTACGGCTCTATCTATTTTTCGAGATCCTAACTCGGATTTTAGAAATAAATTAAAATCTTCATCGGTAATTTCTTTTATTGGCAAGAGTTTCTTTTCATCATCAAATTTTAAATCAATTTCTTTACCGGATTGAGATATTATCTTAAACTTCGAATTTTTAACTTGTTCTTCAGGTTTAATTGCTAGTTTGACATCTCTATACATTTCAGCTAATTCATGACCCAAACAATTAATTTTAAAAGATTTATACCACCCGAAGGGTGAATATTTTGCTTCAATTCCTTTATCCTGTAAAAATCTTGCTATCTTAGGACAAACATCCATAGCATTATCTTCCTTGCTTAGAAATTTACTTAAATGAGCCCAAGGATAAACCAGAACCTTATCTACTCGATACATGCTTTGATCCAATATCAGTTCTAAGATCTTTCTTGGTTTACCCTTTATTTCATTCTTCTCAATCCTTTTATTATAATTTCTAATTTCTTCATTTCTCTCTCTTATAACTTCTGGAAAACTCGAAATCTGCAAGATTGCTGCCGTTATTTCATCCGCTCCCTGTTTTGCAATTAGTTTTGTATCATATGTATCTTGATCTTCAACTGATACGTAACAAACTAAGACTAAACCTTCCATTTTAATAAGATCTTCTGCAAATTCTTGAGGATTTGAAGTGGCTTCTTTATTTTTAATGACTTCGACATCTTGAGAGTGAATTAGCAAGATTTTCATATAGAATCAACTTTTTTGTTTGGTTATATTAGTTTATAATAAATTCTAAATATTTTGATTACTTCTGATATATAATTATAAGTTCAAATTAATTGTTACTAAAATTTATCTGAACTATCATGAATCTTAAAAAAGCTTTTTCAGAAATAACTAACCTATTTGACGAAATTTATAATAATAGAGAAAAAATTTTACGAATATCTCGAAATATCGTTCGAGATTGCAGTATAGGTATTAAACACATTCATAGGAAAGAATTTAGTATGTTTCAAGAGAAAAAAAAAAAAATTGAGATTGATCTTGAAGCATTAAGTAACTTAGTTAAGAAGAATCCGGGAGTGTTTTCTAAATTTTTGAAGACACCAGAACAGGAATATACAGAATTAATTGTATTTTATTCAATTATTAGTAAGAAAGAAATACCCTCTCCTTCAGAGTTGAAAATTAGTCCTGTAAATTTTGCTCTTGGATTAGCTGATGTTATTGGTGAATTAAGAAGATATGCGTTAGATAATATCAGAAACTCTCAAACAAATGAATTAAATCTTATTTTAGAAAGTATGGACGAAATTTATACAAATTTATTTTCTGTTGATTATCCCGCTGGGGTTACTCAAGATTTAAGACATAAAGTTGACGTGGCAAGAAATATCATTGAAAAAACTAGGGGTGACGTATCTCTTGCCATTCAAATGAATGATTTAAAACAGTGTTTCGAAAGAGAAAAATGATCTTCAATATTAGAAATCTTGCGTTCAGTTATGAAATTAGGTGAGTAAAATAGCGAAAAAAGTCCTAATTGCGGGGACATTTGATTTAATACATCCAGGACATATTTATTTAATCAATGAAGCTGCAAAACTTGGGGATGTTTATGTAGTCGTGGCTACTGATAAAAATAGAGAGATCTATTCAGGAGATGCTCCAATAGTTCCAGAAAAACAAAGATTAGCGGTTATAAAAAGTATAAAAAACGTAAGAGGTGCAAAACTAGGAAGACATGATAACGATACTCTAAAAACCGTAAAAGAAATGCAGCCAGATATAGTTTTACTCGGTCCTGATCAAAAATATAGCATTAAAACACTTAAAAAAGGGCTAATAGATATAGGTCTAGTAAATATTGATGTAAGAAGGCTCGAAACCTACTATGAAAAATGTGAGTTGCATAGTTCAAGTCAAATAAAACAAAAAATTATTGATAAGATTAAAGATAAAATAAGATAATTTAAAATCATGAATACTAACAAAGAAATTTCTCAAGATAATTATGCTAATTGGTTTGCATTATATCACCTTTGCCAAAATATAGGTAGTCAGAAGGCTATACATATCAACAGTACAGAGTTTGGGAAGATTTTAGAGTTATCCCAACAAACAGCATCTAGAAGAATAAATAATTTGGAAGAAATTGGTTGGATTCAGAGAAAAATAATCGGAAAAGAACAAGTTATAAGAATCACCAAAAAGGGAGCTGAAGCAATCCTTGCAATGTATAAAAATCTAAAACAAATCCTAGAAGAAATTCTAATTGTTGGTGAAGTCACTGAGGGAATGGGAGAAGGTGGATATTATGTTAGAATTCCAGGCTATTTAGCACAATTCCAAGAAAAACTTGGATTTAAACCTTATTATGGAACATTAAATATACAACTAAGCGATCTTAATAAAGAACTATTAGAAGAAATTCTAAAAAATCAAATACCAGTAAGAATTGAAGGTTTTGAAGATGATAAATTAGGCCGTACATACGGTGCGGTAGAATGTTTTAATTGCTCAGTGTCACGATTAGACAATCAAGATATTAAAGTTGATTCAGCAATCTTAAAAATAAAAAGAACTCATCATAAAAAAAACATCGTTGAAGTTTTAGCGAAAGCCTACTTAAGAGATGAGTTAAAATTAAAAAATGGAGTTCGATTGAGAATCGAATTTACTAAGAAGTAATTATGGAATTTTTCTAATCTGTTTGTAAAGTAGTTCTGGTTGTCTTTATTTGATGATAAATTTTTATCATTCTGAAAATCAAGGTACTTAATACAAGCCACATAAACAAGAAAAGAAATTCATTACTAAAATTCAAAAAAAAAGAAATTATCATCGAAATGACTAGATAAAATAATCTCTCAGACCGTGCCATCAGACCTATATCAAAATCTCCTTTAAAAAAATTTTCTGCTCGCGCTCTTGTATAACTGATCATTATTGAGGCTATGAAAGTAATGAATATTATCAATTTCATATCAATAATGTTCCATAGAAGTCGATTTTGGTTATACAAATGTAATCCTAAAAATATGAAAAACTCTGACATTCTGTCCATAAAAGAATCAAAAAATCCCCCGAATTTTGTAGATTTATTAGTCAACCGAGCAATAGCACCATCACATCCATCCATTATCCCCGTAATAAACACTAAAATAGAAAATAATAGTAGATTTCGAAAAAATCCAAGTGAAAAACAGCTTAGAATCGAGAAACAGAGCATAATAATAGTGGCTAAATTTGGTGAAACTCCAATTTTAATTAAACCTTTTGCTACCAGCTTTACAAATGGCTTAAAAATATACCTTAATCGATATTTTGATGGCAATTTCCATATTTACTATGATTAATTATTACCCTTGAGTGAGTTAAATTAAAATATCTTTCACTTTATAAAATAACATAGTTTTTTTGTTTTAATTATTTTAAATATTTAATTAATTCACTTAAACAATATAAACAATAAAGAGATTGAAAATCGTTGAAGTTAAGATTAATTTTAAAAACGAAAACAAAGAAAAATAAAGACATCATTATAAAATTCCCAATTAGCCCAAGTAAGCATATTGGCTTTATTAACTTTATAAACTTAGCTTTAAATCAAGAATTACCAATTGATCTATCATTTGAAAAAATCTCAAAAACGGGCGAGCGCGAAGAAAGTAAAATCTTTGGGCAATTTAAACTGGAGGGAAAAGGAGACTCCCAATTAAGTGCGTTAGAAGATGAAATTCAAGAAACTGAACATAAAAGAAAAAAAGCCCAACAAAAAAGAAAACAACAATAAAAATGATTTTTTTCCTATCGATCTTGGGTTGGTAACCCAATAATTCAAAGCTTCTTATCGAGGTTCTCAAAGTGTGAAGACAAATGTTACTGTAAAGGTTCC
>Ga0114923_10000423_pt1 | contig 34655 bp, 56 predicted proteins | sample SumtaG_FD_89578 | JGI IMG/M metagenome (GOLD analysis project Ga0114923, IMG submission 89578) | Deep subsurface microbial communities from Indian Ocean to uncover new lineages of life (NeLLi) - Sumatra_00157 metaG | ecosystem: Environmental > Aquatic > Marine > Oceanic > Sediment | place: near... | reverse complement strand
GTATCCTGACGGGGGCTGTTAACTTTAGACCCGCCCCCCCTACCTGTTTAATATATTAAACAGATGGACGGCGTTCTTTAATTGTTTTAACTGCGTGACAGGGGGCGCATAACGATTGCAGATTATTTAAATCATCATCGCCGCCTGCGCTCTTTGATTTAATATGATCAACCTCATTAGCCTGCGTTATTACTCCGTGCCGTCTACAGATTTGGCATAAATAACTATCACGCTCTAACGCCTCCTTTCTTAATCGTCGCCACTCTTTACCGTATCCGCGCTGCTCAGGCGTCCGGTCGTCCTGATAACCTGCCCACCCTGATCGCAGATCTGAATGGTTATCACAAAAGCCTGAACGGTGATTAGTAGTATCGGGACAGGGAAAGGCGCGGCATGAACGGGGGGCACGAGCAGGCATTATAAATCAGCGCAGGGTAGTGATAACGTGCGTTCTGATACTCTACCGCCCGCTGTGGTTATTTGATTGACCACTTCGTATCGCTTCCCGGCAATGCCGCCAGATAACCAAACAGTTGTCGTCGTATCTGTTTTGCCCGCGCCGTTTTCGACAGTTAAATCAGGCGGGGCAACCCAGCCGCTAGTGCTAATAATGTCACCCGCTAACCACTCCGACCAATCGAATACATAATCGAGTGTCGATGCAGGATCTTTAGTCGATCGGAACGGCATAGTATTAGACCGCCGCGCTGGTTAGCGTGAGCGTTACATTTAGCGTATCGCCGTTACTAACTGATTTATCCGCAGCAAATTCACCACCGCCATATAACAGACCAGTTGCGCCGCCTTTGGTATCTGTATCGGTTAGGAATGCGCCGGTAATAGTCGCCGTGCCGGTAATACTAAACGCCGCTTTAGACGCGCTATTATCAACGCTCTCGCTGGCTACTGTTCCGAGAGTTAATGTCGGGCGTGTGGCTTCTGAATAGGCCGCGCTTTCTTCTGCCCAGCCGCTATGCGATGCCATAGTATCAGCGGCAATAACGGAGCCGGTTAGTTTTAGGCCGACATAAAACGCTGCGGTATATGTTGAGCCTTTAAAATATTTATCTAAAACGTCATTTAGCCCTGCATCGGTTACGAGGTTTTTGAAACTCTCGCGCCATTTAAGCTGTCCGTCTGGCCCGTAGCACTCAAATTCATATTGGGTCGCCATACCGATGCCGTTATTTAAATCACCGCCACGGGCTACCGCTGCGGCTGCGGTCATAGCCGCGCCGATTACTGTTTTCATGTTAACTCCGGTTTTAGTCTTTAGTGATTTTAAAAGATCGCAACTCGACGGCTACGGTAAATGAGCGATTTTGACTCTCGATAATAAACGTCTTGAATGGATCACCGTCACCAGCGCCCAAAATAATCGCCCCCAGCGCACTATTTAAAGCCGCGCCGAGTTGGATTTGTTCTTCGAAAGTTAATCCCGGCAGGTAATTATCGCCGGATGAGGTATTAAGCGAGATTGACGCATCAAATACGCCGGTCGCTGTTGTTGTGTCGGTTAATTGAGCGGCGAGAGTAATATCACCCGCCCAATCTGTTGTATTAGTTCCAAGCTGATTTAGATTGGCATTTAGCGTTAATGCCGCCTCGATTGTTTTATCACCGAGGGGCAAATAACCCGCGTTAATGCCTAGCGTTAAATCTGCGCTTTGAATCGCGCCATATATAAACGACTCACTTAATAAATTCGAGAGGGTGAGCGTTCCTGCCCAATCTAAATTATCAGTTTGGTTTTGGGTTAAATTAATATTTAACGATAAGCCGCTTTCAATGGAATTATTGCCGGTCGGTGAGTAACCCGCCCCAACTCCCAATAATAAATCTGCGCCGAGAATTGATCCGTAAGTATATGAGTCACCAAGCTCGGCAACTAAAGCCAAAACCGCGTTCGCGACCCATTGCGTATTAGTTGATAATCCGCCGCTAAATCCGAGATTTAATGTGCCGTTTAAAGTCGCTGCGACTGCTGCGGTTTTGGTTAGTCCTAAATTGAGCGCAACGGCTGAATTAAAAACGGCTGTTGATTCAGGGGATTCAGATAGACCCGCATCAAGCGCAAGTGTCGGATTAAAATCGGCCGTTGATGCAGCTGGGTTATCTAATGCAGCATTTAACGTCACAGCACCGTCTAAATCAGCCCCCGTAGCGTTTAAATCATCTAGCCCTATGCCCAGCACTATTGAAGTTAGAAACGCCGTTAACGGCGTTACAGACTGATTTAGCGATGCTGCGATTATTAATGCCGCTTCGTGAGTTATTGGCCCGCCACCGCCGCCTAATTCAACCCATTGACTATCATCGCCGGGAAAATCGGTTAACGTTCCGTCTTGGCTGCCAATTAAATCGGGTAAAACTGAGCCGGTTGATTGATTAAAATCGTATTGGCGAATATCAGTGCCGTCTGTCCAATCTGATAAACCGCTCATAACCGTTAAAGGGTGGTTTATGTCGTAGAAATTACCTAAAACATCAAATATTAACAATCCCGTGCCCGTTGCGGTGTCTGAAAATCCGTTTATTTCCAGTTTCGCTAAACCGCCGGTTCGAGATAGCACCACAGTATACGTTTCACCATCTACCAAACCCGCCACACAAGTCATGGCCTTACTTGATATCGACGCCTTACAATCACCATTTGTTCGAGTATAAAGTTGATCGAAACTTGTTCGTCGCCCTATTAAACAATCGTCCTGCGTTACATTACTATATTTAAAAGTTAACGATATTGAAAAATCACCCGATGTGCTAAAAGTCGGGATGCTTACATAATCATCAACGCCGTCGAATTGCAGGCCGTAAACGGTTAAATCAACCCACTGACTATCATCAACTGGAAAATTGGTTAACGTGCCGTCTTGACTGCCAACGCTATCAGGTAAAACCGAGCCGGTTGACTGGTTGAAATCATATTGTCGAATATCAGTGCCGTTCGTCCAATCTGATAAACCGCTCATTATCGTTAGAGCGTTCTGGCCTAGAAAATATCTTCCGATAGCGTTAAAAGATGATGTATTAGAATTGACGACTTGGGTTGAATAACCGTTACACTCGCAAAAAACATCTTCCCCGATTCGGTATATTTCAAGTGTGTAGGCTTCCCCAACAACTAGGAAAGCTCCAAACGATCCCGCTGTCCCGCCAATATCAAACCAAACTGAACCGTCAACTTTTGTGTGTACTTGGTTTGATATTGTCCCTGTATGCCCTAACAACATATCCACGGTGGCATCGTCAAAAGTAAAAGTTAACGATATTGAAAAATCGTCCGTTGCGGTAAATAACGGAATGCTCACATAATCATTGCTTCCGTCGAATTGTAGGCCGTAAGTTGGCATTATTTACGATCATCATCGGTCAATTCGCCGTGAGCAGCGCGGGTAATTAAATCGACCAATTTATCGTCGATCTGATTATCAGAGCGTTTCGCCAATTCGTTAACCAGCAACAAAAAAAGTTCCATCAGCAGTGTTTTAGTTACTAGTGATTTAATAAGACCGATAATCATTGAAGCGATCATTTTTTACCCCTAACAAAATCGTCTATTCGCTGTAGTTTTTCGTCTATTTTTTCAATAGTCCGGGTCTGTCTAATTTCGTGTGAGTTAATGCGTTGCGCGTTATTTAGGTCGCGCTCTTTTGATGTTTCGTCAACGGTGGTGATTTTGGCGGTGTTTAATTCGATAGATGTGTTTTGATCAGCAACGTAAAACAGCCCGCCGATTAACATAATCGCAGTGGTGAGAATATGAGAGATAGAAACACCGCGTTCTAAATGCCAGCCGTTACGGGGATCATTTGGCATGATTTAAACCTCATAAACGTGCCGGGGCGCAGCTAATTCAAAATGCGGAAGGTCGTTAAAACTTTGATCGCGGGTTTCGGTGTCATTATCCCAATCACCGCCCCATCTAATTCGATGATCAATAATGCCCTCGTCATATAAACGAGCGGCAACGCCTAAAACAAAACCGCCAAAAAAATAGAATCGGTTGGTGTCTTCCCAATCGAGAGGGTATGGAACTACGTCAGCTGCCCGCGCTGGGGTGATATTGTGCAGACTGTTCGGAAACTCTAAAGCACTCGTTCCGTATTTAAATACGCGACTCTGCTCCGCCTTTCCGCGATGGCCGCAAATAACGGAGCAGTCAAACGTTCGCACCACTTCTTTAAATAACACCCGTAGATCCGGGTGGCATGACGATAGATTGTTTAAACTGGTTGATCCGAAGCGGGGCATTTAAATCACCAAAATTGAGGCGAAAACGGCAGTTTTCAAAGATTCGTTAAAAACGTGTCAAATTTTATTTTCATTTATTTTGCGCCGTGCCCCGCTTGACTTTCAAACGGACAAAATCGGCAAAACCCCATATATCGCGGGTTTTCAGGATTTCGAAAAAGTCGATTTACTATAATTAAGGTGCAAAAGAAAAACCGCTCTTTAAAAAACTGGAGATTTACAAAATGGGAAATTTAAAATTCTCGCCTAACTATTGGTCGATATTGATTAAATATGCAGACGGCGATAAAAGGTTAATAGCTGATTACCCGACAAGGGCTGATCGTGTAGCTTTTAAACGTGGGCTTCGGCGAACCATGCCGGAAGCATTTAAACCATTCGCAACCAAGCTGGAAGCCGATGCAATGCTAACCAAGGCGACAGCCAAACTAGGAGATCATTTCGAAGTCGCTGAATGTTTCTCTTTTGGTTTATAACCCCAACCGCCCGGCCTAACCGCCGGGCTTTTTTTGGACGAAAAAAAACCTCGCACTGGAGGGGACGAGGTTTTTTGACAGGCTATGCAAAGCTTAGATATTTATACGGCATTTAAAGCGGATAATAAACCTGCAACGCCGCATTAACAGATTAATGCAATGTAACGGCGTAATCCTTTTTAATTACTCCCTGTGATTCGTCGCCCACTAAACAGGATTGTATCCATATTCGATTACCGCTCGGCAGTCTCCGAATATGCCCCCTGCGGAGATGTAGTCGCGGGCTGGCGTGTGTTCCGCCGCTGGGGTTGCTAACCCTATTAGCCTTATCGATAACGATGTGTAGCGTCTTATACGATACGAGAGGCAGCTTGCCCTTTTTGATTCGTTTGCGGTTAATGAATTTCGGGGCGGGGTGGTCGATAAATTCAACATTAGAACACGCTAAAACCTCTGTCGCTTTAACGACGGATAACATTATGTGCATCGGTGCTTTAATGTTCCCGATGTTTTTAAAATCATCCTCCTTTCCGTAGACTTTGTTTGTTTTGGTATCCATAAACTCTACGCTTGAAACCTGCTGATTATCGTCAACACGCAACCGCATAACAACTTGCGGCCATAACCACACGCCGCCCGTTGCCCTCATAAAACACAACCCGTTAATACTCCCCTCGTCTTTTAATAAAATTACTACGCAGGAATAGTGCCGCGATTCAATTTCAAAAGCGCATTTATCATAAGGCATAGCGCAATATTTACCGCTCCCCATATCGCTCATATCAAGTAATTCATCCATATAGCCGAGATTGAAATTTTCAGTCCCTCCGATAAATTCCCTCCCTTGTTTGGATACGCCCTCGCTAATAAAAGAATAAAGGCTGTCGATTTCCATTATCCGCGCCCCTTTTCTTCGCCCGTTAACAACCGAAAACCGAGCAGTAATAAACCCGCATCAACCAGCGCCGAATAAAACTCTCGATCCACTCCGAGCAATTGTGATTTTTGAACCCGATTACCCTCATGCGTATAGCAATGCCGTAGAGCCGCTATAACAGTCGCATCGGTACTGGCTAATACCGCTAGCAGGTAATCAACCAAACACGCCTCTGATACGCCGTGCTGCCGCATACGGTCTAATTCAACGCATTGGCTCAGGTTTGATTTATCATTACCGGTTCGGGGGGGCATTCCACCGAACGCGATCATCTGTCCAAGCATTCCGCCAGAGTGCCAACCAAGATCCCCGAACTGATTTGTTTTTGTCGCGATCCCCCATCGATCCATTGCAGTCGTTGCAATTAAACGGGCACGATCCGAGGGGTGTTTAATCCTATTTAATTTGCTCATAATTTAACCCCCTCGGATTCTGCCGCCAATTCAATTAGTTTTTTAATCGTCGCGAATGCTTTACCCGTTTTAACCATTGATCCGGTACAGCGATAAACCGTCCAGCCGAGCAATTGAGCCTCGCCATATTTCTCGCAGTCCTGCTCAATTCCGAGGGGGCGTGAGTGCCGTCCATATGTCCACGTTCCGCCATCCACTTCGACCGCTAATTTAAGTTCCGGCCATGCAAAATCAAATCGCCATCTTCGGGTCGGATGAAAACGGTATTCGGCCTCAAACGGGGGGAACCGCAAATGGGTCATTTGGGACTCTAAAAGCGCCTCTAAATTGCTTTTCATTGGTCGCCCCCTTTATCGTTTTGTTTTGCCGTATCCTCGAATAATTCACACAACCACAAGCCGCCCAAAAAAATAATGCAGCCTGCGATAATGCCGATTCCCATATAAACCATTACTTCGATCATGTTTAGACCCTCCGAGATAAACTGCCATTTATCATTATTTAAATGTTACGCTTTTTTGGCGTACTAACTAATCGGGTTATCGTTTGTTACGGGGGTTTATATATATATAAACCCCGTAACAAACGTAACCCTATTATTACGCAATTACGGTAGTTACGTTCTGAACCATTCCGTAACATCCGTAATGTTTAGGGTGCAGAGTATTCCGTTAACATCGACCAATAAATCCCGCTCAATAAAATTATTAATCAGCTCGGTTCGACGCGGGGCGACCGTGATTCCCTGATCTTTTAGCAGGTCTGAAAATATTTTACGGGTGATTGTAATCGGATCAATATGCGGGTTATTTTCAAGAACGTCAGCGCGGTATTTTTTCAAAACAGCGAAGGCTAATTTTTGATTTTTACCCATAGATTTACGTTCGGATTTTTCCTGATTTTTTAGTAATTCCGAGGCGGCTTTTTCGCCCATTTCAATATCGGAAACGGGGCGCATAATACAGCTGGTTATCGGTGCACCGTCCTTTCGTTTTCCGATGGTTATAACCTCCCGTCGAAACCCTATTTCCGGTAATTCATCGTCGTCTTTTTGTTTGGTATTTTTGAGCAGGATAATATCGTCGGTTCCAGATTCCAGCGCGAAAACTACGTCCTGAGCGTCCCGGCTAACTCCTGAACCTCGCGCCCGATCCCCTATCATTACGCCGGTATGGTGAACCATCATTAATGATGCGGAGCAGTGCAGCCGTAAATCATCACAGGCAGAAATAAACGCCACCATATCGCTCGTTTTATTTTCATCGCCTGCCCCAAAATTTCGAGCCAACGTATCAACGATAATTAATGTGGGTTTTGTCCCGGCGTGTTCTATTACCCCGTCCAATTCGGTTTTTAATCCCAGCACGGTTTCGGGATCTAATAAAGGCGCAGCGCGAGTGGTGATATAAAACGGAATAGTTGAGCGGTCGATATTATGATGCTGGCACCAACCCTCGACCCTTTTTAAAATCCCGTTTTTACCTTCACCGCAAATATATACAATCGGCCCCTGCGCCACCTTACGCCCGTGCCATGCGGTACCCGTAGCAATGCATAACCCCATATCGAGCGCGACAAACGATTTACCGAGACCGCTAGGGCCGTACAGCATCGCCAAACTATCCTCGGGTAGAACGTCCTCAATTTGCCAATTGGTTTCAGTGATATCGCCAAGATCATTTAACGGCACGATACGAAGCCGCCGCCCATTTTGACTAGCCGTTAATTGATTAAATGCGTTTTCGGCAGGCTCAAGCGTAGCCAGATCATTAAAATCCGAACCGAGCGGCTGAGTGAATTCGGGGATAATAACATCGCATCCGGGGATAGATTGAGCGGCCTGCATCGCCTTAACGGTGCCGGTATTAACCCGCCCCTCTGATTCGGCTTTTCGGTCATTATCCCCGCAGATTTTAAACGGCACTGTAACGCCAGTATCACGAATGGATTTTAAAACCCCCTCGGTACTGCCCGCCGCAAAAGTAACGATCACTGATTTACCCGTTAGCTGATAAATCGTCGCGCCCGTGGCGTACCCCTCGGCAACATAAGTCGGCACGGAATAATTAAGCCCGATCAGATGAAAACAGTCTTTAACCTGCCCGCCGCGTAGAAATCGTTTATCGCCATCCGGGTTAATGCGCTGGATCGTTCTTATATCGCCTGTAACGTTGCGTAGCGGGATTATAAGGTCATCTAATGCCCTAGTTATGCCGTGAGCCAAAACACGCTTGCGGATCAAATACGGGTGCCCATCAGCGACCCCGCTGTATAAAATTATTTCTTTTGCTTTTTCTGCGGCCGTTTCCCAATTGCGTTGCTGTTCCTCCTGCATTATCCGTTTGGCTTGAGCGATTCTGGCTTCCCAATGCTGGCGCTCGGCATTATCGAGGGTCTTTAAATTCTGGCTCGTCCAACTATATTTGACCTGTTCGCGCCAATCGCACCAAACCCCCCAACCGTCATTTCCATCAATATTAAAAACGTACCAGCCGTCTTTATCCCCGCCGCTATCAGTTAATGCACAACGAACGATTCTGGCCGTATCGAGAGGGCCGTTTAAAACAAATCCAAACCCCTCCAAAGCGTTCGCAAATTCCAGCCAAGGATCGATTCGATCTGGCGTAATCATTTCTATTTTTCGGGCGTCAAATTCACCGCCTAAAATATTGGCGATATTGTTTGTTGTTTCTGTTTTGTCATTCATCGCCGTCGACCTCCATTGTTAAATCGAAACGTTCAACAACATCAACGTCACAACAAGCCGAGGCGACCCGCCAATCTTGATGCACCTGTTGATAACCCCAATATTCATACGGCCCTATACCGGCGTCGTATGGCGTTGGTACGCAAGGGTTTCCGCACTCTGAGCAGTGCGGATCATCGAAACTATCGGCAGCGTTTTGTATATGCTCGAACGAGGGCATTAGAAAACCCCCTGCGTCACGACAATAATTGTTATGAGCGTTTGTTGAACGGTTGCGGTTTGTATAGATTTCCTATACATTCGTAATTGATTTGCGGCCATTGAATTAGACCCTCCAGTGTAATTTAATCGCAAATTAACGGGTTAGCGCCTGCCAGCGCTTGCCCAACTAAGGGGACGGCGTTTTCGCTGTCCCCTTTTTCGTGTTCCCGATATAAATCCGGCCGCATTTCTTCCTTAGAAACCGCCCCGGCTGCAATTCGCTCTAAAGCGAGACAATGATGGCCGGGAATTAATTTCCATTGATATAAACAACCGCGAGTAATTCCAAGTTGCTCCGCTATTCCCTTAACGGTTAATCCCGTCTGCGTTTTAATTAATTTGATAATGTCCGGTGGTGAAAGCATTTAAAACCCCTGCGTTCGCTCGTTAATGTGTAGGTTGGCTGTACAGTAATGGCCGTTTGAATGCCGCCTGTCCATATTTTGAGCCTGTTAATGCGGCGCAATCCCGAGTTATTTAATAGGATATTCAACGGCCTAGGAATAATTCCTATTTTTGTTTTTTACGATTTCATTCAAAACGCTGCGGGGCGGTGGTTAATAGGGGTTATTAGAGGTTATTCGCTATCGTTTTAAAAAAATACGGTTGCGTCAGCATTAATTCGGGGGTACGGTTCACGACCGCCCATCTATTTCGTGGCAGCGAAACAGAGGTCGGGAACATTTAAAACTGGAGGGTCGACCCATGCTGTACCCATTATCGTTAGGCACTATGCGATAACACAAAAGCGCGTTCCGTGAAGGGGCGGGCTTTTTTTTTGGGCGCAAATTGGGTTCCCCGTTTATATTCGGAGATTTCAATGGCAGTTAATTTGAGCATGGTCGCGCCGACCCGAATGGCACTGCCGCCGCGCATTCTCGTGCACGGCGGGCCGAAGGTTGGAAAATCGACGTTTTTTGCAGGGGCACCCGCCCCGATTTTTATTCAAACCGAGGACGGATTAGGGGGTATTGATACGGCAGCGTTCCCGCTTGCCACGCATTATAACCAAGTGGTCGAGGCGCTGAATTCGTTAATAACCGAGGAGCATGATTTTCAAACGGTTGTTTTAGATTCCGCGGATTGGCTGGAGAAATTAATTTGGGAACAAATCTGCGACGACGAGAAAGTAACCTGCATCGAAAAAGCCTGCGGGGGATATGGAAAGGGATTCGCAGAGGCGAATGTTTATTGGCGGCAAATTCTGCGGCTATTAGAACGGCTGCGTAACGAGCGTTCGATGATTATCGGCATTGTCTGCCATTCCAAGATAATCAGCATTTCGGAACCACACGCCGAATCATATGATAAATACCGGCTAAAACTGCACTCGCCAAAATCAGGAAACGGAGCCGCTGACGCATTATATGAGTGGCATGATATTCTCGGTTTTGCCGCCCATGATGTTTTTATCACAGCATCAAATGACGGTCGCGCATCAAAAGCCGCAGCAGCCGGAACCCGCAGCCTCTATTTAGGCCAGCATCCTGCGTTCGAAACCGGCAACCGTTACAACCTCCCCGATAAGATCCCGCTCAGCTGGGCGGCTTTTGACGCCGAAATGCGTAAATCAGTTGAGGCTCATCGACGGAATAAACCCGCCGCAAACGATCCCGAATATTCTCCGAAAAAAGGTGCCTGATAATGTCGCAATTAAACTTTGATGCCACAAATATCGATCCGTCCACGGGTGATTTTGAGCCGATGCCAAACGGCTATTATGTCGCCTGTGTTATTGAGTCAATCATCGCTAAAACTAAAGCAGGAACCGGCGATATTCTAACGCTAACGTGGGAAATTTTGGACGGCCAATTTAAATCACGGCGCGTCTGGTCACGGTTAAATATCGCCAATCCGAATAAAGATGCCGAGGAGATTGCAGCGCGTGAGCTGTCGGCCATTTGCTACGCCGTGAATGTTATTAAACTTAACGACTCGAATCAGCTGCACCGCATACCGTGCGAGATTAAATTAAAAACCAAACACGATGCGGGCTATGACCCTCGAAACGAAATCTGTGATTATCGTCTATTGGGTGCTGCACAAAATAACCCTGCTAATTCACAGACGCCGGTTCCGGCTGTTGGAATGGATCAAAACACGAATAGTTATTATCAAAACGTGGTCGCGCCTGCAAATAGCCCCGCCCCTGTAAACGATCCTCAATATGGGGGAGGGGAACACCAATCGGCACCACCGCAAAATACTAATTATTACGGCAACCGATAAAAACCCTCGCCTCCGGGGGTTCCGGGGGCATTTAATTCAACTGGAGTAAATTATTATGCCCGTACCATCAATCGTACCATCGAACGTATCGTATAAACGCCTTGGCGAGATGCTGTTGTGTTATATGCACCATCATCGCACTACCCCCGAAGCGATGGCTGAATCAATCGGAATCGATTTCAGCACCCTTAATAATTTCGGGACTACAACCGGCAACCCCGTTTCGACAACTCGCGATGCGATATTTGCATGGTGTTTTGATCCAGATGCCCCCGCCGAGGCTCCTGCCCCGATTATTAATCCTGTTCGCGCTGCAACGCCTAAAGCCTCCCCGCTTTGGAGTTTGTCCGAGGCAATTAAAAGACACACTGACAGCAATTAAATAATAACCCCCGCCCCCGCGCTTGGCAGAGCAACGGGGCGATTTAAATCTGGAGGTAATAAAATGGCGAATATACCTGAACGCCAAAACACAACCATCGCCGCTATTTATCAACATTACGAAGATAGTCGCGATTCTGAATTTCGCCCGCATCTTGGCGCATCTATTATCGGCACCGAATGTCATCGCGCTTTATGGTTAAAATATCGGTGGACGTTTCGCGTATCTCATAAAGGTCGGTTATTGAGATTATTTGAAACGGGGCAAATGGCGGAGGCTCGATTCGTTCAAAACCTGCGCGATGTTGGGGTTGAGATATTTGATATTGACCCGGACACGAATCAGCAGTTTCAGGTTTGGGATTTAGGCGGGCATTTTGGCGGCAGTATGGACGGCGTTGGAGTGGGTTTTATTGAAAGCAAAAAAGCCCCGCACGTTATTGAGATGAAAACGCACGGCGATAGTTCATTTAAACAACTGGTCAAAAAAGGCGTTAAAGAATCCAAGCCACAACATTACTCGCAAATGGTTGCGTATATGGCGCTGCGAGGAGAAAAGCGGGCATATTATATCGCCGTGAATAAAAACACCGATGAACTTTATGGCGAACGGATTATCAATAACCCGACCCATTGGAACTACCTGCGATTAAAAGCCGAAAACGTTATCACCAGCGACCGCCCACTAGAGCGCATAAATAATAAAGCCGATTCTTATGCCTGTCGGTTTTGTGACGAAAAGCCCGTTTGCCACGGAAAAACAATCCCCGAAATTAATTGCCGCACCTGTGTTTATTCAACGCCTGTAATGGAGTTTAAAACGGGGCTATGGCTGTGCGAATTAAAAACATTATCCATCGATACGGCGATGCAAAAGGTCGGTTGCGAATCGCATTTATTAAACCCGTACATTATTGATCATTGGGCCGAACCGATTGAGTCATTCGGTAATGAAATTCGTTATTTGATTAAAGAAACCGGTGAGCAGTTTTATAACGGCCCCGGCAATCCGAGCAAAGATTTGGCGGCAAAATTCGGGGGTTTAAAATGAGCGCGAAATTAGATATTCACGATATTGAATTGATATTCCAATTGCGTGTTGAGTACGGCCTAAGCTGCTCGGAACTGGCCGACAAATTCGATGTATCTGTTAGGACAGTCGAACGGGTTATATCGCGCAAATCGCACCGCTGGGTGCCTGTAGACCTAGATTTGATATTAATGGCGCAGCGCGATCCGCAATTAACTGCCGAGGAGGTTTATTCCGCATTCTGGCTTAGGGTCGAGGAGGGCGAAAGCCATGCCGTGATCGGATTGCGGCTAAATGTTAGCGAGAATTATATCTGCCAGTTATTACTACGGCGGTTTAGGCGTGACGTTATTGTTCCGGCGAGATGGGTAGAATCGTGCGCGATTGGCAGCGGCATAACCCCAGCGCCTAAATGGTTAAAATCGGAGCGTATTAAATGAAAAGACGACAAGTTTTTATAGACGGTACGCCTGTTGAAAAATTCACAATGACCGAACCGAAATACATGGCGTTGGTAGAATGGCGAAAAGAGTATTTTGTTAAACCGCCCCATCACGATACCTGCGTTCGGTGGCTTGTAAACGGTACGGTTCCCGGTAAGAAGATCGGTCGCCAATGGTTTGTTGATGTTAATGCGGAGGTTAGAAACAGCGGCAATGCGCTGATTGATGCCGTATTAAATCAGGGGGGTTCGTAATGAATGATTCAATCGGATATCGGGCTAGAAAAATGTTTAGTCGTGACTGCCGCGACTCCCTTAATCGTACCGGCAACGGGCATTCGGAAGCAGTCGAAAAAGGGTTTCTTTTTTATGACGGGGCGCAATGCAAAAAGGGGCATTTTCGGAGATACACATCAAATAAACAATGCGTTTCATGTCGCCGCGCCAGTGAGAAAATTCGTAACCGAAAAGAAAGTGGCTACGATAAAATCGAGCGTAATATTGAAAGTTTATTAATCGCAGAGCGGATGCGGGAAAAACAAGAATTAAAATTTAATACTGGCGAGGTTTGGGATGAGTAAAACTGCGGGCTAAAACCGGCTTAATCCCTCGCGGGTTAGTCTTGACCGACCCCCCCCTGTATCGGTGGGGGTTTTTTTTGCTTAACCGTATAATTATTTTACGTTTTTACTGGATTTCGCCAAATAGTTAACTATACTCCCTTTAGTAGTTAGATTTTCATTAGAGGGTAGGATCATGGAAGCATCAAAAAACACAGTAACAAGCCTATTTGCACTAATAGAGCACGACAGCGTACCGATGGCTGTTGTTGATTATCTCGGTATGAAAAACCACCGTTTTCAGACTATCAAAAAAGACGACCCAGACCGTTATGGTGTTAGGGGTTTAAACCATGTATCAATCTATAAATTAAAAGTTGTTCGATTAAACCAAGCCGCTTTAGATACAGCTGTTAAATAATTGACCGGGGGTTAATAGCCCCCTTCTAACTGGAGCATAAGAAAATGCTTACTTTTACAGCCACCAATTTAATAGACCTTAAAGCAAAAATTGAAGCCGTTAAAACTCTCGGTTTAGAGATTAAAAGTATTACCGGCTCCGGTTATTTTTCAGACCTTACTGATTCACAAGTTACCGAAGAAAAATCAAATCTGCTTTTCTGCAATTCATTGAACGGTACAGACTATCCATATACTGACGACCTTACTAGCCTCGAATCATATGATCCAATAACCAAAATCGGAAACAAGTGGTTACAGACCGAGAGCGGGTTAAAAGTTCAATTCCCCCGCCACCCTGAATCACGAAGCTATACCAGTGACGCCGTTGTTTATATCACTGCACAATATAAAGATTAATTGACCGGGGGTTAACAGCCCCCATTTTTAACTGGAGATTAAAACGATGAATACTGCCGAACTAGTAAAAGAAGCAACCGACGCAACCAAGCTGAACCATATTAACTCGCAGCTTGAATTTGCGATTCTTAAATTTCGAAATGAAATATCAGGTATTACCATCAATGAACAATATGGACATACGTTAGATTTTAAAGACGGCTCCGTTGCTTCTTTTAGAGGCGGGGCGCAGCCCTATGTTCTAACCCAAAATTGCAGAGCCAATCCACGCCGGGGATATTAGCCCGTTTTAGATTAGGGGGGTTAATAACTAGCCCCCTTTAAACTGGAGATTATAAAATGGAAACTCAAACAGAAAAAAAGCGTTTAGATCTGGCCATCGCCGCTATCGATGTTGCGGTTGAGAATGCTGATTCTGATAGCGAACTCTGCGCCGAATTGATTGATGCTAAATGTTTATTATTAGCAGCTGACCGCCGAGGGTTGTTTGATGATGAAAAAAGAATTATCGATTTAACAGAGGATCAAAAGCATAAATTTTCCGGAGCGATTCAGGGAGTCTGGAATGATATTGCCGGGGATATTTATGCGGCTTCTGAACAAAACAGCGATGGTAATGTTTCTCACGCCGATGCTGTTGAAATGGTTTTTGATGCAGGTCGGTTAGAGTATTCCGAAGGGGCTGACGGTAAAGAGTGTTTAGAGTGGTTTAAAAAACACGACTATAAAGACTGGCCAAATTTAGCTGCTCAGATTTTAGGCTGTAATTTAGCCTGATTAATAATGGGGGGTTAATAGCCCCCTTTATGCTGGAGTTAATAAAATGAAAACTCAAAACCCCGCGATTATTATGAAACCAAAAACTGCGTCCCACCAAGCGAAATTAGAGGGACTTAAAAACCTGACCCATGTTAGCGAATTAACAGGCGTTCAAATGCAGACGCTTAATAATTGGTTCCACCATAAGCCCAAATTGTTTTGGGCAGTTTTAAAAGGCTGTCGGGTAATGGTGAACGACGAAATCGAAATCACTAAAAACACTTATTTTATGCACCGTGAATCCGGCGAGGTTGCCAGTCAATTTGATTGGCATTCTGATTATGAAAGCATGGATAAAGAAAGCTGGTTCGGTAAAGAAATCGATTTAATCACCGATGCCGATAAAGAAAATTGGTTAGACGGGGGGCATTTAATAGAAGTCGTCCGTTATAAGGGCGAATGGATTGAACTCAATTAAAAGGAGATTTTAGAATGATTCACGCAAGGATGAAAACGCCGCATTGTGTTTGGGTTGCCACCGGGGAAACGAAAACCGATACCCTCGATGCCCTGCGCTTTAAATGGCTGGAAAAAGGAGCGCGAATTGAGCCAGATCTATTTGACGGTAATCGGGGCAGCAGTACCCCGTACGATTATCAGATTAGCGAAGTCGGTTCCGATTTTTCGATAACATTTGACACTATTAAACCCGGCGTCGAATTTTATCTAATTAATTAAAAAGGCTGGAGGGTCTAAAAATGAAAACTATCGGAATTAAAATTATACCGGAAGCTGGCAGGCTTGCGATATTACCTAAAAAATTCGGCGGTCAATTTCTCAATTTTGAAATGGCTGTTTATGATATTGCAGGTCGAAGCCCTGATTACAACGGCGGATATTGGGACTATATGATCGCAGAAAACGGGGCATTTTATATGCGCCCCGACAGTGATTCAAAATTCCGCTTTGATAATGTCGCGGCATATTACGAGGGGGTTTTAAGCCCTGATGCGTTTGGTGTTGTTTGCACCTTATATGCCTGTAGTTTGCTCGCCTTCGATGCTACGGGTTCAGACCAAGGTAAGTTAGTGGATAATTTCCACCTGCTGCGGCAGGTCGCCGTAGAGCATCTGGAAGCGTCCGACATTTTAACTGCGATTGATTAACTGGGGGATACGATAATGGCCAGATCAAGAAAATCAGGGCGCAAAGACTTCCCCGCTAATTTATACAGGGAATCGGACGGGCGGTTTAGGTACCGCAACCCGTTAACTAAAAAAACCACATCATTCGGCAAGGTCAGTAAATTAGATGCGTTTAAAGCGGCTAATAAATTAAACGGAATGCTGTATCAAGCACCGGATTTAATTAAAGCGGTTACGCAGGGGGGAAATGTGGGCGATTATATTACTCGTTGGAAAAAAGAAGTTTTGCCGACATTAAAACTTGCGGAAAGTTCGAGAAGCCAATACGCCGGTTACTGTATTACTTTAAAAGCACTGGTCGGGGCATATCGCTTTTCGGATTTAACCACGAAAATAATATTTGATTCCTTAGCTGATTCAACTCCGTCAGTTCGAATAATGTTATTAAGTCGTTTGCGAGCCATATTAAACCATGCTATCGGAGCCGGTGAATTAGAAACCAGCCCCGCTGATAAAGTGGGCGCGGTTGAGTATGAAAAAACACGACTACCGCTAACCGAAGAAACTTTTAGAGCAGTCCGAGAAGTTGCCCCGCAATGGTTAAAAAACACAATGGATATTGCGCTGCTAACACTACAGCGCGAAGGCGATGTTATTAACATGCTGAAAACGGCTAAACGAGATGGCTGTTTATATGTTATTCAGCAGAAAACAAAACAATATCCGACTGGACATATAAAAATCAAAATCAGCCCAGCTTTGGCCGAGGCTTTGGATCGTTGCCGAGATAATGTAATCAGCCCTTATATTATCCATAAACCAAAACCAGATCGGGGCAAAGCGCCAGCCGAGCATTGGAGCTATATCAGCACCAAAAAAGTTATGAAGGCATTTAAAATAGCGACCAAAGCCTGCGGCGAATTTGATGATTGGGAACCGGGCACCGTTCCCACCTTTCACGAGATCAGGGGGCTCGGTATACGATTGATTGAGGATCAAGAGGGGGAACTACCTCAAGAGTTGGCAGGGCACGCTGACATCGCTCAGACAGCCGAGTACGCGAAAGCCCCCGGACGAGTTAAATGGATTGAAGCGGAAGCAACGCTGCGGATTAAGCTGGCTTAGAATCTGCCTGTAGTTTTCCCATTATTTCCCCGTTATTTTCCCGACCCCTTATAAATATCTAATTTATAAGGGTTTTTTTTAAGTGTATAATATAATGTCTATAGGATTCTTTTGACCTCTAACGCACTGTTTTAATTAGCTTTTTAAGCCATTTCCCCCCTCGCTCAACCCCGTATAACCCCGTATAGAATACAATAACTTACAGCGTAGTTTTCCCGATACGTTGGGTCGCAGATAACTATCCCGGCGTGACGTTATACCGATGCTCCGGTATTTATTATTAATGCGATATGTAGGGAGTTCATTTAAATCATTTATTGATAAGCGATTAATAGTTTCAATAGAAACAATGTTATATACCGGCGCTCCGGTATTGATTAAATCAATCGGCATTTATTTCCAAATGTTATATATACCGGAGCGCCGGTATTGTGTTATTTTTGCCTTTGTATAGCCTTTATATACATGTTATAAGTTGTCGCAACAACAAAAACATATAAAACGAAGGGGCATACAGTGGCCGCGCATAATACGGATGAAATAGTATTAGGAACTATCACCCGGTTGAATAGTTTACGGCGCTTGTTTAACAGCTTAACTAATGACGAAGTTGCGATGATTGCGAAAAAGGTGGTCGTTGTCGCCAGTGAGCGGGAACAATCGAACCTAATTGAAGCAGCGAACAAAGCAGAAAAATTAGAACGAATCAGCATGATCACCGCCCAGCTAAAATCGCAGGGTTTAGAATTGTCTGATTTAGTATAGAAATCTCGATTTAAGTGGCAGCTTAAACACTGGGGGCAGAATGATAAATATTAAATCGAACCCCCCTTATTTTGCGCCCATTGGTGCCAATGGACATTGCGCTAATGCATTTATCCTCGATAGCTGGCTGGATCGCCCGCTGTTGATTTTTAGCGATACGTCCATGCGAAGTAGAAAAGAAGCGCTTTCCGTTAGCCGTGAACTTTTACGAGTCCATAATCTAAACAGCCCGCAATTAACCCCCGCCAAAACAGCCGCATTATTATTTGTTTATTACAATGAGCCGGTATCGCTGCGACAGCTTTCTGAGTTTTTAATGCGTGATACCAAAAGAACGCTTGAAGTTGTTAATCAGATTCGGATCACATCGGAAACGCATCCCGAGCCGTGGGTATATAGGGACGGGTCGCGAAAAAAATATGTCTTTTCGTGCACCTATTCCGGTAGAGATTTTTGTGAAAATACAATGCGGGTCGGTCGGGCGAAAGCATCTAATAATAACGAAAATTAACGGACTACCATGAATCAATATACTGTTTTATTTTTATTTAAAAAAGCCGGTGGAACGCCGACCGGTGACTTTATCCCGAATAGTGGAATACGAGAAGTATTGGCGGTATATGCGGGGCGTCCCGGTGAAAAAGTAATGTCGAGTGCTTTAGTTGGAGGTCGGATTAATTCAACTCTGACGGCTTTGTTAAAATCAGATTACGTTGAGAAAAAACACGTTGAAAAACGGAATGTTTATCGGCTGACGCATTCAGGATTAAAATTTATTGATAGCTCCCTCAGCAGGATAGAATCGCCGGAGTCTTGTGCGCTAGAAATGGACGAGGGCAGCAGGTCGCAATCTAATTATGTGGCGGGTCGCGCCGCGCCGCGTGTGCAGAGTATAGCGGAGCAAACAGAGTTGGAGCTAGCCGCAATGGCTCCGGCTGCGATGGCGCTAATAGAGGCGGCTGGGGCGCTTGTTGATGCTAATAGCGAACGCCGTAAATTAATGACCGGAATGCATGCAAAAATCGGAATTATTTTGGATGCAGCTGACCTTAGCGAATTTACAAATAACGCATCGGAAGGGTCGAGCAATCCATTTACAGCGGCCGCTGATGCTATCGCAGATGAAAATAGAATAATGCTGTTAATTCTGAACGATATTTATAAAGTGATCGAGAAAACACTAAAAATAAAATCTGAATAAAGGAATAACGCTATGTCGAATATAACAAAACTAGCAGTAATCCAAGGAATCAAGCGGGTTGCTTTAGGAAATAGCAGTCGGGGGTTAAAAGAAGTCGCCTCGGATCTTTTGCACGAGTTCGGAAATTCACCGAAGGCAAGAAAACAATTGGCGGATATGACGTTTTTGGCTCCGGCTACAATCGAGAGGCTTTTAGATTGCGAGGCGAATTACAAACCGATGGCCGATACTTTGGAGCGTTGTTTTAAGGCGATGAATTGCGAAGTCTCATTCGCAGAGGTCGCAATATCGGCTCAATATCAAAACCAGCCGAAAACGGAATTTAGCCGCGCCAATGAGATTTACGACGATGCTGAAATGACGGGGCGCAATCTTGACCAAACGGCTTAAAATTAGCGATAAAGAAAATCAGGCGGCGTGGCTGCATAATACCCTGACCGATAACGGCGGAATGCGGGTAATTAATACGCTGCCTGACCTTTCCGAAATAACTGGCGTATTAATGCCGGGGGGTAAATTAACCCCCGCGCCTGCCGATGAGTTGCGCCGATTTAACGCTGATCAATTGCAGATGTTTTGCACCGCATATGGTATTTACCAGATTCCGACAATTGAGCTAATTGATTTTTTACGGGATGAAATAGGCGGGGAAAAAACGGTCGAGATAGGAGCCGGTAACGGCGTCATAGCGGCGGCTTTAGATATAACCGCTACTGACAGCTATCAACAAGCCCGACCCGACATTAAGGCGCATATGGCGAGGCTAGGCGCGGTGGTTGTGAGTTATGGCGAACGCGTTTTAATGCAGGATGCAGCCAGAGCGATGAAAATCCACAAACCGAAGGTTATTCTCGGCTGTTGGGTCACGCATAAATGGAATCCGAAACAGCCAGAGCGAAACGGCAACGAATGGGGAATTGATGAGGCGGCTATTATTCGCCGCGTTCGGAAATATATATTTGTCGGCAATTCCCAAACGCACGCAGCGAAACCAATTTTAGAATTACCGCATCGAGAGATTAACCCGGACTGGCTATTTAGTCGGGCAGAGCACCAATCGTTAAATCGAATCTGGATTTGGCGAAAATAATAATTTAATTAATGCTAGAGATAGAAAATGACGAACGTAACCGTAATGCCTGACCAAATTAAAGCCGCTCAACTCGCCGGAATACAAAACCAGATCGCGGAACTAAGAGCGCAGGAGGCTATTCTAAGCGGCAACCCTAATCTCGCAATTGGTCTGCGATTAGCAGTAGGTCGAAAAGCCAAAATCGAAAGTGTAGCAAAAGCCGCCGAAAAACTAGATATAACTCCCGCCCAAATTAATCAAATCGAAAGCAGGGGGGCGGGTTTAACAATGGTTCGGTTTATTTCATATTGCACGGTGCTTGAATTAGACGCTAACGAGATGCTAGGGCTTAAACAATTAAAAGCAGACTGATCGACAACCCGTTAAAAGGGATGCCCGCGTCGATGCCATATGACCCCGTTTTGCCGTGCCCGTTTTGCAATGAACAAAAACAGATGCAGCATATAAGAATCGATTTTAAAAATGCTAATCGAGACATTATTAAATGCCGATATTGCAAAGGCAGTGCGAGGCGGGAAGTTTGGCAGATGAGGGGGGGGGAATAGTGAAAAATAAAACAGATTTGAACGGATGGGTTATATTCTCGCATGAAGAAGAAATGCAACTGGCGGCATGTATTGAGCCGGTATTACGGAGGGCCGCTATTGAAACGGTCAACCTATATATAAAAGAAACGGATGTGTCATGGCCTCAAGTATGGGGAACCGAACGGGATGGGCACGGCGGGCCGGGGGTTAGTGATCCGCTAACTGTTTACCTATATAACCCGGAGGAAAGCGTTTTAATTAAAAAACTGTCCCTTACTGATGATTTATTAGGGACGATTAGTGACTGCGAAAAAGACGGGAGTTTTTCAGAGGGGCTATCCCTTATATCTGCGCACCTTAAAACCCTAGCGGCTCAGATTGATGCGGCTATTTTATCGGGGAAAAAAGGTAACCAAAGTTTGCAGCACTACGGGGCGAGTTTGGCAGATGAGGGGGAATAAATGATATTTGTTTTTGGTAGTAATTTAGCGGGACGACATGGGAAAGGTGCCGCTTTATGCGCTAGAAATGAGCACGGCGCAGTGTACGGCATTGGTATCGGCAGGACGGGTAACGCTTATGCCATACCTACCAAAGGGCGCAACCTTAAAGTGCTACCCCTGATCGTTATACGCGCCCACGTTCACGAATTTATCGGTTATGCCGCTGATCATCCCGATTTAGATTTTCAAGTGACTAAAATAGGCTGCGGATTAGCAGGGTATAAAGAATACGAGATTAAACCGTTCTTTAATGAAGCGCCGAGCAACTGCATATTACCGGAGGGGTGGTGATAATGCCTGATATATCGATGTGCGATGATAAACAGTGCCCGCAACGAAACGAATGTTATCGTTTCACAGCAACGCCAGATACCCACGCACAAGTTTACGCCGAATTTAAATACAACTTAAATGACGGCTGTTCGGCATTCAAAAGAAACCGCGTTCGTGGTGTTTTAAAACAATAAAAAAAGGGAAATTACTATGTTGATTTTAACAAGGCGGGTCGGTGAAACTTTAATGATCGGTGACGATGTAGAAGTCACGGTTTTAGGCGTAAAAGGTAATCAGGTTCGCGTCGGCGTAGCCGCTCCGAAATCGGTGAGTGTTCATCGCCAAGAAATATACGAGCGAATCCAGAAAGGGCTAACGCAAAAAACCCAAACAGGATCGTAATCACTAAATGTCGATGCGGTATCTGGATTTTATGTATTGGCGAGGGATCACCCGCAAGGGTGATTTGTCGTATATGCTGCGGGGTAATTACCCGAAGCGTTCCCCGACCAATCGATTTACTCGGTTGGCCGGAGGACAAAGGGAACGCAAACAAATGCGCAGAGAATATGCGAGGGCTACTGCTTTCGAATTGAGATTAACTAATAAACAACTCAATTAATATAACCCTTTCTGATCAACCATCACGCCAAACCAATAATCGACGGTCGTACTGGCCTGATAGGTCGTGTCAACGTCTAGTGTATAAGTATCATTAACGCCCGTTCCGCCCTTTGTAATGCTGTATTCATAATAATTAACGATGCTGTCCATTAACCCCGATGGCGACCATCCCCACCTAGAATATCGCCAATATCCCTCGCACATCACCAGTTTCGACCCGTTGCTAACCATGCAACAAGCGAACGGAGAATATAGCGAATGCTCATTATAAATATAACCCGGATCGGGAAGCGGCCCTTTATCCGCGCCGGTTAAATCATAAGCTCGATTGCCTGCATATACTCTGTCGCTAGTTAAAAATAAACTGTGTTCGCGCCCGTTTGAATAATTCTCGGGCGGCCCCCACGGGTCATCATCGTGGCCGGTTTCGTTTTGGACTTCAGAAACAAACGTTCCGTCGATCTGATACAGTCTGGAAACTATCGGATCGTCTGTAGACGTGCCGTGGTGCCGCATAGAAAAAGCGAAATAATCTACCCCGACATAAACGGTCATTGATGCAACATTCGTGGGCTGCGAGGGGACGGTTATAGTATGGCTATAGGCTAACGAACTATCGCTTTTATTATATATCCTGATATTAAAATCATCGCCCCGCCAATTTTGCCACGCGAATCCGAAATAAAGATCATTAATAAACCCTTGCGCGGTATAGTCGTTATTATTAAGGAAGTTATAACTAGTCGGGCCATTTACATAAATAATATCGCCGCCCATAGCCGTTGCACTATAAGAAGTTGTCGGACTTTCCAGAGCAGCCCCGTCCAATCCTACCGCCCACCATTCAAATATTTCGCCATCAAATATCACTGAATTATAATCGTATGATTCTGCACCTGAATCGAACCCCGTTCCGTTATATAGCAGTAACGTTGATGTGCTACCGCCCTTCTCGTACATATAAATAAGCGGGCCACCATATTTCCATTTAACGGGGCGCGTCTGCGGACTGGCGATATAATAATTCGGCATTATAAAACCCTATTCTGGCGGGACGTATTCAGCGAATTGCAGTGTGATTTCATTACCGCCAGCATCTAAAAATGTAATCGTTAACGCTTCATCAATATCTATTTCCGTTGCCCCCTCAGAAACCGGCAGCGTATAGGTATTCGTGGTGCGGCTAGTTTCTACCCACGGACTAGTAGACGACCCGCCAGAGGGCGGAGGGGCGGTACTGCGGCCACCATTTAAATCAGACCGCGCCGGGGCATTCCCTAATAATCGTCTGATTTCAGGATCGGCACGGGCGATCTTTTGAATTGCTGTCGATAGTTCGCTCATCGGTTTAATACCAAAATATCGTTCGGAATCTCAATATCAAAATCGCTGGCTGCGGTTTCGATTTTTTCCTGCCGATCCGCATCACTAATAACGCCGAGTGTAAAAGCAAATTCCTGCGGGTATTGCGGCCAACTGCCGATAATATCCACGTAACGATAATTTCCGATCAACCCGTTCCACTCATTATCATAAGCGGGCGAGTCTGAATGGTTGCCATAATAATCGCCAAGAATCGTTGCGGTTGGGCTTCCCGCCGCATCATCCATATCCGGTGCGGTTGGCGCATTAATTGCCGTTTCAGTTGGGGGCGCATTTTGTGACTTACTTAATGCGATTTTAATATCGGTGCGGCCTTCCCACGTTCCAATATTTAATTCGTGGGTGATTGCGATAACTTTGCCAGTCGCTTCAATCGGCGGAACCGTTGGAACTGGATCATCGCCAACTAAAACAGAAACCTCGACCGTATCAGTTAACTCAATATCGGGGTACGGCGCTGGGGTTTTAAACTGAACCGTATTTTTCCGATGCGCTGTTAATATTTCAGCCCGTGCGATTCCGATAGCAGCTTTTATTCCTAATTCAAAATCGGTGCGCCCCCCTTCGTCCGTAGTATCCATATCGGTTATGTTATCCAAACCGTTCGGGCTTGCTGATCCAGTGCCCGCACTATAACTATCGAACGATTCCCATGTTGAGGCGTCATAAACCGCCTCGGAGCCGTATGTTCGGCTTCGATCAATAGATCCGTACTGCGTAATTGATTGGGGTGCCTTAACGATCACGGTATAGCCTTCTCGGAGCGCCTGCGCCCACCGATCCGCCAACGTAAAATCAGCCTGCAAACAATATCTATCGCGCTGGTTATCCGCCATTACAAATTGAATCGTGGCTTGGCAAATAAATTCACCGTCCGCAGGTAGCGGGGTATATGTCGGCGTTTGTTTTAATTGCCAGCCACTAGAATCGATCGCTGAAATTATTTGTTCGCGGTAACACAGTTCGGCAGGGTCATCTAAATAAACGCACCAATTACTAAGCGCGCTGTGGCGATAACTAAAATCTAACTCTCGTTGGCGTAGCCGTTCATAACGATAATCATATTTAATGGCGATGGAATTAACGATATTGGCGCGACGATTAAGGCTGATCGACATAGAACCCCGTAAAATATCGACGCCTTTAAATGTAATATCCGCCGTAACCTTTGGTTTCCAATCGGTTAAGCTGCCAGCATTTAAACCGTCAAAATCATATGAGGCGGCAACGGTTCTTAAACGGTCACGGGCGTATTCAAAACTGCCTTCGTCCTCAAATATTTGAGGCGACCAAAACGCGCCGGGGGTTGCCGTATCAATTGCAGATTTGGACAGCGCGCCTAATAATTCGTCGCGGTTTTGGTCGCATTGCATAACGACTTTGCCGGTTTGAATATTATAAGTTGGCTGATTAACTTTGCCGGTAAAGATAGTTCGTGTTACAGCATCTTCGGTTAATGTAATAATAACTGCCGCGCCTAGCCAATCGTTCGGATCAATCGAACCAGACGGCGGATCATATGTGAATGATGCTGTGCGACTATTACCCTCAACGGCCGTAACCGATAAAATGCCGAGTACGTTATTGCTAATATCCGACCCGCCCAGCGATACGGTTGCGCCCCATGATCTAGCCATTATCGGGCACCTATCGCGGCGGCTTCGTCATTCATCATTTTTCGCACCGTTTCGACCATATAAGTCGCTTCATCAATCGAGCCGGTTAATGCTATTTTTCTGCCCCCCATATCAACCTTTATAGTTCCGAGATGTTTATTGCTTCCAGCGTTCGTAATCTGGCCGTTCATATCAATAAAACCAGAACCTTTTTTATCGCTCCTTTTTAGATCCTTTCCCGATTCAGTTAATCGTTTTAAAACGTCCGCCATTCCTTTCGTATCAAAATTAAGATCCGACCGATTAAACCGCTCAAAAGATTTGCGTGCCAATTTCATCATTTCATCGAACGCAGCCCCATTACCTTCATCGGCTCTAGCCTTCGCAGCTTTGGCGTAATTATTAAACGCGGTGCCCTCAACTAACGGCCCCTTTTTCTTATTGGGAAATAGTTTTTTATAAAGATCCGAAGCGCCCCCGCTGATTTTACCTAAAGCGACTGCGGCGTTGGTGGCTTGTTTTTCTAACTGATCTAACGGATTGCCAGATGTGGCCGCTTTTGAAACATCAGCAAGCCGTTTTTCTAATCCGTCAAAATACGTTTTAACTTTAATCTGCGACGATGAATCATTTAATAGCTGTTCTAATTCGACCTGCATTCTGCCGATGTTTTCTTTTTCTAATTCCGCATCCACTTGTAAAGAGACGGACGCCTTAAGACCAGCCCCGAATCTATTAACAACTCGGATATACGACATTTCAAAGGTGCGGATTGTCTCAATTAAAACAGCCGCCATCTTAGCGATGCCAATATGAACCGTTAAGATTATAATCTCAAAACCCCGAAGCCCGTCAGCAACGAACGCAACTGATTCAGCCATACTCCGCAACGCTGCCGTTGCGACATTACCCATTCCGCCGGTTTGTTTTGTAACTTTTACGATATGCTCAATAACATCTTGTAACGCGGGAACAACAGCAACCGTAATATGATTTACGAACCCTTCCCAAATCGTCGCGAGTTTGGTTTTACTATCTTGATACGCCTCAACCATCGCCGCCTGCCGTGAATTAATACCCACGCCTAGCGAATCAAATTCATCACCGATAGCTTTTAAATCAGAGCCGAGCGTATTCAACAAATTGCGACCAGCACGGCCGAATACGTCCATTGCGGTTCCGGTTTTTTCTGCCTGTGATTCTAATCCGCCCATTGCCTTCGCGATGGTATAAAACATTTCATCGACGCTCATTTTTTCTAAATCTGCGGCTTTTAAACCCAAAGCATCGAGCGCATCAATTGAGGTCGTTAAACCTTTATTCGCATCGTTAACTGTTTTCAGCATTTTACCGAGCGCGTTATCCATACCGTCTACAGATACGCCAGTAATCTGCGCTTGATACCGTAATTTTTGAAGGCTGCTCGTATCGATAGTTAATTCGCTGGCCTTTTTTGCGAGTTTATCTATCTCCGCAGCCTGTCGATTAACGATAGCCACGATTGCCCCGGCAGCTGCCGCACCGACAACGGCTACCCCCTTGGCTAAGGCAGTCGCTTTTTTACGAACGCCACTCGCCCATTTAGATATCGCCCCACGGCTCTTTTTTAAACCCGCAATTAATTTGGCCGAGTTAGCCGAAAGCGAAACAACGAGATTTGATATCGTGGCCATTTATCCACCTCCGAACATTTTTTGAAATGCCTGTAATCGTTCCTGATCCGAGAGATATTTAGACTGTTCGCGCTCGCGTTCTAACTCGATACGCTTTAAATATTCCGGTTGCTCTAATAAATCAGATGCCATTAATTCAGCGATTTCGGCAGACGAATGCGTTGTTAAAATTTCATTAATTGGCCGTCCGTATCGCTTTGCGATTGTTAAGCAATATCTGCGAAACGGACGGTCGATTAGTTTTTTGCAATTTCCTCAACATCGGCGTTCGACATTCCATTTAATCGTTGGGCAACCTCGAAAACCCGATCCAAAGCAGCCGCCGATTTACCGCCTAACTTGGCAAGATCTTTTTCGGTGAATAGTAATTTTCCGGCCTCATCTGTTAGCGTTGCAGCTGCCAGTTTTGCCCGAATGTTTTGAAGGTTTTGACCGCCGTTTTTTCCGATGATAGATGCCTCGAATTGATCCCGACTGAATGCAGACATTGACGAAACTCTAACTTCGCCGCCCCACTCAGGCACCAAAACCAATTCAAAACATTCATCGCTGGCGGATAAGATATCCGCCTTATTTAAAAGCGCCATAAATTAACCCCCGATTAAGTCCAAACCACGGCACCAGTAATACGCATATTCGCGCTGCCAGTAATAACCCCGTCAATTCCACCCGATGCACTAATACTTTTTACGAGCGCATCAAACGTGGCAATATCCCCACCGGGAAGGGTTAAAACGCATTCGCGAGTTGCGCCCGCAGCTTTTGCGACTTCCATTGTTACTTGACCGATATCAGTCGGATCTCGCATCAACTCAATACTAAATCCGCCGAAGTCTTGTAGCCCTAATCGAAACTCTTTTGCAGTTGATGCCAGCGTTGTTATATCGATTTCGCTGGCTTCACCATCAAAGCCAGAAAAAGAAACAATACCGCCAACGGTCTGAGCCGCTGGTACGGCATCATCGAAAGTGAAAACTAAACCCTGTGCGTCTAATACAGCCATGATGATATTCCTCGTTGGCATAAAAAAACCCCGCAGGAGCGAGGTTTTAAAAGTGGTGAAACTGTTTATTAATTAATTAAAAATTGAATAGTCCGCAGCGAACCGATAAATACTTTCTTGCGGTTCGTGGATTGGAACAAACGCCGATAAATGGTGACTGGCCATAGCGGTTCGTATAACAGCAATTAGCGCCCATGAATCAGCGAGAGTGCTGCCCCACGCATTAACCGTATAAAGCGCCCTATGCGTACCCGTATCGCCGTTCAGGGTGTTATACGGGGTGTTTGTCACGAGACTAAAAGTGACGGCAGGTAATTCGGTCTGCTCCGGCAAATTGCCGTTATATATTCGCGTTGTCAGTGCCGTAATTCCGGCGTCATTACTCAATAATGTATAAAGTTCAGCGTCAGTCATTTTCGCCCCTTGGCCAATTTTCTAACCTCGGCTTCGATTGCTTTTGCTGTTTCTACTCGGAAGGTGTTTAAAACTAATTGAATGTTTTTACTTAACGCGGGGCGTAAAAATGGCACGCCATCTTTTTTCGGGGTTCCATATTCCTGCGCCATTGATTTTACGAACACATTTGCCAGAACCTTTCCGCCCTGTTTTTTAGTCATCTTTTTTTTAGTCGGGCCGACATTAAAAGTTATCGCCGTTTTGCCTTTACCCTTTTTAACCGATATAACAATTGATTCTCGCAAGTCACCGGTATCAACCCATACGCCACTTTTCGCAGCCGCTAATACTGGCACCATCGCTTTCCGTCCGCCTGCCCGGAGTAACTTCGCGCCCACTTTTGAGCCGAGTTTTAAAAAGTTTTTTTCTAATTGACCGAGCCCTTCAATATGAAATCCGATTTCAGCCATCACGAAACTCCACGCACAATAAAACCAATTCACGCCGCCGCTCATTAACATCGATAATGGTTTTGATTTGGAGGGTGCGACCGTTATAAATAATCCGCATCGATTCGGTAATATCTGAGCGATAACGAATCGAAACCGCCGCATCATAATTGTGCGAAGTGTGTCTATTCGCCCATTTTTCCCGACCCGTTACTGTATTAACACCAGCCCAAACAGTCGCTAATTCCGACCAGACATTAACCGGGGTTCCGTCTGAGTTAACAGCGGTTGAATTCGTTTGAAATTCAACTCGATTTTTATATTTACCAGCGCCCATAAATAAGCCTCAACCGACAACCGGAATTAAATAGGGTTGGAATAGATATTCGGAAGCAATCGGAACACGCGCAATAATCGTGCCCGCAATAGCGTCCTCTCGGAATTCGTATAAGTGGCCAATGACTAACAGCATCCCTTGTTTAATAGCCTGCGGAACTGCTTTGTTATCCGCGCCGTATCCGGCTACGAATTCACAATAAACACTTTGCGGGTGCGATAGCGTAGACGGCCATGATTTATCGTATGCCAGCCGGATTAAATTAACCGTCCTGCTAGTGTCTAATTCATATTCACTAGCGGCTAGCGTCTGTTCTGCGCCGTCTGTATCGGTGTATTTAATTGATGTGATTGATACCACGCTCGGCTTTAATTCAATGACCCCGTTAGCAGGAAATTTATCGAGATATACTTTCCACGTTTGATTAATCAACGGGCGTCCGGTGTGCGATTCTGCCATTTGTCGGGCGGCAGCGATAAGACCAGAAATCAAACCATCGTCGTGAATACCGGATACCCGTAAATGATCCTTAACTTCCGCCAGCGAGAGCGGTTCGGCTTCTGGTTCTACCGTCCGAATAAAATTCATTTTTTGGCCTTTTGCGCCGATTTAATTTCGATTACTTTTTTTGGTCGTCCGATTTTAACTGCCTCCGCAATGCCCGCATTTACCCATGCTTCGCCGCGTTTGTTTGAGACTTCAATAATCTGTCCCGGTTGATATGAAATATCGGAACCGGCCATCGAAACAAGCATTTTGATTTTCATAATAAAGGCTCCGTAAATATAAAGGGGGGGCATATGCCCCCCCGTTTATTGCCCTTACGATGCAGGGTTGGCGAAATGCTTAATCACGGAGCCGCTAGAATCCATTAAATCGCCGTCATGCCGCGACATTGAAAGGAATCCAACTTGTCCGAGTTTGGTATAAGCCGAGTCGGTCATTCGGAATAGCGTCAGATCCATAACATCGCGAATAATGTAGGAACTGAAATCGCCAAATAGAATCGCCTTGGCACTCGCCGCCATTACCGCCATATCCTGATTAATCGTGTAGCCATAACCCAAAATGGTATCGGGTTCTGCGACTGCCAAACCGGGAACCCAAAGCGGGCGACCATCAGAATCTTTTAGTTTCTTCAACGCTTTCAGAGTTGAATCGTGAAACATAAAATTACAGCCGCGAGTTTGGCGATATGCCGGATCGATTGAATGGATCAAATCAACGAGGTCGTCATAGATAACGGTGGTTGTTTGGGTTGCGGTTCCCTCTTTACCCTCGGACGATGCCGTAACTACGCCGTTTGGTTGGCCGGTTCCGGTGCCGGTTGTAAAGTGCTGGTTCGTAATTCTTGCGATCCGTTCGCCCAGCAATTTAATAATATAACCTTCCAAATCTATTTGATTGTCTTGCAACAATTCAAACGGAATCGCAATGTCTTTAGATGAATAACGATACGCATCTAGCGATTTAACACCGAACGTTACATCGAGCGTATTGCTGGTTGTATTTTCCGCCAACAATTCACCGACTTGGGCGGTGGCATTAACGGTCGGCCATTCAATCGTATTACCTGTTGCCGTACGGAGAATACGCGCAACATTTCGAACGCCGCCGAATTGTTTTAGCTCCTCCAATAGCAACCCGCTAAATCCATCGGGCACCAAATAACCGCCCTCTGCATCGGTAGTGGTCGACATTGCGCCTTGGATTTTTTTCTTATTATCCAAATAATCGCGCTGTTCATTATTTAGTGAACCCTTACCGCCGCGAAGAAACGAATTAAAAATACCGGTTTCCATTTCCTGATTCGCTTGTGCGTTATCAATAGAAATGGCTGCGTTATCTGCCCGATTTTCTACGCGGGTGCGATTAGCTGCTTCGGTATCTAGCAGCTTTTGATGGCGGTTAATTTGCGAATCAATATCATCAATATCGGCCATGATTGCATCGTACGCGGTAGTATTATCCGCAGACCAATCTTCGGACTGAATCGAATCGATCATTTGACGGGCTTTTGCGGCGGCTTGTGTGCGCTGCTCCCGCAGTTGTTGTATAGATTTCATGGGTTGAACCTCGATTTTGGACATAAAAAAACCCGCCATTTGGCGGGTTCGGTTTTAACTTAGCGGGAGCCGCTAAGGGTTTTCTAATCTATCAATCAAAGCCAAACGCCGAAGCATTTTGGCGCGGTCGGGTGCTGATTGTTCGGGGGATTGTGGCGGAGAAAAATCGGGCGGATTTAAAACCGCATCCGGCACGTTGTCATAAGCTGCTAAATTAAACGCACGATTTTCTACCGGCTCGGTTGAATCATATTTACGATCAGCGAAACCATGCGTTACAGCCTGATCTGCCGTAAACCAAGTTTCCGCCGCCATCCATGTTTCAATTTGATTTGAATCGATCCCTGTTTTCTTTTGATAATCGGCGCTGATGCTTCCGTCTACTTGATCTAATAGATCGGCGGTGGTTCGCATCTCGTCGGCGTTTCCGATTTGCATCGTCCAGCCTTTATGAATCATAAAAAAAGCACCGTCAGCAATTTCAACTTCGTCGGCTGACGTTGCGATATAAGTTGCTGCCGAAGCTGCCAGCCCGTCAATATGCGCGATCACTTTTGCGGGGTGCTGGCTTAATGCGGTTGCGATTGCACGGGCGTCAAATACGTCACCGCCGGGGGAATTAATCCGCAAGTGAATAGTATTAACATCGAGCGATGCTAGCCCCTGAACGAACGGGGCGGCTTCTATGCCCCAATAACCACCGATGGCATCATATAGATAAATTGTTGCTTCGCTGGTTTCATTATTAATTCGTGGTTTCGGGCTTAATTGATTTTGATTCTGGCTAAATAGCTGCTGTAATTTATTGCGATTCATTGTGTTACTCTCCGTCGAATCGGTAGGTATCGTGGGCGGGTTGTCATACCAATCACGAATAACTTTTTCAGTGCCCTCGGGGCGGTTATCTGCCTCGGCCCTTTCGATGCAAGTTTCTAACCCCGGATCGAGCATTAGAAATAAAGCCCCGGCATTAGAATAAGTTTCTATTTGTTCTGCGCTGGGGTTCGTGTGAATAATAAAAACGTCTGATTCAATGCCATATAAAATCGCATCAATTACAGCAGTGCGGGCAACGTGCGCTAAATCTTTAACAGCCCCCTCCGCTGCGTGTTGTCGTTCAGAACCGAGAGCCAGTGCCAAGTCGTCCAAATCTACAACCGGCGACCATGCGGCCCTATTATCTTGCGCGTAGGTTGTTTTGCCGGAACAAGGGGGGCCGATAATTATATTAATCATTCCTCGGCTCCGATGGTGCGCCCGTTAATGGTTTATAAACTTCATCGCCATCAGTAATCGACGGGAGGTTTTCAGCTTTTCGGACTTCGTTTATTGTCATCCAACCGGGCGCTTGATTTCCGCCGAGTGCAATTTGATATGCGGCGGATCGACCCGCAGTATCGCCGCGCATTAAATCGTGCGTTTGGAACTCTGCGAATATGTTTTTATTTGCCGCGCCAGTGAATAGCTTGCGGTTAATTTCTTGTTCGATGCGGGTTAAATGGGGGCGCAATGTATAGCGAATAAAGCCGATGGATTGCTGCTCAATACCCGAACCCCACGATGTACTTTTATCAGTCTCGCCAACCATAAAAGGGGGCACGCCGAATATTCTACAAATATCGGCAACCTGAAAACGGCGCGTTTCTAATAGCTGCGAATCCTCAGCACTAACAGTCGTTGTTTTAAACTCACCGCCTTCGGTAATAATTGCCGGAAGGTGCGAGTTGTCAATTCCCTGATGTTTGCGATACCAATAGTCACGGAGTATTTCAGCCTGTTCGGGGCTTAACTTTTTATCAAATTTTAAATAGCCCCTTGGCGTGGCATCATTCGCGAAAAACTTTGCCGAATATTCATCGGCTGCCAGCGCCCCACCAATTGAATTTTGGCCAGCGTATGCGATAGCCGATAAACCTTTTAGCCCGTTCCAGCCCACGCCGGGGATATGTAATATATCGTCCTGATCATATGCCACATATGTTCCGTTACCGAGGGTTATGAAATACATTAATCGGCCGCTTTTTTCTTCAATATTAACGGCGTTGGGTTTTAACGGGGTTAAATCTAAAGCCTGTTCGCCGCGCCCCCGACCGATTAATGAGTAGCTGTTGCCCGCTAATAAGATATGACTCGCAACGGTTTCCCAATAAACCGAAGCCGATAGCATCGGGTTTGGCTGAACCCGGATCGCACGGGCCATAGGATGCTCGTTAATAGCCTCGCGGGAATCACCCGCCCTCTTATATATCCCCAACGGCATCGAGCCGATAGCGCCTGCTACGAGCCGCACGCAGGCATAGACAGAACTCGCCCGCATTGCTGTGTCTGCATTAACAACAATTCCGGTTGAATTTTTAGCGCCGAGAAATAGATCACTCATTCGTTCAGCGTCAGTAATATTAACCGTTTCGTTTTGTATAGCCGGGGCTTTTGTTACAGCTTCCGGTTTAGATTTAAAAGGCCAAATCGCCATAATTTATAACTCCATAAATCCACCGCTAACGTAATTATCTAAATTACGCAGGTAGCGGCAAGTGGCTGTAAATAGGGCGACCATTCCATCGATTTTATTGTCCGGGTGTTCCTTTCGAGGAAATACGTTGTCGTTTCTATCGACTTGAACAACGACATTTGACGCCATCCAATTTAAAACGGGGTTATCTCCGTGCGCTATTTTCCCAGCAATAATCGACGCCTCGGTTTGTTTCATTGCATCTGATAAATTTTTGACGGTTTGATGAACCTCAACCATCGGCAACCCTTCCGCTAATAAGTGGCTACTCATTTGCGTTGCGTTCCAAGGATCGAAAGCGATTTCTTGCACATCGTAATCGCTCATTATTTCTTTTATTTCGTCTTCGATTTGATCGAAATCTATTACCGCGCCGGGGGTTAATGTTAGATAACCAGACTCGGCCCACGATTGATAAAGAACGCCGACCGACCGCGCTTTAATTTCTATCGCTTCTTCGGGCAGCCAAAAACGGCATTTAACATGCAACACGCCGTCGATTGGAAATATCATAACGAGTGCGGCTATATCTAATTTACTGGCTAGATCGAGTCCGATATAACAAGGCGTTTGTTGTAATACCGTATCGTCAGCTATTGGGGGGCAACGGTTCCACTTATCAACATTGATCCAAGCCGTTTCCGAGTTGCACCAAACATTAAGCCGCTTCGTTAAAAAGTTATTGCGGGCTGTGGT
>Ga0114923_10000421_pt1 | contig 34772 bp, 34 predicted proteins | sample SumtaG_FD_89578 | JGI IMG/M metagenome (GOLD analysis project Ga0114923, IMG submission 89578) | Deep subsurface microbial communities from Indian Ocean to uncover new lineages of life (NeLLi) - Sumatra_00157 metaG | ecosystem: Environmental > Aquatic > Marine > Oceanic > Sediment | place: near... | reverse complement strand
CAAATGTCATAAGCGCTGTAATAAATGGAGAAATCAAATTTTTTTCAACGTTGATATAATCTGTAAAATTTCTTCCATAAAAGCACACTCCTGACTTGTTAAAAACAAATAGATTATGTATTAGTGAGTTATTTTCATCTCCTTCTACCTCAGAAGGGAAAGATGCTTGATCTTGAATAATCATATAAATGTCTTATATATAAACTATAAAAAGCACATACTTTTAAATTGAAGTTGATAGTAGGAGGTTGTATTTATATTACCCACACCTGAACAACTTTAAAGTCTATGATTGCATAAAGAATTTGAAACTCAGCTACGTAGGTTTTAGATTTGAGTATTCATAAGATTTAAAAAGCCTAGAGCACTTAGAAGAACTTCTTCATTCTGACATAAATCATCCCCTAATAAAAGGGTTTTATAACCTATTTCTAATAAGAAACCAAGGTCAGTAAAATCTGCGCATCGGGGAATTCTTTCCAAATTAATGAAAGATTCTAAAATTCGAGAAGCAGCAATTGCATTTGGATCTTTTTCTATTATTAATCTTAATGCTTTCAAAATTTCATGAGGACGATCTAATTCAATATACAAATCAGCTCTAGCTACCAAAAGACGAACACTATTCTTAACTTGTTCAAAATCGTTTAATACAAATTCTAATCCTTTTTTCGATTCAATTTTAGCTATAATATTTGCATTAGGATCTAATTTCAATAACTCATTTATATCTTCGATGGATTCTACAAATGATAACAAATAGTTATGCAGACCGATGTGGTTTGCAGCTTCAATATATTCAATATCATTCTGTGTTAGATAACCTTCAATTTTTAAAGAATTATCAGGAATATTGACTGAAGCACCTTTTCCAAAATTAATTATTTCTTTACCGGTATAGTTATCGGGAGGTTTAATGATTAATTTATTCCCATCAAAAACTTGTTTTACAATTACTACATTTTTACCTTCGTTATAGTACATTGGTGTAGGGGTATTTACTTCAATATTGTGATTTAACTCAAGATAATCGTATGGAGCCTTGGCCTCTTTAGTAATTCGGAGTTCCCGAGTCTTTAAATCGACCCACCCTTTTATTGGGAAGATTACACCTTGGAAATTTTTTAATATTTTTACTTTTAAACTAGGAGTTGGAACTGCAGTATTGCATCTAATTCCTTCTAATAGAGGAGACTGGATAGTCTCCTGAGAGAATTGTTGTCCTGGAATTGAAGAAAGATATATTTTTAACGAATTAGGCATAATAATACACAATTTTAATTTGATTTTTTATTATATATTTAATTTTTCTCTAAAATATTTAATTGAGAATAGGCGTTATTACGATTTTCACAAGCAAGGCACTTATTACATGGTGCTTCATCTGCTCCAAAACATGATCGAGTACGTTCAATTGGGATATTATGTTTCTTAGCATATTGAAGCAGATCAACTTTACTATATACTTTTTCTAAAGAACCATCGATAAATGGTGCTAACAGTTGGTAATACCAAATTCCCATGGAAATGCAAGTATGAACATTTTGAGACAATATTGATAATATTCCAGATTCGGGACTTGATTTATCTTCCTTCACAGAACCAGCAATAACCGTCCTTATTGTAGTCTTATATTTACCACTTAGATAAACCGCTTGAGTAAAGGCGTTATCCCACATAATAGAGTTTCTTAGGGGGAGCATCATAACTTTTTGACGAGTGCGATCAAGATACTCTTTATTAAATCGTAAAGGGATTTCAATTTCTAACTTTATAAGTTCAATTACGTTTTGTGGAAATTTCTTCTGAAAAAAATTAAAAAAATAATCAACTGACTCTTCCTCCCATTTTTGATTTTTAGATTTTCGTTTATAATAAAGTAAAACAACTTTACAATTCCATTGACTTATTATAATATCAATAAGTATTGTAGAATCCATCCCACCAGAAAAAATTAAAATTACATACTCATCTCGAGGAATCTCCCTTACATAACCTCGGTTCTCAACTATGATTGCTTCTATTGAATGAACATTTTTTCCATATAATTTGCTATTTTGAACTAATAAATTTCGCCAATATTCTTCATTCATATTTAAAGTTCAATCCTTTTTTTCTATATCTTTCTTATATATATGAGCAGAATTAATATTTATAAATAAACGATTTTTTAAAACACCTAACTCATCCGCAACTTTTCTGCTTAACCTTGATAAATTGATAAAATTGTATAGGGCTTTTTTTCCAAAATCAAGACTCCGACATGTTGCCGTTAACCAAAGTTGCTTGTCTCGAATTTTAAAATCTAGCAAACTCACACAAGGGACATATGATTCTTCACCAGCCCTTTGCAGCATCGAAATAGTTGCCGACTTGCTTTCAGGTTTCTTTTTAAGTTTCTCTATTACCCAATCAATTTGATTTTTCCCTTGGAAATTAAATAATCTCCAACCATAACTCCAAGAATTATTTAATTCAGGTACTCGCTTGATTTGAGTAAAATTTTCTTGCATCCACTTCTTCATAGTTTCATCTTGTTCCTGTACAATTAGTACCTCTTCTTCAGGTGAATTTACTATTAGAAATAAATGCAACAATTCGATAAGTTCTTCATTATCATCTTCTATCGTTTTCCCGTTTACCATTATTAAATTAAAAGCCTTTTGCCAAACTTCCCCAATAGTGTCACATTCGATAGTTGCGACCATAATTTATATCATTTTATCTTTATTTTGAAATATTTTCATCGTTAATTAAGCTAATTTCAGTCAAAGGAGCTATGTCAATTTAATAAAAAAAAAGGATTATTAACCTCTTTCTAATAGGCATAAATTTTAATTGTTAGATTCTGACTAGAAGTGCTGAACAAAATGGACAATTTTTTGGCTTGTTGTGCTCCGGTGCTTCCTTTAAAGTACCACCACATGCGGGACATTTTAATACTTGGAAATTGTACATATAAGATTTATTCTCCATCTTTAAACCATCTAAAGAGGTATACACTTGATCTACCTGCTCTGGAGTTTGTCTTATTTCGATACGTTCCTTAAATCCGTCAAACCTATCTACTGTTGCAGCTATTAATCCTAATATAGTGTCAACAACTCGTTGTGGTTCTCTAAGCATAAGTACTCTTTCAGCTCCCAAAGCTTTTTGCCACATTTCATGTATATCCTCTTCTTCATCGCCCCCATATTCAACACGTAATATGTACACATCAAACTTCGATTTTAAATCATTAAAAATATCTTCGCTAATTAGGTCGGTTTTAGGTTTATCACCAATCAAATCCATTATATGACTACGATTGACTTTACTATAGTAACCCTCATCTCCAATAAAGATAAACATAGGACGCGGCTTCTTTAGAATGTCCGGCATTTCGCAATGTTTAGCATAAAAGTAGGCCGTTAGTTCATAAGATTCTCTAGCTTGTCCTCCTCCGCCACCTTCCGGGTAAAGACTCTTAATGTTTTTATCTAATTCAAATCCTTTGCCAAAATCCGTAATTTGTATAGGATAACCATCTGTATAGGCATCCCCTACAGCTGTAAAGGAAATCTCCGTACTATCTTTCAGTTCCTCGGGCAAAAAAAATAAGACCTCATTATAAAGCAAACATAATTTTTCAAAAATAAGTTGAGGTAAAGTTTTCATACTTCCCGTTACATCAACGGCAATGACAATCGGGAAATGTGCCTTAGTCAACAACACTTTATTTAGAGGAGGAGGAAGCTTTTTTCTCGTTTCAATTTTATGAGGTTTATAATCACGTTTAGCTGCAACATTATAAGCCTTCGCAGTTTTCTTGACTACTTTAGTATCAGTGCTATAATCGTAGTCATCTCCATATCCACCCATTTTAATATCATCTCATTTTTTTTTTAAATGGTTTTTATTCCACAATTTATAATACGAGTTTTCAAAATTAAATTATTACATATCAAGTATGAAAAATTCAGTCAAAAAAAATTCAATATTGATAAAAATTAATTTTCATAGTAAGTCTTAAGTGAAAAGGTTAGTTAATTCATTTGTTTTAGAGTTGTTCTAAATTAATTTAAGGGATGTAAATGAAGAAAAAACTACCGAATTCGATTAATTTTCATATTACCCAGCAATGTAACTATAAATGTGATTTTTGCTTTGCAAAATTTGACCATAACAGCTATGAATTATCTGAAATAGAACAATTTGAACTTATAACAGAATTGGCTGATAGTGGTTGCGAAAAAATCAATTTCGCGGGTGGTGAGCCCACATTAGTTCAGAATTTATCAAAATTAATAAAATTTAGTAAAGATTTAGGATTATTTACATCCTTAATATCTAATGGAACAGGATTAACAAAGAAATTCCTCACTAAATCTTATAAAAATATCGATTTAATTGGTTTAAGTATTGATTCATCAGATGAAGAGGTTAATTACCAGCTCGGACGATGTTTAACGAATAATAATGAAAAAATAAAACCATATTCACATGTTAATCTGATTAAAAATCGTGTAGAATTAATTAATAGATTCAATATACCATTAAAAATTAATACTGTAGTGACTTCCTTAAATTGGAACGAAAATCTAACTGATTTAATCTCACAATTAAATCCAATTAGATGGAAAGTCCTAGAATTAACTCTACTTACTGATGCAAAATTTGCATGTGCTTCTAAATATGAAAAACTTAAAGGATGGCAGTTTGAAAAATTCATCCAAACTCATAAAAACCTAAAACCTATAGTGGAATCAAACGAAATTACTAATGAATCTTATCTAATGATTTCACCAAACGGGAAGTTCTTCCAAAATTCTTTTGGTGAATATTATTATAGTGATCCAATATTGGAAATAGGCACTAGGAAAGCATTCGAACAGGTAAAGTTTTCTTTTGATAATTTTGTAACCCGGGGAGCAGATTACTATAGAAAATTAATGGCTTAATAATTATTTTTAAATTTTAGGAAAAAACTGAATATCATGCTCTCCAAGTATGAACACCCTTGAAATCTAACTTTACTGGAAGGAGTTGGAAACCAGCATCAGATAATTTTCTTCTTAAAGAGTATTCTTTCCCAATATCTGCTATTATAGAAGCTGAACCCCCTCCCCCAGCACCATTTAGTTTAAAACCTATTGCCCCATTCTTCATTGCGATGTGTTCAGCTCTTTCTATGATGGGATTAACCATTAACTTATGTAGTTTCTTTTGTGCTTCCCAATTTTTATTCATTAAATCTCCCATGTAAGTAAGATCTTTGGTAGAAATTGCTTTTTTCATATCAATTGCACAGTTTTTTATTATTTCAAAAGATTTATGAGTTGCTGTGTCTCCCTTATTATAGTTTTCAATTACCCCTTTATGCATTTCACTTGAACTCCGGGAACTTAGGAAGACTAATATCAATTGGCTCTCCAATTCACATATTTTTTCAGTATTGATTCGAATAGGTGATATTTCAACTAAAGGATAAGAGATTTCCATAAAATTAATACCTCCAAATGCTGTCGCATATTGATCCTGAACACCACTCTCCAATTCTAATTCTTCAACTTCAAGTTTGTGGGCCAAAATTGCAATTTCTTCAGGTTTTAGATGCTTTTCTGAGACATTTGTCAAAGCAGCAATTAGTGCAACAGCTACACTTGCACTTGTACCAGTTCCACAACCAGGAGGTGCTTCTGTTCTAACATAAATATTCAATCCTTTTTTAATCTCCATTCTCTTTACAGCAGCTTTTAACAAATCAAGAGTCCCATCATAATGTATGTTTTGTAGGTCATCAATTTTGGTTTGTAGATTAAGATTTTCTGAGGTAATAGTTATCCTATTGTTATTAGAGGGAACTATCCTGACGTAACTATAAAGATCGACACAAATATTAAAAACAGCACCGTCAGGGCAAAACCAAGTATCAGTCCATCCCCCTATATCACAAATTCGAACTGGTGCTCTTGAAAATATTGTATTACTCAAGAATTACCACACTACTTATTATTTTTTAAATTATATTTCTATTAGTGTTTTATTGTGGATAAAAATTTTCCGATTTAAGTAATTTTAGTCAACAATTAATAATTTTAATTAATAAAATACTTCACCGGAACAATATCATTTTTTAAAATCAAGTTAGTTCTCTTTCTTCCACTTAGAAACATTATTTTCATCTATTTTCTTTATATTATTGTACAAACTAAATCATTTCCAACTAGAATTTAAGAAAATCTTTTTAATATTTTGCGTAATTACAAAACTGAACCCTAATTTCACACAATTTTAATTTCATAAGATTTGCATTTAGAAGGTTATTATTCATCATTTAAGATGATCTAACCTTAAAGTTTAAAAATAAGCAATACAGAATTATATTTAAATATAATTTAATTTAAATCGTTTTTAAATCATTATAGAAAGGAGGAATAAAAAAATGGCAAAAAAAGGCACAGTAGAGGCTCTTTTTGTAAAAAGCAAAGTTCGAGAATATATTAAGGGTAAAGAATGCAATACTAGTGGAGACGTAATTGATGGTCCAGCTCTTAATAATGCAATTATTGAAGTTCTTGACAAAGCAATAGCTAGAGCTAAAGCCAACAACCGAAAAACTGTCCAAGAAAAAGATTTATAAAATTCTTGAATTAAGTTTTAAATCTGTTTTTTTTTTTAATTTTAATTCTTTTTAGAAAATACAAAAAATTACTAAACTAGTACTGCTTTTGAATTTAAATCCAACTAACTTCATTATAGAAATATCGTTAACACACACAACCCTGAATAATGAATAAAAATTCCATCCCAAATCGCCTTATACCTTGGACTCTTTCTTAAAGGTTTGGAATCTATTATTCTTATTTTTTCTCTTTCTCAAATTCTTTGTCTATTTTATTATCAATTATAAAGAACCCGATTGATAGAATACTTTTTAATTTCTGCAAATCATCCTTGAGTTTTTTAACACGAGTATATGCTCCTGAGACAGCTAATATCTTGAAAAATTTTTCTTATTCTAAATGAACGTGCAATGTAGATATAATAATATCGTTTTAAACTATTTATCTTTATAACAAAATAGTTTTTAAATTTTAAGTCTCTTTACACATTAACATAACAAAGCTATAGTGACTCCTAGTTTGAAGGAATATAATAATGAATAAAACAGGAAATGAAATTAAAAAAGCTAAGAACCTAAAGGAGTGGATAAATGTACTTTATGTAACTAGTCTTATTACTATAATCGTAGAAACTTTAATCTTTGCGAGTATATATTTCATTTTAGTGGGTCCAATTGTATCATTAATTGATTCAATTATTCCAGGTTTTACAAGTATGGGTTTTATGATATTATTTATTCCATTTGGAATATTAACAGTTCCTATTAGTATAATTTTTGGTTCACGCCGAGATTGTATTAAAGAGAAGTGGAAAATAGAGGAGAGAGAGATTAATGAGACTTTCAAAAATCCTTGGCATAGATTAGGACTAGAAGCCATTATTGTTGGAGGAACAGTAACTATTTTCATTTGGTTGATTTTCTGGTTTTTAATTCCGGAACTATTATATCCTATAATTTCTATTATAACTTCTATTTGTATAGTAGTTATTTTCACTACATTACTTTTAAGGAGACATTTACATCAAGAATTAGTGTCTTTCTGGAGCGTATATATAAATAAGAATATTAAACAAAAACCATTTAGAAATTACTTTTTTATTAATTTTGTGATCCCTTGGAGTATGATTTTACTTTATATACTTCTCAGTCTTAGTCTAAGGAGTAATCTTGACTTAATCTTCGTCGAAGGTTTCGTAGGTTTCATACCGTTTCATATTGAGATGTTATACATAGGATTAATTGTTGCCATTTGGATGTGGAATGTTTCAAAAACAAAGTTTAGGGTTGATGTAAAAATGGGGAGAGTTAGCAAAGAAGGGAAGAAAATTTCTAAAAATATCTTGATCATTCTATTATTACTCGTTCCAATATTGACAGCTAGCATTATGTTTCTTTTAAATCTGGCTCATTCAATGGTGTTAGAGATATATTCTATTTCTGTACTAGAAGCAATTCTTTTGGATATGTTAACAGGCGTATTACTGGGCGTTTTTGGTTTATATGTTGGAATTTTATGGGGAAGAATGAAAGAATTTAAAGTCTAATGAACAGATATCATAAATAATTGAGAGAGATTTTATAATATACTTAAAAGGAGTTTAAAATAGAGAATAAGATATGATCTTCATAATCGCTTATTTGACCTTTATTATCATATTCGGCTTAATAATGATCGGGGTTTATATAAGCAAATATAGAAATCTTCCCATAGATGTCTGGAAACCAGGTGCAGCATGGACACGTGCATTGATCTACTTTTCCTTCTGCAATATTATTATTACAATCTCTGGTACTCTAGAACAAATAATTACAAAACCAATTTTCACTTTAGAGCAGATTTCAAATAGCTATTGGATAGTTTATGTTATTTTCTGTTACTCGTTTATCATTTTCGCATATATGTTTCAATGGCCTCGTAATACGCTAAAATTCGATAGGAAGTTATATATAGGATCTGAAATTGTGTTTGGTGTTATATGGGGATTTAGTACTGGAGGACTTCTTCTCTCGTTTTTCCATCTCTGGAGTTTAACTGGTGTTTATCCTTGGGTTATCTACATCTTATCTTTCTTTAGCATTGCTCTGTGGCAATCTTACCCCCAATTATATTTCTGGGATATTTACGTGAGCCCAGAGCATGATACACCAAGATCTATTCTTATTAAAACTTTTACTTGTCATACTCCCAACGTAATTTTTAGTTTAGGTTTTCTCACAATATGGGGTAATTATTCTATTTTTATCTCTTTTTTCATGATTGCTTTAGTTTCCTCGACCATCGCTCAAAGGTTTCCTGCTCCATGGGCTAATGGTACGTTTCACGCCCCTATGGTCAAAAAGGGAATCTTTGGCTTACCTTACGGTTCAGGATACGAAGAAAAAAAGGAAAATTGAACTTAAAGCTTAAAACGTTAATTTGTTATTCAAAATTTTAATTTGTTATTAATATTAACTTAAATTTCTTACTATTTGGTCCATTATTCTAGCCTAAAAACATTTATATATTTCTTCCTCAGTCTATATTTATTATATGAATTTTTTTTGATGAAATATGAACCCTAAAATTGGAGTTATACTTCTTGGTTTTGGAGAACCACCCGAATATAACGAGTACACATATTATTCATTCCGTATCCTAGGAAAGAGTCTTATTGATATGGGCATAATTCCTAAGGTTGTATTGAGAGCAAAAAGAGGTACTATCCTGATGGAACGAAATGATATTTTTTCTAAGGAACCACATCCAAAACCAGATCTGATTGACGCATGGCTCAAACCTCATACTGAGTTTACTAAATTTATTCCATCCCGTAAAAAGATCATTGGATTGATTCCAGCACCACGAGAAGCTCATTATCTTCTTAAGGGAATGGGACCTGGCCGAGATGAACCCGATTTCTATCAATTTTATGGTTTAAATATCTGCCGAAAATGGCTTCTAATGAAAAATCATTCCCCATTTTATGAACATACCCAACCCCAGAAAATTGAGGTTAAACGACAGTTGGAAGAAAAGTATGGCAATCAGCTTTTAATTAGATTTGCCTATGGTAATGATCCATTTCCCGAAAAAAAAGTACAATCTCCTTATCAAGTTGGTCAGGAATTGGTTAATGAGGGATGCGATGGAATAGCTGTAGCCGAACATTTTCATGTTATCTCAGATTCAATGTCTAATCATTACTGTCGGCAACATTTATTAAATGGGATCCATCAAACTGGGGTTAAAATCCCTGTAGTATTCGCGAATCAGATTGGTGACCATAAAGAATTGATTCGAGGTGTAGTTCTAAAGGTAAAAGAAGAACTTTCTACTGTTAAACAAGGTACCGATGTAGCAATTTTCCTTTCGAACCATGGTTTCCCTATAACTAAGATTGGCCATTATGATGCAGCCGCTGATATTTATCACCAGAATGCTAAAAAGGTTTTTGAGAGTACTAAGAAAACAATCAAAAAAAAAATAGAATGGTCTGGCAGGCTCAGGGTAGTCCAGACTTTTGCCGAATATTTTGAGGAGAAATATAATCCCGACGGCATTAATATTGGACCTTTAGATGCAATTAGAAACGTAGTTGCTGATGGTTTCCAGCAAGTAATTGATATTCCATACGAGTGGCCTGGAGACACTGTAGATACATTAATTAATCTCCGTTGGGCATATGGTCTTAATCCACCATATTGGGACAAGAATTATGAAACTTCTTTTGATAAAGATGGTATTCCAGTCAAGATCTGCTCAGCCCTTTTTCATCCCGAGTGTCGAACCAATGCGTATTTTGAAAGAGCTTGCGAGGCTGTTGATAAATGTATAATAAACTTACGTAGGAGATAATATTTCCTTCCCAATTCACCTCTTACCTTGGACTCTTTCTTAGAGGTTTGGGATCTATTATTCTAATTTTTTCTCTTTCTCAAACTATTAGTCTGTTTTATTATCAATTATAAAGAATCCGATTGATAGAATACTTTTTAATTTCTGCAAATCATCCTTGAGTTTTTTAACACGAGTATATGGTCCTGAGACAGCGATTATCTCTAAGCATTTCTCATATTCTAAATGAATGTGCATTGTAGATATGATAATATCGTAAAAATGATGCTGAATGTCAGTTTTCAATAGTTCATCAGTCTGGTGAACATTTGCATACATTGATCCTGAGCTATAATCATGATCATGGTCAGTGGAATGAGATGGATCATGAGAATGTTTTTCTTTTTTAATATCTGGGTGTTCATGGGACATAATAATTGTAATACAACCAACGACATCTCCAGAACTAGTCGATAAGTTTTCTTCACTAATCATAAGGGCATGCATTGCTTTTCTAATCGCATCTGACCGTGAAATTCCCAGTTTATTTCTGAATGATTCAAACTGTTCATATAATTTTTCAGGAAGAGAGACAGTAAATCGTTTATATTCCTCCATTTTCAGCAGGGGTTTCGTTAATTTCCAATAAAAGTTTGAATTATTTCCTTATGAAAATCGCTATAGGTACACTTGCTTCTCGCCATTGAGCTATTTTACCAGAATATTCTAAATCCAATTTACTTCTACCATGATCTCCGATGATAATCATTAAAGAATTTTTTCTTAATTGTTTGTAATTGCCTAAAATCCATTTATCAGTCCGGTTTATCAATTTTTCAATAAGATCTTCTGGTGTTCGTTGTTTTAACTGTTGTTGTTTCTTATGCAAATTCTCAAAATCTAAATAATGCATCCAAGAAAAGTTATGAGTGTTGATAACTGAAGCACTTTTAACCCATGTACTCATATCCGAGTCTGTAGGAATAGATTTTGTCCCACCATCATAACGATCTAAGTCTTTTTGCCTTCCGATGAAACAAGATGTCTTTTCATTATCATTTAAATGTCGTAATAGGTGAAATCCATTTGGTTCTTGTTCGAAACCACCATAAATAAGTTGATGTAGTACTCCTAATGTATATGGATTTCTTGTACTAAGTAGTAACATAACTTCTGAGTTAGAGATCATGAACGGAGGTTTCATAAAACTTATCTCAAAGAGCCCAAAATTATCGATTAGGTTCACACTAACACGCTCAATACCTTTATATAACTCCATGACTTGTTGAACTGGATCTGGAATAACACCAGAAGGCGGGTTAACATTCAATAATCGTAAAATAGTTGCTGGCAATTGGTTCAAATAGCATTTTATTGTTTGAAGTTCACTCATAATCGTGCTCTAAAATTGAAAACTTGAGTTATCTTTATCTTTATTAATTCTTAATATTAATAAAAAGATAATATACTTATAAATTTGTTATCACATAGTTATCGAGTTTTAAACCTATTTTGAATTTATTATTATGTGTATAAATTGTGATATCATTTATTCTTTTATTCATTGGATAGTGTTTTCTCTTTTTTATTTCTAATATAGAGTATAAAATATCCTGCGGGAATTGCTAAACCAAAGCCCCACAATGGAGATTTAAAAATAAAAATGATACTACCAAGGGGATATAGAAAACGAGTTAGAAATTTAATTATCCGACTTTTAAATGGTTTTTTTCTTAGAATCTGAAATGAATATTGGATGATAGAGGGGATCCAACATATAAAAAAGAATGCGATAATTAATGGAAGACTGAGGAAATTTGAAATATAATTGTAGAATAAATTACTTAATATTAACGCAACAGTAATGCTCAGATAAAAAGCAAAACATCCTAGACAAATAGCATGGTTAAAGATGTAAATTATATGCTCATTAAAATCATTGCGTTTTGGATCATGATGAGCTAGCCAAGAGATTACTATTTTCATATCTTTCTGAGAATCAATTTTTTGGTTATGCATCCTATTCCCAAATTCTCTATTTATAATATTTAAAATGAATTCACATTAAATTTTTAATGTACTTGAAAAATGATATAGTTATAAAATTACTAACACTTCAATAATTGAGTTTTATACCAATTTTTAATGAATATAAAAATGAGAATATTATACTTAGATTTGAATAATTCGGGAATATCCGGAGATATGTTCCTTGCTTCTCTTTTAGGTTTAATACCAAATCCAAATGAAATTTTAGAGGAATTAACAGAGCTTAGAAATTACTTACCCGGTGTATCAAAACTAAATATTCAATTGATGCAAATACAGAGATCTGGAATAATAACAAATCAATTGAGAATAGAAATTATTGAAAAAAAAGATCACAGATCAGCAAAGACACTTCAAAATTCTTTAAATTCATATTTGAATGATAAGAAATTCTCTGATTCAGCAAAGAATTATGCAAGCAATGTTTTAAATTCTTTAATCCAAGCAGAAGCGGAGGTTCATGGTGAATTAGCAGAAAAAATCCATCTTCATGAGCTTAGTTCAGTTGATACACTTATAGATATTATAGGAGTTACAGTTATCTTAGACATGATTAAAGGTTTTGATGATATATTTCAAATTTACTGTAGTAAGATACCATTGGGGGGTGGAAAAGTTAAGACCGCCCATGGCATGTTAACTGTTCCCGCTCCCGCGACTTTAAAGATTTTGGAAAAGTCAAATCTAATAACTTATGGTGGTCCTATTGAATCGGAGTTAGTAACTCCTACAGGAGTAGCTTTATTAACAAATTTAAAACCAAAAATCAGACAATTCCCACCGGAGATGGAAATAAAGAAAACGATTTATAGTACGGGGCAAAAATCTTTCAAAGACTTTTCAAACATATTCCGATCATTTTACGGAAATTCTTTTGATCCTACTAACACTAAATCTTTACATACTTTACAAAAGTATGTTGAAGATATATCTATTCTTGAAACTGATGTCGATGATGTATCAGGAGAAATACTTGGGAATTTTATTAATAAATTAAATAAAGAAGAAACTCTAGATGTTCAAATAATTCCAAGTCTTACAAAAAAAAATCGACCTAGTTATATAATAAAAGTGTTATGTCACCCAAAAAATACATTTGAATTAATAGACAAAATAATTCATGAATTAGGAACATTAGGTGTAAGATATTATACTATGAACCGAGTTTGTGTTGAAAGAACTCAAGAAAAACGTAGTGTTGAAATTAATGGTAAAAATTATGAAGTAAATTTTAAGATCTCCTTTATAGAGTTTCTAAATGACAAAGATATAGTTAACATAAAACCAGAATATGAAGATATAAAACGGATAAGTGAAGATTCAGGAATTCCTGTAAGAAAGATTCAAGCTTTAATGCAAGGATATTTAAATTTAGAATTTAAGAAAAAGTAAAAATTCTATTATTAATAATAGAATGAAAAAAAAAATTAGTTTTGTTAAAGGCTTCAATATTGATTTGATTTAATGATTATCAACATGAAACTGTTTTAACATATATTCGTCTTCAACAATTTCTTCAGAAAACTCTTTTAATCTATTTATTTCCTTTGTTATATCCTCGGCATTCCTTAATTTTCCTAAATCTCGGAATATTTCTGATGCCTCTTTGAATGATTCGATGCTTTTATCGTAATTACCAGAAACTTCAAAATCTTCAGCAAGAAAAATCAATCCCTCAGCAGTCTCAACTTTTTTCCCTAATTTTTTCTGAATTTTTAGTGATTTATAATGATATTTCATACTTTTGGCATGATTTTTAAAAAGGGAGTACGTTCTTCCTAGGGCTCTTAATACTAATGCTTCCTGCTCAGGTAAATTATTTTCTCTGCAAAACAGTAGAATAGTTTGTAAAAACTCGGTATATTGTGACTTATTATTAAGTTTTGTTCGATCTATACTTTCTATTGCTTTCCTATAGTGATCTAAAGTGTTGTTGATGTCCTTGTCTTCAAAAAATTTTTTTGATTTCTCTAAAAGTTCTTCATTTACAATAGATGCGACCATGTGGTCTCAACTACAATTCTTTTGAATTTTTTTGTAAGTTTTTATTAAATTAAAATAAGTTCAATATTTACTATATTAATTTTAATATAAATACTTATCTAGGTTAAATTTTTAGTAATTTATTTATGTGAGTTAATCAGAAAAACTATTCAGCGATCTTATTAGCAATAACGGCAGCCGAGGCACCGGCACCAAAACCGTTATCAATATTTACAACTAGTAATCCGGGAGAACATGATTGTAACATTGTAATTAGAGCACCTTTTCCCTTTTCTCCCATTCCGTATCCACTTGATATTGGAACACCAATAACTGGAACATCAACAAGAGCTGCAACAACTCCAGGTAAAGTTCCTTCCATCCCTGCACAAACTATTATTATATGAACACCTTCTTTAATCATTTCGCTTAAGGGTGTAAATAGTCTATGAATACCTGCAATACCTACATCATAGGATGTAATAACTTTACAACCCATCGCTTCCGCAATGATCTTAGCTTCTGCTGCGACAGGTATATCTGAACTCCCAGCAGTTACGACTCCTACTAAACCCCTTTTTCTAGGAAAGTTATAAGATTTTTCTTTTAATACAATTATTCTTCCAAGGGTGTTAATTTCAAGATCATATTGATCAGATTTATCAAAGGATTCCATTAGAAGATTTTTCTGATCTTCATTATATCGTGAAATAATTGCAAATTTCTTACTTTCTAAAAATCTTTTAGTAATTTCTATTACCATTTGAGGTGTCTTATTTTGGGCAAAAATAGCTTCTGGGATCCCGGTCCTTGTTTTACGAAAAATATCCAATTTAGCTAAATCTCCTACTTCTTCAACTTGATTTGCTTTTAGTAGTCTTTCCGCTTCTTCTAATGACACTTTTTTCTCTAACAATTTTGATAGTATATCTTTAATTTCGCTCATGACACAATACCTTAAGAGAACATAATGAGATAAGATGGTTAAAATTGAATCTTAATAAAAATGAATAAAACTTCATTCATTTTGTATTTTTCTAATTTGAAATTTTTAAAAAAAGATAATAGCAATTCAAAATAATTATAAATTACTACTATTTCAATTATAAATCCTAATCTGAAGTGATATAACAAATGAAAATTGATTATACGTCATTTAAAGATGTGAATTTAGAAGGTAAAAAAATTTTAATACGGGTTGATATAAACTCTAATATTGATGTAGAAAAGATGGAGATTAGAGATTCTCCACGAATTCGAGCACTTACTCCTGCCTTGAATGAATATTTTAAAGAAAGCGCAGTAATTATTCTTGCACATCAATCTCGCCCAGGTAAAGATGATTTTACTGATCTAGATATCCATGCAAAAGAAATAGAAAAATATCTTGGTCGCCCAGTAAAATTTGTGAAAGATATTTATGGAGAACTAGCAACTGAAGCAATAAACGCCCTTAATAAAGGAGAAGTATTGGTTCTTAATAATGTTCGAAAATTTGAAGGGGAAATGAAAGGATATAAAGATTTTTCGGAAGCAGAAAATACAGAAATGGTGAAAAAGCTTTTTCCCTTAGTTGATTATGTTATTGTGGATGCTTTTGGAGCAGCCCATCGTGCTCACGCCTCTATCGTAGGATGGCCAAAAATGATGGCAGGCCCAATTACTGACAAGGAATTGAATGCATTAAAAAAGATTGTGGAATCTCCAGAAAAACCTATGGCTATGTTAATAGGAGGAGCAAAAGCAATAGATAAATTCAAAGCTATGAAATTTAACTTTGATAGTGAGAAATTAGATTATGCTCTATGCTCGGGATTAACAGCAATTTTAATTTTTGAAGCTTTGGGTAAAAACATGGGAGAACCAAACCATAAAATTATAGCTGACGACTTAGAAGCGAATAAAGATATGATTTTAGAAACCTATGAAAAATATAAAGATAAAATTATTCTTCCTGAAGATTTAATTATTGATGAGAATGGCAGTAGAAAAACGATTGGAATTGATGAAGCTGGGACTTACAACACAACAACAGGAGATATTGGAGGAAAAACTGTAGAGAAGTTTAAAGAAATCATAATGAAATGCAAAACAATTATCGCAAACGGACCTCCTGGAATATTTGAGATGGAAGTATTCAAGGAGGCCACAAATGATATGGTTGCTGCAATGGTACAAGCAACCAAGAAAAATAATGCTTTAACAATTATTGGTGGCGGGGAAATGGGAGCAGCAGCTGCGATGTCAGGATTAGCTGACGGTATTTCTTTTATTTCTACAGCTGGAGGCGCTATGTTAGAAATTCTTTCGGGAAAGGACTTACCAATGATCAAAGCTTTAAGAGAAAAAAAGGCTTAATTATTTTTACTAAAAATACCTTTATTTTTTTTTAAAAGGAACGTTATTCCTGAATTATAGGTTTTCACATACTTGTTTTTAACCTTCGCTTAATAAATCTATACCATGATCTGGTAAATTTTTTACTGATCCCCTTTCTACCGGGTAGAACTTCTACCCAATTAGGTTGATGTTTACTAATATATTCCGGTATACTAGAATGGGTAATTGCATCTTTAACTGAAACTCCTTGTGCATAAAGTTTTTCAAGAACAGAAATTAGATCCTTAAAATATCTTCTCACTTGCAAAATGTATTCTTTTCCAACAACCTTGCCATGTCCAGGAATAACATTTTTAATTTCAAGTGATTCCCAAATATTGAAAATATCCAAGGTTTCATATGGATTTCCAGGGATTTGAGCGAAGCATTCGAGTAAATTATCTCCTGTACAAATAATTTTTTCTGATGGAACATAGATATAAGATGAATCTGGGCTGTGTCCACCTACTACTCTATAAATTAATTCTTTTCCATCAGATTCAATTCTAAATTCTGTATCTTTCACCTTGATATTTGGAATAAAAATATTAACATTTGCTATAATTTTTGCTAAACCTTTTGTAACATCAAAGGTTATTCCAATTACCTCAATTCCTTTATCCCTTATCATAGTAATTATATTTTCAATTCTCTGAATTCCAATTTCAGAAACAACTATGTTTACATCTTTAAATACTTCCATAGCAATAACATGATCCCAATGTGTATGAGTTAATAACAAATGAGAAGTTTTCTTTTGAAATTTCGTTTCCATTTCTACTCTAAATTTCCTGACCAATTCAGGATAAGATCCACAGTCTACAAAAATTAGTTCATTAGGAAGTGCGATACAAGTTGTAGTTACGGATTCTGAAGCATCATACATCTCAATGATAGGTTTTGCAGGAACCATGACAATTACATTTTCGGTAATCTTAACATATTCAAAACCTTTTTTGACTTCATTCAATTTTACTTCGACCTACTAGAATAATAAATAACAAATTGGTTTAATCTAAATAAAGAAAAAGATAACCGATAATATAAATATAATGGAAAAGAGAGAGCAATTCAGGGAAGAAAAACTTGTAGTAATGTGGTTATGCTAAATGTTCCAAAATTGAAATCGAGTTGGCCATTTCTTAAAGAATGGTTAATATAATAGTTCTTTTGGTACAGGAATTAAATTAAATAATTAGAAAATTCAATACTTTTTTAAGTTTTGATTAGAACTACTTAAATCAGCTTTTTTTCTTTCCTTCTTATAAAATGATATTTGAATCTGAAGGAAGATTGATAAAATATTTATTTTTAATACAATAAATTAATACAATTAGGTTTCATAATATTTAGAAAATGGGCCCGTGGTCTAGCCTGGTATGACGTCTGCTTGACGTGCAGAAGGTCGCGCATTCAAATTGCGCCGGGCCCACCATTAAACAGAAGAAATAATACAAAAATGCCACTAAAAATTCGCTGGAAAGCAAAGGAATATCTTGGAATTGGTTTATTACTATTAGGGATGTGTGGGTTAATTCAACTCTTCTTTATTTTTATTGGGCAGTATTTTTTAGGAATTGGATCCTATTTTGTTGTTATTATAATTCCAATAGGAATAACTGTAGCTATATTTTTCGCAACAATGATTATTTTTGAGAGTTATGCCCAAGTTGAGAGAAGAGAAAAATTAAGATCTCAATTTCGTAAATCACAGGCCAATGCAACAATATTAGAAAAAGTTCTAAATTTTCCTATATCTAAACCTTTGTTAATTGTTTTTGTTGCTTTCACTTCGCTTTTCTTTATAACATTCTTTATCAGCTTTATATTTCTGGATAACACCTTATCATTTATAATTGCTGAAAATGTAGGCGCTATCGCTTGCCTTATAATAGCAAATCTGGTAGAAAAAATTTATGGCAAGGTTCAAAGGTATTAGAATATCCTAAAAATAAGGATTGAATAATTTTTTGGAAATTTTTATATTGATATTACTTCATTTAATATATAGGTAATAAAGATTGCAAAATAAGAATACTTCTCACGTTTTTTAGTATAATTATAATCAAATTCCTAAGATTCAAAATGGCTAAACTCGAGATTCGATGTCCAGTTTGTGCAAAATGGGATAATATAGAAATTTTAGAGGACGCTACAAAAGATGTTAAAAAAGGATTACTAGCAGTTAATATTGCACCAGGGATGATTTGTGACCATTCATTCATAGCTTATGTAGATAAGAATTTAACCGTTCGAGATTGTTTTATAGCCGATTTTAAAATTGAAGCACCTGAAGCGGATCCCTCTCAAAAAAAAGATAAGAAATCACCTCCTGAAGCTGGATCAATTAAGATTGATTTGATCAGGATGAATGTTCCTGAAAAATTATTGGTTTTTATTCTTAAAGCCATATTTATCAAAAAAAAAATAATACTATTATCAGATGATCAGTTTCTTTACAATCATGTCATAAATTTCTTCAGGTTCGTTATGCAAGATTTATTTGATTTTGATATGCTTGTTATGTCAGAAGGAGTTTATAAGAAGACCAAGAAGTTATATGATGATTATATCATCTTTAAAGAAAACAAGGTAATCCACGATAATAATAAAATTATTGATAAAAAAAAGTTGAAAGTTGAAAAAGGCATCACTCAGAAATTTTTGGCAGAATATGAGTTAGCTGCAGGTCTAATAATCTTGAAAAACGAAATTCAAAAAGCTTATGAATTTTCAGAGGATCTCGCAGAATTTATAAGCGGTACTCATAAAGAAGCACTTACAACGAAACTTCTCATTGATCATATTAACGAAAAGCGTAATGAGCAAATTCAGAAGGATTACCTTACTTTTTTGTTAGATATAGTTAAAAACTATTTTAAAGTAGAAATCCCGAATATAGATGGGGTTACTGATTTTCTCGATTTTTTTTAATTGTGAGTTTTAAAAAAAAAAGATTTCAAATTTATTTTACTAATTTTGCTCCAAAGTCTTTACATTTTGGAAGTTCCTCTTCTAGTATGGGACCTTTTGTCTTTGCGACTCTTATTGACAAACCAGAACTTACTTTATTTAGATTTGGCATAAACTCACTAATCTTTTTCTCCATCTTTTTTACAACTTTTTCATAATCCTTGAACATATATGTATCAAATACTGCATAAGAATTTACTTTTATTGAAGAATTAGGAAGCTCTTGAATAAATTTCTTGATAGGCTTAGTAGGCTTCCCATAATGATTTGGAGCTCCAATGAGAATTAAATCATACGCCTCTTCTTTATCAGGATCAAATTCCTCAACGTTCTGAAATGTAATAGTATTCCCTTCAACAGTATTAAGACCCTCACGGATCAATTCTGCTGCAATTTTAGTATTTCCATGTTTTGTATCGTAAATAATAATAATCTTCAAATAAAATCACCCACAACTCAATTTTAATTTAAATTTGATTTAATTTAAAGTATAGTATTTAATATAATTTTCGTGAAACAACTCTTTCACGATTTTTCTATTATCTCTACAATTTTGTGATCCCTGATAAAATATTGACAATCAGCATATAAAAAAGGATAAATATCTATATAAATTTCAATATGGCATAAGCATCAATTTTATATCTTGAAAAATCATGAATGATTCTGAGAAGTCTAAAAAAACTACTATTTTTCTAGTAATATTTTTAGCCATTATTGTTATAATAACTATTTTATGCATAATTTTTCCCTCATTTGGAGCGGTTTTCAACCTTGGTAATTGGTTTAATACAGGTGCTTTAGGATCAGTAAATTACTGGATTGCTATAGGATTTGTAATGTTATTATGCTTTGTAGGAGCTCTGGTACCTGTACCAATTCCATACATGCTTCCTGTTGCATTATTTTCCGCTGCTTGGATTGCCGATAGTAGTCTTATAGATATTTCCTGGCTCTAAATCATTGGTTTAGTATTATTCTCATCGCTTGCAAATACGATTGGAGATATTTTAGATTATTATATCGGAAGAGGTGCGGAGTATATTTTAAGTCAAGACGATCCTGAATTACAGAATAGGTGGGCTAAGATAATTTTAAAACGACCAAAAGTCATACCTTTCATTATCTTAATTTTGGTGTTTCTCCACTTCCCGAATCAATTCTAATGGTACCATTGGGAATGGTAAAATACGATGTAAAGAAAACATTCTTTTGGATGTTCAATAGCAAAATTCTAATGATGCTCGTGATGGTCTTTTTAGGTCAAATATTGATAAATCTAGGATTTTTTGATGAAGGACCAGTAGGTTGGATTATAGGAATTGGATCCCTATATATAATGTGGATAATAATAGTCTTCATGATAAGATTTAAACCAAAATAAGTTAGAACTTGATATTAATCCATATGTTGTTTCACGAATAATTCTCTGAAGCTAGTGATGAGAAATGACCTTAAGGAAATTTAAGATTTCTTCAGTTTTTTATTAAAAATGATTGCTACAGCTGAAAATATACCAAGTAGAACATACATATTATATCCAGAAATAGCTGGTTGTGATTGAGATGGAATCCTTTTTATAACAGTTACACTTTCAGTTCCTATATATCCTGCTCTATCTCGAGCATAAAAAGTTATAGATATCTCTCCTTCAAGTGCGATAGTCCAAGCATCTTGATTAATTGTTCCAATTGTCCCTGGAAAAGTATGATTTGTTGTCCCCCCATTTATCGTATACCACGTAGATTCTAAATTTGCTTCAGTAATTGATAATTCAAATGTTGGGGGAGTTAACCCAAAAATATCATTTAAATTTGGAGATATAATTTGAATTTCTGGTACAATTGTATCTTTTATAATTATTATCTCTTTAAATCCTAGATACCCAAATGAATCGTTTGCATAGAATTGTAATGATATTATTCCGTTTTGTATCCCATTCCATGCTGCTTGGTTAATATAACCTGTAAATCCGAAAAATGGATAATTTATAAGTCCATTATCTATTGTATACCAAGTACTATTTATGGGAGAGAGATCATTAATTGTAATAGTATATTCAGGAGCAAAAATGTCAAATACTTGATTTCCGAATGGTGTGATTATTGTGATATCAGGTGATGAAATATCTTTAACAACCATTATCTCTGCAAATCCGATATATCCCATGGAATCATTAACATAAAAAGTTATTTTTACAACACCCTCTTCTTCTTTATCCCATTCTGTTTGATTTGTTGTATCGGTCATTTCAGTAAAGATAATCTTTGTTATTCCATCATCTATAGTATACCACATTGTATCAGCAATTCCTTCATCTATTGAGACGGTGTAACTTGGGCTCTCATTAAAAATTTCATTTAAATTAGGTTCGTGAATACTTATAATAGGTGGATCCCACCAGATTGGATAATTATCTTGGTTTATTGGAGTGCCAGTAGAGTTGTTGATAATGTACAGAATATCTCCAATACCATCATCATCTATATCTTTGCCTGAATAATCATCCCAGTAATTACCAATCGTTCCATTATCCCAATTATTATTGGGTTCAACATCTATAGCATTATCATTCCCATTCATAATAAAATAATTATCATAAATAGTATTATTTTCAGACTCAGCAGTTATTGTCACACCGTGAATAGTATTATATGATATGTTATTTTTAGAAATTGTGTTATTATGACAACCCACTAAAAATTCATGTGCCATTGTTAAACCAAAAATATTATTAGTCAGATTGTTATTAATAATCCTATTATTATCACAATTAAAAAGTATCAATCCCCCACTGTTACCAGAAGCAGAATTATTTGTAACATTGTTATAATGACTCTCATCTAAAACGATCCCTCTCCAATTATTATTATTAGCAATATTATTGGATATAGTATTATTAACGCAACCAATTCTGAGTCTTACTCCGTTACCATCATTATAATTCATTAAATTTCCAGAAACTGTATTATTTTCTGAGAGTCCCAAATAAATCCCATTTCTTCTATTATTAGAGCAGTTATTAAAAAGAATTCTACCATTTTTGACAGAAACTAATTCAATTCCCCCCGTATAATATGTTGAACTAGAATTTAACAAGGTGCAATTTTGGATTATGAAAGGCACATTAGAGTTTTCAATTTTGATACAACTGCTTGAATTTCTACCATCAATTGTTAAATCTTCTATAACATAGGGATCACTCCAATTACCTGAACCTGTGCATATTCCAGCAGCGAACGCGGCAGACCAATTATTATCAATGTGGATTGGTCCTGAAATTTTTGAGATTTTCAAATTTTCTTTATCTAATGTAATATCATTACGAAATTCGGAATAGTTACCGCCGACTCTCCCGTAAAAATTGAGATTATTGGTAATTATAGTTGACAACGCGAAATTTAATCCTAAAGAGATTAAGATTATTATTTTTAATTTTCCGTTGGATTTCATAGAATTTTCAACATTAAAGTGAAATATAATTGATAGATAATTAATAAATGGGTTTCTTTCATTTATATATATTTCAACCGATTGGGAACAAATCGAGGACATTTTTGTAGTATTCTCATTATCTACCCGGAAACCACTCGAACCTCGCCGCTATCGCCATTTACCTCAATTAAATCACCATCTTTAATCAGTTTCATGGCATTTGGAAGTAATACCGCCAGTAAACCATACTCCCTCGAGAGACAAGAGAAATGAGCAAGCATACCCCCGGTCTGCGCGATCACACCCGCAACGATACTGAACGCTGATGTCCAGCCCGGATCCGTGCCGTGGCCGACAAGGATATCGCCTTTCTCCAGACGACCAATATGTTTCAACGTTGGAATGATCCGAACTCGTCCGCTCGCTATTCCGCGAGTAGTTCCGACACTCTTTAGAATATCGTCTTTATCGCTACCAGCTGATTCATCCTCGTCTATAGGCATATTACCCTTGAGAAAACGTGGTGGATCCTCTTCATGCATAAGGAAACGATCGAACGCTTTCCTACGGGCAGCTACCTTTACCTTGGCAAGTGCCTGCGGCTCATCCCCCTTAAGTAAGTCTTCAAGCTCATCTATCGAAAGGAAATAGAAATCGCGTTCTCCCTCTAGCAGACCTCGAGACACCGTTCTGTGGCCGAATTCGCAGAGAACTAGCTTCTTTTGGTAGGTTACAATATCGGACATCGGGCGCGAGTCATCACGTCCCATGAAGAATCTCAAACTATAATTCAATAAGAACCTGAAGATAAATACCTTTATATCACCTAGTGATTGCTTGGAGAGATTCTCAATCACCTCAGTAGTTGCGATTTCTCGTCACTGGTTCAAGACCTTTTCCCTTTCGTCAGACGAGACGATCTCTTCCGATTTTAAGAGCACTCGTAAAGCTTCGTAGTCGAGGGATGGATCCTCAATACGTCGGTCAAAGTAGATATCTCGATCAGCATGACCGTGGTAAAAGGCTACCTCCAAGAATTCTTCGTATTGGGCAAGGAAAGCACGTCCTTCTTCGTGATTCTTGAGTTCCTCGAAGAATGCTGCTCCTTTGAATTTCTCGAACAACGTACGTAGCTTCTTGGAATGCCTGATCATTTCTGCAAGTTCCCAAAAAGCATAATCGTCATTAAAAACTTGCGTTTGCTCGGGAATTCCACTAAGTACTTCTATAAATGCGTTTGGATTGTCACCATTGTACCAATATCGCAATATACCATCGAGAAGGGCACGAATAACGGGTGCATAGATGTGAATGATACCCCAAGCACCTCTCGCGACACCATTCGCAAAGATATTGTTATATTGCATTACGCGAGGTCTCAATTCCTCGTCTTTCAAATTCTTAAAGAGAAATTAAATGTTGAGGATCTTTAAGAATTATGTTAACTGATCTAGTAATAAAGGAAACAACTGCGTCTGGTGTATAAAAATATCTATTATTTTTTCTTTATTAGTTTGTTTAATTCTTCCCTATTTTTGTCAAAAAGAGCTCTATTTTTTTCAACTATAATTTTCCAAAGTTTTTCTCGCTCCTCATCAGAAGCATAATTTAACCTTTGATATAATTGCTTTAATTCTTCCATACGACTCAAGTTAAAAAAAATATATTATTTATAATTGAAATTTAGGGTTTATAAAATGTTTTATTAACTCAATATGAACCCCTTTAAACATAGTGCATCATTATATTGGTTTTAAAAAATGCGCCCTCCGGGAATTGAACCCGGGCCGCCAAGTGTTTGCATTCTAATATTTCATTAAAATATGGCAACCTGGCATAATGACCACTATACTAAGAGCGCATAAATTTATAAAGATAATAATTGTAAAAATTAAAATTTATTGTTTCTAATTATTAAATTGCACCTTTCAGACAATTTCAGAAATAACTTGTTTAATTGTATGATCAGATATAAAATCCTCTAATTCTTGTAAACTTTCAGGAAGCCCTTCCCTTACACCTACTTCTTTGCATTCTAAGTAAGACATAGCTGTAGCAAACTTAGACATTTTATCCAAAGGGAAATTATTTAAAGTAGAAACAAGAATACCTGTTAAGAATGCATCTCCGGCTCCAGTAGTATCAGAAATAGGGTTTTTTCCAATATAAACTCCACTATTTATGATAAATTTACCATCTGAGATGATTGAACCATTAGGCCCATCAGTTATAGATATCAACCTAATACCCATATCTAAGAAATTTTTGATCATTAAGGTTTTCTTATTTTCTCCTGTAAATTCTTGGGCTTCTTCTAAGTTCATTGAAACGATATCAGAGCTAGAAATCAGAATTTTTGCCCATTCTGAAGCATTTTTAATAATTGACATACTGGGAGCCGCAAAAACAATTCCACCATTTTCTTTCGTGAGTCTAATGGCTTTTTCAATGGCTTTACAACTTTCATCAGTAGTCAAAGATGTCCAAGCGAATGCTTTAATATTTTTAAATAATTCTTCTTTCACGTCCGATGGTTTTAGCAAATTATTTGCCCCCTTGTAAGCAAGAATACTTCTATCCTTACCCCATTGCGTCCTTAATATTATTGAAAGGGCCGTACAATCATCATCGGTTTGAATAACCTGAGATAAATCTACTCCTCGCTTTTCAAGATCGGTTAGGCAAATATCTGCTGAAAAATCATTTCCCATAACACCAATAAATGCAGCTTTTAACCCTAACATAGAACAGTTAGCGGCTATATTAGCACCTGATCCACCGGGAACAAATTTTACATCTTTAACGTTTAATTTACGAGAATATTCAATAGCAGTATACTTTTTAATTATTTCTTTATCAAACAATTCAAAACGTAATATATCGTCTATCTGTATTAAAATATCTAAAGTATTACTCCCAATTGTAATTAGGTCTGGAAAATTCATAATATTCACTTGGAAAAGATAATTTTGTGATTTTGTAGAATACTTTTAAAATAGAAAGAAGTCTTTTAATAATTTTGCTAAGAGATATTCTTTAGAAAAAAATAATATTTATTCGTCAGATTTAAGTCGATTTAATTCCTTTTCCAATTCTGCTATTTTTTCATCTGAGGCAGCACTTGGTAAAGCAGCACCCATCTCTACTTGGATTTCAGCGTCGATTTCTCCTAAGATTTCTCCTACATCTGAATCTGTCACGGCAGTATCAATAGTGATGCTATCCATACCCTCTGTAGCGATGTCAGCAGTAACGGCAAAATCCTCCATATCAATATCGATTTGGCTCATTACTTCTTGGATCTGAGGAATTGAAAATTGATTTTTTAAAACAGAGAGAGATTGGGCAATACCCGTCATGATTTGGGAAACATCTTTAACCGCATTTGCTTGGTCTAGTTTGAATTGTAGTCCCTCTAAATTTGTACGAAACATTTCAACTGAACGACTTTGACGCTTCGTTTGGAGGAAATTCCTAGCATGGAACTTAGAGCCTTCAAGGTCTCCTTGCTTCCGCAAGTTCACAGCCTTATCCCGAGCAATCTTCGCGGTGATTTCCAATTTTTTGACTTGGCGCATCAACCTTTTATTAAAAACCTTTAACTTAACGGAGGCAGAACGAACCGTGTCAGGTTTTCTTCCACCAGAAACCCATTTCGAGATGTCTTTTAAAAATCCCATTTTTATCCTCACTGAATAAATTCAATATAATAAATATAAAAAGTTTTTCTTATATAATTATTCTTAGGGAGACCGATACTTAATACTTCTTTTATTTTCCTAAATCTCTATCGAATTTTTGATTTCAAAATATCTTGAAAAAGTAAGAGAAACTAAGGTACTAAAACCAAGTGCATTAGGTAGTGAACTTGAAAATGACTCTAAAAATGCTTAAAAAAATAATTTATGTGAGCTTTTTAATAATACGATTTATTATGAGATTTAGCGATTAGTAATTAAAAGCATTAAAAATATAACTCTATAAAAATTGGTGATTATATATGGTGAATATTGTAGAAAACGTACTCATAGAAGCAAATACAAGTTTTACATTTAATCTCTTCTCACAATTAAAAGAATCAGAGGAAAATTTATTTTTCTCCCCATATAGTATTTTTTCTGCTTTTGCTATGGTGTATGGTGGTGCCTGTAACCAAACTGAAACGCAAATAGCGAATGTCTTGAAATTTAATATGGATCAGGATATCCTCCACCCCGCTATGAAAGATTTAATGATGGATCTATTAAAAAGTAGGGGAATTGAGCTCAATATTGCTAATTCATTGTGGATTCAAACTGGTTTCAACCTATTACATAAATATACCCATATCATCAATAGAAACTACGGAGGGTCCGCATTTGATGTGAACTTCAATATACAATCAGAAGCGTGCGCTAAAATTAATGGATGGGTAGCAGAGCAAACAAGGAATAAAATTACGAATATTATCAACGAAAATTCTCTAAATGAGGACACAAAATTATTCTTAATCAACGCAATTTACTTCCAAGGTTTTTGGATGTCCCCTTTCAAGGATTCCTTAACGAAGGATGACTCCTTCACTCTAATCTCAGGTGAAAAGGTTACTGTTTCAATGATGAACCAAAAAGATTCCTACGAATATTTGGAAGATGAGAATTTCCAAGCAATTAAGCTTCCTTACGAGGGGCATCGAATATCAATGATTATTTTTTTACCAAAGAAAGCTGATGGTATTATAGAATTTGAGAACGGTCTTACAGCTACAATTTTAGATAATTACATTTCACGCTTTAATCTCGAGAAAGTTAAGCTTTCTCTGCCCAAGTTTTTGATAAATACTGAATATAGGCTTAAAAATCACCTAACTAATTTAGGAATTATCGATGCTTTTAATGATGATGCTGATTTTTCGGGAATGACAGAACCCGAGAAACTTAAAATTTCAGAAGTCATTCATAAAACCTTCATTGAAGTAAACGAGAAAGGTACAGAGGCAGCGGCAGCTACTGCAATTGGGATGGTTCTTCTCGGTCATTCTCTAAAAGTAAAACCTCCATTGATTTTCCGGGCGGATCATCCATTTGTATTCATTATCTTGGATTCAAATACCAATTGCATCTTATTTATAGGCAGAGTTATGAATCCTTTAGAAGGTTGAAATTTCGTTATTTCCCTCTAATAGATTTAATGTTGCTTGTCATGTTCTGATTAAAATTTTGAATATAAGAATCTATTGGGACTAATTCACGGCTAATTATCTTAAGATTGTCGATAGACATTTCTCCTTTTTCAATAATATCTTGTCCAGCTTCTCTAATAGCTTCAAAAATATCATCTACACTTCCCCCAGTTGCTTTTAAATACATCATAGCTCCAGCATGGGGTCGCACTAGCGCTCCGGCAAATTCCCTACCCATATTAGCACACATTGCTTGTACATGCATAATCATTGGATCAAAGTTATCTTTTTTCCACCAAGCACAACTAGAAACTAATACTACTTTGCCAGGTTTAGAATATTTGCGAACGGGGTGACGACAATGCCCATCTCTAAGCTCTACATGTGGATCTAATAACGGAAGCATTCGATCGATTAAAGTTTTCATTGGACCGGTGAGTCCATCAACAAAAATAGGTGAAGCAACAATGAAAATATCGGCATCAGCAATTTTTGGAAGGATTATATCCATATCATCTCTCTGAGAACATTTTTCTTCTACTGAAAACCAACAATTTAAACAACTCTTGCAAGAATTGATATTAAGTTTAGAAGTATAAAATAATTCGGTTTCAGCACCTTTATCTTTCATACCTTTTAAGAACTGGTTTAACAGCAGTGCTGTAGTCCCTCTCTTCATATTGGGGCTACTATTTATTGCTAAAACTTTTACCATAGATTAACTTATAAGAGAAAGATTATAAATTTTACTTACTTTTGTGTAAAGAGTCTGTTTAAATGAAAGCTTAGCCGATAACGATCCATATCCAAAAAATTCGAAGCTCTAAACTTATAAATATCTAGTTCTTCTAGTTTGATACCTTTATTATTGGAGAGCATATTTTTATGAGTACAATTCAAGATTACGTGAAGGAAGCAAGTAAGAAATTATCCGAGACGGGCAAAAAAACTGGGTTAATGGTAAGTTTGGGAGAACGAGAGTCATACATCGTTCCTATATTCGAAACATTCGTCGTGAATCATGCAATAATAAATTTTGAAATTACAGGTGAAGTTATAGCGAAATATTATAGGAGACTAGGACTACAAGAGGGGGGTAGAGGAGGTAGTACTAGTTCCAAAATTTCCGTTAGATTAATGCAAGGTATGTATAAGTCGGTATATGTTGCTATAGATCCAGATAAGGAATCAGCCCGTATTAAAAGAGAAAATAATTCCCCTGAGCGCCAGGGAACGGGGCGTAAATTGAGAGAAACACCTTATATGGCAGCAGAATGTATTTTCAAACCAAGTTTAGTAGGGAAAGATAGTGAAGCATTAGATGGAGCGATTGTGAGTGTGTTAAGTCAATGTGAAGTTAATTTTAGGCGCGGATTATGTAATAATATCGTGTTGTATGGATCAACAGTATTCCGTGGGCTAAGTGAGAGATTACAATTAGAAATCCAAAAGAAATTTCAAGGCGCTATTGAAGTCAACGTCTCAAGTCTTTAATCAAAACTCGAACTCCTTTATAATTTATTCTTCAATACTAGATATTAATCTTATTTGACGCCCAAATCCATGATCTAAACTAATCTCAATTATAAAATTAAAAGAATGAATAAAAAAAATTTATAGCTAACCTTATCAGTATTGTTAATATGGATCATAATGTTTGTTTCAATCGATTATTGATCTAACCTATTAGCATTGTGAGGAACATATGTATTTTTAATGAATCTCTTTACATTCTTAGAAAAAAAAAAATTAACCAAGGGGAGTTAGTTATCGAAGACACTGAGAAGCCCTGTTTAACTTATCCAGGATGCCCTTATGGATCGTTAGCGGAAATCCTCGATAAAAAAACTGAGAAATCGAAACTAATTTGCACAACATTCGAGAATGATTGTCCGATCTTTTATTTCAAGGAACCTATAACAGAAAAATTGTTTCGAATACCAAAAAATTATAACGGTAAATTATATCATAAAGTAATACATTGGTATTTGACCTTTGAATTTGAAGATGGTTTAAGTAGTACAAATAAACCAATTATTTCAAGGAAGGCTCAGAAACCATGCCACATCTTAGACTTGTGTCCATATGGTTCTTTAGGAAAAGATCTACGAATTCGCAGATACACAAGCAAATTTAAATGCAAAGTTTTTGCTCGTATATGCCCCATTTTCTATCATTTTGAACCAGTAACCGGTTATACAAAGGAGGATCTGAGAGAAAAGAAGAGACCTAAAATTGATCAATCACAATTTAAAAAAATCGATTGGTGGTTTAATGAGAAACGTAGATGATGAAGAGAGATTTGTTTTAAGTTTTAAAATTCTATGTACCATATTAAAGATTAAGTAATAAAAAAAATTAGGGAAACTTAGATGGAAGAATGGAAAAAACAACTTGAAAATAGAAATAAATCTGATGTGGATATTTTAATTGAAAATAATAAAAATTTGGTCGAAAAAATATCAATTTCTGATGATAAAGAACTAATCTTATCTTCCTACTGGCAAATTAGGAAAAATTACGAAAAAATGAAACATCTATATAGTGGTCTTTTAAAATTCGTTTCAAAGACGTATAATGATGACTATATCGAAGCTTTTTATAATGAAATCCACTATTATGAAAAATTACTACAAAATTGGCGAATATTTTATCCAGAAAATAATATTCGTTATGACTATTACATTGAGTTAGCAGAAATAGAATATAGTTTTTTCATTAAAAACAAATTGAGTATGCCAAAAGAACTCAGAGAAGAAATATTCCATTATCACTATAAAGAAGTTGAAAAAGATCAAGTAAATATATCTATTATCTTGAATAATTTAAAGCTGGCTCAAAAAATATTAGAGATTAATGCTCTGCAAAACCATCTGAAAAAAGAACATGATGAATTATTTATTATATATGATGTAATAGGAAATTTGTTAATTTGCATACATGAACTTATTAATTTGAATAGAGATAATATAACTACAGAGTTAGATAGTCTAATAATTCAGTCATACATAAATTTCATGCTTTCTTATGAGAGTAAATTAGTAAATGAAGAACCTACAGTCTATAGAGAAGGGATTGTTAACATGCCTTATATCGATTTGTTCAATAAATTTTTCAATAAAGAAGATTTTGTAAGTTATCATTCTGTTGAGAAAAAGATTGAATTCTTAAAAAATAATTATTCTGAATTATTACAAAATACTTTTATAACCAAGAAGCTAGAAGAGATAGAAGATAAGGGAAGATTACTGTTAGAAAAAAAGATTGAAGTTGAACTCAATTTGAAGTCCATAGGAGAATTAGAATCTGAAGAAAAGAAGTCTTATGATAATTTAATAAAAGTAAGATTAGAGAAGGAAATATTTGAGAAATGTAACTTATTGGCAAGTATTGTTCCCATTTACCAGAATAAAGCTATAATTCCTACAGATATAGCGTTATATATTGAACAATTTGAGGAAAATGAAATTAAACTTAATTTTTTAAACGTAGTAATTGATCGAGTTATATATATAAAAAAAGAACAAATGGAAGATTATTTGTTAAAATTGATTTCTCAAGTTGCTCCTAAAACTAAACATAAAGTAAAATTAGTTGTTTTTAAATCAGGTTTTCAGGAGAGTGGAAATATGTGGACATACTTTACAAAATTTTATTTAGATCAAAAATATGAAGTTATAACTGTGGCAAAATTAATCGAAGATATTCGAAATCTAAATGTTGAAGATGAAAGATATTATATTTTTATGGATGATGTTGTGGGTACAGGAGATCAATTTATTCGCACTTTTAAAAATGAATTAAGTATAACTCTAGAAGATTTTATTGATATGAGAGAAAATTTACCTAAAACTCACTTCAAATTAATCGCTGGTGTGGGTTCATGGGAATCTAAGAAAAAAATTTCAGAAACTCTTAAAGTACTTAGTGAAAGTGATATTTTATTCGAAAAAACGATCCACCCAAAAGATAAAGCATTCAACGAAGATTTCTGGAATGCAGACTTTTTAAAAAAAACATTAAATTTTCTAAAAAAAAAAGATAACCAATTTTGGCAGGGTTATGGTCAGAGTGAATATTTAGTAATTTTAGAGTGGAATGTTCCAAATAACACCATAGGATGCCTATGGCATAATCCTAATGGTTGGAAGCCATTATTTCCACGAATGTAAAAATACTAATGTAATTGTTTTTATTCTCCCTTTTCCTCCTTATTTGCTATTTTTTTTTTATATTGAACACTAACGATTTTTTCGATCCATATGGATTATGGAAAAATTTTTAGTTTCAAGTGATTAAAAAGAAAAACTTTTTCCTTATATGATACACAAAGATAATAATCAATTGAAAGAAAATATTAATAAATTAATCTTTTATTTAGAAGATAATAAATAATTGATTTCAATCTAGATATAAATAAGGATAATAGATATGTCATCTGTAGAATCCAAATTATACCAATTCGCCGTGCAGACCGCGAAAGAAGCAGTTGCTTTAGATAACGAAGGAAAATACAGACAAGCAATCAACCAATACCAACGAGCTGCAGAGATTCTCACGCAATTCGTAAAATATAATAAAAATCCTCAAATGAGAATGTTATGCCAGAAGAATATCGAAGAGTATGTTGATCGAGCAAAATTACTGAAATCGCAACTTGGTGGACCAAGAGCGAGGAGATCAGGACATAGTAATGCTTCGGGAGGTGTCGATGAGTCTTCCTCAAACATAAACGGAGTTTCTTCAGAGGAACAAGAGCTCATTGATATGATATCTGGAACAATAGTAACGGAATCACCTAATGTAAATTGGGAAGATATCGCAGGATTAGAAAATGTTAAGCAAGCTCTAAGAGAAGCCATAGTTTTACCAATAGCAAAACCAGAATTATTTACAGGTGCTAGAAAACCATGGTCTGGAATATTGCTTTTCGGCCCTCCTGGTTGTGGTAAGACACTATTGGCAAGAGCAGCAGCAACTGAATGCCAAGCTACTTTTTTTAGTGCTTCCTCTGCTGATTTGTTAAGTAAATGGTTAGGAGAAAGTGAGAAATTAATAAGCTCATTATTTAAAGTTGCACGATTAAAAGCTCCAAGTTTGATTTTTATGGATGAGATAGATTCAGTTGCAACGAAACGAGGAGAAGGTTCTGAGAGTGGAGGTGAAAGAAGGGTGAAAACTCAATTATTAAGTGAAATTCAAGGGTTAAAAACCACTCATGGTAAACCATTATTAGTCCTAGGTGCAACAAACCGCCCATGGGATATCGATAATGCAATGTTAAGCAGATTTGAAAAGAGGGTTCACGTTCCTCTTCCAGATATGGAGGCAAGAACGGGAATATTTAAAATTCATACTGAAGGTGTTGATTCGGATTTATCAGGGGAGGACTTTATTGAATTAGCCGTCAGATCCGAAGGATATTCTGGAAGAGATATAGCAAATGTATGTCGCGAAGTAATAATGTTGCCTATTCGTGAGTTAGATATGAGCGGTCTTTTAGAGAATTCTGATCAAGAAGTAAATGTTAGGGATATTACACTAGATGATTTTAAAACAACCCTTAAAAAAGTCAAACCAATGACAAATAAAGCATTAATGAAGCAATATAATGAATGGGCAAAGGAATTCGGGGAATAATATAAAGAGAAAGGATAAGGATGGAGCGACAACGAGAGAAAACAGAAGAAATTCCTAAAGAAAGTAAAGAGAAAGTAAAAGAAGATCTAGGAGAGTTAAAAGAAGAACTTTCACGATTAAAAGAATTAAAGCAGGAAAAAGAGAAGCTAGAAAAAGAAGCTGCTCAAAAGCATCTTATCAAAGAAGAAGACTTGAAAATTGCAGATCTGAGTTATATCGAAGAAGAATTTGAGAAACTTGAAAGTATTTTGAACGCTCAAGTAGGAGATGTTGATAATAAAATTTATAGAAAGCACGCAGAGCAAATAGAAACAGAACTTCAAGAACTTGAGAAAGAAATTATAGGAGAAAAAGGCCTAATAGAAAAGAAGTTAACTGCTTATGATAAGTTATTAACAACTTACCCTTGGTTGCAAGATGAACGTAAAAAATTTATGTATACTATGCCTGATAAGAATAAACAAAAAAATGATTATATTTCTTGGAGAACGGAATGGGCAAAGATCTTTTTTGATTATGCTCGATTCGCAATTCTCCATATTATTTATATTAGAGAGTTTAATTCGCAAAAACCATTTTCTGACTTTACCAATAGAGAACAATACATAATAGAGATCGCAGAGGAGCTAATAGATCAAAAACAAGCCAAATGGATCTCCAAAAAGAAAGAGAAATTAAGAATATACTGGAAAACCCTTGAAGTATGGTCAGATGAGATATATAGATGGGCT
>Ga0114923_10000420_pt1 | contig 34784 bp, 30 predicted proteins | sample SumtaG_FD_89578 | JGI IMG/M metagenome (GOLD analysis project Ga0114923, IMG submission 89578) | Deep subsurface microbial communities from Indian Ocean to uncover new lineages of life (NeLLi) - Sumatra_00157 metaG | ecosystem: Environmental > Aquatic > Marine > Oceanic > Sediment | place: near... | reverse complement strand
TCAAAGTGAGAGTATTAATTCTGTGTATGGGGATAATTTAACCCAGAACCGTTTTATAAAAGAAGTTAAGCCATTTGAAAAAGCATTTTATCTTTAGTTCAGCAAATTTTTATGGTTCAGCTTACCGAAAGGGAAAACTGCAAACACAGGGGATTCACCAATTTGTTGACCACTCCGGACCGATAATTTTAGATTCTGGGGGATATCAACTAATAAACCATGATAGACCTTTCACATTAGAAGAAACCATTGAAATCTACCGAATGGCAAACTTCCAACAGGACGATTTTGGTATCGCTTTAGATTATTGCCCCTTAATCTTCGAAACACCAAAAGAACGCATGGAGAAAATTAAAAGATCTAACAAAAATCTTCTAAAAATGAGAAAATTAGCCCCTGAACTAAGTAGGAAGATTGTTCACGTTTTACATGGATGGACGATGAAAGAATTGCGTACTTCTTTAGATCCAGTGGGAATTGAAGATCTAATTGCTTTCGGTTCTTGCCTTTCTCTAAAATTAAAAGGATATCAGGATAAAATCATCCAAAAGTTTGTTAATTTATATAGACTTACAGAAGAATATCCCGACCTTAGAGGCATACGACTTCATATATTAGGTGCAAGTGGTGCAAATTCTTCTCATGTATGTTGGTATTCTGGATTTGAGCAAACAGATTCTGCAAGTTGGAGAAGAATAGCAAGTTTTGGCAAAATCGTGTTTGTTGGCGTATCAGAAGCATATATATCAAATCGTAACGCAAAATTCGGGCGTACTAAATGGAACGACAAATTTGATATACTTCTAAAGGAATGTGAATGTCCTATTTGCAAAGGGGAAAACTTAACCGTAAAAAAGGGAATATTGGCAGAAAAATTTCAAGCCAGAGCAACGCATAACGCATACATTTACCTTCAAGAAAGACAATTAGCCAAAGACCTTATTGGGACTCCAAAATATTACCGATATCTCCAAAAGAGATTCAAAAGGTCATATTTTATGAAAAAGTTTCTCAACAAGATGAGGGAAGCCAAATTTCAACCTCATATTGACACGTTTTTTAGAAATTAAGTGATTTTTAAAAAAAAAACGAATTCCACCTCAGACGATTATAAAGTTAAAATTAATATTAAAAAGGCATGAAAAACATGAACAGAAAAAAAGAAGAAAATAATACAAGTGAAGAATATAAGAAAAAAGACTTTCAAACTGGAGTCCTACACTATAATACCATGTTTCAAACAAATTATAAGGAAAAAGATTTTACTTTTGAGGAAATTGAATATATGAGACCTTGTAAACTTTTTGAAGGCTATTTCGAACCCTATGAAGAAGAAGGATGGCTAGATGCATTATATGGTTCAGATGAATGGATAGAACAAATGGAAATGCATGAGAAAAGATCTTTTAAGAACGTAATTGCCAACTATTTAAACGGAATAAACGCACCAGCAATTATCATCGAAAATATGGTATGTGATGGATACGGAAGGATAATTTTTTTTCATGTCATTGGCAAGAAAGTCCCTGTAGCAAAGTTTAAACTAAAAAAAATTAAGTAAAACAAAATAAAAGGTAAAAAATAATGTCAACCCAAGACAAAGAAAGCATTCGTAACCAATCCAATATCGAAGTTTTGGCAAGTGCGGTAGTTGATGGCTGGGATCAAGAAACCCTTATTCAATTCGCACGGGATAGCCTTAAACAAACATATCAAACAGATATGAAACAATTCCTTCAAGATTGGAATTCCTACATTAAGTATTGTATCTAAAATCCAACCCTAATTAACAAGATTCTCTTTTTTTATTTTCTCTTTTTTTAGATTAAGTTCACCCAGTAATGAACTCATTCAAGATTCTTAAGAAAAAAAGTTTCATCAATAAATAATTATATAGCTAAGGATTATATAGCATATAGGCAAAAACTCACAACAATATCAATGGGGTTCACTACCTACCCTTTGGATTTTTGACTTTTTTAATTTCAAATCATATTTTTTCTTTAAATTCGCAAGGAGGGATAGTGTAATTATGGGATCATGGAGTTATTTTGGGAAATGATGATATTTTTGACTACTTAAACAATTTTATATATATTTGTGCCACTGACTTAACAAAAGACGAGTATGAGAGATTTGGAGAGTTTGAGAAATTCGAAGATATGCCTATCATTGATCGGAAGTATGTAATAAAAAATAACTATGATAAACTCGTTAAAGCTGTAAAGAATGATCCTCGAATGGACGGGTTTATAGCATTAGGTGTTTTTATAACTCAGAACGGTGCAAAATTGACCGAAAAAGTCAGACAATTCATATTAAATAAAGTAGTCAGCAACCAAGGATGCTATAAAAGTTTGTAAAGAAGATAAGCGTAAGAGAGTAACTGCAGCAGATATTCGCGCCGCAACTCGCTAAATCACTTTTGATTTAAACATTTTTTATGTAAGTTAATTTTTTTTTCTTTTTTTATTGAAATAATTTAGAAATTGTCAAAGAATTCTATTTTTTTTTTCATATAATTGAAATAAAGTGGTGTTAGACGCCATCATCATTTTTTCCCTATGTAAGCCTGAAAGAATTGTTGTCCCTACCTTCTATATGCAAAGATTTAGGAATTCTTTCAGGAATAATAAAATGTCTACTTTCTTTATTTTGTATTTCAAACACCTTATTAGACTAATTTTTTATGGTGAATACTTCAGATTATTGAAGTGCAATACATTTTTATATACAACATGAATAAATAATCATAACACCCTATTAATTGAATAGATGGTGAAAAAAATCTTGAAAAAATTATATATTAAAATATTAATGCTTTTTATTTTATTTAGCTCCTTAGGAACCTTTGGTGGAGTACATATTCAGAATTCTGATACTATTGAACAATTAGACGAGGGACCAAAGCCAGCAGTAAGTGCTAACTTAGCAGCATGGATTATTATTGCAGGCGACAGATCAGATCATGATAAATTAAGTTATATAAGAAATGGATGCGATGAAGTATTTTTAGCATTACAAAATCGTGGTTTTGCAGCTAGCGATATTTATTATTTAGATCCTGCTTGGACGGATACAGAATCTCCAGCACAATCGTCTTATCGAGATGCTGATACAACTCTAGCAAACATTCAGTATGCGATTGAAACTTGGGCAGCAGGTAAGGTAGATGCAACCCATGGTCTCGGAATCTATCTATTTGACCATGGGGGGACTGGTTATATGTGTATACCCGGATCCCCAGAACTAGATGATGATGATCTCAACGACTATTTAGACAATTTAGAGACTAATACCGGAGTTAATCGAATTATCATTGTCTATGAAGCATGCCATGCGGGATCGTTTATTGATCCAGTAAGTAAGGACAATCGAATTGTAGTGACTGCTACGGATATTACCCATAACTCACATGTGAATGCGGGACATGATTGGGCGGTCTTCTCTGAATCATTTTGGTCCTCAATTATACAATGTAATACTATTGGGGAAGCATTTGAGGATGCAGTTGTAGATGTAGCAGCTCTCGGTTATGGGGGTTCTCAATTTCCATGGATAGATGACAATCATGATGAAACCGGTAGTGAAGTCGATTCTAGTGGCAATTTACCAAACGGTGGAGATGGAAATGATGCTCTAAATGTATGGATAGGATCTGGTTTTAATTGCTGGGAAATCCTCATATTTTTGAGACCTATAAGATGGTTCGTACCTATACTGCCATTTTCCATCCCTGTATGGGTTATGGTTGAAACAGATTCTGTTGTTGAGAGTGTTATTGCAAGAGTCGTTCCACCCAACTGGGTACCTCCAGCTGGTGAACCAGAAGATCCAAAAGGAGTGGAAGGAAAAAAGCTCGTTGAAGATACAGGAGTACAACAGACTTATTTATATGATCGAGATGGAGATGGCAATTTTACCGGTAACCTTGATTTTCCCAATGACCAAGACTTTTGGGGTGATGAAGGAGATTATGGAGTAAATTTTATTGCTAAAACTCAGAAAGGTACTTTAGCTAAAATAGAATCTTCTGTTGTTACTGTAATTCCTGGTGGTAACCCCCCAACCGATACTACCCTCCCATCGATATCAATAACAGCTCCAAGCCCTAATGCCGTATTAAGCGGAAGCGTTGGTGTAATTGCAGAGGGAGACGACGACCAAGCACTAGATAAAATTCAAATTCATGTTGATGGTGATTTAGTAGAAGAAGAAATAATGCCACCATATCTTCCTTACCCGCAAGCAACATTTAACTTAGATTCGTCTGCATATTCAAGTGGAGCTCACAATATCTCAGCAACCGCATTTGATGAGGCAGGTAATACTAGAACAACCTCAATATCGGTAAGTATTGCAGCTCCGGGAATTCCTGGTTTTTCCATTCCTATTTTAATCGTAGGATCTATAGTTGGAATCATAAGTATCATTGTTGCACAATTTAAGCACAACCCAAGAAAGAAATTACAGAAGTCCAGAAATTAAAATTTATTAATTCTTTATTTTTTTTTTTTATAGTTTAGAAATTGTCAAAGAATTCTTTATTTAAGTAGTTATGAATGTTTTTGTCAATTTTCTTTTTTACAGCATTTAATCCTTCAGGTAGCACACGAGTTTTCCCAACTATATCAATGAATCCAAGTTCAGATCCGTATCTTGGAATTAAATGAAGATGTAAATGTTCAATGCTGCCACCTGCATCTCTTCCTTGATTTATCCCGATATTATACCCTTTAGGGTTATATAAATCGTTTAATAACAACTGAATTCCTTGAACTGCTCGATTAATATGAAGTATCTCTTCCTTTGTCAAATCAAGAAATGTTGTCAAATGTCTTTGAGTTACAATCATTAAATGAGCCGGATTGTATGGGTACAAATTCAAAATGATAAAGCAGATATCATCTTCGTAAACTTTTAGAATTTCAACGCGTTCATCGTTATCCCTTACTGCACATAGGATACAATCTACATTTGGCCTAGATTTCCCCTGAACATAATCTAATTTTCCTAAAGCTTGCAACCAATCTTTAAAAATTAGAATTCACCATTTTTAATAATTTTAAATTATGAATATAATGAAAAATCAGAACTCCCCGCAAAATCTTTACTTTTCAAAAAGTCTTCTGGCTTTATTTTACCTAAACAATATTCACCTAATATTATGTTACTATAAGCAGCACCATCAAACACTCGTCTTATTGACTTGAAAAAGGTGTTTTTAGAAACGGTCCAGTTATCCTTAAGAAATATTTGATCACTAATCTCGAATCTGTAATTATTAATATCAATTCGATAGAATAAATCTTTAACAAGAAAAAATTTTCTTAGATCCCAGAAAAATTGCATTTTTCTATTTTCTTTTAGCGAATTTAGAGTATCTATATGTGGTTTTGAAATTTGAGTTCCGAGTGATATAACTATTAAATCTTTATTTTTTGGTCTTAGAATCACCATTCTTCTACCAACTGGACGTCCTGTAGAATCGTTTCCGGGTGGAAAAACAAATTGGAAACCAAAGTCAATTTTAGGATCAGATATTTTTTCTCTTAACAATCCCTCATCTAATAGGTAATCTTGAATTAAGTGCTTTATTTTGCTTTCTTTATCAGACATTATTATTCATTAAGGTAAAGAATGAAATATTTAATATATTTTTTTATGAGAAACCATACAAGTTAGAGAGAAGAACTAAAGTAAAATTTAATATTTTCCTTTTGGTCTTGGTTGTGGCTCAATTCCGGCTGCTTTTAATTTTTTAATATTGTTTTCTAACTCTTCTAATGGTGTGCAAAAAATCACTTGAAGAGTATCATAGTCATTATAGGCCTTTCCAACAATTCCTAAGCCCATCAATTAATTATTATTATCCACAAAGGTGTGGTTTAGGTCCATTTTAATTGCTTTTTTCCCACCTTCAAGCTCAATTAAAGAAGGTTGACAGACGGTAAAACCAGGTCCTCTTTTTTGAATTAAATAGTTCATTAGAGCGTAATCTAATTCATCATTGATTTCCCCATTTTCTTGAAGGATTTTTACAATTGTGGGATCTTCCATGGTATGAAAAAAAAGATCTTTATATACAAAAGGGGAGAACTAATTTTTATTTTTTAGGGTTAAGTTAAAGTGAAAAAGTAGGTCTGCGAAATTTGAATAAAATTAAAATAAAAAAAAGGTTATGAGTGTTAATAGTGTGTTTAAGAACCTTCTTTCTCACTAATAGAAATTTCATCAACAGAATGAATCGCACAATTCAAGGATGTCATTTTTTCAGTAATAACTTCAAGTGATAGATCATTTCCAATAATATTTATATGTAATGAGGCTGTTTTTTGATCTAACTCGTCTAATTTAACTTTCACGTCTATCACACCATCAATTTCCATTAAAGCACGTGCCACATAGTCTGCGCTAGGACTATGAGGTTTTAACACGTCCAAATCATACTCAAATCTCATGTTTTTCTTTTAGCCTTTATTATTAATTGAATAATAATAGTTTAAATGGATATTTTATTTAATATTTTTTTTATTTTTTATAAAAGTTTCTTAATTTCTGTTATTAATTTTTGAGGAATTTCACTTTCCCTTACAATAACATCTGCTTTTTGAAGAGTTTCTATAATAGCTAACTTAGTATGAACAGCAAAAGAATGAGCACCAACATTAATTGCACTTTCAATATCTCTGTAATTATCCCCTATAACTAAGATTTCATTCGGTTTAACACCAAGCTTATCACAAATAACTAGAAGATGGTCTGGATGTGGTTTAGGATTACTAACATTATCTCTGCCGATTATAATATCAAAGAATTTTAATAGATTGACTTTTTCAAGGGATAACTTAGCGTGTTCATATTTATTGAAGGTAAAAATTCCTTGTTTAAGATTATTTTCCCTAGCAAATATAAGGACATCCTCAATACCTTTTATTATCGTGGCATTAAGAGCGGCTTCATACTCGATTTTACTTACTTCCCTATCGATTTTCTGTATAATTTTTTCTATTTGATTTGGACTATGACCAATTTGTTGAAAAATATCTTTTGATACATTAATACTATCTAAAATGCTTTTTTGAATCGAAAGTTTTCTATTATCTATGCCATGGGATACAAGAATATTAATTGCAGCCTTTCGGGCTTTAATTGAATCGATTTTGAAGTGAATTAATGTCCCATCTAAATCCCAAACAATTGCCTTTATTGGTTTTTTACTATTCATTTAGCTATTACTATTGTTCTTAATATTCTAAATCAGAATAAATCGGTCCTTGAGGAGTTAATTCTGATTTTTTTAGCTTTATTTGATTAATGGTATATGATCCAAATTCCACACTTTTATTCTCATTAATGAGTTTTTTAAAAATATCAAACGTTTTATAATTAATTCTCTCTTTTCTTAATCTTCCAATGGTCAGATGTGGTTTAAACTGAGTTCTTCTATCACGTTCTACTTTTAATTTCATATACAGTAAATCTTCTACGGAATCTTTTATGGTTTGCAAAAAGGAGACGTCTCCTACAAGTTTTACCCATAAAACTGAAAACCTATTGAATTGACCAACGCCCTTTAAATAGTATTTATATTCTTTACCTTGAAAAATGTCTTCGTTTATTTCTGTCTTTAATATTTCATAGATTTTTGAGGTTAAAGACTCAGTAATATTTCCTAAGAATTTAACGGTCATATGTAGATTCTCAGGTTTGACTAATTTCAGGCTTGGCTGATTTTTTTTTAAACGCGAAGTAAATGAGGTGATATTTTCTATCGTAGCCTTTTCCCTTAATTCAAGAGCGATGAATGATCTAATCATTTTTTCTCCCAGTAATTAAATATTCTCCATTCTTTATCTTCTAATTGTTTCTTATGGTCAGGAATAATGTGAATCTTATTTAAATCCTCTAAAGAGGAAGATTTTATTAAACTAATTATGTCTTGTAAAAAGAGGATATTCATCTTACCTCTGGTATCTGCATCAGCCGAAGCATTATGGGGAATAAGAATCATTCGAATTTCAGGTCGTTGTTGTTTGATATTTTTTAATCTTTCTAGGGTTTTTTTATCAAGTGGTTCTATTGGAAAGACGTCAAAAGCGAGGTTTATTTGGATTTCATCTGTTTCAAGCATTTCAAGAAGAGTTTCCAAATCAAGAATTGGTCCTCTTGCTGTGTTTACCAACAAGGCATTTTTTTTCATAAGTTTTAATAAGTCACGATTGACCATTTTTTCAGTATGTTTGTTTAAAGGAACATGTATACTAACAATATCTGAATCTCTGAAGACATCCTCTAAATTCTCTTTAAACTCGATTGAAGGGTAATCCTGTTCGAAATCATTCATTTGTTTGATATCATAGTATAGAATTTTAATCCCCCAAGAATATAACCTCCTAATTAGTTCCTTTCCAATTTCACCCAATCCGACGATTCCAAGTACTTTACCAGTGATTACAGAAGAGAGAGATTGATCTAAATCCCATTTATCATCAAGAGTCCATAGATTATCCCAAATATAATTATGAAGTTCAACCAGGTTTCTTAAACTTGTCATAATAATTGCTATAGTATAATCTGCAACAGTCTCATGAAGTATTCCGGGAGTATGAGTTATTATAATATCATCTTTTATAGTTTTTTGAATGTGATTGTATCCTGCTGTTGATGTAGAAATAGCAAAAACTTCTGAGTTTTCCAAGATTTCTGAGCTCAGAGAATGGCTTAAGTGACATCCTATGATATCTGGTTTAAACTTTTTAATGTTTTTATTAATTTGATCTTCTGAGGGAAATCTTCCATTAAAAATTTTTAATACTGAGATCTGATCTAGTTCTTGCCATAATTTTTTAATACCGTTACGGACATTTACAGAGATATTTTCATTAGATCCAATCTCCAAAGCTGAGAAAACATTTGAGGTGAGAAACACATTAGGTTTAAAGGTCATATCATAACCAGTATTTTTGTTCTTTTGAATTTTGCGATCAAAAATATAAATTCCCAATTTTATCCAATTATCAAAATTTATTAAATCAAACTCTATCTAATAATTAAAATAATTTGAGAGGTGGTAGAAGATAGCAAAAGTAAAATGTCATGAATGCAAGAAGGAGATTATAGGAGGGGCTAAGATTCAAGAATTCGATCCCCAAGAAGCAACGAGTATGAGAGTTTTCTGTTCTGAGCCTTGTAGAGAAAATTGGCTCGCTACAGTAACTAAGGAGCAATAAGTCTGCTAACATCATTTTATCATTTCAGAATTTCCTTTTTGCATAAATAGATGTCGAAGATTAGTAGATCAAATAGCAAACAAAGGTAATATTATTCCCTTTTTTTATCTCTTTATTTTTTCAGGAAGGTAGAAATCATAAGTTTTCTTAAGTAATTTGGTTTTGATATACCGATCAATTTTCCTAGCATTTTGAAAAATGACCCAAATCATTTTATCACTTTTATAATACTTTTGTACTTCGGCTAAAGTAATAGGTTCTAGTTCAAATTCACTCGCTTCTTCTTTTAAGAACCGATTTATTCTTTTAATTAATCGAGGTATAATTTTAGGTAATTGCTCTTTAAAAAAGTTAGCAAGTAGGTCAATAATTACTAATCTCAGGTCGTAATAACGATCTAACACTTCTTGAATGAAAAATGCCTTTATTAGGAATCTTAAGAATGATGGTGTGCTATTTAAGAACAATTCTGCATCCATTGTTTCCACTCCATTTTTTCGAAGCATTGGGGTACTGGTATCAAGATATAATAATTTAGAATTTTCATTTACAATAGAATTCTTTGAATCATAATCAAGTAAGACAAAGTTAGAAATTTGGCCATCTAATCCCACTTCGATATCTACATTTTCCTTATTTAATGTCCATACTTTCTTCAATTCTCTTAAAACAAGTAAGACCAGGATTTCTATTTCGGAATCACTAACATTATGAATAATTTTGTTACCAACGGATTTCGGATCGATTTTCGCCTGTATGCTATAAAACTGGATTTTTTCCTTATCATCTAAGAACCAAATAACCTTATGTTCAGGAAGTATCAAGCCTACCTTCCTCTCTAAAATTCTACAGTATTCGTTATACGCCCAAACATGCCTTCGAACTTGTTTTTTATTTTCGAATATTGGGATTCTTTTATAGGCTAATTGTTCTGGATCACCAATGATTTCAAAAACTAGGCTTATTTCTCCGAATCCAAGTATTCTTATAGGGATTTTTCCATTCTCTGGATGAATTGTGTCGATAGTCTTCTCAAATTCTTTTAACAGTTGAATATCAATTTTCATAAATAATCAATGCTATAATACAATCTCACTCAAACTTAGTTTATCATTATTTTTTTATACTAATAAATGTTAATCAATTACTTTCAATTTTTTATTTATGCGATAACCTTGCTCTTATGATTATAATGAATAGGATTCTTTACGATGAAGAATCGTATTTACCATTTCTCCTCTTCCCGTATTTTGTAATCGACTTAAATAATATTTCAAAATACCTCTTGTGTGGAAGGGTCCACCTTCTTTTATAACAGTTTCAATAGGATCTTTATTATTAGGTGACTTCTTCATCATTTTTATATACCATTCTTCAAGATGCCTTAAACCCTTAACTACAATGTCTGGCTTTTGATCTGCAATATTGTCTACCATATGAAAATCTTTTTCATAATCAAAAAGCATAATTTCTGGAAAATTCTTTAAGCCTGTGTGGTATGTCTTAATTAATATCCAATTATTAAATCTTACTGCCCGTTGACAACTCCATGCATTTTGACTAATAACAATGTATTCTCGACCAAAGTCTTCATTATCACCTAAATTAGTAAAAATACTTCTACCATCCCAGAATTCAGGAGCTTCTAATCCAAGGCCTTCAATAATTGTTGCAGCTATATCAGATTGGTATATTAATGAATTATATTCTTTTTTCCATCTATTACCTGGCCATTTTATTATCATAGGGACTCGATTCGTTACATGGCAAGCTGTGGCATGATCTCCATAGATATTTAATTCTCCATGGTTTTCTCCATGGTCAGAACTTATAATTATTATAGTATCATCATAAAGGTCCTTTTCTTTCAACAATTCTACTATTTTACCAACGTATTCGTCTGTATATCTTATACCCACGTCATATCCATCAACCCATCTTTTGAAATCGGTTAGATCTTTTATTTCCGTGAGATTCTTTAATCTTGGAAGCCAATCTGGGGGAGAATCAGACGAATAGCCTAGAGGTTCGCAAGCAGAATGTGGCCCATAGCTTTTTCTTTGGGTATCAATAATATCTTGTGTCAACCAAGAAGGTACAGGTTCATTCTCAAAGGGATTTCCGAATTCCATAGGAGTGCGATAAGGAGTATGAGGATCCCAGAAGTTCACATGCAAAAACCAATTATCCATTTGCCCATTATCCTTTATCCACTTTTCCACAAACGGATAAACTTGATCTGCTCTGTCACCCCCTCTAAATCCGGGATTATACATTTCCTTCCATCCAGAATAGAACCAAAAAGCTGAATGGCGTTCTGCGAAGGAAGATATAGAAACTGGATATAACTTTGCTCTTCTAAGCATACTGATCCAGTTAAAACGTAGAAATTGATCTTGAAATCCTCGTGTTATCCCAGTTAACCTTAAATCTGCAGCAGTACCACCATGCCCGATAATACCAGAATGTATCCCAAATCGTCCCGTAAAGAGAGAAGCTCTAGATGGTAAACATGGAGCATCTGAAACATAGCATTCTGTAAAAATTGTCCCTTCCGCTGCAATTCTATCAATATTGGGGGATGTATTACGATGATACCCATAACACCCAAGATGATCAGGTCTTAAGGTATCAATATCAAGATAAAGAATTCTCATATTTCTAAGATAAAACAAATTGTTTTTTAAGTTTTTTAGATTTTTTATCTACAATCACTTAATTTAAAATTAGGGTAGACAATGCAAGAAAATATTGATTGGGAAAATCCTGAAATGATTGGGCAAAACAAGGAACCTGCTCACAATACGCTTATTCCTTATGTTGATGTGGAATCTGCTTTAAAAGGAATAAGAGAATCTTCTATTTATTATAAATCACTTAATGGAAAATGGCGTTTTAAATGGGTTAGAAAACCAGCAGAAAGATCAATCGATTTTTATAAGATCGCGTATAATACAGATGATTGGGATGAAATTTCAGTACCTAGCAATTGGCAGATGCAAGGTTATGGCATTCCGATCTATTTAAATGTAAGATATCCTCGTAGTGTAAATACAAAAGAAATACCTAAAATAGATCATGAGTATAATCCTGTAGGATCGTATAGAACTGAGTTTAAAATACCAGAAAATTGGGATGGTCGAGAAGTCTTTATTCATTTTGATGGAGTAAAATCTGCATTCTACTTATGGATTAATGGGAAGAAGGTTGGATATAGTCAAGGTTCAATGACTCCAGCAGAGTTCAATATTACAAGACTTCTACAAAAGGGAAACAACATTTTGGCGGTGGAAGTCTACCGCTGGAGTGATGGGTCATATCTCGAAGACCAAGATATGTGGAGATTTAGTGGTATATATCGCGATGTCTACCTCTTTTCGGCACCAAAACTACACATTAGGGATTTCTTTGTTCATTGTAAGTTTGATGAGATATATAAAGATGCAATTTTAAAAATTCGATCTATAATACATAATTATAGTTCGAATAATGTTAATGACTATAAAGTTGAAGTATCGTTATTAGATGAGGCAAAGAGTTATATAGGGTCTGAAATATTAATATCAGATTTGATAACTATTGACAGTGATACAGAAGAAGTTGTTGAGATGCAAACTAATATTGAGAATCCTAAAAAATGGTCAGTAGAGATACCAAACCTTTACGATTTGATTTTGAAGTTAAAGAACTCTAAGGATGAGATTATTGAAATAGAACATTGCAAATTTGGATTTCGAGAAGTTAAGATAGGAGAGGATGGAGGATTTTACATCAATGGAAAATCAATCAAGTTTAAAGGAGTGAATAGACATGAACATGATCCTGATCACGGACGGGCAATCCCATATGAGAGAATGCTACAAGATGTTAAATTATTAAAACGAAACAATATTAATGCTGTTCGTACAAGTCATTATCCAGATCACCCTAAATGGTACAACCTATGTGATCAATATGGATTATATATTATTGATGAATGTAATTTAGAATCACATGGTTTACGAGATATATTACCGAAAAGTGACCCTCAATGGAAAGATTCCTGTGTTGATAGAATGGTAAGTATGGTTGAAAGAGATAAAAATCATCCCTGTATAATTATGTGGTCTCTTGGTAATGAAGCGGGAATGGGGGATAACTTCAAAAAAATGAAAGAAGCTGCACTCAAGATAGATTCTACAAGACCAATTCATTATGAACCAGATTATAATAATGAAGTTTCTGATGTTATTAGTTATATGTATGCTGCTTCTTTTAGATTAGAAAGAATGGTAAAAAATAGAATCTATGGACGATATAATCAACTACATAAAATAGAAGAGGGGATAGAAAAACCTTACATGCTTTGTGAATATGTACATGCACAGGGAAACAGTGTAGGCAATCTTCTGGAATATTGGGATGTATTTGAGAAATATCCAAATCTTCTTGGTGGATTTATATGGGATTTTGTTGATCAAGGTATACGTAAAACCTCTAAAGATGAGAAGGAATTTTGGGGATATGGTGGGGATTTTGGTGATAAACGTAATGATAGAAATTTTTGTATAAATGGAATAGTTTTACCTGACCGATCACCGAATCCCGCGTTATTTGAAGTGAAGAAACTATATCAAAACATTAAAGTAATTCCTGTCGATCTAATCAGGGGGAAAGTTAAGGTTGTAAACAAGTATAATTTTAAGTCACTTGACTTCATTGATGCTAAATGGGAATTAACTGAAGAGGGTAAAAAAATACAAGAAGGTCAATTAGATAATCTTGAGATAAAATCTGGAGAAGTTATCGATACTATTATTCCTTTTAAAATTTCTGAAATTAAGCCCAATACTGAGTATCATTTAAAGATTATCTTCTTGCTTAATGAGGATACAATATGGGCTGATAAAGGGCATATTATGGCCTGGGATCAATTTAAAATACCGATTCCTTCCTTATATTTACAACTCGATGATTTAAATGAACACACTCTTCCTATTGAAACAGTAATAGATATTAATGAATTGAAAAATATCGAACTTGAAGAATTAGAGCCCGAATTTATAATCAAAGGAGAATCATTTAAAGTAATAATTGGTAAGGAATCAGGAGTAATCGAATCATATTCTTTTAATAATATAGATCTAATTTCCAATGCTTTAATCCCTAATTTTTGGCGAGCACCTACTGATAATGATAGAAGAGACTTTTTGAGAGAGAAAATTAGGACATATGATATGAGTTGGAGAGAGGTCAGTAAAAATCGAGTAATACGAAAAATTGAATTTAAACAGTTGAAACCACAACTTATCAGAATCATTGTAGAATTTAATTTAGTTAATTCAGATGAACCTCTTAATATCGAATATTTAATTTATGGAAATGGTGTTATCATTATAAAAAATGAATTTAAACCTACTAAACGTATGCTCCGCTTTGGAATGCAAACTTCTCTTCCTAAAGAATATGATAAAATGACGTGGTATGGAAGAGGTCCCCATGAAACTATGTTTGATCGAAAAACAGGGGCTGCCGTGGGAATATATTCTGATTCAGTAGAAAATCTAATACACCCGTATGTTAAACCACAAGAGAATGGAAATAGAACTGATGTACGATGGGTTACTATGACTAACAAAAATGGAGATGGTTTACTAATATCTGATGTAGGAGGGACTAAGCTTAACGTTAGTGCTTGGCCTTATTCTATGGCAGATCTGGAATCTGCAACACATAATCACCAACTACCTCATCGCGATTTTATCACATTTAATATTGACTATAAGCAATGTGGGGTTGGAACTTTTTGGTATCATCGGAAATATATGTTGCAAGAAGATAAGAAATATAGTTACTCCTTTCTCTTAAGAGGTTATACTAATGATATGGGAGATATTAGTACAATAGCTCGAAAAAAACCTAAAATATTTTAATCTCTAAATAGAAATATCATTATTCAAATTACTTTTTACAATTATAGATAGATACAAGCTTAAAAAATTGGTGTTTTAATGGCGCGACCTCTATGGTTTGTTAAGTTAATAAAAAAAACATTTCCAAATGTGAAATTTATCGCTAAGTTGACTAACTTGCCGATTCTAGGGAGGTTAATTGATAATCTCCTTTTTAAAGGTGATGATATCTTTTATCTTCCTCAAGATAAAGTTATCAACCTAGATAAACCGTTGGGAGAATATCATGAATATATTTTACCCTCGCAAGTATTAGAATATTTCATTAACAAATCAAAAAACCACTGGATTATGAATTTCTGTATTTGTCGAACAAGCATGGATTGCAAAGATTATCCTCCAGAATTAGGCTGTCTTTTTCTTGGCGATGCTGTTCTTGATATAAATCCACAATTAGGAGGATTGGTAAGTAAAGAAGAAGCCTTAGAACACCTGAACAGATGTAGAGATGCGGGATTAGTTCAGATGGTAGGTAGAAATAGATTAGACGCACAGTGGCTTGGTGTAAGTCCGGGAGAGAAGCTCTTAACTATTTGTAATTGTGATCCTTGTTGTTGTTTATGGCGAGTATCTCCAATTTTAGTTCCAAAAATTGGATCGAAGATTAAGAAAATGCCAGGAGTAAAAGTACAAGTAACAGATAAGTGCACTGGATGTGGGACATGTACAAAAGGAGTTTGTTTCGTCAATGCGATAAAGTTAACCAATAAAAAATCTACTATAGATGAAAATTGTAGAGGATGCGGTCGATGTGTTTCTATTTGCCCGCAAAAGGCAATTGAGCTAAACATTGAAGATAATAAGTATATTGAAACTTCTATAAAAGAATTAGAAAAAGTAATAGATGTAACTTAATCAGAAACAATTTAGGTTGGTTAACAATAAAAAAAATCTAGTTGTAAGTGTGATTTTTTAATTTAGCCTCTAACAATATCTTTAAAGAGATTAACAAATGTGTTAAAATCCTTACCGATAAACTGTGTTTCAAATGGGTTATGCTTCTTTAGGGCCAGAAGATAGTAAGGTAATTTAGTTTCTTTTGTAGTTATTGGTTTAAACATGAAATAATTACCTGATTTTTTTAAAATGATTTGATCTTCTTGTTTTTCTAACTCCATGTCTTCAAACACATCATTAAGAGAAAGAAAATAAGAAATTGTGCTACTAAGCTTTTTTCTTGAATCATCATCTTTAAAAATTGAACCTAGAATAATTGAATTTTTATCGACAATAATTAGTCCCTCACAATCTAATTTTCTCGCATACTCTTCAATAGTTTTTTGAATTAATTCTGATTTTGGAATTAGTTCCAATAGTATTTTTGACATAGCACTCATAATTGAAAAAGGATCATATATTGAGGTTCTATAAAATTTAATCTTTCTATAATTTACAGTTTCAGCTATTTCTTTTTGCAGTTTTTGAATTTCATCTTCTATTAAATTGCTTATATTTTTTATTATTTTTGGATCGTATTTATGAAAGAAAATATTGATAGGTGGTGTTATTTTCAATTCTTTAAACTTTTCAATCACATCATATAAATAACTTAGTGACTCAAGTACACGAGAATTATCTAGTATATCAATAACATATATTGCGATTTCTGTGTCCTCAAAATATTTACTAGGACTTTTTAAATAAGAAATACGGTAACTTTTCTGACCTCCTAAATCCCATTCACTTATTTCTCTACCCAAAAACCTAAAATTATTCCTTAGAGCACCCCTTGTCGGCTCAAGTAAAGCGATTTTCGAAAACTCTCTCTGTAAGGCTAATATAATACTTGTTTTCCCTGCAGCATCTAAACCTGTAAAAAGTATCTTGTAAGTTTTTTCTTTTGAAGACTCTTCTTTTTGAAAAAATAGTAATGAGTCTTCCAAATGGATTTCACCTTAATGCAAAATTAAATGAATATTTCGACCAAGAATTATACAGATATTCTATTATTTAAATCTATGTTGGTAATAAAGACTAAGAACTATTCTGAATTTATAGATAAAAGAATTGAAATTTGTAAAGCAATAATTATTAATTATGTATTACTTCTTAACTTCTTTAGCTTAGATATTCCCTTGCTTATTCGAGCTAATATATCCTCAATTTCTGTGGGTTTTACGATTAATGGGGGCATAATTATATGAGTGTCTTTTTTGTTTCCACAGTAATTCAGTAGTACGCCTTCTTTTATGATAGAAAGCATACCCAATTGACTATTTTCTTCATCAAAAAATTCAATACCCCACATCAAACCTCTTCCTCTAACTTCTTTAACGATATCTGAATTTTCTTGCGCAATCCTTTCCAATCCATTTCCAAATAACTTTCCCATTTCTTTGACATGTTCTAAAAATTTTGAGTCAGATTGAATCTCCAGCATTTTAATTGCCACAGCACATCCAAGATCTGACCCTCCCGTAGTAGAGATATGAATAAAAGCGTCATCTTTAAAAACTGCTTTTTCTATAAACGGTTTATAACTACATGTTGATAAGGGATAAATTCCAGCGCTCATACCTTTACCACATACAATAAAATCAGGTATAACTTTTTCTGTCGGATATATCCCTCCTTGGATTGCCCAAAAGTGACCTGTTCGCCCTAATCCTGATTGAACTTCGTCCATAATTAACATTACGCCTTTTTCATCACAAATTTCCCTAACTTCAGGAAAATAACCCTCATGTGCAATTAAAACTCCCCCAGTAGCAGGAATAGTTTCCAAAATTACACATGCAATATCTTCGGTTACTACTTTCCGTAAAACATCTGCATCCCCGAAAGGTACTTGTTGAAATTCAGGAAGGTTCCACAAAAAAGGATCTTTAAAATCAGGATCCCCAGTTAATAGGGCAAATCCAGTATGACCATGGTAACCACCCATAACTGATACACAGCCTTTTCTTTTTGTATAAGATCTTGAAAATTTGATAGCGGTATCTATTGCTTCACCACCACTCACTCCAAATGTTGTTTTACTAATATCACCCGGCATTAATTCCGCTAATTTCTCACCTAAAAGGGCACGTTGCTCTGATAACAGCATATGATCACCGAGATCCAATCCTCCATCAAGTGCATCCTTAAGAGCTTTTATAATTCTAGGATTCCGATGACCCAAATTAAACACACCACCAGAAGATCGACAATTATATAATTCTAATTGAGGTTCATCGGGTCTGTAACCTTCTAAAGTTTTCATCTTAACACCGTTTCTTTCACCTGGAATCACACCTAAACCAATTCTTTTAAAGAACCTAACTTTTGGACTATTTACATACTTGGCATATAATTTTAGTAATTTCTTTTGAGTTAACGTTCCAATGAATTTCTTCTCGGGATTATCCTTCATAATTTTAATTAAAACCAGAAAAATATTTTGAAATTTGGAAATGAATTAAGTTAATCATCAATATAAATCATGGAAGTCTAATAAATAGAAAAGAAAAAGGATAAATAAAAAAACGGCTTAAAACTCGTACCCACATTTTTTACAGACGTTCTTCTTAGCGTACATCGGAATATGCCCAACGTAGCTTAAGATTTTGGTCTTGTCTTCAACAGATTTTATATTATGCCCAACGGATCCACACATGGGGCATGTAATACGCTCTTCGGACTTAAAACCACCTGAGCCTATATCTGGCGGTTTTAAATCTTCTAACTCAGACTCTACTTCACTGAGTTGAGCAGATGTTGATTCAATTTCATGTTCTCTTTTTGATACTGCTTCAGATAACTCTTGAATGTTTGTATCTCGTTGTAATAAACCGTTATTTAAATCACTTATTTGTGAGTTTAATTGCGAAATTTCTTCCTGAGATGCTGAAACTTTAGATGTCAACCCTTCAATCTCAGATTTTAAATTAGTTATATCTTCTTGTTTTGCAGAGATAGTGGAATTAGCTTCATTTATTTGAGCTTCCAACTTGGCGGTATTTTCGCTAGCGTCCTTGGCAGCAGCTTGTTTAGCAGTTTCGGTATCTTGTTTAGCACTCTCAACAGCTTGCTTAGCAGCTTCTAATTCTGAAGTCAAATTAGCTATTTTTTCCTCTGTTGAACTTAATTCTGTTTCTTTTAAAGCGATACTGCTCTCAAGATCGCTTAGGTTCGTTTTAGCTTCATCCATCTCATCCTTTATACGGGCATTTTCAGTAATTAAATTAGTGATTGTTTGATCTTTTTCACTGATTGTGGCTTGATCTTCTGCCAATGTTTTTTCAAGAGTATTCTGAGTGTCTGCAAGGGAACTTTTAGTCTCATCAAGAGTATTTTTTATATCATTAAGTTCAGTTTCTGTTCTTTCAGATTGTTCTTTTGTTTGTTTTAATTCGGTTGTGGATTCAGATAATTGTTTCTCCAAATCATTAACCTTTGCCCTTAGATCTAATAGGAATCTACCCTCAATAGACATTTTTTTACCCGGTTTTGATTCAGCTTTTTCCCAGTCAATAGTAATATTATTTCACCTTTGATATCAATATTTTAATATTAGTTTGTTGAATTAATTTGATTATTAATATATATATCATATTGAATAAACCTTTTAATTTTTTTTGACTTTAATGTGTTTTAAAAATCTGCGTTAAGTATTATGATTTAATTATTTTTATGACCATACTATATTATAATGATATAAATTATGAGACTCGATAAAATAAATGGAACAGAAAGATAGTAGGCAATTTAACATTGAATATATTTCAACGTCGGGAGTGTTTAAGACACCTTTTACACTTATTATACTTTTACAACTGTTTATTGGGTTTACAATCGCGATTTTCATTAATATTTGGTTTTATAATGATCTATATTTTCTTTTAACAGGAAAAAGTTTCTTATCGTTTATATTAATCGGACAATGGTGGGAGTGGCTTCTATTACCATTGAATATTTATGGTAACATCTTTCTTTTTGCCTTTTCTATAATTTGGATTTCAGCAGGGATTAATAAGGTACTAATTAGATTATGTCCCCTTAAAGAAGGAGTGTTTAACAAAGGAAGTAAAGAATGGAAATATACTCATCGAAGATTTTGGAATGCTTACTTTCCTATTTGGTTGGCAAGGGCAATTCCTATACCATGGTCCGATATTATTGCTTACAGATTATTTGGAGTTCACATAGGGAAGAATGTTGTTGCTTATGAAGGTTATATTGACCCTGAATTAGTGGAAATAGGGGACTACACCATGACTTCATTAAACATATGTATCTTCTCGCATTTGATATACAATGAACATATTATTATCAAAAAAGTAAAGATTGGTAAAGCCTGCGTTGTTGGCCCTCATTCAATAGTAACACCCGGTACCGTTATGCAAGATGGAGCGATTTTAGGCGCCAATAGCTATACTTGGTTTGATCAAGAATTAGAAGGGGATCTTATCCATGTTGGGATTCCAGTGAGTATGCACCTTCCAATCCAATCAGTAGAAGAATCTTTAGGCAAAGCAGAAAGGATAAAAAGTGAGATCTCTGAAAGCATTAAAGGGGAGGAAAAGAAGTAAATGTTCCAACCAGCGAGTTTAAAGGGTGATTCCCCTACACCAATAGATGAACGAGTCAGAAGTAAATACTTAGTTTTATATCTCTTAATAATTATATTAAGTTTTATTCCCTGCTTAATATTTGAATACATTTATGCTGTAAATCTGTGGGTAGAAGGATTACATCTATTATTTTTCCTAATGCTCCCGTTCAACTTTTTATTCTTAATTTATATCCTTCAGTTAAGTGCAATTTTTTTCTCTTCATTATCATTAGTTATTATTAAATTAATATTTCCTCCTAAAGAAGGAAGTTTTCCTCGAGATATTCAGGACAAAAACTATAGGTTTTGGAATCTAAGGAATATTTCAAAAAAATGGGCATTGTTTGTTACAGCTTCAAATCCTTTTCCTTGGTTAAAAAATCGGTTTACGTTAAGATTTTTTGGTGTAAAGATTGGGAAGAAATGCTTATGTGATACTTGTTGGATTTCTTCAGAGTTCGTAGAAATTGGGGATAATGTGATTATAGGGATGGGAAGTACTCTACTAAGTTTTGGAATTGAGCAAGATAAATTTTTTTTGAAAAAAATACAAATTGAGGATAAAGTAGTTATTGGAGCTAAATGTGTAATATTACCTGGAACCATAATGAAGAAAGAGTCGAAGTTATCTGCTCATTCTTATACAAAATTTGATGATATATTAGAAGAAAACACAATTTATTTAGGACATCCTGCAAAAATAAAAGAAGTATAAGTAGATATGAAAACAGAAAAAGTTGTAAAACTAAATTCGAAGCAGAAAATTGAAACCAAAAAGAGATTTGTAATTATCTCCGATACCCATATTAGTCAATCGGGGGGCTCTTTTAACCATCATACGTATAATTTAGGCATAAAACAGATAAATAAAGTAAAAGATGTTGATTTATTTTTGCATTTAGGGGATATCACCCAAAATGGTACTTTATTGGATTATGAATATGCCTTAAAGCAGTTAGGAAAATTTCAACCTGTTTCTAAATGCCCATTGACATATCTTATCGGAAATCACGATGCTCTGAATGTAGGTTACCTCCTTTTCGAAGAAATGATTGGAAAAAGGTACATTGAATACGAAGATGATGAAATTTTTATTATAGGGATTGATAGCACTAAACCCGACCTACCAGGGGGAATTATCCGTCACAATATAATTGAACTCGTAAGACAAGAATTGATGAAAAGAGAAAGAGAAAATAAATTCAAAGTTGTTTGTTTTCACCACCAACTCATCCCAATTCCTAACACAGGAAAGGAGAGATCTGCTATTGATGATTCAGGAGATATGCTTCAAATGCTTTTAGAGACAAAAGCCGACCTAGTTTTAAATGGTCATCGACATACGTCAAATTTATACACTCTTAGTAACAGCGAAAAAGATCTTTATATTTTTAATGCAGGTACATTTTGTTGTAATAAAACAAGATACCGTGATTCATTTACTTATGCAGTTATAGATATTGAGGGATGTAAACTCACCTTTAGAGTGATTCCTGTATTAGATTCTACCTCATTGCAAGAAATACATCGTGAGGTCAATTATTATCTTCCTTTAGAAATAGAAAAGAATCAAAAACCACTTGGTCGGTTTATACAATTATCCCACTCGTTAATAAATGAAGGAATGGAAAATAAAATCACCAATTTCGATAGAGCCATTGAGAAAATAAATACGATCAAAGATATAGATTTAGTCATACATAATGGGAATGTAACTCAAAATAGCTATAAAGAAGAATTTAGAATAGCCAAGGATAAAATAGATAAATTATTATATCCTTATTTAGTTGTTCCTGGATATTCAGATTCTAAACCACCCTATTGGGTATATTGGAAAAGATATCTAGGTGAGTTTGATCCATTCTTTGAAAATGAGAAATTTTATTTTCAGGGATTAAATTCGGCTACTAGAGACTCAACAGAGGGTTTCATTGGACGAAATAGAATGAATAAACTAATAGAAAAAGTACTATCGATTAGTCATCAAAAAATATTGGGTGTGTGTTGTTTTCATAGCCTTATTCCAACACCTTTAAGTGTCTGGAGAACAGAATTAATTGATTCCGGAGATGTACTCTCTCAGTTTGCTCGTTCTCAAATTGATCTCTGCTTAAATAGTTCACCAAGTATAGCCTTCAATGTAAAGATTGATAACACTATATTCACAAATGGTGGAAATCTTAATGCTGAGAGATTTGAGGATGCATTTATTGAAATAGAAATTTATAAAAAAGGTTTTGTTATATTAAAGGAACACAATTTAAAAACCGGGCAAATAAAAATAATTGGTACATATGCTATTACTATTTTTATTTAGTTTTAAAATAAACTTAAAAAGGATTTTTCTATTTATAAGATTAAGTAAGGACACTCTAACCAAATAATTTTTTAGAGAATTTCCTTTCATATAACTGAAATTTTGGCATTTATATGGTAAAAGTCAAATTAAATTTATTAAATATTTTCCAACTGAGAACGAATATAAAATTTATAGAATATGAAGGTAAAAAAGTTGGTGACATAATCTCGCAGTTTCTTAGAGAACATAAGAATAAATTAGGTGACGAATTGTTAAGCAAAAATAAGAAGAAATTTAATTCTCAAGTGCTTATACTTTTAAATGGGAGAAATATTCGATATCTGAAAAATTATAAAACAAAACTTAATAATTCTGACGAATTGTATCTCAGTTTTGCACTAGCTGGGGGATAACGCAAATCATAGAGTTTGCAAACGTTAACCTTAAATATAAAAATAATCATATTTTTTGTACTACAAGCGATTATTTATTAATAATATTATATTTCCTATTAATTAGAAAGGAGTTTTAAGAAAAACCATAATATTATCTGAAGGTGAAAATAAAATTGAAGAAAATAGCATTTCTTGGGTTAGATAATGCAGGTAAAACAAGCATAATTACAGCAATTTCTCAACGATTTGGATTTGAAGAAAAAATTGCTAAATTACTACCAACAAGAAGAATAGCTCGTGATACTTTCAAATTTTTAGGCTTAGAGTTTTCAAGGCTTGATTTTGGAGGACAAAGAATTTATAGGGACGATTATTTAAAACATCCTGAGAAATATTTAAGTGGGATAGATTTAATCTTCTATATTATAGATGCTCAAGATTTTGATAGATATATTGAATCCATTGATTATTTGGAAAAAGTACTGATATTTTTTAAAGAAACCCAAGAAGATGTTATGATTTCAATACTTTTTCATAAGTTTGATCCCCAATTTGTCGAAGATGTCGAAATAAACAAAAGAATTCTTACTCTCAAACAAGCATTAACAAGATATTCCAATCATTTTGATATTTTTTTCTTCGAAACAACGATATTTGATATTAAATCGATAATGGATGCCTTTTCAAGTGGTTTATCAATGCTATTTGAAAAAATGGAAATGGTTTCCAATTTATTTTCAGAAATCAGTAAGAATTATAATGCAATATTAATATCCTTATTTGATGCTAAAGGGATAACACTCGGGGAATTTTATCGGCCTCACCTGCAATTGAAACAGAAATTAAGGATTTATGAAATTTACTTAGATCTACAAAAGCGCATAATTAATGAGAATAGAGTTTTGTATGAATTCTCTGATAAGTTTGAAAGTGGGGAAAGATTTTCGGGTCTTATTGAAGTGCTTAAATTTGGAAATCTAAATTTTTATCTGTTGTTTATCGTAGAAGAAGATGAAAAGGACTTAGAGAAGACAGTGTCGCTTTTGGATAAAATTGAATCAGCAAAACCACAAATGGAAAATCTTATTTTACAGATTATTCAATAAAATATAAATCTACTTTCAATTTATTAGTATCTTTATTTTGTTTATTAAGTCTATTCAGTCACCAATTTCTGGTTTTAAAGAACGCAGATGGAGGGACTCGAACCCCCGAACGCTTCCGCGCACCAGCTTTCCCGAATGATGGAAATTATATTCGAAGCTGGCGTCTTACCAGCTAGGCTACATCTGCTTTATGTTAAGTTAATTTAAAATGTGATAGTGTATACAAATCATTATAAAATTTAAAACATCTCAAACTTAAATTTCTTACTCTTTCAAATAAGTGAGAATAAATGAGTAAGACCATATTTAAAATATTGATTTAAATTTACTGAGAAGTAGGAACATATACCTTAAGTTTTAAACTAGGATCTAGAAGTTTTATTAAACCTTCTTCTACATATATTTTTAATAACTGCTTTGCTGTTGAAACTCTTATATCATATTTTAATGCAAGCTCAGTTGCCAAAATTGATTTTTTCTTTAAAATTGCTTCCCTGATTTCTTTTTCAAGCTTCTTCGGAACAAAGGCATCTCTCTCAACGATGCTGATCTGCTTAGTTCTTCCATATTTTCTCCGAAGATTTATGGTTGCTTTTCTAACTACGAGTTTTTCTTCTTTCTCAGACATAATAAATCAAGTTTAATGAAACACAGAATTTAAAATTAAATAGAATGAAATTATAAATATTTAGAATTAAATAAAATTTTTGGTTTATTATTTAAAACCTACTGGATTTTAATTAAACAATGAATTAAATCAACTGGCTAAACTATAATGAATATGGATGGAGAATTTAACTTCAATGTAAAAAGGAAACGACCAGAGGAAGAATATGAAAAAGTCTCTGATTATTTTAAAGGAGATACCCTTAGAAAGTATGCAAGCTCTAAGTCAATGATAAGAATTCAAGAAAAAATTACGATAAGAGCTTTAGAATTATTGAATCTTAAAAATAAAGATGCTTTAATCTTAGATGCAGGTTGTGGCCCAGGATTTGCTGCCATATATTTAAAGGAGTTAGGATATAGAATAGTAGCACTTGATCTAATCCCAGAATTCTTGAGTTTTTATGAAATTAATGATATAAATCCTATTAACTCAGATATGTGCTTTACGCCTTTTCAACCGAATACATTTGATGCTATAATCTCTATTTCCGCATTACAATGGGTATTTAGAGATATTGATAATAAAAATATGCAATTTTTACTTACAAATCTCTCTAGATCATTTTTCCACATTCTAAAGCCAAATTCCCGTATTGTGTTCCAATTCTACCCTAAGAGTAAAGTGTTAATGGATTCTATTGGTAAAATAATTGCCAATAATACTGAATTTACAGGAAATTTCGTAATAGATAATCCAAATCAAAGCAAAAAACGTAAAATTTTTCTTTTATTAGACAAGCATATTTGAAATGAGGAATAAAAAATAGATTTTCCCCTTAAATCACTGACTTAATTCGTTTCAGAATTTATTGATATACATAACGTTTTATTTGACTTTTTTCATATAATTTTTAAAAATGTAATTTAATGTAATTATTAAAAAAAATTAAATGATGTATCAATGAAGAAAATTCCAAAGATGAAATGTCGATTTATGGGAATCATATTGTTATCAATGATTTTAGTTCCCAGTATGATTGGATCAATATTACCAAATTTATACAATTCTTCATCAGGGTTGATCAATGAAGAAGATGAATACAACAGAAACAATCTCATAAACCCAAAATTAAGTGCAGTTCGTGACGCAATTTGGTGGGATAAAACATATAGTTACCGACAAATAATTAATGTTACAAATCCATATTCCGTAAATCTTACTGATTACGCTGTAAACATAACTTTTTATCATGCGGATCTCGTAGATGATCTAAAACTGAACTCTGATTTAAGCGATCTCAGAATTGTAGAAAATGGTATTTTAAGAAAATATTATTTTGAATCAGATTACCCAAACATAAATGAAACAACAGTGTGGTTTGATACAAACGTTTCTGCTGGAGTTAATGATGATGATACATTTTTATACTACGGAAAGCCAACGGCAAGTATAGATGATGAGGGTCACTATTTTATGAATACGGCAACAAATGATCCGGCTGATAGTTTTGGATGGATTAGAAATGGTGATTTTGAACTCGACAATAAATCGACTGCACCAAACCCAAAACTAATCGATGGTGTTTTTGGGTGGAATTGGACAGATGATGTTCCAGACGATATGACTGGTGAACCTCCTGCTGGATATGATCCAACTCTGGATGATCCTGTGGATGTTAATTATCAGCATAATATTTCTGTCACTAATACTGTACATGAAATTTTGAAAGGAGATTATACATTTAAATGGGGAGTGGAAGAACATGAGATGACAGGCGCCACTGGGCTTGATTTTATTGGAACATTATTTAGTTTCCCCTTTATTGTCCCACAAATTGTAGGTGCAGGTTCACCTAAAATCTATCTTAAATTTTGGCGTAATATTAGAGTTTATGATAAGAGCAGAAATAATTTTGTACAATATTTTGCAAGAATTTCTAATGGTTATAGCCAAACAATGGCTTCAGGACATGATATGGTAGGTGACTATATAGAGCAATGGGATAGTACCGGAACGAATAACAATGGTTTAGAAAGGTTTTATAATATACCAGGGGATGTGGAACCATTTGATACTAAGGTAAATACAGCTTTTTTAACAAATGATTTAAATGATGATCTTTATTTTGATGTAACCCCTTATGAAGGTGATTTGATATTTGTCGAATTTGGCATGTTTGGCTTAGAAGGATCAGCAGTTTCGGCATTTGGTCAAATTGATTCTGTTTCATTTAATTATATATTACCCACAGAGTTGGATCCAGAAGTAGAACAGAGAAAAGCAGAAATAACCATTATTACGAGAGATGTTGATGGAAGGACAGTTCCAAACGCAGAAGTTTCCTTAATTAATAGTACTGGACTCCTCTATGAAGTTTTAGATACGCGTTATACCTCTACTGATGAGGGATCAGCTATATTTCCAAGTGTAACCTTTGGGGATTATAATTTTACTGTAAATTATACTTTACCAGAAGGTAAAGAGATAGTTGTTTATAATAGTAGTGCGATAGATGGTTTTCCAGGTTATACCATAAATACATCTCAACACACATTTGATCTCCCATTGGATATGTGGACTATTGATTTCGAAATGGTTGATTATGATAAAGAAATGCTAAATTATGGATACATTTTAGTAAATGAAACTCCAGGAGTGTATCTGGCTAATTTAACTCTTGATGAATATGGTAAAGCGACTTTCCGAGGGGAAAATCAGTCTGAGTATTATTATCAACTCTATTATAATAATGATGATTATAATCTTAATCCTACAGCATTGAATGAGAGTTATATATATAGATCTACTTATGACCAAAATAATAAGTATCAAGCCCAGACATTATATATAAAACAGCTCAATCTAAATGCCACTGGAGAGCTTATCTTCAATGTCAGTCAACGGGTTTATACAAATGGATCATTAACAGAACTTGGAAATAAGAAAATTACACATGCTAATATAAATATATCTTTGCTTGATCAGGGCTGTGACTTTACGAGTGTTCGCATATATTATATTGATAAAGATAATTCAACAGATGGTAATCTTATTTATGAGAATACAAGTTATATAGCGGCTGATATAGAGGAGATCATAGACTTTGATATAAGATACCCCCCAATAGCTTCAGCAAATTTACCAGGAGATTCATATGAAGTATATGGTTTATTGATCGAACTTATAGGTGATAATTCCTCCATAACAGTATGCAATGGTGTGATAAATGTAAATTTCACTGAAACAACCAATATCTATAACACAACAGATTTAGTTAAACTAAATGTAAAGATTGTTGATTCTTATGATGTGGGTGTTACTGCTTGCTTTGTAAATGTAAATAGCACAGAAGGTAGAGCCGCAGGATTTGATGTTGATTTGAAAACAGACAGTTCAGGGTTTTCTTTTGGGCAAGGTAACACAGATATCCCCTTTTGGTTTTTAAGAGGCGTTAATTACAGTTTCACTCTAACTTTTCTTGGAGATCATGTAGATCTCAATGTAACTGAGTCAGATCAATGGCTCGGTTTTGTTGGATATTATTATACTTACAAATTATTGAGCCAAACTAATGTTACTCTGAAGCTTCATTTTGGAGTTGGTGTAGTGATAAATTTGAGCAAGTATCAAACTAGGTTTAAAGATCTAGATGTAGTAGATCAAGTTATGTGGGGTGAAAATGTAACTGTAAACGTTAATTTCACCAAAACTGATGATGATTGGGTTACTGAGAACCCGGTTACGGCACCGACAGCAATAAACTGCACAATAAGAAGTACAGGTATAGGCTCTAAAACCATCTTCACACTAGATATGGTCCCCGGAGTGGGAGCCGGAATTTTTACGCTCACGTTTAATTCAACTCTGTTATCAGCGGGAACTAGAGGAGGTGAAGTCTATTCGATTATCGTTTCCGGAACTAAAGAAGGTTACATTAATCCATCGGATGTAAGCGATACAATTTATGTGGAGGCGATCCCAACTATACTTACAATGCATGATTATAACAATCTTTCAGCAGAAATAAACGATATTTCACAAACTTTTGGTGAAACTATTAATTTAACAGTCAAATATTATAACATCTCAAATTCTCCACTTACAGATGCTACTTTAACTTATGAGTGGCTTAGCCTTGATCCTGTTCAATTCTATGAAGATCCTATTAATTTAGGATATTATACAACAATTTTGAACACATCATTAGCAGGAGTATATGGATTAAGATCAATATTATTCACAGCTACGAAAGAAAATTTTACTAGACAGACTTTTTACACATCTATTAGTATTACAGAAAGACAAACGGTTCTCAATGGGAGTAATACGGTGATTTATCTTAGTGAAAGTGTATTTGCTCTAGAAACGGAAACTATTGAATTCAACTATACAGATGTTTTAAGCTTAACTCGAATTTCAAATCCAGACGAGGCGAGTTATAATTGGCAGAAACTTGATGAATCTGGGGACCCAATAGCCGGGGAAAACAAAATTGGCTCATTAAATGAAACTGCTGATCATAGATATATCTTAGACCTTGGTACTGAATCAATGGAAATTGGGGAATATTTTGTGTTTATCTCTTTCCAGAAAATTAATTATGAACTAAAGAATGTTGTAATTACTTTAACAATTGAAGATCGTCTTACATCTGTAGATGGATCGGTAGGTCCGTTTATTATTGATATAGGAGACATTTCAAATTTTAATTTTACATTTTCTTATACTGATGATTTAACAAATACTTCAATTACTAATTTAGATACACAATCATATGTATATAATGGCACATTATCGAATGCTGGTTCACTTGGATATGACTCAAACAGTGAAGAATATTATCTCAATGGCTCTGCTACAGCAGATTTAGTAAGTGGAAGTTATACCTTCACCTTTACATTGGATAAACAAAACTATACATCTCAAGTAGTAGTAGTCTCTCTTGTTATTACTTATATTAGTTCAGATTACAAATCATTCTTGACGTTAATATCCCAAAATCCATCAAACTTTACAACTGATATTTATTGGAGAGATAGTATCACTATTAATTTTACATTTACAACCCAGTATCAAACGGGTTCAATAGATCCAGACAACCCCACCTCGATATATCTCCAATTCCTCGATGAATCGTTAAATGCTATTGGCTCATCGATCAATTTGATTAATGAAAACAGTTCTCAGGGGATTTACAGTTATACATTTAATACATCAGACTTCTCGTTGATTGGTGGTGAATCTTATAGCATTAATATTTACGCTAGTAAAACTACACCAAATGTATATACTCCACCAACACCCCTTCCGATTCCTTTTAGGGTACAATCGGTGTTAACAGATCTGACAATTCATAATTATACCATCGGTACTGAATTTCCATCATATACTCTGACAGAATATTGGAATCAAACTTTAGGGATAACAATTTATTTTAAAGAATTGATTTCTAATGCTCCCCTTACAAGCGCAGTTGTTACTTATAGTTGGGCATTTGGATCGGGGCAAATAAACCCAGATGGTACAAAAGGACCGGGATACTATTCATTTTTCTTTAATACTGGTAATGTTACCGAAACTGGTGCTTATGTAATTAACATATTAGCCGTTAAACAAAACTTTACAAGTGGTGTACCTTCTCCTAATCTCATAATTAGTATCATTAACAGACCAACGCTTTTAAATTCAAACGAAGATGTTTTATATCTACGTCAAACATTTTTTGAATTAGATACTCTTAACTTCACATTTGAGTTTTATGACGTTTTAACTTCCTATATCATAGGTGCTGCTGACGAGAAGAGTTTTGTTCTTCACAAACGTGAAGCAAATGGAGATCCAATCCCTGGTAGTGCTATTACAGGATCATTATATGAAACTGCTGATCATCGATATATTTTAGACGCTGATACGGAAACCCTTTCAGCAGGAGACTATTCTCTTGTAATTACGTTGAGAAAGGATAATTATAATTTTAGAGTAGCAATAATAGCTCTAACTGTTTATAAAAGGGAGTTTTCTTTTGATTTTTCTACTGGTACCAGAATAAATTTAGCTTCCGGAGGAGATGTTAAATTTCAAATAACGCTCATTGATCTAAATAATAACTCGGTCCCAATTATTGGAGCAGATTTAACTCTCACCATTAAAGACATTGTTTATAGTACTAGTACAACGGGAATTATTGATAACGGTGATGGGACTTATACAGTTGATACATTAACAATAGCTGAACCGTTCTTTACATCTGAAACCTTTATCGCTACACTCACAATTGGAAAAGCAAATTTTACAGCTGAGACTCGTGAATTTACTGTCGTTGTTCAGATAACAGAAATATTTCCAGGAATGCCAACATTTTATTTTATCTTGATAACTGCATCAGTAATAGGTGTTTTAGGAAGTGTAACAGGATATAGAGTCATTCAACAAGCTAGAATACCTAAACACGTGAAGAAAATCAGAAAAATTAAAAAACTTATAAAGTCAAAAAAGAGTATCACAGAAGCAATTTCAATTCCAACAAAAACAGAAATGATGGCTAAATTATTTGGGGATGATTGGAAAGAAATTTCTCTTTCAATTGAAGAAACATTAGGAATAGAGCAGGCAAAGAAGAAATTACCAATAAAAGGAATAAAAAAAGATACCGAACAGAAAATTTCAAAATTGAAAGAGCAACAGGAAAAAGCAGAGGCTAAATCTATAAAGGAAAAGGAAAAACTCGCAAAGAAAGAAGCAGAAGCAAAAGCCAAAAAAGAAAAAGACGAAGAAAATGCAAGAATAAAGGCGGAGCAAAAAGCTAAAAAAGAAGAAGAAAGGATAGCAAAGGAAGAAGCAGAAGCAAAAACCAAAAAAGAAAAGGAAGAAGAAAATGCAAGAGTAAAGGCGGAGCAAGAAGCTAAAAAAGAAGAAGAAAGGATAGCAAAGGAAGAAGCAGAAGTAAAAGCCAAAAAAGAAATGGAAGAAGAAAATGCAAGAGTAAAGGCGGAGCAAGAAGCTAAAAAAGAAGAAGAAAGATTAGCAAAGGATGAGGCAGAATTGAAAGCTAGGGAAGAAGAAAAATTAACAGATGATGAAATACCAAAAGATGAAACAAAAGAAGAAAGAGGTGAAAATGAGTAATGCCAATAGGATTAGTAATGATGCGATGGGATATAAAGGTAAGTACAGAAATCCTCGCTAAATACCCAGAAGAACTCATAATTGGTGAGGAGACTTTAATGCAAATCTATGCGGCGCATGAGTACACTGGAGAACCGGGAATGATAAGTTTATTAGTTGGACCTTTGAATATCGCATCCTATTACACAGGGCGAGACAAACCACTTTATATCATTTTACTATTAAACCTGGATGAGGACCCTGATGCATATGAGGGTGGATTAGCAGATATTTCTCGTGTTATATTTCAAAACTATGAGGATGACGTTTATTTGGATATGATTCCCTTTTTATTTCAACGATTATCAACATACCCTCATTTAAATCTGGAACAAAGTTTAGCCATTACTTACCTTGATGATGTAAACAGATTAATTATTAACCGGTTACGAGAAGAAGGTGTAATCTCAAAATCAGAATTAAAAATTTGGTTAAAAGATCATTACAGAGAAGGATTTTTTGATGTTGATGCTATCTTAATGGAATTAATCAAAAAGGAGATTATCAAAGAAGCTTCTGTTAAAGGGATGCCTTCAGAACTCATCTTTCTTATTAACGATTTATTCATGATTCGACGACCGCCTATTATATTACTTAAAAATCCTCCTGAGCGAGGACTCCCTGATAGATTTGTAGAGGAATATAATGTGGCTGTGCGAAAATTCTTCCAAAAATATCGACCTTCAGATGAAGACAATCTTAAAATATTAGAAAGTGTAATAGGAGATCCTCAAGTGTATGAAATTATAAAGCTATTAAGAATCTCGATTGTTACGAAAAATGTTTTAGAGAAACTTCGCAAAAAAGGGGTTGATGATATCGATGCGGGTTTGAAAAAGCTATGGGATAATCAGATGATACACGTATTTCAAGATGCTAAGGGAAATGAATATTATGCGCTACTTTCAGATTTTCATACTTCTTTAATATACCCTAAATATATGGTAAACATTATCATTCATCAGTATGCGGTAAAATCAAAATCTAATGCAGTACTTATTGAGTATCTTAATGTTCTTGATGATACTTATAAACACACCAAAATTGTAGTAGAAGAAGAAGATTAAATTAATTATCTTTTTTATTTTCGTTCTAATTTAAAGAAAATCCTAATCTATCAAAAAGAGAATTATTTTCAAATTGAAAAATTTATTGGTTTAGATAACTTTTCAATTTAGTAGCTTTCTCAAAAAATTCCTTGTAGAGTGAGTCATCTCCTAATTCAAGACATAAATCGGAGATTTTTTCAAAATATTCAGCCGTTTGGGCGATATCTCCATTTTCTAAGCACTCTCTTGCCTTATTGATAAGTTGATCTCTTTCAAATAATGGTTTTAGGAGCGGTGAAGCGTCAGTATTGATTTCTAAAATATCGGCAATAATTTGAACCATTTTACCACGATTCGCAGAATCTATCGCAACCATTGAATATGTTTTCGATCCTAAAATTTCTTGAATTCTTTGAACGCTTAATGCTCCAGGTAAGTCTTGTTTATTACCAATAACGGCTGTGTGAGCATATGGTGCATGTTCTTTTACTAATTCAATAAAAAACTTACTTTTTTCCACATTTTCTAATGTAGAATTTGTTATTATAAGAACAGCATCACTACCAACAATAAAGTCATTCCATAAATAGCTAAATTGTTCTTGTCCTGCAAAATCCCATAGATGGAAATATAATCTTCCGATTTTAACGGTTGCGATCTTCCCAGTGATAGTAGGAATATGTACAGAAGGGATTTCACCCGCACAAATTAAATTGGTTGAAGTTGTCTTCCCCACACCTGAAAATCCTACTAAAGAGATTTTAGTCTTAAGATTTCTATGCGTTGTGTCCATAATAGGGTCAAGCACTTCCATAAGAACTGGATCTAAGCTATCTAGAACATCTCCAAACATATCTAAAAACTCTTTCTTTAATTTTCCCAATTCTCTTTTGATTCTACCTGTATCGTCATTTATATCAGTTATGAACATAAACATTAATCGATTATCTTTTTCTAGCGAATAAACAATTTTATATTTAAAGAAATCATAACTATCCAAGTTTGTACCTTTTTCTGTTTCCTCTAAAATCTCTTGGTATAATTTCTGAAAATCTTCAACTGATAAGGACTTCCCGAATTTCTTGTTATACACCATATTGTCGTCTTTTAGAATGTAGACTTGTCTTAACATGATTTATTTCTGACCTTTTATTCTGGAATCCTAACTAAAGAATCACTCTTAATTAAGAAAATAAAAAAATTTGAAATTATTCCTTGTTTCTTCAATCAAATTATTAATATTTAAATTTTTAGGAATTTTAGAACGTGAGGAATGGTAGAGAGAAGTTGGAGATACGATTTTTAAATTTGAATTAATATCTAATAATATCCTTAGATCCTTAGATTCTACTCTATCGATCTGTAAATTTTTGACAACCAATATAATCGGTTTGAATATTTTCTTTACTAAAATTTCACAAAATTGATTTAGAATCAATTATAT
>Ga0114923_10000419_pt1 | contig 34819 bp, 33 predicted proteins | sample SumtaG_FD_89578 | JGI IMG/M metagenome (GOLD analysis project Ga0114923, IMG submission 89578) | Deep subsurface microbial communities from Indian Ocean to uncover new lineages of life (NeLLi) - Sumatra_00157 metaG | ecosystem: Environmental > Aquatic > Marine > Oceanic > Sediment | place: near... | reverse complement strand
CCTAATGACTATTACCTAAATCATGGGGAAGATTGATTTTTTTACAGGGACATGGCTGATTGATGAGGTTAAATCCCCAATTAATGGGAAAGTGCAGGCAATTAAGAGTTTTGCCTTTGGCACTTATTTGCAGGTTGGGAAGTTAACCCAGTCAGGGGGAGTTGTATATAATGTGTGGCGAACGACATTAAAAAAGGTAAAAGGTAAAAGGCAAGACCTGCCTGCCGGCAAGGCAGGGGTAAAAGATTGTTTGATATTGGGATTAGCTGGAGGGAGTGTAGCAAAGCTGGTCAGAAAATATTGGGGTTGGGATGTTGAAATAACCGGTGTTGATATCGACCCTATTATGGTAAAGATGGGGAGAAAACACCTAGGTTTAGACAAATATAAAGTGAACGTGGTTATTGAAGACGCGTATGAGTTCCTTCGGAAAACCGAAAACCGAAAACGCGCCTCCGCTAAAGCCTCCGGCGACGCGAAGCCAAACACCAAATACGACCTAATTTGTACTGATTTGTATGTTGGAGATCAATACCCTGCTAAGTTTGAGAAAGAAGAGTTTCTCAAACTTATACGCAAGCTGCTTTCAAAAAACGGTATTGCTGTTTTTAACCGACTGTATTATGACGAAAAAAGAGCACAAGCCATGAAGTTTGGGAAGGTACTAGAAAAACATTTTACAAGTGTAACTCCCGTATTTCCTCAGGCAAATATAATGTTTGTTTGCAGAAAGTGATAATCCTTCAATCTTGTAATGACCCATAGTTAGAGTTTATAATAGCTCCCATGACTAGAGAGAATTACAAAAAGCTTGAAGCCGCTGGATATACGGGACCCGACACCGGCACCTGTTTTCCAGCAGCTATAGATCTCATATCAGATGAAAATATCATTTCACCTGAAACCTACCTTAGCTATAGAACAGAGTACATAGCTCAATCACTATTTGGAACGAATGCAAAAGAGTCTCGAAATGTTTATTTAAAGGTACTTGAAGATGCTGGTGCAGGGGGTATAAAGGGATATAATAGTAGAAATGTTTCTACTGTAGAGAAGTGTTCGAAAGTGTTGGATAATCTCAGAGAAGGAGGGTTTCGAATTGTTGCGGTGGTTAGTGATGATGAACACGACGTCGGATTGAAACCAGTAAAAGATGGTTGGGAAATGGTAGGAACTAGTATTCCTACAGACGATGGTGAAGTGTTAGATAGCTCTGAAATATTTCCTCACCTGTCTAAGCGTAAAGAGAGATGGAAAGGTAAAAAGCTACCCAATATTATGGCCATTGCTCCAGAGAAAAAAAAGAAAATAAAATAAATTGTCTTCAGTAAGTAAGTTTGGCTTTTGTTACAATAAGGAAGGCTTTTATTGTAGAATTAAGGGTTCGTTTTTATGATAGGTAATATATTTTCAAAATTACTTGATATAAACCAGAAGGAGCTTAATCGTCTCCAGAAGTTTGTTGATAAGATAAACGAGCTCGAGGATGGAATGAAGAAATTGAAAAATGAGGATTTCCAAAAGAAAACGGATGAATTTAAGAAGAGAATTAAAGATGGAGAAGAGCTGGAAGACTTGCTCCCGGAGGCATTTGCGCTTTCGCGTGAGGCGTCGTGGCGTGTACTTGGCATGAGGCCATTTGACGTTCAGATGATGGCGTCGACTGCTCTTTTTGAAGGTAAAGTTGTAGAGCAGAAAACAGGAGAGGGGAAAACGCTCTCAGCTGTTGCTCCACTTTATCTTCGGGGCTTAATGAGTAAGGGAGCACACCTTGTTACGGTGAACGATTATCTTGCCCGTCGAGACGCCGGATGGAATGCCCCTGTTTTTCATCTACTGGGCTTATCGGTAGGTTCAATTGTTCAGGAAATGAAGTCCTACATTTATGATCCTGATCATAATGACACCAGCCATGGTGATGACCGGTTGGCACATCTTAAACCGACCGAGAGGAGGGAAGCTTATAAGGCCGACATCACATATGGGACTAATAATGAATTCGGTTTTGATTATTTGCGGGACAACATGGTGCAGAGTCTTAAGCAAATGGTACAAAGAGGGCATTATTTTACGATTGTCGACGAGGTGGACTCGGTATTAATTGACGAAGCAAGAACTCCACTTATCATTTCCGCTCCGGATACCGATCCCACCGATAAGTATTATAAATTTTCGAATATGATTGGAAAGTTAAATCCCGACACCGACTTTACAATTGACGAAAAAATGAAAAGCGCTACATTAACGGAGCATGGTATCACAAGAGTTGAGAAAATAATGGGCGTTGACAATCTTTATGAGAAGGATTTTGAGTCGATTCATCATATCGAAAACGCACTTCGTGCAAAGACATTGTATTTACAAGATAGGGATTATGTTGTCAAAGATGGAAAGGTAACAATTGTTGATGAATTTACGGGAAGACTTATGTTTGGGCGAAGGTGGAGCGATGGAATGCATCAAGCTGTTGAAGCAAAAGAAGAGGTGCAAATACAGCAAGAAAGTAAAACTTTAGCTACTATATCATTTCAGAATTACTTCAGAATGTATGAGGTTTTGTCCGGTATGACGGGAACTGCAGCAACAGAAGCAGAGGAATTTATGAAGATTTATGATTTGGACGTGGTTGTTGTTCCGACGAATGAACCCATGGTAAGAGATGACAGGGCGGATTTAGTTTATAAAACTCTTCGGGCAAAATACGGAGCAATTGTTAAAGAAATTAGTCAAATGCATGAAAAAGGCCAGCCTGTGTTGGTCGGAACAACATCGATAGAGAAAAACGAGATAATAAGTACTTATCTCAAAAGAAAGAAAGTTCCCCACAATGTTCTTAATGCAAAGAATCACGAAAAGGAAGCTCTTGTGATAGCCGGCGCGGGGGGTCCGGGAGTGTTAACGGTTGCGACTAATATGGCCGGTCGTGGTGTCGATATTGTTTTGGGTGGGGCGAAACCGGAAGTACCCGAAGGAGAAGATAAAGAAAAGTACGAAAAGTCGGAAAAGTATAAAAAAGAATATGCTAAATGGCAGGAAATGCACGACAAGGTTATAAAAGCAGGTGGTCTTCATGTGGTGGGAACCGAGAGACATGAATCAAGAAGAATTGATAATCAGCTTCGAGGACGTTCAGGTCGTCAAGGCGACGCAGGTTCTTCGAGATTTTATTTATCCTTAGAGGATGACTTAATGAGGATCTTTGGCGGGGAACAGATAGGTTCTTTAATGGATAAGTTAAAAGTTCCGGAAGACCAGCCTATTGAAAATAAACTTATAACCAGAGCAATTGAGCAGGCACAGGTTAAGGTTGAAGGGTTTAACTTTGATGCCCGTAAGAATTTAGTTGAGTACGATGACGTTGCAAATCAACAAAGAGAGATCGTTTATAAGTTAAGGCAAAGGATATTGACTTCCAAGGATGTAAAGGAAGAAATCGTAGAAAAATTAAAGCACCAGTTGGATAGAATAATGCTTCTTGCGACAAGTGCTGATGAGTCGGAAGGAAAAGGAGTTAATGAAGAAAAAATTCTATTAAGCTTGATGGAAATCATTCCCTTTGATGACAATAGTCGGGAAAGAGTCAAAAAGGAAATTAAGAAATTAGGAAATGAAGAAAAAATTAAAGAATTTTTACTAAAAATTATTGGGGATGTATATAAATCAAGGGAAGAAACTATGGGTGAGGAAGTCATGAGAAAGGTTGAGAAATTTGCTTACTTGGGTTCAATTGACCACATGTGGATAGAACATATCGACGCGATCGACGGACTTCGTGAGGGCGTAAGGCTTCGGGGTTATGCACAAAGGGACCCTATTGCCGAGTTTAAAAATGAAGCATATCAAATGTTTGAGGGTTTAATTGACAGGATTGATGACGAATTATCAAGGAGAATCTTCAGAGTCGGGGTTGCCCGTATGCCGCAACCTGAAATTCCTCTTGAGGAAGCAAGAACCAATGTTGACCAACTGGATAAAACCGGGTTAACCGCCGGAATGGGAGAAGAACTAACTGCTGCTGCCGGAGAACCAGCTTTTTCCGGGTCTTCAAATCAACCAATTAACAAATCAACCAGTCAACCTTCCGCGAAGCAGATAGTCGGCCGCCCCGCTGAGCGGGGTGTTCGCCGAGCTAAGCTCGGTCGTAACGACCCTTGTCCCTGCGGAGCAGAAAATCCAAATACAGGAAAACCTTATAAGTATAAGAAGTGTGGTTTGATCAACGCACCTCACCACAGGGGATAAGGATGGAAGAATGAAATACAAGCTCAAACCTTACTCGAGGAATATTATTTTTTTTGATACCGAGTTTTCTCACATGGATCCATATAAAGGTGAAATACTTTCAATTGGTTTGGTGAAATTAAATGGAAAAGAGTTGTATTTAGAATTGGAATACGATGGTCCAGTTAGTAAATGGGTGAAAGAAAATATTGTTCCCACATTGATGGATAAGAAGATTAGTAGAATATCTGCTATTAAAGAGATCGAAAACTTTGTCGGTAAGAAGAAGCCTTATGCAATTTCATATGTTTACTCATTTGACAATGTTTACTTACATAAGCTTTTTAAATCGGAAAAGATTGAAGGCTTACCTTTTTATTGGTTACCGATTGATTTTGCTTCAATATTGTTTGGTATGGGAATTAATCCAGAAGCTTACTTGGCTGATGACAAGGACAATTTTTTAAAGACAGTTGGTGTTGATACAACTAAATTCAAGCATACGCACAACGCACTCGACGATGCAAAACTCTTAAGAGAGGTGTATTTGAAGATGATTTAAGTATAATGATTGAAATATGACTGCCCGAACTCATGACGCCTTTGCATTTACTAGTTTAGTAACCGTAATTAGGTTGGCAAGATAGAAAAAGGAGGTGAATTAGTATGGCATTGACTTATTCGACAATGATGAAACTAGGAACCGGCGCACCGGATTTCATTCTGTCCGACGTGGTAAGTGGTAACAAGTATTCTTTGGCTGATTTTAAAGATAAAAAGGCACTTTTGGTGATGTTTATTTGCAGCCATTGTCCATATGTAAAGCATATTGAAAAGGAAATTTCAAAGTTAGGGAATGATTATAGAGGCGAGGATGTGGGAGTTGTTGCAATATCTGCAAATGACCCGGATTATGACTCAAGCGACAGACCTGAAGGTTTGAAGGAACAGGCCAAAAGTGCCGGGTTCAATTTCCCCTATCTTTTTGACGAAACACAAGAAGTGGCAAAAAAATATACCGCTGCTTGTACACCCGACTTCTTTTTGTTTGCAAAAGCAAACAACCTTGAGCAAAGTCGAGAGGCTGATAGTAAATTTATTCTTGTATATAGGGGGCAGCTTGACGACAGCCGTCCCGAAAACGGTAAACCGGTAACAGGAAAGGATTTAAGAGAAGCACTTGATGCCGTTTTGTCCAAAAAATCGGTTACTTCAGACCAAAGGCCAAGTGCGGGTTGTAATATAAAATGGAAGTATGGTAACGAACCGGATTACAAGTGACCTTTAACTTCTAAAATAACTGTAGAACGTTGCCGTCACAATTTTCATTAATTTTGTGTATCCCAATATAATTTTTATTTTCCGGTTTATATACACGTTGTATTTCTATCAAATGTTTATTTAGACCTGCCAGTTGATTGTCTCTACTTATAAAATAGATTGGATACTTGGACTTAATGCAGTCGTATTCGGAAAAGTTTGCGATAAGTCGTGAATCGAGGTACACTGGTGCCACTTTTTTTGATCCGGCATAGTATGCGAACACGGTGTTTTCTGGAGTACCTGCATCAAGTCTCACCCCGACCACTATTGGACTGAGACGAGACTCGCTGTCTATAAATTTTTTAACTTCGGAAAAACCATATCCGGAACTCCAATTGCTTACGTAATCGTTTTTTTGAGACTGCTTTGTTAATTTATTTAAAGTGTAAAAATAGGTTAGCGGCTTAGATATTAAAAGAAATGTTGTAGTAAGTGAAATTGACAGCAATCCAATGGTAAGAGGAAGTGCTAGAATTTTATTTTTCTTAGAAACTTGATTGAGTTGGTGTGCTGCGAGCAATAAAACAAGAGGTAGAAAAGGCATAATGTGTCGTACAATGGTTACTCTATCGATGAATATGTTAAAAAATAACCCTGCAAATATAAAGGCAATAAGATAATAATAGATTTTTTCTTTACTTCTTAAGAGTGAGTATATTGCGATTATGGATAAGATCATAGTTAGCGGATTTAGGTAAACAAATGTAATAGATAAAAAGATTCCAATATTTCTTACCCATTCTTGAATAGGAAATTTGAATAGCTCACTTAAAGTAAAAATATAACGACTGTTGTCACTTAATGTGCTCCAAAATGTTTTACTAAACAGGAGGGGAGACGTTGTAGTTAGAAAAGTGAATATAACTATGAAAAAATTTGACTTTATAAAATTGTCTTTGTGTTTTACGTATTCAAAAACAAAAAAGAAAAATATGGGTAGTGCGAAGACAACTGCGCTAGTTTTAATCAAATAACCTACACCCAATGTAATTCCGAGATAAATAGCGAATTCATGCATTTTTGAATTTAGCGTTTTAATAAAAAAGTAAAAGGACCAAATACCACATGCAGCAATTGAGGTTTCCATGAGTGCTTGCCTGTCAAAGAATACAAATATTGGAATTGTAATATAAAAAAGTGAGGCCAGGGTTGCTGTTTTTCTATTAAAAAGAAGTTTTGATAATTTATATAGTCCAAGTGTGCCTATTCCACCGAACATAACAGAAACTATTCTCCCTGCTAAAAGCGGATTTGTGATTACATTTCTTACTAGTCCGACAATCCACATAAAAAGAGGTGGTTTTGCGTGTTTTACGGAATGGAAAAACTCTCCTTCTAAATTGACCATTCTCCAAGACCAATCAATATAAGTTGCCTCATCGTTAAACATTGGAAGGGTTGTGATATTGATGAGGCGAGTTAGAAGAAATAAAACAAAAAGAGCTATTAAAGTGTTTTTATAACTTAATGAAAAAATTGAAGTTAAGTACTTCTTTATACCTGTCATATATTTAAACTTCGCGAATACCCTGCCTCGCCGGCAGGCAGGCGTGGGCTTTCAGACCGCGGATGACCCGCTTCGCCAAAGCTTTAGCGAGGCGAGAGCGAAACAGTAAACAAACCTGTCTGCCGACAGGCAGGCTTTTCTTGGCCAAAGGCCTAGAATACCATGGCCCCTTAGGCCATGGTAGTTTATGAGATTTTAGCATAACATAGAGACCGTGGAACTTGAGATGTGCTATCATCAAATTAATGGAATTTCTTGCATGGCATTACTCTAAGGGTATTGATTACTACCTAAAAAGTTGGTCGGGAACATTCGACTGGGTAAATCATTTTTTTTCACCCCTACTTCTTCTTAAAACTCTATTTGCCCCTTGGAAAAGGCTCATTATTGTTGATAGACAGCAAGGTTTTAATTTCCAGAGATTTTTTGAGATTGTTAGTTTTAATCTAATTTCAAGAGGTATCGGGGCAGTGGTGAGATTTATTCTATTTTGGGTAGGATTAATTCTAATAGTGTTGACATTCTTCGGAGGAGCCGTGGGATTTTTATTTTGGTTGATTTTGCCCTTTTTCGGATACCCGGTATTCAGAAAGTATAAACGTCAGCCGAAAAATTATATTGATGACCTAATTTTCAAAATTAAATTGTCTAAAGATTCTGCACTTGACGTGATTTTAAGTAGCGAGGCCGGAATGTTTCTGATGGAGCATTTAGGGGTTGAAAAAAACGTTCTTCTTGCGAATGCAAAAGCCGAAAAAGTTGATTTAAAAAAAACTGGCTATAAGGGTTTTCGGGAGTTGATTAATTATCTATTAAAAAAGAATGTATGGAGTGCGGAGTTTTTAAGAAAGCAGGGACTTAAAAAAGAAGACCTTTTATTATCCGCATCTTGGTGGGACAACAAAAGACGTGAAGAATCCACTCTCGGCGAACAAAATCTGGGTAGAAGCGGGATTGCGACGGAACTTCTTTTTGGCTATACGCCAACCCTTAATCAGTACTCAATAGACTTGGGAATACCCCAGTCTTTTTCTCATCGTCTAATCGGTCGTGAGCAGATAGTTTCCAGAATGGAAAGAACACTCACTGCGGGTAAGAGCATAGCTTTAATTGGGCAACCGGGGGTAGGTAAGAAGACGGTAGTTCTTGAATTTGCTCACCGTGCAGCAACAGGTCAATTTGGGCCAAAAATGTCTTATAAAAGGGTACTTGAGTTTGATTACAACACATTCCTTTCAGGTGCAAAGGACCTTAATAAAAAAAAGGCGGAATTATCTGCTGTTTTGGAAGAGGCAGGATATGCAGGAAATATAATACTAATGGTAAGGGATATTCAAAGATTAACACATCCGGACGTAGAAGGTTATGATTTTACCGACATTATTGAGACACACTTGGAAAAGAAGAAATTGAAAATAATTGCAGTGACAACTCCTACCGAGTATGAACGCTTTGTTGCTCCAAACATGAGACTCCGCAAATACTTGGATACTATCGAGATCACACCGCCCTCAAAAGAAGAGGCAATGCAGATTTTAATTGAGTCTGCAAGAAATTGGGAGAGAAAGAAGTTTCTTACGGTTAGAATAAATGCTTTAAGGAAAATACTTGATGAAAGTGATAGGTATATTACGGAGACTCCATTTCCGGAGAAAGTTCTTGAACTGTTGGATGCCGTAATTATCTACGTGGATAAGAAAGCTAAAAATTTTATAGAAATTGATGATGTAAATAAGGTTTTGGCGGAGAAAACCGGAATTTCTTTTGCAAAATTAACCAAAACTGAAAAATTAAAGCTCACCAACTTGGAGAAAATAATTCACGAGAGGCTTATTGACCAGGACGCCGCAGTAAAACTTATTGCAAAAAGTCTTAGGGCAAAAACTCTTGGTGCAACCGAAAGTAAAAGACCAATTGGTTCATTTTTATTTCTTGGTCCCACCGGTGTCGGAAAAACGGAAACGGCAAAAGTACTCGCCAAGGTATATTACGGGAGTGAGGATAAAATGTTGCGGTTTGATATGGCGGAGTATGGGGGTCGTGAGGGACTGGAGCGTCTTATTGGAACACAAGCACAAAATCGTCCAGGCGCATTGACAACCGCAATTAAAAAGAATCCTGCAAGTTTACTTTTGCTGGACGAAATCGAAAAATCGGGCTCCGATATTTTTAATCTGTTTCTTACATTGCTTGATGAGGGTTCAATCACCGACGCCTTTGGAAAGAAGATAAGCGGTAGACACCTTTTTGTTATTGGTACTTCAAATGCAGGAGCAGAGTACATAAGGCAGTTAGTTAATAAAGGCGTTAAGGGTACGGATTTACAATCACAGGTGTTGGAGCATGTACTTCAAAAAGGTATATTTTCACCGGAGTTTATAAACCGCTTTGATGGAGTAGTTGTATATGAACCGTTAGGAAAGAAAGAACTGGTTGAAATTGCTAAACTAATGCTTCTCGACTTGGCAAATGTACTTAAGAAGAAAGGAATTCATTTAGTAGCGGGAGAAGAAACTGCCATAAAGCTTGCTGAGGATGGTTATAATCCTTCTTTCGGCGCTCGACCCATGCGAAGAATTGTGGATTTGAATTTTGGAGATTTAATTGGCAAAGCACTTTTGTCGGGTGAGATACAGGATGGTGATAAGGTGAAAATTTTACCGGGTAGTGCAAAAAAGGAGTTTAAGCTTGAAAAAGTGCAATAGCTCATTTTGTTTTCTTCCTAACTTCAATTAATAAAGTAACGGTACACCAATGGGATTTTGGCTCTTCCAAAAGACTAAAATTTATTGCTAATATAGAAAAGACAATAATACTGGGCGGTACATCTTGTTTAGTGGGATATTTACATGTCAACAGCTAACCCTAAAGTTTTAATGCTTGGTTGGGAACTTCCCCCTTTTAATAGTGGTGGTTTGGGGGTTGCCTGCTTCGGATTATCACAAGCCCTTGCGAAAAAGGGGGCAAAGATCACCTTTGTGCTACCTAAGAAAGTAGATCTTGCGTTTGACTTTATGGACCTTGAGTTTGCAAATGTAAATGAGCCGGAAGAAAAAATGCTGAGCGCGTATTCGACATTACATTCTTGGCTTGTCGATGCCGGCATTGATGATAGCTTCCCCTCGGACTTTGTAAGCGGGGCTCTAATGTATGCGGAGAAAATTAAGGATATTGCTTTGAAGGTACAGCCGGACATTATACATGCTCATGACTGGCTTACGTTTCCGGCGGCAATTGCAGCGAAAGAAGCAACAGGGAGGCCTACGATTATACATGTTCACTCAACCGAATATGATAGAACAGGTGGTCATGGCCAGAATCCAAGCGTGTTTAATATTGAGAAGAACGGACTTGAAAATGCAGACAAGGTAATATCAATAAGTAAGTTGCAGGTTGATTTATTGAAAAGAATTTATAATTTGGAAAAGCAGAAAATTGAACTTATATATAATGGTACTTCGGTTTTCAAAAAAGAACAGCTTCCTCCCGCACTTGGTCATCTTAAAGAAGTGGGTTATAAAATTGTACTATTTCTTGGGAGAATTACACTTCAGAAAGGCCCGGAGTATTTTGTAAGAGCAGCTAAAAAGGTACTTGAATATGACAAAAAGGTTGCATTTGTTGTCACGGGTTCGGGAGACATGATAGAACAAATGATTGCCGAGGTAAAAGACTTAGATGTTATTGATAACTTTGTTTTCACAGGTTTTCTGAGAGAGGAAGAAAAAGACAGGATTTTTCAAGCGGCAGACCTATATGTTATGCCCTCAGTTTCCGAGCCTTTTGGCATCGTGCCTTTGGAAGCAATAGCAAATGAAACACCCGTTTTGCTTTCGAAGCAATGTGGTGTTGCAGAGATACTCAAACACGTTTTGAAAGTTGATTTTTGGGATACCGACGAGATGGCTAATAAAATATTGGCAGTAATAAAATACGGTTGTCTTCATGACGACCTGGTGTGGGAAAGTGGTAAGGAATTGCCAAATATCAATTGGGATAAATCAGCCGGAAAATGTCTGCGACTTTACCGTCAACTCATATGACTAGTCAATTTATCATTTATCAATTATTATTTATCATTTAAATTTAAAATGCCTTCCGTTTGTCTTTATTTCCAAGCACATCAGCCGCTAAGAGTTAAAAAGTATAGGATTTTTGACGTGGGAAACGATCATAAATATTTTAATGATTTTTCAAATAGCAACCTGAATAATAAAAAAGTTCTTGTAAAGGTAGCTGAAAAGTCATATTTGCCTGCAAACGAGCTTTTGCTTAAACTTCTTAAGAAACATCCCGACTTTAAAATTAGTTACTCATTTTCCGGAATTTTTTTGGAACAGCTAGAAAATTATTTACCGAAAGTATTAAGGTCATTTAGAAAACTTGTACAAACAGGTAGAGTAGAAATACTTTCGGAAACCTATTATCACTCTTTGGCATTTTTCTATTCCAGGCAAGAATTTGAAAGTCAGGTTGTATTACATAGGAATGCGATAAAGCGTATTTTTAATGTCAAGCCAAAGGTTTTTCGGAATACCGAGCTTGCTTATAATAACGATTTGGCTAAATGGGCAGACAAAAAGGGCTACAAAGCAATATTAGCTGAAGGTTGGGATAAATTTTTGGGATGGAGGAGTCCCAACTTTGTATATAAACCAAAAGGTACGAGAAAAATTAAACTTCTACTGAAAAATTATAAATTATCGGATGATATTGCATTTCGCTTTTCTGATAAAAGCTGGAGTCGATGGCCGCTTACGGTTGATAAATTTGCTCGTTGGGTAAATAGGGCAAACGGTAATGGTAATGTAATAAATCTGTTTATGGATTATGAGACATTTGGGGAACATCAGTGGAAAGAGCATGGAATATTTGATTTTTTGGAAAAACTTCCAGGGAAAATATTAGAGCACCCTGATAATGATTTTGTTACTCCGAGCGAAGCGGTTGAGAGATATAAAGCAATGGACGTTGTTGATGTGCCCGATATTGTTACATGGTCGGATATGGAAAGAGATCTATCGGCATGGACAGGAAACGCAATTCAGAATTCGGCAATAGAATTTATATATGCCTTAGAGCAGGACGTACATGCAACCAAAGATGAAGGTATTATTGAAGACTGGAGAAGACTTCAAATATCCGACCACTATTATTATATGTGCACAAAGTGGTTTGCAGATGGGGATGTACATAAATATTTTAATCCTTACGATTCTCCGTATGAAGCTTTTATTAGTTTTATGAATGTAGCAAATGATTTGAAATTGAGAATTAATAGTAAATTGGGGGTAGAAAACTGAAATGTCAAAATTAGTAAATCTCGGAAACGGCAGAGTTTTGGTATGTCTTGATAAGTTTGGCCAGGTTAAAGACTTCTATTTTCATTATGCCGGGCAGGAAAACCACGTTGGAGAAAAATTAGTACATAAAGTTGGGATATTTGTTGAGGGTAATTTCAGTTGGCTAGACGATGGTTCGTGGGATATTGAGGTTGGTACCGAAAAAGATACAATGGCGAGCAATATCAAAGCCCAAAACTCAAATCTCGGGATTGAAATTAATTTTAGTGATATTGTTTACAACGAAAAGAATATATTTATAAGAGAGGTGGTTGTAAAGAACACGTTTGATAGAAATAGAAAAGTAAAGCTTTATTTTAATCAACAGTTTAATATTGCCCAGACTCACATTGGCGATACTGCCTATTTTGACCCGCGTGATAATGTAATTATCCACTACAAAGGCAGAAGAGTGTTTTTAGTAAACGTCATGGAAAAGGAGGGCTTTGATGAATACAGTGTGGGCCTTTTGGGAATTGAAGGTAAAGATGGTACTTATAGAGACGCGGAAGACGGTGAGTTAAGTGGTAATGCAATTGAACATGGGCAAGTTGATTCTGTTATTGGGATACAGCTCAATTTATCTCCAAAATCCGAGAAACAAATCCACTATTGGATAACGGTAGCAAAATCCATCGATAAAGCAAAAAGACTTAATGAGCTTGTTGTGTCAAGAAAGCCGGCGGACATTATTCTATCCACCAAAAATTACTGGAGGGCTTGGGTCAAAAATCAAAACTTTACGTTTTATGGATTAGGTCCTCCAATTGTTGATTTGTTTAATAGATCGTTGATCAATATAAGAACCCATGTGAACAGGAATGGTTCAATAATTGCCTCGGGGGATTCGGAAATGCTTCAATTCGGGCGGGATTATTATGAATATGTTTGGCCGAGAGACGCGGCTTTTGCCGCGATTGCGCTGGAGCGTGCCGGTGATTTTAATGCCTCAAAAAGATTTTTCCAGTTCTGCGCAGATGTGATATCTGACGAGGGGTATTTTATGCATAAATATATGCCTGACAGATCACTGGGCAGTTCTTGGCACCCCTGGGTCGGAAATGGTAAAAAACAGTTTCCTATTCAGGAAGACGAGACGGCACTGGTACTTTATGCTTTATGGCAGCATTATGTTTTGTCAAAAGACTTGGAGTTTATCGAGAGTATATATAATTGTTTAATAAAGAAATCGGCCGAGTTTATGGTGAAATATCGAGATGATAAGACAGGTCTACCGAAACCAAGCTACGATCTGTGGGAAATGTATTACGGTGTGCATACATTTACCTCAAGTGCTGTTTACGGAGCCTTGATAGCTGCCGGTAAGTTCGCAGGACTTCTTGGTAAAGTAAAAAGTGAAAAAAATTATACAAATGCAGCGGAGGAGATAAAGAAGGCAATATTGAAACACCTATATGATGCTAAAAGAGAAGTTTTTTATAAAAATATTTCTGTTGACGGGAAAAAGGTTAAAGTTGATGAAACGATAGATATTTCCTCGGTGTATGGAATATTTAAGTTTGGGGTACTTCCTGAAACGGATATAAAATTAAAGAAAGCTTTTAAAAATACAATTGAAAGGTTGGAATTAAAAACCCGAGCAGGGGGAATAGCTCGATTTGAGGGTGACATATATCATCGGCATGCGGCAGACATTCCGGGAAATCCTTGGATAGTTGCTACAATGTGGGTGGCTCAATATTATATCGCTCTTGCAAAGAACGAAGCTGATATGGAGCCTGTTAAAAAGTGGGTTAGCTGGGCGGTAAAGCATGCAAGTTTCTCGGGAGTTCTACCGGAACAAGTGGATCCGTATACAGGAGAGCATGTGTCTGCAGCTCCTTTAACATGGAGTCATGCAGAGTTTGTGACAACAATAATTACATATCTGGAAAAATTGGAAAGCCTTGGTATTTGCGAAGCATGTTACCCGATAACTTAATATAATTAACCTAATTAATCTAATTGACCTAAACAATTACCAAGTAACAATTCTCAATGACCAAACAAATTACAAATAACAATGACCAAACCTCACTCTCGCAGAGACAAGCTCTGTTTTACAGTTTGGGATTTGAAAAATTGAGCCTTGAGTATTGTTTGAATACTTGGGGTTTGGTGATTAGAGTTTATTTAGAAATTAGAAATTAATAATTAGAAATTTCTCATAACATGTATTTATTATTTGACATTGGAGGTACAAAAACCAGACTTGGAGTATCGGAAGATGCAAATACTGTCTCTGATGTTTCGGTGGTAAATACCCCTTCGGATTTTGAATCGGCAATGAAATTATATACCGAAGAGTCAGCTAAAATTATTTCCGGAAGAAATGTGGAGGCTGCTGCGGTGGGTATTGCGGGAATGCTGGATAAGGACAAGAAAACATTGGTAAAGTCTCCAAACCTCAGTACTTGGGAAAATAAGCCATTAGGTAAAGCATTAGAACAGATTTTGGGTTGCGCGGTTTCTGTAGAAAATGATGCGGGGTTGGCCGGACTGGGTGAGGTGTTTTTTGGCGCAGGAAGGAATTATCATATAGTTACGTACATTACGGTTGGTACCGGGATTGGTGGGACAAGAATTGTCGATGGTAAAATTGACCGGCGTGTTTATGGTTTTGAACCGGGCCATCAAATTCTTGATGTTGACGGGTCAATTACCGGCGATGTTGCTGATCTGGAAGGATTAGCTGCCGGTAGCGGGATAAAAAGGCGTTATAATATGTCCCCCGAAGAGGTTAAAGACGGTAAGATCTGGGAGCAAGTTACGAAGTATTTGGCTTATGGATTGCATAATACGATTCTCCATTGGTCTCCCGAAATTGTTATTGTGGGCGGAGGATTAATTGAGAGTAATGTAATTCCTATTGATGCTTTAAATAAACACCTTGGTGAAATAACTAAGATGTTTCCTGATGTACCAAGAATTGTAAAGTCGGAACTTGGCGAAACGTCAGGTCTCTATGGTGCCCTTCAAGTTTTGAGAAGTAGGTAGGAAATTACCCGAGAAGGTCAATCAAGTTTGACAATTTATACACTATAGTTTTATACTAGCAGCCAGATGGAAGAAGAAGCTAACAACCAGGCTCCTCAGGAAGAAAATGCTTCGGAAGAGAAACCGAACAAGGACGTTTCTTTTCCTCGAAGGAAAGAAGAAAAGGGTTCAAAAAAGGGCCTAAAGATATTAGTTATAGTTATAGTGATATTTATTGCCGGGGCTGCTTATTATCTTTTGTCCGGACCGTCTATTGATAGGGAAATAGAAGTAACCCCGACCCCCGCTAGAGAAGTGTCCCCGACGCCCACTTTAATGGTAGAGGAGGTTGTTAGGGATGAGATAACAATTAATATTCTAAACGGAACAGGAATTTCCGGTGCAGCAGGAGATCTAAGAGACGAGCTTGAGGGGTTGGGTTATTCTAATATTGAAGTGGGAAATGCCAAGTCACAGGATTATCAAAGTACGGAAGTTACTTTTGGCTCAACAGTTCCCGGTGCGGTAAGAGACGAGATTACCGCTTCGTTAAGTAGTATTTACAAAGACGTTGAAGTTAGTTCCGGTTCTTTGGATGAGGGAGATGTTGAAATAATTACCGGTTATCCAAAAGGACATACTGCAACTCCAACCGATGCACCTGAAAGTACAGCAACACCCACCACGGAGTTGACAGGGACTACTACCCCCACATCTTCTCCCACATCTTCTCCCACTCCTACACCATAAATCGGTTTCAGAGTATAGATACATCAGAGGTCGGGCCTCTTTAGCAGTTGTAAGGGATGTTTACTATAATGCGAAGTATTACACGATAGTATAATATTCTCATGTCAAAGCATAAGTATTTTAAATATAGAAATAAAAAACTGCCTCTACCGATATTTTTCCCTGATGCTACAAGAGCAGTTTTAAGAACGGTGGACTCGATTGACATAAGTAATTCAAAAACACCGGGAGTGCTTGTAAACACATACCATCTTCACAAGGAACTCGGGAAAAGAGTTATTAAGAAATTTGGAGGTATTAGGAAGTTTATGAATTGGGATGGAGCTGTAATTTCTGACTCTGGTGGTTTTCAGATAATGAGTCTTGTAAAAAGTAAATCCGGGAAAGGTAAGATAACTGATGAGGGAGTAATATTTCACTCAACCCGAAAGCGTAAAAGCGTTTTTACACCTGAAAAGTCAATTCAATTTCAAATGAGTCTAAAAACAGATATGGTTGTGGTACTTGACGACTTCACAAAGCCAAAGTCAACCCATAAAGAAGCAAAAGAAACAGTAGAACGTACAATTATTTGGGCAAAAAGATCAAAGGATGAATTTGTACGAATATGTAAAAAAGAAAAATTAGATAAAAATAGAAGGCCATATATTTTAGGTGTTGTACAGGGAGGAGACTCTCTTGATTTGAGAAGAGAATGTGCACGGCGTCTAGCAGAGATTGGCTTTGATGGATTTGGATATGGTGGATGGCCAATACTAGAAACCGGAGAATTTAACTACGAAGTTGCAGAGTGTATAGCAGATGAAACCCCACGAAATTATTTACTCTTTGGCTTAGGGATAGGAAAACCTGAGGAGATTGTTGCACTTAATAAAATGGGATATGACATTTTTGACTGTGTCTTGCCAACAAGAGATGCACGCCATGGCAGGCTTTATGTATATAATGCCGGTTCAATAGATAAAATTAATGTTAGAAAAAAACATTTTTACTCCTTTTATGTTCCTGGTAAACAAAAGTATTATTCAGATACAAATCCTGTAAGTAAAGCTTGTGATTGCTTGTTATGTAAAAAGTACACAAGAGCATATTTGGCTCATCTTTCGCGAATTAACGAGATTACTGCGCTTAGACTTTCAACTATCCACAACCTTCGTTTTTATTCATTATTGATGGAAAAGTTGCGAATGGATAATTAGTTGATATCTTGTTCCTTTTTTTGTTTATTTGTGCAAAAATATACCACATGGAAGAGCAGGAATACAAAATTACGTTTAACTGGAAAAACATTTTTGCCGTAGCCGGATTTACTCTTTTAGTTGTTGGGCTTATTGCCGCGGTATCGTATGGTTTGGAAAAAAGGGAATCGCAAGTTGTTGAGGAACAGATACTCAGCTTTGATGAGTTGAGTACTGAAGAAGGAGGTGTAAGCGAAGTGGATGAACTGGAAATTAAAGACATAACCGTAGGAGAGGGCGAAGAGGCCAAAGAAGGAGACGTGGTCTCCGTTCATTACAAAGGCACGCTAACCGACGGTAAAGAGTTTGATAGCTCGTATAGCAGGAATCAGCCGTTTGAATTTACTCTCGGAGCAGGGCAAGTAATTAAAGGTTGGGATTTGGGCGTTGCCGGAATGAAGGCAGGCGGAAAAAGAATTTTAACAATTCCCTCCGAGCTTGGGTATGGAGAAGCCGGGGCGGGTGCCGATATTCCTCCTAATTCCACATTGGTCTTCGAAGTTGAACTCTTGGAAATTAAATAACTTAAGATACTACGCCGGAATTCTGTCTACGTGATAAAATGGGGCTATGAATAAGATATTGGATTTATTAAATAAGTCTTTTGGTATTTATGACATAAAAGGGCTGGAAGTTGAACCAACGTATTGGCAGGCGGGAGTAATGCTTATACTAATGTTTCTTCTTGTGTTCGCATTTGCCAGAATGAGATACCTATATGTTCACTGGTCGTTAGGAAAATCCGCTATTGCAATGGCGGTTTGGGGTTTTTTATTAGCAATTATCATGGAAGGGCTACTTATACTTTCGGGAAGAACCCTGTTTACCGAAGTTCTTGGGTGGAAAAGTGCACCTAAGCCGATAAGTACATTGCTCACAATTAGCAGGAGTAAATTAGTAGATGTTTTGGGTGTGACCGAGGAAATCCCTACTTATCAGAGCGTTATGGGAGATTATAAGAGTTTATCCCTAGATGAAATGGAGGATGTTAAGAGTAATATTTGTAAACCTTAATTGATATGCAAGATAGTAAACAGAAAGTTAAAGATGTTGTAAAAAGTTTTTCGGAATTTGAGAAACGTTTTGACGTGGGTAAGAAGAAGAAGAAGCTTCTAATGCTCGAAGCTAAGACGACAGACCCGAACTTTTGGGATGATAAAGAACTTGCCACAAAAGTAATGCAGGAATTGGGTGATTTGAAGGCCCTGGTAGAGGATTTGGAGAAGGCGAAGAAAATAGTGCAGGATATTGAAGCCGCTCTTGAGCTGGGGATGGACAAAGAACTGGAGAAGCGTATAGACGAGGTTGAGGAAATTATAAAGCCGCTGAGGTTATCAGCTTTCTTTTCGGGTCCTTACGATATTAAGGATGCAATTATTTCGATTCATGCAGGGCAAGGCGGTACCGAAGCAATGGATTGGGTAAGTATGCTTTATAGAATGTATTTAAGGTACTGCGAAAGAAAAGGTTGGAAGACCGAAACAATACATATTTCAGTTGGTGAGGAAGCCGGAATTAAAAGTGTAACTTTTAAGGCAGAGAGCCCTTATGTTTACGGGAATTTGAAAGGGGAAGCAGGAACCCACAGGCTTGTTAGGCAATCGCCGTTTAATGCGGATAAATTAAGACAAACATCCTTTGCACTGGTTGAGGTATTGCCGGAACTTGAAGATGTTGACCTTCCCGATATCAAGATAAAAGAAGAGGATTGTCAGTGGCAATTTTTTAGAGCCTCGAGTCAGGGGGGGCAGAATGTCCAAAAGGTTTCAACAGCAGTAAGGCTTAAGCATAGACCGACCGGGATTACGGTTACCGCGCAAACCGAGCGCTATCAGGAGCAAAATAGGAAATATGCTCTTTCGTTACTTCGAGCAAAGCTATGGCTTCGTGAACAAATTAAATCTAAAGAAACTAAAAAAGAATTGAAGGGTGAATATAGACCGGCTTCTTGGGGTCACCAAATACGTTCTTATGTTCTTCACCCATATAAAATGGTGAAGGATTTAAGAACCCAAATAGAGACTTCCGATACGGAGCGCGTGCTTGATGGGGACTTAGATAAATTTATTGAGGGAGAGTTGGCGATTAATTAAAATTAGCATTATCCTTTTTTCGTAGAAACACCTTTCGTAGATACTTTCTTTGTGTTATATTGTTTTGTATGGACGAGCAGATGGTGTCCGCTAAAGATCAGAAACCTCAGGATTCAGTCGGGGAGGTATCCAAAAAACTTTCTATTATGAAGAGGTTCCCTACAGGTGGAGTAAAAAGTAAGAGCAATGTGACAATTATTATTGGTTCTATATTAGTTGTCCTATTGGGGGTTGGAACAGGCTGGTTTCTATCGGGGAGCCGTGCAACTACCGGTGAAGGTGGGCAAGTAGCTGTTGAGGAACAGAAGAAGGTAGATATAGGAAATGGTGTTGTTGAGCTGGGAGAGGCTGGGGAAGAAGCTGATGAGGCCGAAGGTACTTTGGAAGAGGGTGGCTTAAAAGGTGAAGGAACCTATCGTTTGGAAAGGGATGGGGGAGCTGCAAGAACGGTATGTTTAACTTCAACAGTAATAGACCTGCAAGGCTTTGTGGGAAAAAAGGTGAAAGTATGGGGGGAGACGATTTCTCCAATCTCATGTCCTTGGCTAATGGACGTTGTGAAAATTAAGGCTGTAGAGTAAGACTTCTTTGAGTAAGTGACATTCACGTTGTTCGGGTTGGGATAATTTGGTAATCTTAAGGGGTTGGTAATTGTTAGATATACCCAAAGATGCTTGAATTTAAGAATGTAACGAAAAAATTCGGCGATATCGTTGCTGTCGAGGACATTTCATTTGAAGTGAATGATGGTGGCTTTTTGTTCATCATGGGACCTTCGGGTGCGGGAAAAACGACTTTAATAAGATTGATACTTCGGGAATTTAAACCGGATAAAGGAGAGATAATGTTTAATAGGGAAAATATTGCCGAACTTCCGGCAAAAAAGATTCCGAAATTAAGACAACAAATGGGAGTGGTTTTTCAGGATTTTAAAGTATTGCCCGAGAGTACATTGCGCGAAAACGTTGAAGTGGCTTTAGCAGTGGTGGGTTTACCAAAAGAAGAGTGGGATGCAAGGGTAGACCATGTATTGAAACTTGTTGAGCTTGATAAGCGGGCAGACCTTTTTCCTTCGCAACTTTCAGGCGGTGAGCTTCAACGCCTTTCTTTAGCAAGAGCATTGGTTGTGAATCCTAAAATAATACTTGCTGATGAGCCAACCGGGAATTTGGACTGGGATACGGCTGATAAAATCATGGACCTATTTGAGAAAATTAATAAAGAAGGCAAAACAATAATTATGGCAACGCACCACAAGCTTATTGTTGATAAATTGGGTAAGAACGTTATTAGAATTAAGGACGGAAAGATTGTTGAGGGAGGTAAAATAAAAAAGAAATCCGCTAAGGATATCTCGAAGAAAACAGAAAAGGATATTTCGGAAGAGAAAGAAGATGACAGTGAGGATAGCAAAAAAGATGAAAATAACGATGACAAAAAGGTTAAAATAGATAAAGAGAACTGACTTAATTAATGGTAATGAATTTCTGGATACTTAGAAATTGGACGTTGGGATTTGTTTAGAAATTAGAGCAATTAGATATTAGGAATTTTAAGGTAATATATGGCAAATACACAACTTAAAACCGCCTGGACGCATATTAGAAGGTCACCATTTCAAGCAATGGCTGCTCTTTTCGTATTAAGTATTACCTTTTTTGTGATAACCTTTCTTTCAATAATTACTTATTCCTCGGGGCAAGTGTTGAGGTATTTTGAAACAAGACCGCAAGTAATTGCCTTTTTGAAAGATGATACAACTGCTGAAAGCATTTCTACTTTGCAAAACAAACTTAAAGCAGATGAGAGGGTGGATGAAGTCGATTTTATATCAAAAGAGGAGGCGCTGGAGATCTACAAAAAAGCGACTGCCGACAATCCATTGCTTTCGGAACTTGTAAGCCCTTCGATATTCCCTGCAAGTTTAGAAGTGTCTTTGACCGACTTATCTTATGCTCAAGATGTTATTAAGGAATTAAAGAGTGATGAAATTGTGGAACAGGTCGGTTTTACTGCCAGCTTGGGAGGCGAGGATACTTTGGGAGATGTTGTGAGTAGACTTAGGACGATAACATGGTATCTACGTATCGGGGGCGGGACATTTGCCTTGCTTCTTGCGTCAACATCGTTTCTAGTGCTCATTATCATTATTAGTATGAGATTAACAACCAGAAGGGGTGAAATTGAGATTCTTAAATTAATAGGGGCAACTCCTGCTTTCATTAGAAATCCAATTATTTTAGAGGCTCTAATATATGCATCATGCGGGGTTGTGGTTGGATGGTTGATAACACTTATTATTGTTTTGTATGCTACACCATCGCTAATATTATATTTTGGTGATATTCCCATCTTACCAAGAGACGCCGTTCAGCTCTTATCTATTTTTGGAATTATTCTTTTGGGTGAACTGCTTGTTGGCCTTTTCTTGGCACTTACGGGAAGCATTTTAGCGGTCTCGCGAGTGCGCAGAAAGGGATGATGAGATTAAAAAAGACACTTCTTAAAGCATTAATCGTAAGTTTTTTTGTTTTTGCTGCAGTTCAAATTCAGTCAACTCAACCCGTTTTATTATCTAATGAGCAAGATGATAGGTTGCAGAAATTAACGGAGGAAATTGAACAATACGAACAAGAAATTGATAAATTAAAAAGTCAGGCAAACACTTTGTCCAACCAGATCGCTCAATTTGATGCTCAAGTAAAACTTACAATATTAAAAATTACCGAAACGGAGGAAAAAATACTTCTTTTGGGTGGAAGAATTTACCAACTTGAAACTTCGCTAAACTCATTAAGCAATGCTTTTACAACGAGAGCAGTGCGCACTTACAAGATGTCCAAAGTGAACGAGCCAATGTTGCTTTTGATCAACTCTCCCGATATATCCGATGCTGTTGCCAGTTACCATTATCTTCAGAGAATTCAAGAAGCCGACCGTGAGTTATTGGTTAGATTAGAGGAAGCACAAGGCGTTTATGTGGACGAAAAGGCGGAACAGGAAATACTCCAAACGGAGCTTGAAGAACATAAAAGTGTTCTTGGCGCACAGAAGGCGGCAAAGGCATCGCTTTTGGAGCAAACAAGAAATGACGAGAAAAAGTATCAGCAGCTGTTGGCTCAAACCCGGGCGGAATTCGAAGCTATTCAAGCAATTATTGCCGGCCAGGGTGATGAGACGGAAGTTGGAAAAGTATCTCAAGGAGATAAAATTGCATCAATTATTCAGGGGGTATCGTGTAATTCAAGCGGGGATCATCTGCATTTTATTGTTACGGAAGGAAGTTCTGCAAGAAACCCGTTTAGTTATTTGAAAGGGGGAATAGATCATGAGGACTGCTCGGGCAGTTCTTGTGGAAGCGGTGACGGGGACTCTTTCAACCCTTCGGGGTCTTGGGAGTGGCCTATTAATCCAAAAATTAAATTTACTCAAGGGTACGGTTCGACTTGGGCAGTAAAAAATACTTGGGTTGGAAAGGTCTACAGTTTCCATAACGGGATAGATGTAGACAGTGAATCCTCTGCCGAAGTAAAAGCTGTGCAATCCGGGACTTTATATCATGGCAGCTATACCGGATATGTCGGATGCAGGCTTAGGTATGTTCGAGTGGAGCATGACAATTCTGACCAAGACACCTTTTATCTTCATATAAATTACTGATCACAGGCTATCTCTTTATAATGTGTTTGTGAATATTTTCTGGTTGTCGTGGCTATCAGACTTATTTATGGTTATCACAATTTTGAATAATTGAAATTATTAATTATTATTGGAGTACTAGCCACTCTGATGAATTAATTCATCAGAGTGGTCTTGTGTTGTCATAATATATAATTCTAAAATGATTATATGCCTCAGGTATCCAAATATCCTGTATCAAAAGATGTTTACGAGAGAGTTTTCGATGTTTTTCTGAAAACAATCTCGGATTTAAATACGAAAAAACAAGTTCAAGATTTCTTTAAAGAATTTCTATCCCCAACCGAGCAAATAATGCTTGCTAAACGTCTAGCAACAGCTTTTTTGATAGAGAAAGATTACAATTACAGGGAAATATCCAAGATATTAAGAGTGAGCACTACTACAATATCGAGAGTTGCTCTTTCTTACAAGTATAGTAATAACTTCAAAAGAATTGTCAAAAGGATACTTAAAGATGAAAAAATAGAGGAGTTTTGGTTAGGAGTTGGGAGAAAGTAACTTCTCTTCTTGCAGCGCCGAGATCAAAAGCAGGAACTTGGGTTTACCTAAGACAAGAGTTAAAGAAGAGGAAAAGTAGTAAAGCCTTTTAGAGTTTTTGTATTTAACACTTTAATGAATTAATTCATGAATACAACATTTAAGTCATTACTATTAATTTTCGTAAGTACATTATTTGTTTTTATGTCAGGTGCTGTACTAGGCGTTAGAGATGTTAGTGCGCAGGTGGTGATTAATGAATTTATGCCTAATCCTGAAGGGAGTGATGGTGGCAGCAACGAATGGGTTGAATTTTATAATACTGGCAGTCAAGAGGTGGATCTAACTCAACACTACTTTGATGATGATAATGATTTTGATGAAGACATAGGCAAAGGAATTGTTCAATTGTCGGGAGTATTACAAGCGCATAGTCTGTGTTACCTGGGACTTTCATCCTATCTCAACAATGATGGTGACGTGCCAACATTATTTAAAGATGACAAGAGTATTGTTGACAGTTATTCATATTCCTCATCTACAGAAGGGAAATCCTATTCCCGTATTCCGGATGGGGGAGGTTGGCAATCTGACCAAAACCCTTCAAAAACAGGGATCCAATGTCAAGACTTGGCTCCACTGCCAACTTTTACTCCAACTGATACTCCTGCTCCTGCTGCTGCTGGCTCGGCGACATTAAAAGTAAAAGAAGTGAAAGATGAAGACGGAGAAATTCTGTCTAATGTAAAAATATATATTGATTCCGTTTATACACACCACTATGCTCCTGAGGATATTAATTTTTGTGAGGATTGTAAATGTAGCAAATGTGATAACCAGATAGATTTAAAATTTGGCTCCTATACTATAAAGCTGGAGAAAGATGGATATGAAGATTGGAGCGAGACAAAGGATATTCAATTGGGAAATACCGTTGAAATAGATGCGGTTTTGAAAAAAGAAGATGCGAGCACGAATACTCCAATTGTGACAAAAAAGCCAACTTCAACTCCGACAAAAAAAGAGGTGGTTAAATCGGCAAAGACGACAAAGCAACCCATGATAGGTAGTGAGGGAGAAATTAATATTGATGACGAGAATTTAGTTTTAGGGATTAATGAGGAAATCGGGATTGAAGACTTGGAAAATCAGGAGGGAGTTTCCGATAAAGGTGGGAAAATTCCCCTTACCGCCGGAGTTTTTATTGCCGGAGGACTGGTATTGGTAACGGCAGCAGCATATCCTTCATTTAAAACTAAGTTATTAGCTTGGAGAGCGGAAGGTGAGACGAAAAATGAAAGTGAAATCAGCTGAAAAGATTATTCTTTATTGGTTACCTGTGATTTTGTGGGCGGCTATAATATTTACTTTTTCAGCCAACCCAACGACCTCTACATCCGAAATTCACTGGCAAGATTTTCTAATCAAGAAAACTCTCCACATATTGTTTTTCGGAACACTGGCAACACTTTTGTATCGTGCTTTGAGAGTGAGTGGAGTTGGGAAATTCAGAGCAGGTTACACGACAATTATTATAACTTTTTTATATGGAGTGACTGACGAAATACATCAGTCATTTACTCCGGGAAGAATGCCAAGGGTTTATGACGTGGCTTTTGATACAATTGGGGCTATACTTGCAGTTTTTGTTATATGGAAATATTTACCCCGACACCAAAAGTTGAGGAGATTCTTTAGAAGTTTTGGTATTAGCTAAAACTATGAGCAGGAAGAAAATTCGAAAACAAGGGTCCGATTTTGGTGTGGGGTTAGAAACCCACAGCGCCAAAGAGACTAAAAAATTTGGCAGAGATTTTGTTTCTAAATTAATCATTGACCATCAGCCATTAATTATTGCCCTAACCGGTGATCTGGGGAGTGGGAAAACAACGTTTGTTCAGGGTTTAGCTGAAGGGTTGGGGATAAAACAGAGAATCCTATCACCGACTTTCATTATAATGCGCCAATACGATATTCCAAAAATTAACCATCGAGCATCAACTATTAACTATTTCTTTCATGTAGATTTGTACAGGCTAGATGAAAATGTCAAAAAAGAGATGAGAAATTTAGGGACAGAGGAGATTTTTTCCGACCCCGAGAACATTATTGCAATTGAATGGGCGGAGAAAGGAAGAGATGCTATTCCCAAAGATGCAGTTTGGATTAAATTTGAAAACTTAGGAGAGGATAAGAGAAAAATTGAAGTAGTTGATTAGAAAACTCATTCAATTCTTCCTTTAACTATTAACCATCAACTATTAATTATTAAACTATGAAGCTTTTTATTGATACCAGTAGTGCGGAGAAAATTATTGTTGGCTTGGATGATAAAAGATTTGAGACCGAGGCAAGAAAGGACAAGTCGCAAAAACTACTACCCTTTATTGATGAGCTATTGAAAAAGAAAAAGAAAACTGTTAAAGATATTTCCGAGATTGAAGTAAATACCGGTCCCGGTTCTTTTACAGGCCTCCGCGTCGGCGTGTCTATCGCAAACACTCTCGGATGGGTTTTGGGCGTTCCCGTTAACGGAAAAGATTTACGGAAAGGTGAGGTGGTTGAAATTGACTACGACTGACGTTAAAAAATATTTGACATCATTATATAGGCTATTATAATGATGTAACGATGAAAAAAGCTTCATTTATTATCTTGTTGTTACTTTTTAGCATAGCTTCTTTAATAATGTCTTCTAATGTTGTAGCTTCCACCTTTGTAGACGACAATAGTGAACGACTCATTGTGAGATTTCGCTCACTCACTCCGAGAGTTTACAGGGAGAGGCTTATTAATTCGTTAGAATTAAAAGATGTAAAAGATCTCAAGCTGGGAAACACTCTTTTACTAAGAGTTTCAAAAGATAATAGGCAAAAGATTATTGAAAACCTCGAAAGAAATCTTTTAGTTGATTATGTAGAACCCGATTTCATAGCTTATGCAACCGAAACCCCTGATGACCCTGAATTTCCAAACCAGTGGGGACTGGCAAAAGTTAATGCAGCCGGTGCTTGGGATAAGACTCACGGTGCAAATGATGTTGATGTTGCCGTTATTGACACGGGCATTGATGGCAGCCACCCTGATATTAGTGGTAAAGTTGTCGTTTCGGTTGATTGTACAATAAGCTCGAGCTGCCCAAATGTAACTGCAACGGACGCGAATGGGCATGGGACACATGTTGCCGGCATAGCATCAGCGTTGACCAACAATGGTATAGGTATTGCCGGGTCTTCCTGGGAGGGGAGATTAATGTCGGTGAAAGCATTGGATGCGAATGGGTCAGGATATTATTCTTGGATTGCTAATGCGATGATTTGGGCGACGAATAATGGAGCGGAAGTGATAAATTTGTCTCTTTCCGGACGTTCGTATTCGCGAACCCTGAGAAATGCGGTTAATTACGCTTGGAATAATGGCGTCATCGTAGTAGCCGCAGCGGGTAATCGTGGAAGCAGTTATCGAAATTATCCGGCTTACTTTTCAAATTCAATTGCCGTTGCAGCAACCGACAAAAACGATATTAAAGCTTACTTTTCTACTTATGGAAGTTGGGTGGATGTTGCAGCACCCGGAGTTTCGATTGTTTCAACATACAAAGGAGGTTACGAGTATATGTCGGGAACTTCAATGGCCGCACCGCATGTAGCTGGATTGGCGGCATTGGTGTTTGGACAGAACCCAACTTGGAATAATAGCCAGGTGAGAAACCGGATTGAGTCAACCGCTGATAGTATTTCCGGAACCGGTTCTTATTGGAAGTGGGGACGTGTAAATTATTGCAAAGCGGTTAATTGTGGGGTTGTGGATGAATTAACACCCACGTTAACAAATACCCCTACTCCAACTGTGACTTTAACTCCAACTCCTTCCCTTGCCTCTTCGCCTACTCCTACTGTCACTTCAACACCTACTCCTACGCCGACAGAAACTGCTGTTCCCACTAATACACCAACGCTGATCCCTACCAATATTCCTACTCCGACACCCACAACAACACCAACACCAACCAATAAGCCTTGGTGGTGTAGGTATTGGCCACAACATTATCGATGCCAGTAATAGGTAACTATTCTCTCCTGCCCCGTACTCAATAAATAATAAACAATGAAGTTAAGAAAAATATTTTCTGCTTTTCTGGTCTTCGGAGTTGTTGGTTTCAACATAAATATTCCGGATATTCCCAAAATAGATGTTGAAGAGAGAATAAGGGAAGTAAGAGAAAGAATGCCCGAGTCATCTTTCGGAACTTACTCTGACCCGTCTTATACAAATAGACAAACCGGTTTTTCGTCGGGTCAGACGATATATTTTTTTGCGGAAGCTAAAGTTGTCGGGAGCGCCGCAAGGAGTCTTGTTTTGCAGGACGCGAACAAAAATAAAGTAATGGATATTCCCGTCATAATTTCCGAGAAGGGTTATGCGGCACAATTTTTTGCACCTGAAAAGGCGGGTATGTATTATTTACACTTTGAGGTGATAGGTGAGGGTTTGTCGATTGTTTTTGAAACCAACATAAATGTTGGCAGTGGCGGCGAAGTTGTGGGAGAAAGTGTAGTTGTTAGCGATGTTGCAACGCAAGTGATAAGTACCGAAGGAGAGGTTTTACATGAAGAAAATGAACAAATAATGCCTAACAATAGGTTAAATGTATTTCAAATTGTAGGTTGGTGGATAGGTAGATTAAAAGAGCTTATAATTAATTATTTGACTGAGGGTTGACAGGTATGCTCAAAGCTTGTATGTTGAACTATAACTACTCTGTTCTGCCCCGGAGGTGTATCCTTTTTTTTACGAAATTAGTATGACGTTAGCCAAAAACGGCAACCTTCTGGCCGAAGATATAATAAAAGAATTAAACTCCTTAGGGGGATGGGGAAGTCTGGAAATTTATGTTCAGAACCACAAAGTAACCCAAATTACCCGTCGAGCAATTAAAAAAACTAATCACAAGCTTGAAAATGGAGAGCCTGTTGTAATGAAACAGGCGTAACAGTTATTTAGTTAGATAAACGCTGACCGCAAACGCCCCGCACCATTCGGTGCAGGGCAGGGAAGCTCAGATTATTAGGAGTGCCGACCGCTCACGGAGGCGACAACCTTTATAGGTGTCGCTTTTTTTGTTGAGATGAATATAAAAAACACAATTCTAGTTAGACCCTTAGAGTCCTTTTTTTCAAATGATAACAATATCATTTGAAAATGATTTTTTAAGGGTAAGTCCCGATTAGTAAGTTATTAAACTTCTAACGGGACAAAGCAGAAAGGGGGTGATTAAATATGAAGAAATTAACAGCTTTAGCAGGAGCAGGAGCAATGCTTCTTGGTATGGCAGGACCAGCATTTGCAGGTCTGAGTGATTGGTTTGGAGGTAGCAGCTCACTCACTGTGAGAAACAGTGCTTTAGTGATAAACAAAACTGAAACCGAAGCCGAAACCGGAGATAACGAAACCGGAGGCGGTGGTTTTATATGGACCGGTAATGCTTATGCATCAGCCTTAGTAGGCAACGATGTTAATAGTACTTTTGTAGCCGGATGTGATTGTTATGATGATGTAACAGTTAGAAACAGTGCCTTTGTTTATAACAATACGGAAACCGAGGCCGAAACCGGAGACAACGATACCGGCGGCGGTAGGCATCATAGTCGCCACGGCAGTGGAGGTGTAATTTTCACCGGAAATGCTGGTGCAACCTCAGTGGTTACTAACTTTGTCAACTGGACAAGCGTTGGCATATAAACCACGAGCTTTGTCCAAGGGAAGGGGGAGGTTATCAATTCCCCTTCCGAGGGACAAGGTGATGGACAGTAATAAGTGACAAGTAACAGGTAACAGGTAATAAGCAGAGCTTGACTCTTCGAGTAAAGTAATAAGAGATAAGAAAGAAGCAGTAATCAGTAAGTAAAAAACAAGAAAAATGAACAGAATAAAAAGATTAATTTCGATAATATTAATAATATTTTTAATGATCGGAAGGGCTTGGCCGATGGTTGTATTGGCAGAAGAGTTGCCGGTGGAGGAACCGGCGGAAAGCCAGGAAGTCGAAGAGGCAGCTGAAGAAAATAATGAGGTATCCCCAACTCCCACTCCCGAAGCCGAGCTAGATAACGATGCCGATGTTATGAATGATATTGATTCAACCGCAATAACGGGTGAAAACGAAATTGTGGAGCCTACTCCCACTCCTACGCCAATCGATGAGGTGGTAGATCCGGAGTCAACTGAGGGGGGAAGTCAATCGGAACCTTCTTGCCAGCCTGAAGAACTTGAAGAGGGAGAGTCTTGCCCCGAGCCCACACCTACCATTGAACCGGACTTGGAAACCGAACAGGAGACGACACCCGAAGCGTCTCTTGATAATTCACAAGAAGAGACTGACCCCGCGGTGATTGATACGGGTGATGCGGTATCCACCACTGTAGTTGAAAATTCAGTTAATTCGACCGAAGTGGGTTCCGAAATTTTACATCAAACGTTAAACATTTTTGTTCCCGGGGATGTTGATTTAACGATGAGCCCCTTGGATATCGCCGCAAACGTTTTTACGGAAGAAAATAACAATGAACCGGTTGTTAATGTTATGGTTATTGATGCCGAAAATGTAGCTTTCCTTGGTAATGATATCGTTGCGCTTGCAGACACGGGCAATAATGAGATAGGAGAAGCCCAAGAAGCGGCCATTAATACGGGAAATGCTTATACTCTGGTTTCGCTTCTTAATAAGGTCAACACTACAATTATTGGGTCCACAATTCATATAGTAACCATAAATATTTTTGGAGACGTTGACGGGAATATTCTTTTGCCGGAATTTACTACGGCAGGTGGCGAGTGTTGTGGTGAGGTAATTCACATTGGAAATACTGCGGTTTTGGAAAATAACGTAGATTCGGAGGCGATAAGCGGTCAGAATACGATAACCACAACGGATACCGGAAATGCTTCCATTACGACCGGTGATGCAAGCAGTATTGTCAATGTTTTAAATATTGTAAACACCAGCTTAGTCGGTGTAACTTTTTATAATTTGTATATTAATGCTTTGGGGGTTTGGATAGGAGATTTCCTGGGTTGGGATAATCTTGAGGGAATTGAGGGTGGAGGCAACTTGGCAATAAATTCAAGCAGTGCCGGAAATGGAAATGGCGATTGTCCGGACTGCATCGGAGATACTTTTATCGGTAATGAAGCTTACGTTACCAATAATGTTTCCTCAACCGCAAACACCGGGGGAAATTCAATAGAGGGTGGTGGTGACATAAACACCGGTAATGCATATAGTTCAGTATCTATTATAAACTTTATTAATAGTACGATAATCAACTCCTTTGGATTTTTCGGATTCATCAATATATTTGGGTTTTTAGAGGGGGATATTGGCGGGGCAAGCCTTTTTGATAAAGAGACTGAACCGGAATCGGAACGGGAGGCAGTAGTTGAACAGCAGAATGGTGAACCCGGATTTACTCGCGAGGCGGGTGGAAAACTTGATATATATCAATACAATAATGTGGGAGAGTTTGTATATCCGGGTGATACCGTTTCCTTCTTTTTTGAGATTAAGAATCCGGGAACGGGTAAAGTATACGAAACCCTTTTGAGACTTAGTTTAATTAATGAAGATGGTGTGGATGTAGGAGGGGGTGTATTCCCCTTGGGTGATTTGAAGCAGGGTGAAGGATTTAAAATAACAACAGGGCTGGTTCTTGCGGATGAAACGGCATCCGGATATTACCAGGCACATGCTCAAGTTTTCGGATATGTAGGACCGGATGACGAGGAAATTACGGCATGGTCGGATAGTTTCTTCAGAGTTGTGGGGTATGCTTCTTACCCTTTGATGCCGGGTATTATTGAGGAAACTAAAGCGATTGAACCGGCAGAAGAGGTTCTTGGAGCAATTACAGCACCCGGTGGGATGAGCACGGAAGATAAATATAAACTTTTCCTCATCGGACTTTTGTCAACTTACATTCCGGCTAAAGGTTATCAGAAAAGAAAAGAGCTCGGAGTTGCATTATCAAAAAGCGGAAAGTATATTGGAACGAAATCCCTTGCAATGAGGTCATTTTTTGCCAGCTTTTTAGCGTGAAGCCATTACCTCACCCCTTGACAAAGGAGTGATAAAGGTATATTTTTAGTCAGTTAAGTTCCTGCTCGGGAACTTTTTTTTGTTCCCACTTGGGAACTTTTTTTTTGGACTTATGAAAATACTTAAAAATCTTCCGAGGAAAGTAAAACTGTCACTTATAGCTCTGACTTCCCTTGCTGTAGTATTTTTGGCAAGTCTTCTTCTTATCGATACCAAACCGACAAGAGCATGTGGCGGTGATTGTGGAGATTTCGAAAAGGTGACGATTTGTCACGCAAACCCACCGGACACCGCAAGTAATGGTTGGAATAAAATAACCCCAGCCAGTATTGGCGCTTTGATGGGTCACGTCAGAAATGATGATGCAGATATAATTCCACCTTTTGGTCAATTCCCAGGAAAAAACTGGACGGGAGGAGGTCAAACGATTTGGAATAATGATTGTAAAGAACTCGAACTATCGCCAACCCCAACTCCAGAGCATAGGTTTTATATCACGATCAATAGACCGGGATTAGAGTGTGGTACAAATTACGTCAAATTTCAAGGCGATACCAAGCGTACCAGCGATATGTATATCAAGTTCATAATAAACGGTAGGTATCCTGAAGTATTTTACGGTGCGGATTCTTGGTGGACAGGTGAATTGACGTTGAAACCCGGAGATTACAAGATACGTGTAGAACTGTGGTTAAGAGGTAGAGTAGATACACTTGTAGATTCTCAAGACGGTAAGTTTACTATCGAGGAATGCCGAACTGAACCTACTCCGACTGATATTCCCGGTGGTAGTGGAACAAATGGTCGCGGAGGCCCTCCGGGAGCACCAAGTTGTGGAGCTGCTACCCCCAACGCACCTTACCTTGCTTCGGCAACTGCGATTGGTGGAAATAAAGTAAAACTTGCTTGGCAAAAAGTTAGTGGAGCTTCGCATTACACAATTTCTTACGGTCCAAGTTCCGGAAATTATCCCTGGGGAGTACCAAATACAGGTGATACTAATGAATTTGTTGTTGGAGATTTAACTTCAACTTGTTTTATAGTAAGAGCAGTTAATGATTGTGCACCAAGTGACCCCTCAAACGAAGTCTGTACGGGTCAAGCTGCCGGGCAAGTATTAGGTTTATCTGCAACGAGCGGTGAGTCAAACTACGCATATATAATAATCGGGTTTGCTTCAATACTTTTTGGAACTAAGTTGATAAGAAGAGAGAACTTCATATAGAATCTTCCTAATGCCTAAAAAGAGCAATATTTTCAGCGTAAAAACTGTTATTGGGTATTTAATTGTATTTACCGGGTTGCTATTTGTAATTTTGGGAGTAGCAAAAGAAGCGGAAAGAGCTTATACGTTCAAAAACGAACCTGTGGAAATTCAGGGTTTCTCCGAGGTTGTCGGGGATGAAAAAGAAATTCCCACAAAGATCACAATTTCCGAAATATATGTCGAGTTGCCCGTAAGAAAAGCAGAAATAATTGATGGTTATTGGGAAGTGTTCGAAAATTCCGCCGGTTGGGGGAGTGGATCGGGAGTGCCGGGAGAAGTGGGTAATCAGGTTATATTTGCGCACGCGAGAGACGGTTTATTTTTACCCCTTTTGTACGTGGAAAAAGGTATGGAAATAACCGTTTCAACGGAAACCGAAACTTACGTTTATGAAATAATGGAAATTAAAGAAGTATATCCAAATCAAATAGAGGTGATACAGCCAACAAATACAGAAATATTGACTTTATATACTTGTAGTGGCTTTGCCGATAAAAAAAGACTTATAGTCACCGCAAAAAGAATCTAAGAGGTGTATATACCGATCTTTAAGGGTCGTACCCTGCAAGGTATAGCTTTTTTTGGTATTTTTTTAGGTTTTACCTTCAAGGTAGGATCCGGGTGAATCTGAATACCCATTAATTATTGATTCTGATTATTATTGACGATAACATTAGAGATATGAACTTGGCCTACGCTTTCGCACACTATTTCTATCCCAGGCATTCAAACGATCATAAAGCAAAATTTTTACACACCTCAACACTTTTTCTTTTGGTCGGTTTTCTTATTGTATTTCAAGTAGTTCTACAAGCTCTCCCATATTCCGGAGTAAGCATTCTTGGTTACGCTGCCAATATTCCTCCTGCCGAAGTTATAGGTTTGACTAATCAAAAGAGGGTAGAATCAGGTTTGTTGCCCCTTAGTTATAATGATGCCCTTAGTCAGGCTGCGAGAGTTAAAGGGGAGCATATGTTGGCGAATAACTATTGGGCTCATGTTGCTCCTGACGGAACGGAGCCGTGGGGATTTTTTATTGATGCCGGTTATAAATATCGCTATGCAGGGGAGAATTTAGCACGTGACTTTTCAAACCCGCAGTCGGCAGTTGATGCATGGATGGCGTCTCCTTCGCATAAGGACAATTTACTCTCCGAAAAATATAAAGAAGTTGGAATTGCTGTTGTTGAGGGAGATTTGGGCGGCGTTGATACTACAATAATTGTTCAACTTTTTGGAACTCAGCTATCGGATGCATCGACTTCTGTTCCTATTGCACAGGCCAAGCCGGAGACTGGTATTGTCCCGACAAATACTCCAACTCCCACAAACCTGCCAACAATATCACCTACATTAATTCCGACGGCGACAGTGTTTGTTGCGGCTCCTGTAACACCTGTTGTGTCTCCTTCCCTCAAGGAGGTTTTAGTTACTGCTGAAGCTCCTCAGGTAAGCAAGGAGGGGTTCAGGGTATTGGTATCACCATTTGATACTACTCGAGGAGTTTCTCTGGTGACTATAGTATTACTTCTTGGCGTTATGGTGGTTGACGGAGTGGTGACTTCCAGAAAAAGAATAACGAGAATTGGAGGAAGAACGTTTGCTCACCTTGCATTTTTGGGAATGATTTTGACAATAGTATTTATTGCAAGAGCAGGACAGATATTGTAATAGGTAATAGGTGTATGGTGAATAGGAGAATTTAAAAAATGAAGAGAATTTAAAATGATGAGGAAGTTATCAAGAGACATACAACATTATTTTCCTTTAATGGGAATACTTGTTGCGGGATTGGTGGGGTTTTTGGTTTTTAGTTATGATAGGAATT
>Ga0114923_10000417_pt1 | contig 34900 bp, 34 predicted proteins | sample SumtaG_FD_89578 | JGI IMG/M metagenome (GOLD analysis project Ga0114923, IMG submission 89578) | Deep subsurface microbial communities from Indian Ocean to uncover new lineages of life (NeLLi) - Sumatra_00157 metaG | ecosystem: Environmental > Aquatic > Marine > Oceanic > Sediment | place: near... | reverse complement strand
GGCATGAAACGGTGCAGTCAGATCATCCAAGATTCCAAAATTTGATCCGGTTAGAATCAACTGATCCATTTCGTAAGGAGCTATGAATGAATGCACAGAACCTACAATGAACCCAATACATACGAACGCTAAAACAATCGAGACCCCTTTTCCCCTCATGGTCATCAAGCATGATGAAACTCAGAAGAATTTGAACTCATCGATTTTCTGTTTCTTACAAATGATGGCTCATTGTTTTAGCAGTTTTCTATAGGAAGAAAGAATGGTGCGCTCGCCGGGATTTGAACCCGGGAAACATCATTTCGCTATCTCATGATTTCTATTTCTCTGATGCCAAAAGAGAACAAAGGAATTGACAATTTGCGGTACAAGAAGTGGTCGCATCTGATAGGTGTAGACCCTTTCTACTCTAAGAATGTTGATTTCTGGTGCTAATACAATGAGTAATGTGCTTAGTACTATAATCAGAAGCCCCTTTTGAAAACTGAATCGATTTGTTAGAACGAGCCATGATGCGATCGGTGACAGAATTCCAATTATTGATACTAGAATTGTAACTGTATTGACGTAAGGAAACAACAACTCAAAAGTATCAAGGGTTGGAGTTAAAGCTCTCGTGCTATTCCATTCAATAACCCAGCAAACACACCCAAATTTTGATTGGACGAATACACCATCAAGAATCATTACTTCTCCTGCACCGAAGGTTTCTGTTTCCAGAGTACCTGGAGTTAGAATGGCAATAAGGAATAGAACTAATATTACTCCTCTATACGATTGTCCAATACCTCTCATACTTCATCAATTTTCATCAAATCAGAATATGCTTTGTTATAGGCAAAGCAATGTACTAAGTTGCAGTCTTGAGAAGCAGAAAAGATGGTGCGCTCGCCGGGATTTGAACCCGGGCCGATAACGGAATCCTAATGATGACTCGGTCATCTGTTCATCGTAGCACACCTATTCTTCACATCTGCAGTAGCTTGGTTAGGTTGAATAAACACTAGTCAACAACCACTACCCGTCGTCTATCAACTATTATTACTATTAGACCTATGATTCCAACTGTTCCTCCTACAATCACGAGAAGAAGGGAGTTGGTATACCAAGGCAAATCTGGTATTGTTCCATTTGTTGTCGTGGTTGCAGAAACCATTGGGAAGTTGTCTTGATCATTCTCGTCAATGATGTATACTCCCGTTCCATTATAATCCGACCACCAATTCCCTGTATCAACTTGATTGTCCCAATGATTTAATGATCCTTCACAGATAGCATTAGGTGTGTTGTATGCAAATGTGTTATTGAAAATCTCGTTTCGATTCGCTGTGGTATCCAGAGCTATTCCTACTCCTGTATTATTACTAATTGTGTTCTGAGTTACCAGACAGTCCGAGGTGCTATTCAAAAGAACTCCTCTGTGATTCAAGTAAACAGCATTACTCCAAATCTCAGCACCATCAGAGTCTTCCATGAAAATTCCATCAGTGTTCTGAAAAACAGTGTTGTGGGATAGAGTGCAGTTAAAAGAGGTCCACATAACAACTCCCTCTTCATTGTTACTTATTTGACAATTTGAGATATGACAATTGTATGACGAACTTAGTTCAATCCCTCTTGAGCTGTTCCTGATGTCTACATTTGTAATCTCAATATCTTCCGAGTGTGAAATGCTAATTCCGAACAGTAAATTGTTGTTTCCTGATACACCTGTAATGTCACATTGGGTTGAATCCTGCAATGTGATTCCATATGCATTATTGTTGAAATTGATACCAGTAATATCACATTGGGTTGAATCCAGTAGGGTGACTCCAATCGAATTGTTATGAAGATTAACGCTAACAAGATTGCATGAAGTGCAGTTCATTAGTGTGATAGCTGAAGCTTCACCTGGGTTGAAATTATCATAATATATCCAATCCGAGTTGATATCATGGAAATCCCCTCCAGAAATAGTAATCTCTCTACAATTCACAAGTAGCAACTGCGCATAGGAATCCCCATCAATTGTCACGGAATCAAGATTTGCGAAGAATCCAATTGGCTTACCTTGTACATTATTTCCCTCGAATCTTATTGTATCGAAATCCCAGCTCTCGTAGCTCTCAATAATCGGGTAGAGTCCACCTCCGTCAAAGGTGTTATTGATGATATCACAGTTGAAGAATGGCCCACTAGGCACATCCCACCAGTTTGAATACCATCCAAAGACAAAACCATATCTGCCTTCAGTAATAGAATTATTGGAAACATTGTACTGACTAGCACCTTGGAGATACAGTCCCTGATGGACCAGGGAGATAGTATTCGAATAAATATCACAGTCATGTCCACCGTGCATGGAAATTCCAGTTTCAAAACGCCCGGTTCTTCCAAGTAGATTATTCTCGTGAACTTTTGTTTTGTTTGTTTGATGCATCACGATTGGTCTGGAACTACCATTGATTCTATTTCCCGTGACTGTGCTGTTGTTAGTTGAGACCGTGATACCAGTCGAGCAAGAGGTGATGTTGTTATCCTGGACAGTGAAGTTATCCCCTGTCACTTCTATGCCATTATAATCAAAACCTGAGAGCTCATTTCTTTGAATTGTACATAAACTTCCTCTTGCATTGATTCCTGCCCAGTTGAGATCATATTCATCGGTAGATGCTGTGAATGAGTTCTCAACTATGTGAGTATCATAAGTCATCCGTGCTGTTATACCCATGTATGTTATGTTTTTGAATTCGTTGAGCGAGATTGTGCAATTCCTGCAATTGTATATTCTCAGTCCAATATGGCACGGTTCGTATCCTTGGGTGTTGTTTGATATCACTGTGGAATTGCTCATAGCGACACTGATTCCCTGATACGAAACACTGAGGATATTATCTGATATAGAGCAATTCGAAACTTGATATCCGGAGACCGCAGTAAAACTATCTACAATATGGTTTCTTTCTACTATTCCGTTGCTTACGTTAGTAAGAGTAAGAGGAGCGATTGGTTGGATAAATGCGTAGCCATCGATAGATGAAGAAAACAAGCAATTCTCTATGACGAAATGACTGGTGGTGTTCGTAATCCAAATGCATGTTGAATTTGTCGACGTTATGTTCAGATTTTGAATGAGGTATGGATCTACTACAGACCCATTTCCCGGCCAACCTTGAGTTTCAAAATCGGTGTTAGATGTTACATTGAAAGGTGCATGAGAATCATACGAAATCTCATACATTCTAGGTTTTCCAGTAATTTCTGTAGTCTTCATGACATCAATCATGCTAATGGATACCATGAATGACATACCAAGTACGACTACCAACAGTATTGCTACTACACGACGAACCATTCTCTAATTCCCTCAATTGGTAGTGGCAAATCATGTTCGCTTGAAGGAATATGAACATTTGCACATTTTGCGTGATTCAGAAGAAAAGTGGTGCGCTCGCCGGGATTTGAACCCGGGCGAATTGAAAAAAATTGATTGTGTCTGTTTTTCAGAAGTTTGAAGGATAAGCATATCATCGACTATTATGAAAAAATAACAATGTACATATCTCAATACTGGCTTTGAAAATATGAGTGAGGAGTGATTGTAGATTGGATGAGGATTCATACATTAAAACTAGAGTGATATTTGTACCGTTACATAATTTCCACGCTTATGATGCGGAAGACATTAAGCAGATGCTGCGCATCCTATCCTACTTATCAGAATGTCTTTCAATAGGTGTTTATCGCGTATTCGAGAAATTACCCACGATTAATGGAAATGATACATCTCTTTTGGCATCTACCCCCTTGAATCACTATACCAGTACTCCTTGTTGGGATATACTGGCTCATGTAAAAAAGAATCAGAAATTATACATTGGTCTGGACAAACCTATTGGAATCTTTATTCGTGGTCAAGCAATCGAGATGGTGTTTGATAGATATATTTCAACGGATTTCAGAAAATTAGATAATGAAATAAGGACACTAGCAAGTTTAGTCGGTTCTTTGATTTTTGGTTATAAACTTGAATCAATCACTCCAATCATTGCGATTCTCAAAATAATTGAATGTTCTGAAACCAAAGATGCAAAGATATTAGGGAAATTTCTTAGTTTGTACCAAATTGCTGACGGTTTATTTGTTGGTCCAAAAAAAATCAAGAAAGATCATATACCGGATCAGGTTTTCTCCTTTTATTCTTCAGGATGGTCCGATATCTATCTTGCTAGTTCCAAGATTGTGTATTCTCCGAACTCAACGACTAGTTATCCATTGAATGAAATTCTTCCATCTGTGATTATGACTTCCCTCTGTGCAGCTGAATTACATAACCTCTCAACACTTATTCCTCAAGTGATTACGGAAATTTACACAGCGGGGTCCAATATGCCTATTCTCTTTAGAAATTTATTCAAAACCGAACCAATTGTTAAGCGCTGGATACGTTTCAATGATGAATCGATTCTTGAACTAACTTCAGAATTCACCAAGGTCATGAAACGTCTAGAAACCAATCCTGATGGCGAAGTTGCGAGATCTTTTTGGAAAGTCCATAGTGAAGTACATCTACCTCGTCTCAATGAATTAGCTATACACTTGGACCAAAATGTAAATCGGCTCTTACATAACATTACTACTTTGCTAGCAAGAAAAAATCCTCCTATCAAACGCGCTCTTACTTCTTTTAAATTGTTTAAACCATATGAAATGATACTGAATGATCTTAAGGATTTAAGACGGGAAATTCCCTCATTCAAGAAACCATTTCAAGAACAAGTTTCAAATGCTATTTCCAATGCAAAATTGGAAGTGGCACTCCATGGAATTCTTATTTCCCTTGGTGCACTAATAATAGGAGTATCTATTGATATTCTTACAGCATTTCCTTCATTACTACAAATAGTTCAGAATTTTGTAAGTGTAACTTGGCCACTAAGTTTCCTATTATTTGGACTACTAGTTTCCATACTTGTAGGATTCGTTGAGGTACACATTCTGATTAAGGCGTCGAAAAGCAGGTATTTTCCAAAAAGACTTGCCCAACTAATTACAAGACTCCTTAATCGCAGGTGATGTAAATTGGATATTTTGTTCAATTTAGAAATGAAGTAGCTGACTGGGCAACTCTAATGAACACTTCCAAGAGTAGTTAGAATCACAATTGAATGAAAATTTGTAGAAAAACAAGAATTATGGTGCGCTCGCCGGGATTTGAACCCGGGCCGGATCCGATCTACGGTTCCGAGGGATTAACCTCCGAACGTTGGCAGGGATCCATCATAGCCTTGGCATTTTCTTAATGGGACTTTAAATTAAATCAACATGACAAATATTTGAGATGGTATTCCAATCAAAATTCACTATAATGCCGCACTTGGTGGATTTCATTGAAGAACTCTACGAAAATAATAATTCAAGACTAATTTATACTGAAACCAGCTGTGAAACCGTTGAAGCGCTTAGAGATGTATTGAAGCAGTTCTCAAACACTCTGAATGAACGTTTAATTCAAGATAGTATAGAGAATCAAATCCGGGTAGCAGTTGTAAATAATCGAATCTATGTTTGGAAATCGGAAAATTCCCCAGACAAATTGATTAATGCCTATTCAAAGGAGCGATTCTATTTTAGAAATAGTAGGAATCTCGATCGGTTTGCTAGAAGAATATTTGGTCAATTAGATCTTGACAAGTCATCTGCATCTATGAACCATCTCAATGAATTATTCTCACAGCTACGAGATAATGGTTCAAAAACTAAAGCTATCCGCTCTACACAGCTAAGTATACGTGGGTATGATTTGAAACTATGCCTTGACATTTTAGGACTAGAACTCAACGATATCGAAAGAGAAATATCTAAACTAGCTGGGATAAATGGGCAAGGTGCAATTAATAATCCAAAATTTCCAGATGGTGAAACACTATCTGAATTAAGAGTAAGACTTGGTGCAATTATCAACAGTGATTGTCATATCCGCAAGGATGGTATGATTACTTACTACGAGAGCAGCTCAGAGCGAATTGATTATGTGGAAATATTAGTGAAGGAGTTTGGGGATATTACACTACATAGGGGCAAACGAGAAGGTCGCTATGAAGTATGTTTCCCTCGAAGTATTGGCCGTGCTTTTCTAACTTGGGAATTTACTGCGGGGGATAAGCCACTTCAAAACAATCAGTTATCAATTCATATCCGGAATGCATCATTAGCTGATGTAAGAGCTTACTTCGAAGAACTGATTCCCGAAGATGGATATTTTACTCCACACGCAGGATTTTCTTGGAGCCGGTCAGTTGTTCTAGATCCAGGAATTAAGCGAGAAAAGTATCAAATTGCTTCTCTAGTGGGACTGGATGAAATGAATTTAGTTTGTGATTATGGTGATGACCATTGGAAGGAGCGACAATTGATTGGGATTAGTCTTACAACTCTCCGAGAGTTAACAGAATCTGAGAATGAACATATCGCAGTAACAGCAAATAGACTTCTGAAAGCAATATTTGCAAACCCGAGTACCCTGATGAGTGACGAGATAAAACTACTTAGTCGTTTGAATATTAATGCTCATCCATACCCAAAGGATATTGTTTATTCACATAGGACAGGTCGTCTTTCAATTAATTGGACCGCTTATGTATTCAAAAATGGAGACAAAATGAGATGGGCGTTGTTGTGCCCACCTAGAGATATCGTAAAACGTGAAAAGGTTGTTGAATGGATAAGACAGAATCAAGACTTGTCATTCAAAGTAAAGAAACAGCTACAAAACGAAGGATATAGGATTGATTAACTAGTTACACTATTGCAATTAGGTTATTTGAAAAGGAAGTGGTGCGTCCGCCGGGATTTGAACCCGGGCCGGATCCGATCTACGGTTCCGAGGGATTAACCCCCGCACGATGGCAGGGATCCATCATAGCCCCTTGGCCAAGCTTCCAGAAATTGAAAGCTTTTAGACAACGGACGCAATCTTGCTACTCTGACAACGAGCGCTGTAGAACTGAGCGCAACGGTGAGCGTTAAAAAGCTTACCAAATGTTGCCATAAACTAGACATAGGTATTAACAAGATGTTTGATGTGGACTACCCTGAAAGTAGATTCACACTCCAAAGCATGACGATTTCCCTTTCTTTCATCGAACATCATCCTTGTTCCTCCTACCCAGTAACTCGTTTTCTTCTCTGATAACCATCCACGAGGAAAGATGTATGTTCCAAAATCAGTTTCGAAGGTCCTCAAATACTTCAACGATCTCTGGAACCACTCAGTTTCATGTGCCAAAGGGAACTTAGCCATTAACTCAAGGGTGAGGAGTAACTCTGCGAACTCTCTCTCTTCGGGATTTGTTAGATATCCAGGAAGATGTGCCGCCCACCCCAAGACATAGTATCTAGAACCATATTTTGCAAGACCATAACTCCAAGGTATGTTCTGATACTCTTCAGTAAGCACTAGTTCAATGACTTTGTCTAGCTTCTTTCGATGAACTTTGCTCTCCATGATGCTCTTACAACTAGCAAGTCCACGAATATCATGAATCCAAGGGAGCATGAATCGCTGATCTTGGTATAATTCAGGATTGACTAGTCCATACTCAGTATTCTTGGGAATCCCTTTGTATTCAGACTTGTCAACAAATATGCGTGAGAAGTCAGGGTCCTCAGCAAACTCATAGAGGCTCTCCAACCTATCTATCATCTGCTCTAACACAGGTTTAGTTGAGCCGTAACCCGCATAAGCTAGGAATGAAGCAATGATTGTTCTAAGGAATATTGCATGAGGTTTCTCTGGAATGGTTTCAACATTCTCGGTAAGCCAGACTCGAAAAGGAAGGGTCTTACTATCAAAGGGCTGAAGCCCCGCACTGAGACCAAGCTGCACAAGTTTTCCCATTACATTCTCGAATGCATCAATTCTACTGGAATGAATACTATTGAAATCTAATTTTGGTGTAAGGTGTTCCAACCATTTGACGACCTCGGGACTCAGTAGCATCTCATTGAGAGCACGTCCAACTATTCCAACATCTTGCTCATTCAGAATATCCACTAATGTTCTGTATTTGATTGAAGGTCCAGCATTAAGCAAGAGCCAATGAGCAAGGTCGTACAATTCCATATGCTACCTCTTTGATTTGGAACATATCTATTCTCCCATCATCATTTTTGGCGATACAGTGTTAAGGAAGAATGATACAAATCCGATTGAGTGAAGCAGATGACTCAACTGGACAACCTCAAGAAGAACATCATGCAGGATATCTATGAGAAACGGATGATTCTCACTTCAGTCCGTGATAGACCCGAGGGTTGGACTCTTCACTCTGGGATATGGAGTCCCTTTTACATACAACTTAGAATATTGAGTTCGTTTCCTGAAACCCTGAAATTGGTAGGAAGTGCCCTATCTACCTTGATCAAAGAGGAAGCTCCTTCGGTCAATCGACTGGTTGGCATTGCTTTCGCTGGTATACCAATTGCTACTGCTGTTTCGCTTGAGTCTGGTATCCCCGCATGTCACACTCGCAAGATTCTTGGAGTTCGCACAGAGCAGGAACTATTTGATGCCATTGGTAAATATGGTCAACATTCTCTCATGGAAGGAGAGGTACAAGATGGAGACACCCTCTGCCTTATCGATGACCTAGTTACGGGAATGGAGAGTAAATTGGTTGGGCGTGCTCAGGTACTGGCGGAGATGAAGAAGCGCGAAATCTCTGATGTATCTGTAGATGATATTGCTGTGATAGTAGACCGCCAACAAGGAGCTCGTGAACGAGCAAAGGACTTGAACATCAAACTTCACTCATTGATTGACCTGATAGATGAAGGACTTCCTTCAATCAAGGACTTAATGTCTGAGGATGAATACCAAATCGTATCTGAATATCTTACAAATCCCAATGGTGCAAAAAAAGTCTGAATTAGCCACCATAGAAACTAATTTCTTTACCAATCATCTCTTCATAACTTCCTATGAGTCCTAAGAATCCCCTCGAAACCCTGTTGAAACTAGCTCTATCTATGTCGGAGCGTAATCATGAGTATTACGATGAGACCTCTGATAATGTTGAAATTCCGCAAGTAAAAGCACTTCTTCGCGTTCTTGCAGATACAGAGCGTGATTTGATAATAGAAATCCAAGATATGATAGTGACAGGAGTTCTTGATGAAATCGAGGAAATGGGTCGAGTTGAAGTTGGTGCTGATCCCCTAGATGACACACCCTTTGCTCCTGAACGAAATGATTCAGACCCTCGAATTTTTGTTTGTAACAAGGCGCTAGAACAGGAAGTTAAGGGGTATACCTTCTATCTCTCTATCTCAGCAAGAGCAAAATCCGAACTTGTGAGCCGTGTCTTTGAATATCTTGCCTTCATTAAATCTGAGCAAATCGAGAGGATTCGTAAGGTCTGTGAGACTTTCTAGATTTGGGTATCTATGATAGAAAGTTCTTTTTGAAACAACGCGCACAATATCGTGCGATGACAGAGAGGAGTTCAGTCCAGAGTATGCTAAAAGTTGCACTGACAACTTCAGCAAATCATTATGATTTCTATCTAAAAGCAGCAAATATAGCGTCAACCGCTCAGGTCAAGGCTCTACTCATGGTCCTTGCTGAAACTGAAGGTGACCTCATCGAGCGCATCCGACTAATGATGACCACGGGAATTCTCGATCAGATAGAAGAGGTCGCTAGTGAAGCATTTACTACTAAGGACCCTGATCCTACACCTTTTGGAATGGACCGAACCCCCTTTGCTGCATCCAATCCCGATACAGATCCTCGTTTCTACGTGTGCAATCGCGCTCTTGAGATGGAATTCAAAGGTTTCAGTTTTTACAGTTCAATCTCCAACAGGGCACAATCTGAGTTGATAAAGCGTCTCTACGAGTACTTTGCTCATATCAAGTCTATCCAAATAGAGAAGATACGTAAAGTGTGCGAGTCCTTCTGATAGTGCTTTTATTTTCTAGAACTAGTTCAATTATAGAAACTTAGAACACGTGTTCCAATGATTTAATTAGACGAATATCGATTTAAATAAATAATTAGAAACATTTATATATATTTTATGTTATGCATACAGTAGTGGCCGAGAGGCCGCGAACAGTGGAAACCCTGAGAATCTCCATCGGAAACGAAGGGGGTAGGGGGTTCCCAACAGCGAGATGGAAATTATGAATAACGAACAGACTGTGTTTATTCCCCCTGTTAGGCTTGACAGCTATGTAGACTTCAAAAATATTGCAAGTGAAGCTGCAGTGGTGGTCTATAGTCCTCAATATTATCAGGGACCTTTTACAGATGAACCTAAACGACTAAGCAGACTCACTTTGACTGCAGTAGGAGTTAGGAGAAATAGTGTGCCTTTGACATTCAAGTATATCATTGATGATGTACGAGACATTGATAGAGTCGCATCGGAGATACTTACAGAACTAGAAAATCTAGGGAATCTAGTTCGTGGATCTGTTGAAACTTCTCGACCTATGGGCGAATTACTGACTAGTTTGTCCTGATGATTATTCAGCAATCAACCAATTGGCGCTGTCCACTTAGAAAAGGACCATCTCGCATCGACCGATACTGCTTTTTGGATACGTATCAAGTACATAATGAGAACAGTGACAGACCCAGAACCAGCTGAAAAAATCGTACCTCGCATTCTTGAGCAATACTCAGAACGCCCTCGAGGTTGGCATATTATGAACACTCCAAGAGGAGAAGTTCTTGTGCTTAGTTCTGATTCTGCATTTCAGTTGAAACTGATTCCTCTTAATCCTCGTGAGTTCACTGGGGCTGGTGTTGAACTTCCAGAATCCAATGATACAGTTGATTCAATTCGAACTTCTCCAGAGTTTGGTCTTCGACCACTCAGTGAATCAGACCTTCAAGGGATAGCAAACTCAATGAGTGGTGAGCAGGATGCACGAGAAGAGATTGGCGAGATTCTAAGTCGGACTCCACTCAGTCTTGAAGATCTTTCCTCGAACCAGAGTTCTCACATTCTACGCGGTCCAGTTTTGTCTCGACCTGACTTGGGGTCTCTGAGTCCGGAGATTCTGAAGATGCAAATGGCTCTTGATAGGAGTGCACAGAAGACCTTCAGGAAGCGTTACCCAATGCGTGCAGGTATGTACGGCTAGACTGGAAAATGTGCCTCTAGACTATCTTTCATTAGTCTTAGTTCCAAATTTAATTGTTGAGCGCCATGATTCGTAACTTGATTATTATTAATGAGAACAGCCGTGCTCTCCTCAGTGCTAATTTTGGTGAGTGTCATTCACTTGGTGAAGACAATGAAATGGTAAGTGGTTTCATCAGTGCAGTTCATAGTTTTGCAAAAATGGTAGATGCTGAATCTGTAGATGAGATTCAGTTAGGTACACTAACATTCATTCTGATGTCAAAGGGGAATCTAGTCTTCGCACTTTCTGCAGATGACGAAAACACAGTAGAACATAGAACAACTCTTGTTAGGATAATCGACCTCTTTGAGGACCTTTATGATTACTACACTGTGTGTGTGGAACCAGATATCGATATAGCAATTTTCCGAGAATTTCCAAAGTTTCTTGTTGATCAAGATATCCTAAAACCAAATTGTGGGAACTATACAGAATGTGAAGAATGCCCCAATAGCACCAAGTCACTTCCCGTAGAGGATATGACCAAACAACTTGATTCTCGTCGAATGTAGATTAAAGAGCCGATGTTGCTGTAGAAGAAAGTGGTGGGCCGGACGTGATTTGAACACCTCACCTTTGAACGTGCTTGGAAAGATTATTTAGAAACCACCTCACATAGAGATACCTACAATCTTGGCTTTGCGATGATTGAACAGGGAGTGTCTGGAAAAAACATTGATGTGATTCCCTCTGGGGAGTCTGCCTGAATTAATGCCCCAACTTACCCTTTGCTTCTTGGAACCTTAACAGTGCAGAATCTACATTATTCTAGGAGGAATTAATGAAATGACGAAAAAGACATACATCTGCGCCACCATCTTGGTTTCTATCGGACTTCTACTAGCTGGTATAGGGCCTGTGGTTGCAACAGATGAGCTGTGGGTGGAAACCTATGGTGGCGATGGATATCAAGAGTTCCATGGAATGGCCGCGCTTGCTGATGGCGGATTCGCTCTAGCTGGAGGCTATCTTGAACCTGGAGAAGAATACATGGATATGTGGCTTGTAAGGACTGATTCAACAGGTGCTACAATATGGGAGGAGAAATACACAGACCCAGACCATGCTGCTGAACTGGCCTACACCATGATCGAAGTAAGCACAGGAGGCTTTCTTCTTGCAGGTCAGTCTGATGGAGGAAGATCCTGGATTGTAAGAACTGACAATGGTGGAGCTATGGCCTGGAATGTGAGCTTTGAGTTATTCGGTGGAAGTCATCCAATGTCCATTACTGAGTGCAGTGATGGCGGTTTTGCTTTTGTAGGAGGTCACTACCTAGTCAAAACTGATAGCAACGGGAATCATCTCTGGAATCGAACTTATGAAACAGCAAGTGCCGACGAGTTTGAACGGAATGAACTAGAGGATGTCATCGAAACCAGCGTTGGCGATTTTGTCATGACTGGAAAAACTGAGACCTTGGGTGCTGGACAAGATGATCTATGGTTGCTTAAGACAGATGAAAACGGAGTCGAGCTTTGGAATAAGACTTGGGGGAGCGTCGAACGTGACTACGGGCGAGCTCTGATTGAAGTTGATTCGGGAGGATATGCCATTACAGGTATAAAGCACACAGCTGATGGTTACTTTGCATGGCTTATACGCGTCGACTCCAACGGTGATGAGAGTTGGAGCCAGACATATGTGGACCCGCTAGAGCCGACTGGCTCTTCTCAGTGTGAAGGACAAGATGTGATTGAATGTAGCGGAGGTGGATTTGCCATCTGTGGAACAACCTCCTCATTTGGTGAAGGCAATAACGACATGATTCTCATCCGGACAAATAGTAATGGTGATTATTCTTGGCATAGGACGTATGGAGGTGCTGACGAAGATTATGGCAAAGTTGTTGCAGAACTCAGCGGAGGCGGATTTGCTGTAGCTGGCGATATCCGAAGTGGTGCATTAGGCGGGTCTGATGGGGGTATTGTTGTGTTCGAGGATTCCGCACCAGCTGGCCCATCTCCTGATATAACACTCATAATAATTGGAGCCGGAGTGGCGGTAGTTGTTGTAATCATTCTGATAATTATAATGAAGCGTAGATAATCATACAGATGAAGTGAAGGAATCTGTCCTTCAAGAGGCTCAGCTTCCTTCATCTTCTTTACTTTATTATGGCACAATTGAATAGTTTTGAAGGATAAAAAAGGTTTAAGATTTCCCGATTTAGTTGATGGCAGTAACGAGAAATGAAAGGTAGGCTGGACGTGATTTGAACACGTGGCCACTATATGATTTCACATGTATGGTCGGTAATCTCGTCGCTTTCCAATCCAGTCACCAATGAACGCCCCGATAACTACAGATGGAATCGTAAGAAGGGGCATTCCTATCCACCAGGGAATCGACCGAAAGAATGGGGCGAAGAGGAAAACTGATGGGCCTATCAAGCACCAGAACCCTATACCACTAGCTCCAAGCATAATGAACACTGCTCTCCACATTCTCTCGGTAGCTATTGTGCGTAAATAGTAACTCATTCCGTACATTGGAATACCAACTGCAATGGCTAGAAAGAGCTGTGGGGGTGGTAGTATCCCATAACCAATAACTATGACATAAAAGATGATCATTATAGCAAAAGAAACGACTCCCATAGAAAGCCAGAAACTCCGCACGCTTCGTTTCCACCACTGAGGTTTCTGAGGGCCGCGTGGCCAATTTTCTTTCAACAAACTGTCTATGTTTGATATTCTGCAGACTGGATTTGTTTTAGCGGAAACCTCTATGACCTTCGCACCCCGGGCGAAGTCATCATTCTCCAAAAGATCTTTCAGACTAGATACTGCCTGGTTCTTATCGAGTAGACCCTCATCAATTCCCTCAACGGAATCGACAACACAAGATTCGAGTAAAGTCATGGTCGTTCCAAATGGTCCTTCAATAAGCCCACAAGCCTCAACGGAATCCCACAGTTGTTCCGCAATGTGACTGTATCGGGTACCATCCCAAGGTTGAGCAGTCCACTTATTGACCATCTCGTACAGGGTTTGTGTAGTTATTCGATCCATTTTGCTTCACCGATTTACAACATGTAGGGCATGTAGTTCCATTTCTTTCCCAGGCGATCACCCAGAATGCCACCTATCACTATACAAGATCCAAGAACAATCCAAGATACGAGTCCGGCGAAAATGCGGTATGAGATGTCGGGTGAGGGGAGAAAGACAGAGTTAAAAAATGGCACCAAGAAGACTCCATACAGAATAAAACCACCCATTGCAAAGATGCAGGCGTGTCCCACGATCCAGATTGCTCTCATGAGTCTGGGGGGATTGAACTTGTAGAGGTAGTAGAGTAAGATACCGGACACACTGGTGATGACAAGCCAGGACAGTAGTCGACTGGGTTCCCACAATTGCAGACCAATCATCGTGATATATAACCCAAGAGCTGTTACAAAGGACACAACCATTGCGATTTTCATTCGACGAGTCCATCTAAGAGGCTCTCTGGATTGACTCTGCTGTATCATATGGTCAATGTTTGATATTCTGCACACGGGATTTGTATTAACACAGACTTCTATGATTCTAGCACCCTCAACGAAGTCGTCATTCTCCAGGAGTTTCTTCAGGCCATCAACTGCTTGTTCTTCTGTGAGTTGACCTGCTTGTAATGCCTCCGTGGAGTCAACAATACATGACTCAAGCAGTGTTACGGACACGCCATATAGTCCTTCCATGAGATTAGAAGCATCGATTGAGTTCCACAATTCTTCGGAAATGCGCTTGTATTGGACTCCATCCCACGATTGTTCAACCCAAGCTGTGACTATCTCATACAGTGTTCTTGTTTTGAGATATTCGTGAATTGATGGGGAATGAACTTCCGATCCTTTTTCTATTCGATCCATTTCAAACGTCTCATAAGTGTCATGAAAATATCTTCTAGTGCATCCGTGGCAGGCAAGTCTTTCGGTAATGGGAGCCCCCATTCAGCTGCAAGAGTGTGGAGTATCTTATTACAGACTGACTTCTCACTGCAATTCCCACAATCTCCTTCATGGCTATACCATAACTGAGTTCCCAGAGTGAGTGAGTATACAATGTATGTTTTCGATTTGTTTGAAGGACTATGACCTACAGCAAAACCATACCTGGGACTGATATGTTGAATGCTAATCCGATTAGTCGAAGCAGTGTACAGTAAGATTTTCTCTATCCTTTCCTCGGCAATTCTCTGAGCTTTGCTTACTAATGCACGTGATACATCCAACTCTCGCGCGATTACTGACGGAGGTATCTCATTTCGTCTTCTTTGCCATATGAACTCCTGCTGCTTCGTTGGAAATTTGAAACGAATGGATTTCAATATAGACACACACTCTTACTAATTAACCAATTATGGTTAACATGAGTTCTTTTCCTTTTTAAATTGTTTGTTCATTTATTTGAATGAGGAATGATCTGTTGTAACTGTCACAATATCGTTCACTGTGCTTAAAGAAAAAATAGGGATTGACTGGTCTGAAATATCAGATTCTTGAAAAGGAAATGAATGGTGGGCCGGACGTGATTTGTTCGGAATACAGTAAGACGATTGAAGTAGTTCTCCTAGAAACAGTTGTTCAAAGAACAGTACAATTAATGAGAATCAATTACATTTAGATTAGGTGGAGATATCCAGTTTGGACTCAGTTGATAGAAAACTCCTATGGGAACTCGATGCAAATTGTCGAATATCATATGAGAAATTAGGTCAAAAAATTAATCTTTCGGCGAATGCATCTAGAAAGAGATTAGAGAATCTCATTGAGGCTGGAGTGATTGTTCGATTCATGGTTATCCCTCATAACGCAGTACTCGACGCTGAGTTCATTTCCATTCTTGTGTATACAGATGGAACAGAGATTCAGGATGATCTTATTCATAGAATTGGGAATCATCCAGTTGTCCATCATGTAAGCCCATTAGTTACTACAGAAGGTGGCACCTATCATCTATTTGGTCAATACACCAGCATAGAAATGCTATCAGAACTTGGTCAGTTTTTGAAAGAATTAGATGCCGTGACTGAAGTCAAACAATACCCAGTACTCTTTCCAAGGGGAGGAAAAATCCAGCTCACAAAAATGCAACTAAAAGTGTTAGCGTGTCTGATTGATAATCCAAGAATGTCAATAAGTGAAATCGCTCAGTGTTCAAAATTAAATGCTCGAATGGTGCGAAGAGTGTTGGATAAACTCCAAGAGGAGCGAGCAGTAAGGTTCACTGTGAGGTGGGATATAAACGCAGGCGATAATACGTCATTTTGGATTTTGATACGTTGGAATCAGAAGAAAATGACCCATGAGGAGATCGTGAAAACGTTAGAAAGTGAGTTTCCAGAGGATTATTGGACATCCTTTGTTGTAGCAACTGAACCAATCGTATCTGGCAGATTTGTGGTTGCTAATCTTCGTAGAGCTCATCAAATTATTGGAAAAGTCAAGGAAATGCCTTCCGTTGAATCCACTCAAAATTTTGTATGTTATTCATCATTTGATTTTCCGTGGCTTGGAGAAACCTTGCTACAAGACATGATTTCCAGAATGGAATTATAGATTGTTGAAAAGGAAATGAATGGTGGGCCGGGCGTGATTTGAACATGTACGTTTCAACTCAATTCCTTTGCAATTACTGTTTACATACTATTTAATGCAAAATATATATATGATGAATTGAACTTTAGAATATCATAGTTGAGGGAATGAATAATGAGATTTAGGAAACATAGATTGGTTCTATGCTCTATAATAATATCTTTTATGCTAATAGGAATACAGTTCATTTGGATTCAAGAATTCACAGATGAACCACCAAAACCTCCCGACTTGATTTGTCCAATTCTGGGTTACAAAGATACATCACATAGTATTGATGAATCGTATCTTGAATCTTTGACAACAACAGAGTCCTCTGGTAATCGTTGGTGGGCAGGAAGTACGCCACCATGGTGGAACAGTATGAAGGCTATTGAAATTCAGACCACAATCAAAACTCCCAGTACTGGAGAATCTGGATCAGGGTGGAGATATTATGCACTGTTATCATGCATTGATTATCCTGGGTTTAGCTACGATCAAATTGGCTTTGGAGCTTGCGATGAAAATTACTATTTGATATGGAGCTATACTACACATGATTTCTTGGGTAGATACACATATCATACAACAGTGGGTCCGAAATTATGGAAAAACACGTATTACACATTTCAACTGATAGTTGATGATGGTGAAGTAAGCTTCAACATGTATGTCGGTGGATGGTTGGAGTACACACGAACAGTCGATACACGCGGCAATTGGTTCGAGCTCAATGATGCTCTCTGGGTTGGTTTCATTCTACGCTCATGTTTTACACTATATGAGGAAGGTCTCGTTCAGGATATTCCAGATAATGACTTGAAATTCCAAAATACTCAATACATACAATATGGAACCTACAGTTCTGGATACTGGGACAGTTGGGTAGAATACTATGCTTCAGTTGGAACCTTCTCTATTCCAGATGACGTGGATGTTACAATAAGTACGACTCAACACTATGTATTCATTGATAATACACCATGAAATAATCTGACTCTAATGAAGCTTCACATAATTTGAAAATTCTCTAAAGAATCCAGAATGTTCTGGATTCTTTCATTTTCTTTAATGCAGTAGTAACTCCTGCATACAAAATGAAACTATTCAAAAATACTAAAAACTTATGTCAATGAACGGAAATGAATAATTGTGGTTACATATGCGCATAAGGTTGGGATCTGTTATTCTCTTAGTTCTAGGTCTGGGTGTTATTACTGCAGCTGTTATACCCGGTACGATTCTAATTCTGGAATCCACCATGATTGTAACTGGATTGTTCATGATTCTTGTATCTGTCTGTACAATGCGAATTGATGACGGAACTAAGGAAGATAATGGTGGTTCAATTTGAGGTTTATCCTTCTTAGATAAAACCACTTCTTCTTACAATGTCTGAGGATGACTCTGGGCTTCATAACTTGGATGAAGATTTCTACCTCGAGGTTGTTGAGGTGAATTTACGAAGCAGAAATGAATGGTGGGCTGGACGTGATTTGAACGCAGACAATGTATAGAATTGATTACACAAAACTACTTTGATATGCTATAAAAACTGCAAAGTGCTACCTTCTAGTATTGCAGAAATCCACCATGAGCACTCATTATTGCTAAAGACCTGCACTATTCCAAGATTTAGCTACATGAAATCAATATCATCCTTACTTTTCAATTTCAAGTCCTATTGTTCGTTTTCTATGATTATAGATATATTATTGATACTTTTTGATAGACATTTTGTTATGTAATGAGATGATACTGATGGTAGAATCCCAAAATATCACTAGAGATCCACGATCTCGAAAGACCCTGCTCAGAAAACACCTCACTAGAGGTAACCCTGTTGACAATAATGAAAATGAAGACACAGAAAGAGGGAATGAAACATGACCAATGACGAGGAGAATGAATCATCGTCTTTCTGGACAAATGCCTTTATTGCTCTCATTCTAGCTGCTATATTCACACTGATTATTTTTTCACCATTGATGCTCTTTCCTTGGTTCCCTCTTGATTGGCATATACCAACAATCATACTTGTAGGATTTGCATTTTGGGTCGGATTTGGCATTTATATTCAGAGTAAAAACACACAATTCTCCTCTTATTCCATCATTCTGGGAATATTGATTGAGATAGGCCTGACGGTCATAGCTGGCTCCCTCGCCCTCCTATCTATTCCAGTTCCAATCTTTGGTAATGCATTATTTGCTTCTTTAGCTGGAGCTACTGCAGTAGGTGTTTTCCTCTACTGGCTACTATATTCAAATCGGGGAGCTGCACAGACAGGTCTAATCACCGCATCTGCAAAGTCACATACAGAACAGAAACAGTCCATCCAGAGATTATTCATGCAGAAAAAATCTGAAACAGTACTTGCGCTGGAGCTCGTTGAAGAACCCCATGACTATATCTTTTCAGAAAACGAAGAAAGAACACCCTCAAACCATATCGAAAGATTTTCTGGCATAGTAAGGTCTCTTTTCTCGACCCCGTATTCCATTTGTTATCAACAGATTAATTCCAAGACCCGATTCTATTTCACGACCTGGTCAAATGATGAGACTCAACTCAGTCATCAGAGGACCGTGCTACTAGATGCAATTCAGTACAGTTTACCGAAGTTCAAGTTTAGAATCTTAGAAACATTTACCGGAATTGACCTAAAGGAACATGAGAAAGGATCTGCTGCAATCATTACAGGAGTGCCGCTCTCAGTTGATGACGATTCCCAAACAAAGGACCCTCTTGAGAATACTCTTGAGAATATTGTAGGAGTATTACGAGAGCTTGAGAATGGTATCTTTCAGGTCTTTGTTGAACCTGTAAAAATGAGCAAGTCCAAACTGAAGAAACTTGAAGACCAGTATAAGAGTGAGGTAATGCGCTCAGAAACTGTCATCTCACAAGAGCGCTCTGGATTGCTTCAGAAGAATCAACAAGAATCTCGAACCTCTGTAAACATGGACGCAAAGAAGAAGGCAGATATTCTGGATCGCCAGATCAAACGGTTCTCTGAATCGAACCTGTACAAGACAACAGTCACTGCACTTACCTGGGGTCCTGATATCACCAAGGCTGATATGGATGCACGCAGATTGGCTATAGCTCTCGTTGGCGCATTACGACCAGGTACTGATCAAGAGCAGTTTCAGGTGGAATACAAAACCAAGCGGAAAGACATTGCACAATTGATGAGAGGACTTCCAGTTGGAAAGTCCACCATTCTTACTGCTGGTGAAGTTACGAATTATTGTAAACTAACTCGTAGAGATATTGGACTGAGTATAACCAAACGGGAGAAATTCTCTTCGGGGATGAAAGAAACTCAAGAAACAACAGAACCTAGAGAATCACAAGTACAAAAAGTGACTTCCGTAGTAGCAACTAAAGTTGATTGGATCAAACGGGTTCCAGATATCTATCTGGGTCATCCTATTGATGAGAGTGGGAAGATTCTGCCCAAGTCATATGTCACATGTGACACCAACTTCCTCAAAATGCACTGTGTAGTTATGGGGCATACACAATCTGGTAAGTCAACAACATTACGGTCGATCTTTGGGCAGACAGTCACCTTGGGCAAGAATCCAATCATGTTCAATCCGATAAAGAGCTATGAAGCTCGTCTAATGTTGCATCTCTTCAAGGATATTCGTATCTTCACATGTGGTAGAAGTGACCTCTTCAATCTCTTATTCAACCTCTGGAATCCACCATTGAACGTTCCCCTCTCGAAATGGATAGATAGAGTGGTTCAAGCATGGACTCTCTGGTTACCCAATGACCCAGTTATCTCTATGCACTTTGAAAAAGTAGTATATGCGATGTACAAGAGGTGTCGGTGGAATATCAAGACAAATCGTAAGGGACGACCAATTCTCATCACTGACCTTATCGAAACATTAGAAGAAGAACAGAAGAAACTCCAGTATGGCGAAGAGGTTTCAAGCAATATCTTTGGAGCTCTGGTTGAACGAATCAAGTTGATCCTGAGGAAACACAAACTAGTCAGTATATTCAACACAAAGACTGGAATTACTGTGGCAGAGCTTTTAGCTCATCCTACCATCATTGACATGGACGCTCTCTTCAAACATGATAAGACCCTCCTTATGGGAATACTAACCGCTGCAATCTGTGAGTACAAATTGGCTAATCCTTCCGAAGAACTCACTAACGTTCTAATCCTTGATGAAGCACATTATCTTCTAGGGAAAGAAAATGCTAGTGGGGAGGCATATTCTGGAGCTCAGCTTCAAGCTATAAACGCATTCACAGAGATGCTTCGAGTAGTTGGTGGAACTGGGCTTGGTGTGATAATAGCAGATCAATCACCGACATCCCTTGTTCCAGAGGTCATGAAGATAGCTGTAAATATGATAATTCATGCACTCCCAAGTAAAGAGGATAGAGAGCTGGTCGGCAATTACACTCGATGCACGAATTCACAAATCGATCATATTGCAGGGATGCAGCCAGGAGAGGCTGTCGTGTATCTGCAACATGAAGGCACTCCTAAGAATGTAAAGATGTTCCAACTTGACCGATTTGTCGTGGGAGGGATATCAAAAGACCCTGTAAGCGATAAGGTAGTAGCAGAACACATGAAGAGAATAGTCAAGGACCATCCTGAGCTAGTAGATGCTGTACCAATATCTGATGAAATCGACACTCAACCAGAACCAATAAAGAACAAGTCTAAGAGCAAATCAAATACGGAGAACAAACATCCTAGGGAACTACTTCTCGAGAGATTTCCACAAAACCTTCAAGAACGAATAGCAGCAGCAGTCATACATCCAACTTTCAAGAGATTCTGGGAAGACCATCTTGAGAAGGAAGATGTTAACACACTGTCGAAGCTAATCCATAAAATATCCAAGAAAAGTGGAGATGGCAGCTATGATTCTTATCTTGTAGTTCTTCATTACCTCTATCAGGAGTATGGTTGTGAAGATACTAAGCATGTCTTTGATGAAACTGTTAAGATACTTGATGGAGAATTACGTGGATGACTAGAGAGGGAAAGGAGTACGGTCGTCGAAAGCGAGAGGGTAGTGATGAGGATGTGGAAACCGACCGAATTGTACGAGAGATCATAAATGAGGTCAGAAGAGAGATTGAGAATGAAGAATCTCCTGAACCAAAAGAACACCCTGAGCACGAATACGATCCAGAACAGTGTGTACGAGAGGTAATAAAAGAAATACAACAAGAGGAAGCAGAACGATGTAGGCTTGAAGAGCAAAAAGAATCGAAAGAAAAACCTCCAGAAACAAAAGAGAAAGTAGAAACCTCTGAGGAATGGGATGTTGACGAATGTGTGCGCACAGTGATTAGAGAGGTTCAGGAAGAGGAGGTTGAACGTCAGAGGTTGCGGGAGGAGCGAGAACATGCAGAGATGGAGAAGGAACAACAGATTGAGGCATCTTATGAATCAAGAAAAGAAACTGCAGACAAAGATGAGCTTGACGAGTATGAGAAACGAATCCGTGAAGGATTTGAAGAGCATGGAATTGACCCAGAAGAAGTGCAGGAACGTTGGAGAAAGAAGTTCGAAGAAGAAGTACAGGATGAGATGGGAGAAAAATCGAGAAAACAAACTGAGGGAGAGGATGATGAGGATACAGGACAAGAAAGAACCGCAGAGGGTCGCTATTACTATGATGATGGAAGTGGACAGGTGTATGAGGTCCAGATGGACTCCAAAGAGAGTTCCGGTTCTGAAACAGAGATGGAGTCCAGTGGTGAAGTCCAGGAGAAGGTAGAAGATCCACAACCCGAGATTCAGGAAGATGCTGAGGTCAAGAAGGAATCAAAAGATACAGAATCGAAGAAATACTCTGGTGAAGTCGAACCAGAGAAAGTAACTCCTACACAAGAAACCGAGGATGTTGTAGGAGAGAAGTCGAGGAAAGAAGTGAGACCCGAACAGGAAGAAATCCCTAGGGTAGAAAGTGAAGAAATCAAACAGGAGAAGAAAGAAACTATCAAAGAATCTGCTGAAACGTCTTCAGAAGGACATAGTGAAGATACAGAAGAAACTAGCCAAACTCCGGAAAAAGGCAGAGAGAAGTCAAGCTCCACTCCTGAAACCAACACGAAACGAAAACAAGAACGCACAGAGTCCGAAGGTTCGCAGGATACCGAAGAGAATGTAGAAGAAAAAAGCGATTCGCGAGAAAAAGAGATATGGACTGAATATGAGATAAAATATGGTTCTCTAGAGGATGAGAACCATAAGAGAGCAATCCGCGAGATCAAGGAACTACTCCCAGAAGAGGAGCAAGAAAAGTTCAATGAATCCGTCAGAGAAAAAGTACAAACAATAGAGGACTTTGAAGATTTAGCAAGAAAACATGGGCTTGATGAAATCCTCGAAGATGAAGAAGTGATGGAAGAGATTCGAAACTATCTGAAGGTTAGGCGAACTCTGGAGCAAGAACCTGATACAGATATTGAAGAACTGGCAGAAGAGATGGGGATTGATGCTGAGTTAGCTGAAGAATGGAGTAGAGGAGAATCAGAACCATACTCTCTCAAGAAATTACTGAATCTAGAAGCCTTCTATATCTGGGATGAGATTATTCGAAGTCATCGAGAACAAAATCACCCAGAGTCAAGAGAAGAGGTAGAGAGCATCCTGGAATCAAACTCTGAACTCAAAGAAGATAGACTCTTTCCACTTGAACAGGATGATGCTATTGCTTATGTTGAGATTATGGCTATGCGACGGAGAGGTGAAATTCAAAGGAGAATTCGAAATGGTCGCGAGGTCTATAGTCGCAAACAGATAATGGAGTTGAGTAAGAAATACTCCATCTCTGCGCATGAGATAATCTCATGGCTAAGAGGTATTAGTGTTCCAAATTTTATAAAACGCGTTTCAAAAGAGAACCAAAAACAAGAGTCATCTCTAGGTTCAGCAAATGACAAAATAGAAGGAACATTAGAGAGAGAACATATTCCATGGATAATCAAAACAATGACCCAATTTCAATTAGCGATCCAATATCATAATGAGTTAAGATTCTGGGAAACTTTCGATAAGCAGTACGAAATGGTTAGAGATTATTTGAATGGTAAAACACATCGAAAACCCAAACTCTTGAAAAAACTAGAAACTCTTGGATTAAGGAGGGCCTACGAAGAAACTCTAGGATGTAGCCCACAAGTAAAAATTGATTCTATGGATGATGTTGAGCGATTACATGCAAAATACAAGACACTTACAAAGAAAGATAGAGAAACTTGTCAGAAGTATTTCGACGTTATTGAAAATTCTTCATTATCAGATAAGACTCTAGCTAAACAGTATGGTATTTCGAAGCAAAAGGCATCTAGATGGAGAAATCGAATAGAACCACCCCCAATTTCTAAATTGCGTAGAATGGAGGAAGACAGGATCCTAGACGATTGGGCTAATCGGAAAGAATTTGCGGGCACGCTGTATCTGATAGCGAAATCTCATGAACAAACAGAAACAGTGAATCAAACTAAATCTGGTGAGCTCGATTTAATTGATTTGTGTGAGAATGTGTACTTCTATTTCGCTACTAAAGATAGACTTGCAAAATTCTTGATGAATATTAAACGATATTTGGGCTTGGATAGTGACCTAGGTCTCCACAATACTGTGCAACGCTTGAACAAAATCCTCACCAAAGCTTTTCCAGAGAACAAATCCAAGAAATTCATCAGTTTAAGATACAATCGAATAAAAGGTGCTTATCTGAAGGTTCTGTTGAAGTTATCAACTTGGTCAACTGATGACCTTGAGAAGTCTATTTCTAGAATAACTGACATCACTGGTCGCTCATCTAATATCTCAAACCCACGATTTTTGCAAGGGAAAGAACTTGAAGTAGTTCTTAGCAGAATAATTGCCATTGTTATTTCAGATAGTCATCTACGCTCAAATGGAGCAATTATCTACCATGAACCCGATCTTAGGAGAATACGAATAGTTGAGAAGTATCTTCAAAATCTTGGAAATATAACACTAAATCCAATTTATGATAAAAGAACAAATCATTACATTGTAAATATCCTTTCTGTCGTTGGAAAAATGCTTTTGAAATTAGGATTAACTCCTGGAAACAAAACTATTCACAATCCATGTTTCCCTGAAGTTATTTTCAATTTCTCTGAATCTGCTCTTTGTGCCGTATTAGAAGAACTGATTCCACAGGATGGGACTGTCACACCAACCTCGGTTAGTTGTAGCCATTCACATACACTTCATCCAGGAATTGATGTTAGTATACAAATGAAACCATTGATTAACCAAGAAGAAGTGGATCTTGTCAAGGACAAAGGTACTCCTTATGAGCATTATAGCCGTCTTTCAATAGGATTGTTAAAGGATTTTGCTAAATCAAAAGATAGTCGCATCTCGAAAGTCGCAAAAAGATTATTGAAACATATTTCTGAAAATCTGAATAACTTCATTGAAGGTGAAGTCAGAATTGCTACACTTTTAGGAATCAAAGTAGTTAGCAATCCTCAATCCGTTTTTTATCACAAAAGGACTGGTGCTGTAACTATTTCTTGGGGGGTACGAACTACAGGTAAATTTGAAGCAATTCGTTTTGCAATGATTGCACCTCCAAATGATGTGAAGAAAAAACGAGTGATGCACAGAGCAATTCTCGATAATCCCGCTATTGTTGAAAAGATTTTGTCAGAACATCGTGAGCTTGGAATTGTAATAAGAAAATGGTGGGAAGAAGAACTAATTGGTGGGTCGGGGGAGACTTGAACTCCCGACCTCTGCACTGTCAATGCAGTATTTGCTAGCTGATTGGAATAATTCCAATCATCACATAGCCAACTAGACCACCGACCCTTATTGAACACGATTTATCTAACCTACCGAATGAGGTATCAGGCGACTGTACCATCCCGAAGGGTGAAACAATAGCCGGGCTAGACCACCGGCCCATTGAATCCAGTCACGATGTCTGCCGATTAAAAACATTGCGACAGTGCCTATACTAAACGCCAGTACTTCCGAAACCACCCTCGCCACGATCAGTATCCGACAACTCATCAACTTCATCAAAGGTGACCTCTGGCACTGGTCGTATTGCCAACTGACTAATTCGCATTCCCCTTGTTATCTGGAATGGAATATCTCCCTGATTGATCATAATGGTCTTGACTTCTCCGCGATACCCACTATCAATTGTTCCCGGAATCTGAAAGATAATAGTCACATCAGGAAATTGTCAGATTATTGTTCACTTATTGCAGGATTGGAGAAAGATATAACAACCTATCAATAAAATCAAGATTATACTCCCAGAAAACGCAACCAAAGTGTAATCGCAATTGTTTCATAACATATAGAGAGTACATAGTTGGAACGCGATTTAATGGCAGCTTGAACAGAAAGAAGGATGAATATCTTGGAACAGACGTTTGTGTTAATAAAGCCTGATGCCTTTCAAAGAGCCCTTGTGGGTAGAATCATGTCTAGATTTGAGGAAAAGGGGCTTCAACTTGTTGCAGCTAAACTAATACTGTTGAGTGATAAATCAGTTTCTAAGCAATATCAACACCTAGCTGACAAACCTTTTTTTGATGAAATAAGGAATTTTATGCAGAAGGGTCCTGTTCTGGCAACTGTCTGGGCAGGTGTTGATTGTGTAGAAACAGTCCGTCGTATCTGTGGCATTACGAAAGCCAGAGAGGCTGATCCAGGCACTATACGTGGAGATTGGGCTATGAGCGTAATGTGCAATCTTGTTCATGCATCTGACTCGAAAACAAATGCTGATAAGGAAATATCTATGTATTTCGACAGAGAATCGATTCTTAGCTATAAACAGAGCACCACTCCATTCCTCTATTCTAATAGGGAAAATCCCAGTGATTATAATATGGAGGTATCTTAATGAGTAATATTCAACATTTAGAAGAACTCTTCACCAAAGAGTTCGAAAGGAATAAGAAAAGTGCTGCAGAAATAGCATACGTCATTGCTGTACTAGCTCAAAAATCTGATAACTTGACTAAGGCAAAAGAGTTTGCTTTGAAGTCGATATCATTATTTGAGGAACTAGATATTCAAAATCTCGAACGGGCAGCTAGTGAACACAATAGTATCGAAGGTGTTGTTATCCCCGAGTGGATACATGAAGGTGTAGTTCGAGAAAGATTTAAGGACTTTCTTGAACCAGTCTAATCGTGTCATTGCTTCTTATCGACGAAGAGGTCATCCGAACTTGCTGTTTTACGACCAAACCCAGTCAGGGTTATAGAATTAATTGGCAGATTACCTCTTTGTGCAATTGGGCATGCAAGTTTTGTTTTCTAACACCATCTCTACCTGATTTGAGGACAAGAGAAGTTATAGATATTATTGATATAATTAGGAACTCAAATATCAATGTAAGTGATATTCTCTTAGGAGGTCGAGAGCCTTTAGTTCGGAAAGATATTGAAATTGTAGTCCGTCATATATATGAAAGTAATTTGAAATTATCGATCTCCACTAATGGCTCAAATATTGAGAGTCTCCGTAGATTGATGCGTTACAGTGAAGCCATTAGAGCTGTCAACCTTTCTGTGTTCTCTCACAAACCGTTATTGAATGATAGAATATCTGGTACGGGTTCTGGGACTCTTCAGGGAATTCAGGAATCCGTGGATTGTTTACATAGCAATGGAGTAGACATCAAAATCAATATTCCACTTTCTGGTTTCAATATTAAGGAACTCGACAAAGCATTAGCTTATGTAGCGAAATTAGGGGTACACAAGGTTTCTCTTTCCCCGATTCTTTATCTTGAAGAACATCCCAAAAATACATGCACCAAAACCAATATACTCGACTTGAGCAATACAAATTATTACACTGAACTTACAAAGGCATGCGAGGAACACAATATGGTTGTAGTTCCTGTAAGAATTCGCTTGTTGAAGACTCAGAAGTGGTTGGAAAGTTGCCCCTCCGGAACGAAAATCCTCTCAATACTTTCAGACGGGACCATTGTACCTTGTAATCTGATGCCCAAGGATAGCATCTATAATTCTGGTGGTTTCTCTTTTAATGCGCTAACAAGTGACTTTGCGGAGCGCATCGAATATCTTCACCGAACATTCAGCATGGAGAATCTAAGTATCCAGCAAGATATTGGAAAGGTATCTTCCCAATTACTAAGAATTGGGGGTGGATGCCGTGCAGTCATTTCATCAGAATCAAAAACCAACGGTAATCACTCAAGATTTGAGCATTTTTTTGAATATCTTAGAACTGAACCTGAAAATCTTAGAGATTCGACTCTGAAAAACCACCATGACTGTATCTATCAATTTTCTGAGAGTGAAATGTATTGAAAGAAAATGAAGAATATAATCCAGAAAAAAAGCTTTTAACTTGGATTGGCACTGCTATTACCTTATTCGGGGTACTCCTGATTGCACTAGCATACATCTTTGAACCCTATTTAATAAATGACATAATTCACCTTATTGGCAGAGATCTAGGCATCGGAATCTTTACTGCAGGTTTAATAATACTGTTTGTTGATAGAGAAAAAGCTAGTTTTACTGGGACGAATGAAGAGATTAAACCATTAGTTTTAGAATCCATAAATTCTGCTCTTAAGGATGAATTCTTGAAAACCCCAGTTATTGATGAAGATTCACTTAAGAAAGAGATTGTTGCATTGAGCAAAGGTCCAAAAACGATTAAAGAAATTGAGCTGGGTCATTATTTGGATTTGATGGATATATCAGCCACGCCAAAAATGGCAAACAGGCTTGCTGAGTTCTACGTACATGAAGTAAAACGGAAAATACTTAATCTAAAAGATTATGCCCTTGTTTGTCCTAAAACAGAGAATACATATTTAGCTTCTCTGATTGCTAGTAAACTAGAAATCCCGACAATATTTGTGAATACGACAATAGTTGTGAAGAATCAGGTCCCAGATGAGTGTAGTGAATGCAAAGATAAATGCTTGTGCGAAACACATCTTAACCAAGCTAAAGAGATGGATCGTGTTTTTCTTTTTGATGGAGATATTGGTCCAACATCCTCTAAATCGTTTATTCTCTTTGATGATGTTATGCTAACAGGTGAAAAACTTTGTTTTTGTGCCGCCATTATTCATCAGTTCTGGAAGCGAAAAATATCATATGCAATTGTGTTGGTTCGGCGGAAAGAAGTAGATAGCACTGATACTGACTTGAAACTGCGCCGGTATGTCACTGATGTTCATCCGATATGGGAATGGAATGATGATGATATCAGCAAAATAAAGGAGATGTAATGTAGGGATGAATATTCAACTACGACTTCAATATACAAGCAAAAAGATTCAGCAATTGCTGTCTTCTGCTAGTGAATATTTTACGAGATTGAGTTTAGATGATACTATGCACACTATCCGAGTATATAATGTTGCTATAGAAATAGGAAAATCTGAGGGTGCTAATTTAGATATCCTTGCATTGGGTGCTTTACTTCACGATATTGGAAAAATCCAACGAGATTCTACTAAGGGTCATGCTTCTGCAGGTGTTCCTATAAGTGAAAGAATTCTGAAAAAGATCGACTGCACAGATGATGAGAGTAGTATTATCATTGATTGTGTTGCTAAACACCAAATAAAAAATCCTGAATCTGAGAGCAATAACCTTGAGGTCCAAATCATACAAGATGCTGATTTGATTGATGAACTCGGTGCAATTGGCATTATCAAGTGTGTATCTTTTCACACCAAACGAAGCGATCCAATTTGCCTTGAAAACTCGTTTTCAAGAGTTTCCTTAGATATGCCAGAAATGCTCAAAAAATCAGTTTCTATCGTCGATCATTTCTATGACAAATTATTGATTCTAGATAGAAAAATGAATACGATAGCCGGCAGAAACATTGCACAGGAACGGATCGAACACATGAAGGGATTCTTAAAACATCTAAAAGGAGAATGCCAGTAATGATTGCTCACGTTCACTTCTGTTAGATATCGATAGTAGTTAAATCTCTATACAAAGGTTGTAAAGCCATTATTATCCATTCTGAAGTCATTAGTCACTAAAAACGGAATGTTCTTTTGAGTAGAACACAAGAATATCTCAATATACAAACATCTATAGATTCTCTTAGATTCATCACTTCTATCTTCCTGTGCTGCCAAATCCCTCACTACCTCTATCCGAGTCGGATAAATCATCCACCTCGATGAAAGTGACTTCAGGGACTGGTCGGATTGCCAATTGACTGATTCTCATTCCTTTAGTTATATGGAATGTTTTTTCACCATGATTGATCATGATGGTCTTAACTTCTCCGCGGTATCCACTATCTATCGTTCCAGGAGAATTGAGGATTGTAATGCCATCTTTCAGTGCGAGACCACTTCTCGGTCTAACCTCCCCCTCATATCCTGACGGGATCTCAACTGCTATCCCTGTTGGGACTGCATACCTCTCTCCTGGTTTGATTTCATAGTTTATCATAGAATGGAGATCAAAGGCAGCATCACCTTTCTTTGCAGCCTTGGGAATCTTAGCATCGGGATTGAGTCGTTTAACGCGAACTTGCACAGTCACTAGCCATTCCTCTTGTATGAAAGCATTTCTCTATCAAATATACGTGTGGGTTGGGTTGTAATATAGCATAGTTGGTAAGACTTATATACAAATTATGTATAGTACTGTATGTCGTACAGTACATTGTTACACACAATGGCTGCGAAGACAATGATAATACAGAGGTAAACTACGTGTCAATGACAAAAAAGACGCAAGATGAATTGGACCGATGGTCCAAGGAAGTAAAGCGAGGAGCCGTAACCCTTGCTATCCTAGCCCTTCTCAGTAAGAGGAGAGCATACGGATACGAGGCTGTTAAGCTACTCGATGAGAAGATGTCTTTCTTAGCTCTTGAGCAAGGCACAGTCTATCCTTTGCTGAGACGACTAGAGAAGCGCGAGCTCCTTCTGTCCGAGTGGGACTACAAAGATCCAACCAAACCCCGCAAGTACTACACTGTTACTCAGGAAGGTTTGAAGGCTCTAGGAGCGATGACGCAGACCTGGAATGTTCTCTCACGCGAGATGCGTGAAGTCGTTATGGAGGTTGAAAACTAATGAGTAGTAATAATCCAATAGAACTTATCGAACAATATCTAGATCGCGTAAGGGTATATCTTCCTCTAGACAGCGAAGATACCATCATCGAACTTCAGACCCACCTGATTGAGGAGGCTGAACGAATCGGTAATGGTACAATGACTGCTGGCTCTGCTATGATGGCAATTGAAAGAATGGGTGAGCCCAAGAATGTGGCTAACGAATATGCTGGCTCTGGTGAAAAGGTAGGACCTGTTCCTGCTGAATATGCTAATCCGGTTGCTAGAATTGTGATAGTTCTAGTTGGAATCGCATCTGCATTCATAGTGGGCTTCACTATGCTTGGAATTCCACTTACACAGTTACTTGGAGCTGACATCCAGAACTGGCCAGTAAGCATTCCAATTATGGTCTTTCTGAACATATTCATCATTGTTGCAATAATCGGCATCATATCTATGTTCGATCGTGAAAAGCCCTTGACGGATAAGACCACACTTGAGTCCATCTTTGGATTGGGTGTTGAAGGCTTCAAACCTAAGGGTAAGTTGGATGCTCTAGGCGATCTTGTAATGGGAGTATTCTGGGCAATCGTCTTGGTGATTCCTGCAGTTGTGTTTCTCTATACTCCTGCGTTTAGAGAACTTGCTATGCTTGTTGTAATCTTTCTCCTACTTGGTGCAATTCGAGGTGCACTCTTCTACATTGGTGGAGAGAACAACTTCAACTTAGCTGTGGAGGGCATTCTCAGTGCTGTCTGGATATCCTTTGCAGTCGTTCTCATCAACATTGGTTGGCCCATTAGATACGTCTATGCTTACACTGATGGTTCTTGGTATCTGTTCGACCTTGTTGCATTCTTCACAGACAACAATATCCCCTTCATCCCATTCGACTGGATATGGGCATTCATAATGTTCATCACCGTCGTTATTGCGGTCTGGAGAATCTTTGTTTCAGTCATGAAGATCACTATGTATCTTCGTGCTGACAAGGGTATCTGGTGGCAGGGCAACTGGGGTGAGCGCCGAAGTCTGAGAACTCCTCTCTGGAAGAGGATGCTTGGTGAGCATGATCAGTTCGAGCAGCAGAAATAAACTGTGTATCGCGATGGTTACACAGAACCTGACGAGTAACAATAGATTATGAATTAGTGGGGGTGAAATTCCCTCACATCTCTTTTTTCTAATCAACTGAATCTTGTTCTTGTTTCTTTAACTCCCTGACTCCATAGTAGATACCAAACACAATGAGACCTGTCCCAAATACTGCGTAATACCATGGAAAGAATAAGAACATAGCAATTACAAGCACTGCCAGTATGAACAATGCAAAAATCAGCATCACTAGGTCTGACTCTTCTGTTCCAAGTGGGAGTAGTCCCCAGGCAACGCTCAATTCTGAAACTCCTATTCTTGCATTGCCAAATTTCGTTATGAATAAACTGGTAGTTTTCTACTATGCATAAATAAAATTCATGCGCAGACAGTAACTAATATTGAATATCCCTATCTGTTTCTTGGTTGACTAACGATGAGAGAGATAAAACTAGAGATATTCGAGAGTGGTTGTAGAAAGCACAAGGTTGGTGACAAGTTCAATTATCCATCAGGTACAGGAAAGATATGCCCGTGGTTACTTGATAGTGCAAACACAATGATTCGTGTACTAAGATTCGATGGAAGACTTGGTTGGTCTTACAAGGATACTCCCTACGAGAAGATAATCAACAAAGATGGGGTCACAACAGAATTTGTTCGTTGTCCCGATCCAACTACTTCTGGTGTCGTTCTTAAAATCACGGCTGCAAAGAGAACTCGTGAGAAGAAATAGACATGGTGGGATGTGGCGGAATCGAACCGCCGATCTTCGCCATATAAGAGCAATGTCATTCACCGAGCTAGACCAACATCCCAGTGGTAGGCCAGGAAGGACTGAAACCTTCGGTCTTCTCCATATCAGAGAGATGTCATACGCTAGACCACTGGCCCAATTATTTACAAAACAAGAAACCTTACTCGGACTCACACCAATACTATGCATTTGATATGATTCTGAAGTAGGTCATTACAATCAATGAGTAGAATCTCTGTATTGATTATAAGTCAGTGGTCAAATGAAATTGACTCGTGCTTTTCTCGCTCAGAAAAATCTCTGATGATCTTTAGTCCCTTTTCATCAATGTGTGATTCAGAGTATCCACAATCCAAGCAAGCATACTCGACTTTATACACCCATTTTCGACGAAGCCCCCAACCACCTATACTGACCATGATAAACTCCCTCCAGGTTCGGTTCCTGCTATAGCCTAGATGAGAATTATTCCAAATATTCGTACTTTCACACTTGGGACATTGTCCTGTTTGTTTCAACTCCAATCATCTCCTTTATAATTCCGCGAAAAACCATCTCTGACCTTTGTATTGAATCTTCTCAAACTTTATTGGGATACGTATAGAAAAGTTATTAACTATTGTGAATATAATCAAACTGAACGAACATGATAATCACCCCAACAATCATTTCCCTTAGAGAAGGTATCGAGGCCGCCCTGATAATCGCCATAATGCTGTCTTACCTAAGAAAATCTAATCAAACAGATCTTCGAAAATATGTGATTTCAGGGACAATTGCTGCAATAATCGCCAGTCTAGGTGTGGCAACAGTTGTTGGGTTATTATGGGGAATTTTTGAAGGACCCTTATTGACAGTGTTTGAGGGGACTGTGGTTCTCATCGCTGCAATCCTGCTCACAACAATGATTGTGTGGATGTGGAACGCTGGAGCTCAAGTCACTCAAGAAATTGAAGAATCTATGGAGCGTTCAGTCGTTCAACAGAGTGGAATTGGACTGGCACTCCTAAGTTTCTCACTTGTCGTCAGGGAAGGCATCGAATTATCCTTGTTCAGCATGGCTTTAGTAATCCAAGAAGGGATTCAGAGTTACATTGGAATTGCACTCGGGCTTTCACTTGCTGTGATTCTGGGAATAGGAATCTACAAGGGTTCTCTAAGAATTAGCATTGGTGCTCTCTTCAAATGGACCTCGATATTTCTCATTCTATTTGCTGCAGGAATGGTGGCATATGGAATACATGAATTGCAAGAAGCAGGTTTACTCTTGATCGGTCCAATTGAGGTTTGGAATATCAATCCACCACTCTTGCCTGATGGTAGTTATCCATTACTTCATGACAAAGGTGCGATTGGTGGATTGGCAAAAGCACTGCTTGGATACAATGGTAATCCATCAGCGCTTGAAGTAGTCGCATATTTTGCATATCTGGTTCTGGCTTTCACCTATCTATGGGTAAAGCAAAAGGGTTAGGTTCAACACAAGGTAAGAAAGCAAAGAAAGACGTTCTCACTACAGCACCTACTCAATAATGTTAGAAGAAAGAAGAAATGGTGCCGAGGGCGTGATTTGAACCATTTTCAGCTCCGAGGTTTTGGTTTTCTCTTCAGGTGAATGAGTCTCTTGATATCCTCAACAGTACCAGTACCCGGCTGTTTAATCCATAACCATCGTCCATCATGCAACTGTTTTGTTTCATCAAAGAGTTGCACAACATCTGCACTGAGTTCTCCTCTCATACTTTGAAACTTTTCAACCTCTTTCTTTCCTAGAATCACCTGAACTGTAAAACCTCCATTTTCTGGATAGAACGCTGTGAGTGTCTTCCCGCTCTTACGATATCGAATTGTCCAACCGTACTTTTCACCCCAATAACTCAACTCGCGCTGGAAGTCATAGTTCTCTGCTAAGAACTCATGAAGATCATTCCATAACTTTGTCGCACTAGACCCTATGAACTTCAGGATTTGTTTCGTCGTCGGTTCAGAGTCTCTGCCAATCATTCGTTCTCTTTCGATCATAACCATCGAAATGAACTAGCTACCTCACTTATTTGAATTCTCTACTCTCAAAAACCGAAAACTTGTTTAAAAGAAGAAATGGTGCCGAGGGCGTGATTTGAACATTATACTTGTAGGGTAATTATAGTAATTACTACATTCATTACATTCCGACAAGTTGATGTAGTATTCTGATATACTTAGG
>Ga0114923_10000416_pt1 | contig 34932 bp, 33 predicted proteins | sample SumtaG_FD_89578 | JGI IMG/M metagenome (GOLD analysis project Ga0114923, IMG submission 89578) | Deep subsurface microbial communities from Indian Ocean to uncover new lineages of life (NeLLi) - Sumatra_00157 metaG | ecosystem: Environmental > Aquatic > Marine > Oceanic > Sediment | place: near... | reverse complement strand
GGGGTAGAACAAGCAGTCGTGTCATCAACCGCCATCTCGATCACGGCAGATCAAGCCGGGTATTCATGTCCAGGTCGAACCGCCCATATGGGTTGACGTGTTCCCATATCAGCGGCGTCAGGGCGGCGTAGTCGCGCGGCGTGAACCTGCCTTGCCAGTGCGGCAGGGCCAAGACCTTCTGGATCATCAGCGTGTTGATATAGACCATGCAGTTCTGGATCAGGTGCAGCGCGAGCATGCTGACTTCGTGATCCTCGCGGCGGTTGCTCGCCATCTCGCCACGGCGGGCGAAGAATACGAAGTCTGTCGCGCCGTTCCACTGCTCGACCACGTTCAGCCCCTCGTTGATTTCCCGGCGCAGCGCCTCGTCGTGCAGGTAGCGGCACAGGAAAATGGTCTTGATCGCTTTACCCAACTCAGCGAACGCCTTGTAGGTCGGATGCTGTACGTTCTTCTTGGTGAAGCGTCGTAGAATGGCTTCGGTTTCCGCCGTCCCTAGGCGTAGCGCGGTGGCGTACTTGACCATCTGGTCGTACTGTTGCCGCACCGAGTCCCAGTCGATGGGCTTGGTCAGAATCTGTTGCAGGTTGGCGTAGGCATCGGCCTTGCCGGTTTCCGGCCGGTACAGCTTCTGTGAGTGGATCGCCTTCAACCGGGGCAGCAACTGGAAGCCGAGCAGTCGGCAGAAGGCGAACGCGACCGTGCTCTGGCCGTGCGAATCGACATACTGCCGATCCACCTCCATCTCGGTGCAATGGTGGATCACGCCCTCGATCATTGACGCCACTTCCGACGACGACGGCGACTTGAGCTGCGAATGGATGCACAGCGAGCTGCGCTCGACGTGCCAGTAGATCATGATACCGCGCCCGCCGTAGCGGACGTGCCATTGCGTGGTGAGGTTCTGATCCCATGCGCCGAAGTGTTTGGAGTCCGACGCGCAGGCGGTGGTGCCGCTACCCCAGATCACTGGGTTGCGGGCATGCAGTGTGCCGTCTGCGACGATGGCAATCGCGCGACGCATCGCGTCCACGCTGATGTAACGGCGGCGCACATAAGCCAAGTCGCGTGCCGTGGTGCCGGAATCCAGTCCGGCCATGCGCTGCAAGCCGGCATTGGTGCCCAGGCCGTGCAGACACAGCAGCAGGCGCGGCTGCAACACCGAGCGATCCATCGTCTCGTAGGAGGTCGGGCTTTTCAGGGCATCGGTGAAGCTCAGCCGTAGATCGGTTTCCTTGACCATATCGAGCAGGCTGGTCATCGGCCAGATGGCGTTGAGTTCGGCCTTGAGCGCAGTCAGATTGGGCGGATCGGGTTGCGCATCAAGTGGCGTCAGCGTGATCCAGCCACCGCCCTTGCTGCTCAGCCGGACGAATGGGTTCTTCTTCAAGCCGGCGTCGAAGGTGGACAGCGCCTCGCGCATCTCGGCTTGCAAGTCGGCGATGAAACGCTCCGCATCGAGCGGCAGACTCAGCGCCCGGTAGTAGTCCTCGCGGTTTTGCTCGAAGTTGGTCGGCAGATCGTCGTCGGGGTTGCGGTAGCGGTTTGCGCCGACCACCCAGATTTCCTTGCAGCGCAGCCGCTCGCGCAGCGCTTCCAGCACCGCGATTTCATAGGTGACGCGGTTGACGCGATCCCGGCCGGCGGCGTCCTTCTCCATCACGGCTTCGCGCCATAGGCCGCGTACCACGCCATCGAGCGGCACATCCACGTCAGCCGGGAAAACGTGCACCTTGGTGTCGGCAAAGCGCTTCACCAAGTCGAGTGCATCCATCACCGGGCGGTGGCGGTCGTTGTTGGAACGGAATTCCAGCGCGGCCAGCAAGGTCGGCACCATGCGCCGGTAGTGCCCCTGGTACGAATTGCGGATCACCGTGCGCAGCGTGATGCGATAGGTCGGGCCGGTGGCCTTCCACTCCTTGACCAGATCGCGCAGCGTCTGCTCGCCGACCACCGGAAACACCACGTCGCGCACCACGCCATCCGGCTGGGCCAACGTAGCGTCGGCCAGGTTGAACAGCAGGTTCTGCTTGCCGGACACGCGCTTGAGATCTTCCAGCAGTTCGCGCTCGACCTTGCGCTCGGCACGCGCGCCGATCTGGTGGATGGTTTCGATCAACAAGTCCACCAGGTCATCGGTCAGGCTGCGGGCGCGCAGGTAGACGAAAGCGGCCAGCCAAGTGAGGCGCGCGGCATCGGGATGCCGGCGCAGATCGCGGGGAACCTCGACCGACACACGCTGGCGACAGCGCTCCAGATCGCGCGGCGAAGCTTGGTCGAATAGATCGGCGGGAAGGTCGATGCCCCGGATCAGTTCCAGCTTCGCCAACTCGTCCTGCATGCTGGCAAGACTTGGGCGGCCGGGACTGCCGCGCAGTTTCAGCAGAACGGCCGGCGCGCTGCCTGCGGCTTCGCCTTGAGCATCTTCAACGGCGCTCTCCCCGTGGCCCGATTTTTCGGGGCGCAGCAAGGCATCCAGGCGTTCGCGGGTTGCGGGCGGCAGCCGCTCATGGACTCCGTTATGAAAGCGGTCTTCGTGGGCACGCAACGCGCTACGCGCGATGCGCTCCATCCGGTCTGGTGTCGGAGGTTCAATGGCGAGTTCGCGGCAACGTCCTTCCAGCCGTTCGATCATCGGCTCGATGTCACCGCCGACTTCTCCGGCAACATGATCGCGCAGCCACTCCGTCAGCAGCTCAGCGTCGGCCACCGTCGCTTCGCGGAAGCCGAAACGCGCACGGATTTCGCCGCGCAACCGCTCGGCAGTGCGGCCCGTGAGGAAGGCTTCGCCGTCAATGGGCGCGGGTGCGTCTAATTGTTTGGCGAGCGCGGCTATGCCCTGTGCCTCGACTTCGGTTTCGTCGCGCGGGAAACGGCCGCGCTCGCGGAAGAAGGTCAGCAGGATGGCAAAGCCCAGCCGGGTCGCTCGGTTCTTGGTCATCACCAGCTCGCGTTCGGCCGGTGCCAACAGCCACTGATCTTCCGCGTTGCCGTCCGCCATGCCCCTACGCTCCTGGTTGCGATGGTGCGGGCCAGCCGACCCGCGCCAGCGTTTCGATCAAGGTGGTGCGCTTGACATTGAAGTTACGGCACACCGCCGCCTTGGACATGCCGCCATCGAGCGCGGCAATGATGGCGTCCAGTTTCTCGCCAACGATGGCAGGTGGTCGGCCGCCGATCCGACCGCGTTTGCGCGCGGCGGTCAGCCCCGCGACGACGCGCTCCTGGATCAAGGCGCGCTCATATTGCGCGAGTGCGCCGAACACCTGAAATAGGAACTCGCCCGATGGCGTCGTGGTGTCCAGGTTCTCCGTCAGCGAGCGGAACGCCACCCGCTTATCCTTGAGTGAGGTCACGATGCCAAGCAGATGCGACAGCGAGCGGCCGAGCCGGTCGAGCTTCCACACGACCAGCACGTCACTGGGCCGGACGAATTCCAGCGCCTGCGCCAGGCCGGCGCGGTCATCCTTCGCGCCTGAGGCGTGATCCTCGAACAGGTGACGCGGATCGATGCCGGCGGCGAGCAGTGCATCGCGCTGCAAGTTCGTGCTCTGTCGGTCGGTGTCAGACGACACGCGCATGTAGCCAATCAACATAGGCGGATAACCATCAGAAATAGGTTTCCGTATGGTAGCGCGTGGCGACAGAGTTTTCCGCACAATTTTGAGGCCATCCATGGGTTGGTGCACATGACTTTTGCGGAGGTGTCGTAAAACAAGTGTTTCACGACATGCCCCTTGAACCTGCCGTACTTGTGAAATTACCTGAACAGGTATAAGATGCCATCATGACCGACAAAGAAAAACCGCTCGAATGGATCGCGAGCAGCTACAAGGATCTGATGGCGTTGCCGCCGGACGTGCGTCGGCGTTTCGGTTACGCGCTGTCGCTGGCGCAGATGGGCGACCAGGACGACGCGGCCAAGGTGCTCAAGGGCTTTGGCGGTGCCGGTGTGCTGGAAGTCATCGAAGACGATGCCGGTGGCACGTATCGGGCGGTCTACACGGTGAAGTTTGCGGAAGCGGTGTTCGTCCTGCACTGCTTCCAGAAGAAGAGCAAGAGCGGGATCGCCACGCCAAAGGTGGACATGGACATCATCCGCGCTCGGCTGAAGGTGGCCGAAGCATTGGCACAGGAGCTACGAAATGCAAAAACGAATCATTGAAGGCGTCGAGGTTCAACGCAGCTCGGGCAACGTCTTTGCCGACCTTGGACTGCCCGATGCCGAGAAACTGAAAATCAAAACCGGCCTGGTAGTCGAGATCAGGAAAGCGATGCGTGCGCTTGGCTTGACACAACAAGCCGCGGCCAAGCGCATGGGCATCCCGCAACCGAAGGTGTCGGGCATGATGCACGGCGATTTCACCAACCTGTCCGAGCGCAAGCTGATGGACTGCCTGAATCGCCTCGGTTACGACATCGAAATCAAGGTGCGCCCGGCATCCGAGCCGGTCGGGCACCTGACGCTCGCCACCGCCTGACCAGGAACGTCACGATGGCCGCGCGCATTACCGACGAAGAATGGGACAAGCTGTCTCCGGAGAATTTCGAGACGCATTCGCTGTTGCGTGCGGTCGATGCCATGGACGAGCTGCGCGACGATCTCAACGATGGCGAAGACGCCGCCCCGCCGCAGCTTCGCACCGACCTGCTGAAGTTGCACCAACTGGCGATGGCCGTCATCAACGAGGGATCGCGCAGCCAGGTTGCCGACCTGTTCGAGCTGGCCGGTGATCTGGACGAGCAGGTTTCCTACATGATGACCAAGCTGGAAGAGATACAGGACACGCTGTCGCGGTTGACGGCGCTGTACCCGGACAGCCTGTACTACGGCGGATTGGACGGTGCCGAATGATCGGCTGGTGGATCGTCATATCGACGCAAAGCCCTGAGGAACGCGACCGCGCCGACCAGGAGGCCCGCCGTGCGGCCATCCTGGCGCAGTGGGAGACAGGCGCGGACGGCATCCGCTGGATTGAGCGCCTGACGGAAGCGGGCACGGTTGCCAAGCTCGCCGGAGGCGGCTACCCAAACCGCTACACCGCTCGCGCTGCCGACGTGCTGCCGCTGATTGAGGGCGGCGGCATCCAGCCGTCCAAGGATGGCGTCTGGATTTTCGGTATCGACGAAAGCGAGGAATACGCCCAGCCGCCCGGCTGGATGGGAAAGGTCGAAGTGCATGCCGACCGTGTGGCCGCCTGTCCTGCCGATCTGGTCTTGACCATCGACGCCTGGGATCAGTCCTGAATGTTCTGGGAGACAGACACGTTATGAGTCGCAGCCGCCGCAAGACACCCATCGTTGGGCACACGACGTGCCGCAGCGAGCGCGAGGACAAGAAGCTCTGGCATCAGCGCTGGCGAACTCGCGAACGCACGGCGCTGGCCAGTGCATCGCCGGATGCGCTGAGCGCCCACCTGCCCTTGCTGGAAAACCAGGTCAGCAGCGTCTGGTCGATGGGCAAGGACGGCCGCTCCTACTGGCCCGTCAAGCGCCAGGCCGCCACGGCGGATCGCATCGCCAACCACAAGGGACGCAACCCGCAAGAGCGCGCCGCCCTGAAACAGCGCCTGCTGCGCAAGTGGATGAGCAAATGAGCGTGTCCAGCATCGAGACGCTGGCCAGCGCTTGGGCGCGGATCGCCGAGGAAGTGGAGTTCCCGAAGCCACCGCCTCACCAGAAGCGCACAGTGCCAGCGAGGCGATCCAGGAACGGATTCGGGAGCACATCGTCGCCACCGACGACATGCGCCTGTTTGGTCTGCTGCACCTGTTGGGCCAAGCGTCGCTGCGCATGGAACAAACGCTGTGGCCGGAGGAATACGAGAGTGCATGACCCGTGAGGTCGAGGAAGCCCTGCGGGAGGCCGACGACCCCAACGCCAGGCGCATACCCATGAAGAAGTCATGCAGGCGATGCAGGAGCGTATCGACCGGGTGCGAAACAAACCATGTTGATCGCTTGACGGAAATTTCTGGGGTTCCGGCTTGCAACCCCATGTGGTATGCGGCACGGTAGGGTCATGGCAAGGTGAATGCCGGCACCCCTTACAAGGGGAAGGCCACATGAAATGCCTTCCACATGATCGATAATGGCAGTGATCAACGTTTCGTCAACCAGCTTTCCTCGAAACGATCTGCTGGCTTGGGTCTTCCGAAATGAAATCCTTGCGCCAGATGGCATCCCATGGCCAGCAAAGCCGTCGCCTGATCGGCATGCTCGATGCCTTCGGCCAGGGTTTCCAGTTCCATGCCGCGGCCCATCGCGATGATCGTGCCGACGATGGAGCGATCGTTTCGGTCGCTCAACATGTCGCGCACGAAAGAGATATCGATCTTGAGCCGGCTCACCGGGAATCGCTTGAGATAGGACAGCGAGGAATAGCCGGTTCCGAAATCGTCGATCGATAACGAGAACCCGGCGGCCGCCAGGGCCTGCGTGATCTCCACGGCCCGGTCCGGGTCGCGCATCATGCCGCTCTCGGTCAGTTCGAGCTCGATGCGGGCGGGAGCGGCGCCGTTCTCTCGTGCAATCCGTATGGCGGTGTCCACGAAACCGTCGTCCTCTAATTGTCTGGCCGAGACATTGACGGCGACTCTCCCGGGCATCGGGCGGCCGTCCGTTTCCCATTGGCGCACCTGCCCGCAGGCCGCGGCGAGCGCCCATTCTCCCAGGGAAACGATCAGGCCGCGCTCCTCAGCGATGGGGATGAAGTCGGCGGGACTGACGGAACCCCATTCGGGATCCGTCCAGCGCATCAAGGCTTCGGCGCCGATCAGCGCGCCGCTCGCCAGATTCACCTGCGGCTGATAATGGAGCTGCAATTGTCCATTGATAAGCGCCTTTTCGAGCCGCTTGGCGATGCCCAGGCGGCGCGCCAGTTCCTCGCCCATTTCGGCGCGGTAAAAGCGGTAGCCACCGCCCGCGCCCTTGGCGCGATACATGGCGATGTCGGCATGCTTGAGCAGTGCCTCGGTAGATGTCCCGTCTTCCGGGAAAATGGCGATACCGATGCTCGTCGAGACGCTGAAGCCCTGGTCGCCCACGGCTATCGGGGTCGCCAATGCCTCGGCGATCCGCTCCGCGATGCGCACGGCCGCCTTGCCGGAATCCGACGCAATGATGACGAACTCGTCGCCGGATAACCGCGCGAGCGTCTCCTCTTCGCGCAGGGCCTCCCGGAAGCGCCGCGCCACCTCCACGAGCACGCGGTCGCCCGCATCGTGGCCGAGCGTGTCGTTGATGTCCTTGAACCGGTCCAGATCGAGGAAGAGCAGGGCCAGCCGCTGGCCGCGTCGCTCGGCGGCCGCCAGTTCGTGGCGCAATCGATCCATGAACAGGGCGCGGTTGGGCAACACGGTCAAGGGATCATAGAACGCCAGAGTTTCGATCCGCGTTTCGGCCGCCTTGCGGTCGGTGATGTCCTGCACGGTGCCCACGGCCTTGATCGGCCGATGTTCGCCATCGAACTCGATCTCCGCCCGTTCTTCCACCCAGCGCGCTTCCCCATCCGCGACGATGCGGTGTTGCAGGTGGTAGGGCGCGCCCGCGAGCGCCGCCTGCCAGGCCGCGTCGACCATCTCCCGATCCTCCGGATGGACGCAGGCGAGGAAGGTCCCATAACGGATGGCTGCCTTCCGATCGACGCCGAAAATCCTGTAGACCTCCGGCGACCAGGCCAGCGTCCCGGCCAGGAAATCGAGCCGCCAGCTGCCGATGCGCGCCACTTCCTGGGCGCGCAGCAATGTGGTTTCGCTCTCCCGCAATGCGTCCTGGAGGCGGGCCTGTTCGGTCATGTCTTCCACGATGACCAGCAGACGAGCTTCTTCTTCTTCTTCTTCTTCTTCTTCCGCAAGGCGGATGCCAGTCAGGGTTGCGCGCACGGGGATCGCCGGGCCATCCGGCGCGCGCGCCATTTCGAAAAACAGGTCACGCTTGACGATGCCGGTTTCCCGAACCTCGTGCAAATGGTGATCGAGACCTTCCGCCCGGATCAGCATCGCCAGCGGTTGGCCGTGCGCATCCATCTCGCTCAACTCGAAGCGCCGGGCAAAGGCGCGGTTGATCGAGATGACCGTGAGGTCGGCCGTCAGCACGGCTAGTCCGTCGGGAATCGCCGAGAACACCAGTTCCGCGTATTCCCGCAGGGACAGGATCGCCTGCCGGTCTGCATGGACATAGGTGTCCATCGCCAGTCCCATGTCGAACAGGACGATCTTGAGCAGGGACTGGAGTGTCGCGATGGCTAGGTCGGGATCGTCGCCGAGGCGTTGCCACAGGTCGGGCAGCGCATCGGCGAGATACTTGGCGTACGCCCCGAGATACCATTGCGTCTCCAGGCCGATGCGCTGATGCGCAAGGCCCACGCGCAGGCGATGGCGCACGTAGTCGGCGTCATAGGTCCCGGCCGTGAGGGTATCGAAGTACTGCGCCTGGGTGGTTCTGAGACGATCGAGCGACGCCTCGTCCGGAATGAACCGCCGCGTTTCCTCGAAGCGCAGCAGATGATCGTAGAAACGCCGCGCGAAATCCTGCTCCGTGCCGGAAAGCAGCCCGTGCAGGCGTTTGAGCCGGGCGGCATCCTCGTCCGTGAATTCAAGGAAGATTTTGCGCGCGGCGATGCCGGCCTCGGTCAGACCGAGCGCGGCCATCATCGCCTGGGCCATCTCGTCGGCCGGCTTCATCGCACCCGCTCGCGCAGCCATCCATTCCGGCGACACGAAATGGCCGTCAGGCTTGCTTGCTTGCTTGCTTGCGCAAGGCGCTTTCCAATTCACGGTTCTTGTTGTTCATGGACTCATCCGGTTGCACGGCGGCGGGACGCCGAAGGTCTCGCGGTACGCGAGATACAGCCGCCGTTCGAGGCCGCGCCAGTTTTCCTCGACGATCCGGAACCTCACCTTCGCCCTCCCTTCCGCCAGATGGCGGTGAAGCATCATGTTACCACTGCTGCCCCGCAGGTGATCAGCCAGGCGCTTGCGCAAGCCCTGTGTCGAGCCGATATACACCACCGGCAGTCGCTCGACCGCGTCGGCGGGACATCGGTTCTCGACGGCGACCGGCGCGCGAATCTCGTAGACACCTGCCCGGCATGGCACATGCACCGCGAGCACCGACGGCGTCAGGGGCAGCAACGCGGAAAATCCCTCCGTTGCCATCCGGTAGTCCGCAAGCGCCGCGCGACGGCGGCAGTCGGGAAGCGCGAGCTGGTGACGGATGGCGGCGATCGATCGCCGCGAAAGGCGGGTTCCGTGTTGTTGCTCCAGAAGCGCGGCAAGCTGTGCGTCGGACCATGGGCGCGCAATCTCACCTGCAAGAAGCAGTTGTTTCTCGCTTTTTACCAACAAATCAAGTCGATGACAATGCAGTTGCCGTTCGCTGGGGAATAGTCTGGACAGGGGCAATGTCTTGCCGTCCGGCATCGTGATGGCAAGGCCGCGCACGAGCCGGGAAATGCGGCCTGCATCTGCCACCATGGGCAACTCCACTCGTTCGCCAATGCGTCTCGACAGGTGCACCTGCGGCAAGGGGGCGAGCGCGAGCGGATCGCCCGTGGCGAGAAAGTCGCGCTGTGCGTCCAGCAACGAATTCATCAGTGCATGGGTGAGTCGGTTGCGGCTATTGACGAGGCGCAGACGATGGAGCAGCGCGATCTGGTCGCCGGCGATGGCGCCGGATGCGCGCATATCCCCGATCGCTGTCTCGTCGAACCGATATTCGCGTCCGAGAACCTCATGCCGATACATGAAGACGAGCCCGCCTTCGTGACGAACGACCCTGCCGAGGGTGGCGGGGGCGGAATGACGCGTGGCGAGGTCCGCATCGAAAATCGCACCCGGAATCGAGGCAGGCTTCACCCAGCTTGCGCCGCGGAACGGGAGCGAGGCTTCGATGCGCCCGACTGAGCGTTCGTAGGCGCCCAGCGGCTGTTCCAGGCATCGGGCCAGAACGATCTTGCCGAGTGTGCTGGCGTCCAGACCATTGCTGTTTTTCTTCAAGGGCAGTACTTACGGAAATCAAGGCCGACATCGAGCCTACTCAGGGCTGGTGGCGGGTGATAGTGCCAGATATGGATTGTCTGGCGGCGTGTTGTTGAACAGAACTCGTGGATATTTCAGCAAGTAGCCGTGGAGGCGCCGCGATTTCCGCGGCCTGGTGACCGTGCAGGTCCAGATGCTCAGACCGTTCGGTTGCTTGCGGTGCAGTTGCAGCTTCTCGAATCGTTTCTGCACCCATTGCCAATCGGCCAACTGTTCCTGCTTTGCATGGACGGCCACGCAGGTGCCGGTAATGGCGTGTAGATCAGTGTCACCGATTCAACAGATTCGAGGGACGGCGCTTCCATGGTTGGAGGAAGAGACTCGGTGGCCTTCCAGATCGCCTTGCCATCCGGCGTGGCCAGGACAATGCCATGGTCCTGCAGGACGTTGAACACCGCCGTGCTGTTCGACGGAATGCCGTCGATGTCCTGGGTCAGCCATCCATCCGAGCCCTGGGGCTGGTTCAGCTTGAATTCCTCCCGAGTAGATAGCGCAGGCCGTCCAGCAGCTTGCGCTGCAGCGCGTGCCTGGGCGCCGCCAATGCCTTACCTGGATCGCCGCCAGGTTCCTGGGCAACCGAGGCCTGGTCGGCCTGGATGACCAGCTCGCAGAGCGTGCCAGCATGCTCGTAACTGGCCGGCCAGGACGTAGAGCAGCCCGGTGGCGGCGCCGTGCAGACGGTATTCGCGGTCAGTCCGGTAGCGGTACGGCCTGACCGCCGCAGCGGGCCGTGCCAGGGGTGCCAGACCGTCCCGTCGGCGTAAACGACATGCAGGTCGACGGCGATCTTGCCGATGTCGTGCAGCAGTGCTGCGTAGGCGGTGCCCGCAGTCCAGGCTTCGGCCTGGGCGGCCTGGGCTTCCGGCGTGGCACCGGCCGGCAGGAGATGGGATTGCCTCAGCTTCAGCGCGTAGGCCACGATTTCCAGGCCGTGGTCCAGCATGCCGCCCGGGTAGGCGTGGTGGTAGCTTTCCGAAGCCGGAAAATGCTGGACCAGCTCGGCGTAGCGCTCCAGTGGCACCCGATACAGCCTGGCCCGTCAAGCGCCAGGCCGCCACGGCGGAGCGTATCGACCGGGCGCGAGACAAAACATGTTGATTGCTTGACGGAAATTTCTGGGGTTCCGGCTTACTCCAAGGTGGCGGCTGGTGACACGACTGCTTGCTCTACCCCGACTGGGCTAGCCCGAGCTGGGTCGCCAACCGGCTGTGCGAACTGCTGCCGGTGCCGCTCAAGGCCAAGCAGAAGCTGATGGAACTGATGGATGCCGGCATGCGCATCGAGATCGTCCATCGGTACATGAAGCAGCACCACATCCTCTGATACCGCCGCAGCGAGCTCTCAGACGAGGCTCGGCTGCACCAACGTCTCGAGCGCCAGCTTGACGGGCGCCGGCAATCCCACCGAGTTCAATTGCATGAGCGGCACCCAGCGCCAGTCGTCGTCGAGCGCGGCTGGTGCGGCGATGTCCGCGCGCAGCAGATGCATGTGCAAGCGGAAATGCGTGAAGGTGTGCGTGAGCGCGCCAGCCATCTCCACCTGCGTGACCGTGCCGTAAGTCTGCGCAGCTTGGCGCACCGTATCGGCGTCAAGCGGATGCGCTTCGAGCGCATCGTCCATCTCGCCCACCAGCGGCAATGACCACAGCCCGCCCCAGATGCCACGCTGCGGACGGCGCTGCAGCAGCACCGCCTCGCCGTGCAGGGCGATCAGCAGGGTCGCAGCACGCTCGGGCGTCGCCTTGCGCGGGCGCGGCACGGGCAGCGCCATCACGCGCTCGGTGCGGCGCGCCTCGCACAGCGATTCGAGCGGGCAGGCGCGCTCGCCCGTCAGGCACGCCGGCTTGCCGCGCGTGCACACGGTGGCGCCCAGATCCATCAGGCCCTGCGTGTACGCCTGGATGCCGTCTGCAGGCGGCAATACCACCTCGGCGATGCGCCACATCGTGTCTTCGACGCGCTTGTCGCCAGGGAAACCGTCGATGCCGAACACGCGCGCAAACACGCGCTTGACGTTGCCGTCGAGGATGGCGGCCCGCACGCCGTACGAGAACGCGGCGATGGCCGCGGCCGTGGAGCGCCCGATGCCGGGCAATGCCGCCAGCGCTTCGGGGTCGCGCGGGAACACGCCGCCGTGCTCCGCCACCACGATCTGCGCGCAGCGATGCAGGTTGCGCGCGCGCGTGTAGTAGCCCAGGCCCGCCCAGGCGGCCATCACGTCGTCAGCCGGCGCGGCGGCCAGCGCCTGCACAGTGGGGAAACGCTCGATGAAGCGGGCGTAGTAGCCCAGCACGGCGCTCACCTGGGTCTGCTGCAGCATGATCTCCGAGAGCCAGACGCGATAGGCATCCCCGGTGTTCTGCCACGGCAGGTGGTGACGGCCGTGGCGCTGCTGCCAAGCGATCACGCGGGTGGCGAAGTCGTCGGGCAGCGGCGGCAGGGCTTGGGCGGGTTGCGCGGGTCGGCGCGGGCGACGGGGTGTGGCGGTCATGCTTGCGATGAAGGTGTGGCGCGCAACAGGGCTGCGCCGGCGGCGATCCTACCAGAACGAAAAAGGCGCCCGCAGGCGCCCTTTCCATTGACGTTCGATGCGCGTTCAAGCCGCCACCGAATGCGCCTCCAGCATCGTCCCGGCAGCCAGGATACGCGAGGCGTAATCAGCAATGATGCCACTGCGCTCGTCCAGCGTATTGAGCAGCGCTTCGAGCTCGGCAATGCGCGCTTCCAGCGTGTCAGTGGCCTCGTGGATGCGCTCGATCGAATCGACGCGCTTGCGCAGCTGCTTCTGGTGATCGCGCACCTGCGCTTCGAGCGGCGTCATCACCGACTTCAGCCAGATCTCGATGTCGCGGTTCATGTCCTGGAAGGTGTCCAGCACGCGGCTGGCGACCGTCGAGAACGCGCCGTGCACGAGCTGCGGCTTCGGACGGGTCAGGAAGCTGAACGCGCCGAAGTGCGCGTGCGCCAGGGCCAGCGTTTCCTTCAGGTCGGCGTCGTAGCGCGTGCCCAGGAAGCGCAGCGGCGGCGACAGCGTGAAGCCGTGTTCGGCGTTGAACTTCTTGTACATGCCGTCGACCATCTGGTGCAGCTGGTCGATGCGGTTGGCCGCGTCTCGCACCAGGCCGCCGAGGTGGCCGAACAGCTTGTCCATGTCGTCGCGCAGGCCGCGCGAGAACACGCGCTCCTTCATCTTCTCGCGCGCCTCACGCATGGTCGTGCGGATCTGCTTGAGCTGCACGCTCTTGATGATCTCCGCGCTATGGCGGCCGAACACCGTGCGCAGCGCCTGGAACTTGGCGATGCTCTGCTCGAACTCTTCCTTCTCGCCCTGCACGCGCGTGAGCATGTGCTTGACCATCGTGTGGTTCTTGCCGCGCAGGCCGCGCAGCTCGAACAGCTGCTCGACGATGTCGCGGCGGCGCATCTGCAGCAGCTGCTGCGCGCCGGCAGCCATGTCCTTCACCGCCAGTTGCACCTGCTCGGTGACGATCTCGCGACGCTGGGGAATCAGCTGGTCGGACAGCACCGACTCCAGCTCCGGCAGACGGCTCTTCGCGAGCAGCGCACCGTCGTGGCTGACCTTGGCCAGCAGGCCCTTCTGCGCCGACACCGGATACACGCGCTCGACGTCGATGTCGAGCACCTGCGCCGTGGTCATGATCTGGCGGCTGACTTCGCTCTCGATTTCCTGCTCGGTCTTGAGCGGGTCCCACAGGCCGTCGACCTTGTTGAGCACGGCGATGCAGCCCTTGCGCTGGCCGCCGCCCACGTGCGTGCGCCACAGCTCCAGGTCGCTCTTGGTCACGCCGGCGTCGGCCGCGAGCACGAACACGACCACGTGCGCGTCCGGAATCAGGCGCAGCGTCAGTTCAGGCTCCGTACCGATCGCGTTCAGGCCCGGCGTATCCAGGATCACCAGACCCTGCTTGAGCATCGGATGCGGGAAGTTGATGATCGCGTGGCGCCACTTCGACACTTCCACCGTGCCCGCGGCGTCCACCGCAAAAGCGGCATCCGGATCGGCGTCGTTGTACAGGCCGAGCTGCTCGGCCTCTTCCTTGGGCACGCGCACGGTTTCCACCACGTGGCGGAACGCTTCGAGCATGCCCTCGGGCGACGACGGATCCAGCGGCACCGACAGCCAGTGGCTCCCGGCATCGCGGAAGTCAGCAGTCGAGGCGTCGTGCAGGCGCGTCTCGATCGGCAGCAGACGGATCGACGGCGGGTTGCTCTCGTCGTACATCAGCTCGGTCGGACACATCGTGGTCCGGCCCGCCGACGACGGCAGGATGCGGCGGCCGAAGTCCGCAAAGAAGATCGCGTTGATCAGCTCGCTCTTGCCGCGGGAGAACTCGGCAATGAAGGCGACCTTGAGCTTGTCGCTGCGCAGCACGCCGCGGATGCGCTGGGCGCGCATGTCGGCCTGGGCGTCGTACAGCTCCTGGGCTTGCAGCCAGTCCTGGAATTCCCCCACCGATTGCAGTACCGATGCGCGCCAGGTGCTGTACTGCTCGAACTGTGTGCTCAGTGTGTTGTTCATCGTTCTGTCTTGTTTTGTGCGCGACCCGACAATGCAAAATGCGCGCGCTCTCCCGGCATCGCAGCTACCGCCTATTACGGCACATAAATGCACAAATTTAGGTGGAACGATACAGGGAACTGCCCCATTTCGGTGGAACTTTCCACGCTGTGGCAACGGCTGGCGCGGCAAGTGTTGCGGGATGCCATCGGCGGCCGCACACCCTACTTCGAAATCCTTGCGAAATGCCTTGCAAGGCGCTCCACCAGCCGGTTTGGGCGGCCGCTGCGGCGGGCTCGTCAGCGCTGGCAGCTTGGGCAGTAGAACGTCGAGCGCTGGCCCTGCACGATCTGGCGGATCGGGGTGCCGCACACCCGGCAAGGCAGGCCGGCGCGGTCGTAGACGAAGGCTTCCAGCTGGAAATAGCCGCTCTGGCCGTCGGAGCCGACGAAATCGCGCAGGGTGCTGCCACCGCGCGAGATGGCATCGGCCAGGGTGGCGCGGATGGCCTCGGCCAGCGCCGCATAGCGCGGCCGGCTGATGCGGCCGGCCGCGGTGGTGGGCCGGATGCCAGCGCGGAACAGGCTTTCCGAGCAATAGATATTGCCGACGCCGACCACAATGTCGCCGGCCAGCAGCACCGTCTTGATGGCGGCGCTACGGCCGCGCGTGCGGGTGTGCATCCAGTCGCCGTTGAAGCGCGCGTCGAAGGGCTCGATGCCGAGATTGCGCAGCAGCGGGTGCTCGGCCAATGCGTCTTCATCCCCGGCGTGCCACAGCACGGCACCAAAGCGGCGCGGGTCGCGGTAGCGCAAGGTCACCACTGCCCCGCCGGCGTCGGCGAGCTCGAAGTCGACGTGGTCGTGCGGGCCTGGAGGCACCGGCGTCTCGAGCACGCGCAGGGTGCCGGTCATGCCCAGGTGGATCAGGAGCCAGCCGCCCGTTGGGTCGGGCAGCCGTCCGGCAGGGTGGCTCGCGTCGGGCATGCATTCGATCAGCAGGTACTTGCCCCGGCGCAGCAGGCGCGTGACGGTCAGGCCGGCCAGCAGCTCGGGCAATGCCGGATCGATCGGCCAACGCAGCCCATGATGGCGCACCACGGCGCACACGATGCGCCGCCCCGTCACATGCGGCACGAGCCCCAGGCGGGTGACTTCGACCTCTGGCAACTCAGGCATCGAACCTCCGTGACATGTGACGCTCCAATTCTTTTTACCGATTCGGCGATTGTAGTGGTCAGGCTACAATGGCCCGAACCGATTCCGGAGTCTCTAGACCATGCCGCACGCCTCCCCCCGCCTGCCCGCGACGCAACGTTCCGCGCGCTTTCCGCGCAGCCGGGCGCTTCTGCTCGCCTCGCTGCTGGCGGGAGGGTTGACCAGCTTGCCGGCAGGGGCCTTGACGCTAACGCCGCTGACGCCGCCCGCGCCATCGTCCGCCCTGTTGGCGCAGGTGAAGCCCGCGGAAGGCAAGGCCGCACCGCACGCCGCCGTCCAGCCGGAAAAATCGCGGCCACGCGGCAGCCTGCTCGGCACGGAGCGCACCGACCTGCCAGCCGTGCCGCTCAACGAAGACATCATGTACCGCGTGCTGGCGTCGGAAGTGTCGCTGCAGCGCGGCCTGGTCGAGCCGGCGTATCGCACGTACCTTGACCTCGCGCGCGATACGCGCGACCCGCGCTTTGCCCAGCGCGCCACCGAGATCGCCTTCCTGACCCGCTCCCCCGCCCAGGCGCTGAACGCCTCGCGGCTGTGGGTCGAGCTGTCGCCGACCTCGATGCCAGCGCGCCAGGTGCAGCAACTGCTGCTGGTGGCGACCGGCCAGTGGTCCGAAGTCGAGCCGATGCTGCTGGCGCAGTTGAACAAGGTCTCGCCGGGCCAGCGTGCCGATGCCATCCTGCAACTGCAGCAGCAGATGTCCAAGAGCAACGACCCAGTTGGTGCCGTGACCGCCCTGCAGCACATCACCGTGCACGACATGCAGCGGCCGGAGACGCATCTGGCGCTGGCGCGCGCCAGGGTGGTCGCCAAGGACAACCCCGGCGCGCTGTCCGAGCTCGACACCGCGCTCAAGCTGCGCCCCGGCTTTGAAGACGCCGCCATCCTCGCCGCCGAACTGCGCGCCGACGACAACCCCGACGCCGCCATCGCCGGTCTGCGCAGCTTCCTGAAGGTGGCGCCGGCCTCCATCGACGGCCACCTCGCGCTCGCCCGCATGTACCTGGTGCGCAACGACCAGGACAAGGCGCGCGCCGAGTTCGAAGCGCTCAAGAAGATCGCCCCCAAAGATGCGCGCATCACGCTCGCGCTGGGCCTGCTGAACCTGCAGCAGCGCCAGTACGACACCGCCGAGCGCTACCTGAAGGACTACGTCGCGGCGACCGCCAAGTCGCCCTCGCTGAGCCCCGAACCCGGCTACCAGGCGCTGGCCCAGCTGGCCGAAGAGAAGCACGACTACGCCGGCGCCATCGCCTGGCTGGACAAGATCACCGGTTCGGCCAGTGGCGACGCCGACGGCCAGATCGTGCTGGCCGCCGGCATCAAGCGCGCGCAGCTGCTCGGCAAGCTGCGCCACATCGACGAAGCCCAGCAGGCCTTCGACGAACTCGTCGCCGATTCGGAAGACATCCCCGACGGCCCGCGCCGCCAGGCCCTGATGGACGGCATCCGCCAGGCCGAGATCGGCATGCTGATGGACGCCAAGGCCTACGGCCGCGCCCGCGCCCGCGTGAGCGAGCTGCTCAGGAACGACCCGGACAACGTCGAATACTCGTACCAGCTCGCCATGCTCGAAGAGCACGACGGCCACTACGACAACATGGAAACCCTGCTGCGCAAGGTGATCGACCTGCGCCCGGGCCAGGCCATCGGCTACAACGCGCTCGGCTATTCGCTGGCCGATCGCAACGTGCGCCTGCAGGAAGCGCAGGAACTGCTCGAGAAGGCCGTCTCGCTGGCGCCGGACGATCCCTACATCGCCGACAGCCTCGGCTGGGTCAAGTACCGCCGTGGCGACCTGCCCGCCGCCACCGACATCCTGCAGAAAGCCTGGAGCGCCGCACCGCAGGCCGAGATCGGCGCGCACCTGGGCGAGGTGCTGTGGCAAGCGGGCAAGCAGGACGACGCCCGCAAGGTGTGGACGGAAGCCGCCAAGCTCGACATCAACGACACCACGCTGCGCGATACGCTGCGCCGCTTCGGCCAGCCCATCCCAGGCGCTCCCGCGAGCGCGAACTGATGGCGATGCGGGTTTCGCGCGCACTCGGTGCGCTCGTGCTGGGTGCGGGCTGCGCGCTGTTTGCCGGCTGCGCCAGCGTGCGTCCGGCCAATGATCTCTTCGCCGGCGCCCAGGACGGCGACGCCACCATCACGCGCTACCAGGGCCGCTTCTCTGCGCGCTACATGCAGGGCGACGCGCAGCAGAGCGCGGTCGGCAGCTTCCTGTGGCGCGAGCGCGGCACCGACGTGCAGCTCGAGCTGATGTCGCCGCTGGGCCAGACGCTGGCGATCGTCAGCCAGAGCGAGCGCGGCGCCACGCTGGAACTGCCCAACCAGGCCCCGCGCCGCGCGCCCGAAGTGGACACGCTGATGCAGGATGCGCTCGGCTTCTCGCTGCCGGTCTCCGGCCTGCGCGACTGGCTGCGCGCCCGTCCGGCGCCCGGCACCCCGGCCCGCGTGGCACGCGACGCGCAAGCGCGCCCCGAGACCATCGAGCAGAACGGCTGGACCGTGCGCTATGTGAGCTGGAGCGATGACAGCGTAACGGATGCGCGCGTGCACCGGCTGGACCTCGACCGCTTGCAGGACGGCAATGGCCCGCTCTCCGTGCGCCTCGTGCTCGACCAGTAACACCGTCACCGTTTGATCATGCCTTCCGCGCCCGCCGAACTGCGCGACTGCCCCGCGCCCGCCAAGCTCAATCTCTTCCTGCACGTGGTCGGCCGCCGGCCCGACGGCTACCACCTGCTGCAGACCGTCTTCCAGTTGATTGACTGGTGCGACACGCTGCACTTCGCACGCCGCACCGACGGCCGCCTCGTGCGCACCACCGACATCCCCGGCGTGCCGGCTGACGACGACCTCGTGATCCGCGCCGCACGCCTGCTGCAGGCCGAGACCGGCTGCCGCTACGGCGTCGACATCGCGGTGGAAAAACGCCTGCCGATGGGCGGCGGCATCGGCGGTGGCTCGTCCGATGCGGCGACCACGCTGCTCGCGCTCAACCGCCTGTGGGGCCTCGACCTCCCACGCACGAAGCTGATGGCGCTCGGCCTGCAGCTCGGTGCCGATGTGCCCTTCTTCGTGTTCGGCCAAAACGCCTTCGCCGAGGGCATCGGCGAAGAACTGACGCCCGTCGCGCTGCCGCCGGCCGCGTTCGTGGTGATCCATCCGCGTGTCCATGTCCCCACGCCCGCAATTTTTTCCGATGAGGGGTTGACACGTGACACACCGCTCACCATAATTACGGACTTTCCTGCCCGTCAAAATGTTTTCGCTTACGGTCGCAACGATCTGCAAGCGGTGGCGGAAAGGAAATACGGCGAAATCGCCCGAGCACTTGCCTGGCTGCGTCAGTTCAGCACCCTGGCAAGAATGACCGGATCCGGCGCCTGCGTGTTCGCTCCGTTCGAGAACGTTGAGCATGCGCAAGCGGTGGCGGATCAGGTGCCTTCCGAGTGGGAAGGTCGGTGTGCGGCAGGTCTGACGCATCACCCGCTGGCGAGGTTTGCGGTATAAGGTTTGCAGCTTTTGCTTCTGCAATGGAAGCAAGGGCCGATCGGTTGTGTAGGGGAGTCGCCAAGTTGGTCAAGGCACCGGATTTTGATTCCGGCATGCGAGGGTTCGAGTCCTTCCTCCCCTGCCATTTTCTTCCTAGTGTTTCCAGCAAAGGCCCGGTTGGCGCATCAGCCAACCGGCGCGTCTGAAGTCGATAAAACAGGTGCCCCGATGAGCAGCGAAGGCTTGATGGTCTTTACCGGCAATGCCAACCCGAAACTCGCCGAAGCTGTCGTCAAGCACCTAGGCATCCCGCTCGGCAAGGCCCTCGTCGGCCGCTTCTCCGATGGTGAAGTCCAGGTCGAGATCCAGGAGAACGTGCGCGGCAAGCACGTGTTCATCCTGCAATCCACCTGCGCCCCGACCAACGACAACCTGATGGAACTGATGGTGATGGTCGATGCGCTCAAGCGCGCATCTGCCCGCCGCATCACGGCCGCCATCCCCTACTTCGGCTATGCCCGCCAGGACCGCCGCCCGCGTTCGGCGCGCGTGGCCATCTCGGCCAAGGTCGTGGCCAACATGCTGGAAGTCGCCGGCGTCGAGCGCGTGCTGACGATGGACCTCCACGCAGACCAGATCCAGGGCTTCTTCGACATCCCGGTCGACAACATCTACGCGTCGCCCGTCCTGCTCGAAGACCTGCGCAAGAAGAACTACGAGAACCTGCTGGTGGTGTCGCCGGACGTCGGCGGCGTGGTGCGCGCACGCGCACTCGCCAAGCAGCTCAATACGGACCTGGCCATCATCGACAAGCGTCGCCCGAAAGCCAACGTGGCCGAGGTGATGAACATCATCGGTGAAGTCGAAGGCCGCAACTGCGTGATCATGGACGACATGATCGACACCGGCGGCACGCTGTGCAAGGCCGCCCAGGTGCTCAAGGAGCGCGGCGCCCTGCAGGTGTTCTCGTACTGCACGCACCCGGTGCTGTCGGGTGGCGCGGCCGCCCGCATTGCGGATTCCATGCTCGACGAAGTGGTCGTGACCGACACGATCCCGCTGCGTGACGACGCCCTCAAGTGCGGCAAGATCCGCCAGCTGTCGACGGCGCCGCTGCTGGCCGACACCTTCACCCGCATCGTCAAGGGCGAATCGATCATGGAGTTGTTTGCCGAATGAATCGGCAAGTCACAGGCTTCCTGTTATAATTCAAGGCTTTACTGCAGAAAACGTCGATTAGACGGCTCTTCTGCGGTGTTTGCGGGGCGCAATGTTGCGCCCCGTTCACCAGACGGCTTGGTCGCGAGTCGTCTTTTTCGTTTGGAGCAATCATGAAAGTTGTCGCTTTCGAGCGTAGCGTTCAGGGCACTGGTGCGAGCCGCCGCCTGCGCAATGCCGGCAAGACCCCGGCCATCATTTACGGTGGCGGTGCCGAGCCGAAGATGATCGAACTCGATCACAACGCGCTGTACCACGCGCTGAAGAAGGAAGCCTTCCACTCGTCGATCCTCGACATCGAAGTGGCTGGCAAGGTGGAAAAGGCGCTGCTGCGCGATTTCCAACTGCACCCGTTCAAGCAGCTGGTCCTGCACGTTGACTTCCAACGCGTGTCGGCCACGGAAAAGATCCACGTCAAGGTGCCGCTGCACTTCCTGAACCAGGAAAATGCCCCGGGCGTGAAGCTGGGCCATGGCATCGTCAACCACATCCTGAACGACGTCGAAGTGTCGTGCCTGCCGGCCGACCTGCCGGAGTTCGTCGAAGTGGACCTGGGCACCCTGGAAATCGGCCAGACCCTGCACATCTCCGACCTGAAGCTGCCGAAGGGCGTGACCATCCTCACCCACGGTGGCGATGAGAACCCGGCCGTGGCCAACATCAGCGTGCCGGCTGGCGAGAAGTCCGCCGCTGCCGAAGAAGGCGCTGCTGCTGCAGGCGAAGACAAGCCGGCTGCCTAAGCTGCCGCGCATCTGCCGCACCTCGCGCCTTCGGGTGCGAGACGAAAAAGCCCGTCGAGCCAGTCTCGCCGGGCTTTTTTTCTGCCTGCAGCGCCCCGCTTCCCCCTGCCTGGAAGCGGCTATGCTTGTACGATCACGGGGCGCTTCCTGCACCTCACCCTGAACCGAATCGCATGATCAAACTCATCGTCGGGCTCGGCAATCCGGGCGCCGAATACGCAGCCACGCGGCACAACGCCGGCTTTTGGCTGGTCGACCAGCTCGCGCGCATGGGCAACGTGTCGCTGCGCAACGAGACGCGCTTCCACGGCTATGCCGCGCGCGCCAACCTGTGGGGCCACGAGGTGTGGCTGCTGCAGCCACAGACCTTCATGAACCGCTCCGGCCTGTCGACCGTGGCGCTGGCGCGCTTCTACAAGGTGATGCCCGACGAGATCCTGGTCGCGCACGACGAGCTGGACTTGCCGCCGGGCGCGGTCAAGCTCAAGCTCGGGGGCGGCTCGGGCGGCCATAACGGCCTGAAGGACATCGCCGCGCACCTGACCACGCAGCAATTCTGGCGCCTGCGCCTGGGCATCGGGCACCCGCGCAACCTGCTGCCGCCGGGCACCGCGCCGTCGGGCCAGCACGATGTGGCCAATTTCGTGCTCAAGGCGCCGCGCCGGGAAGAGCAGGAGCAGATCGATCGCGCCATCGATCGAAGCCTGGATGCGCTGCCGGACCTGATTGCCGGCAACGCCGAGAAGTCCATGATGCGCCTGCATACCGCAGGCTGAGTCAACACAGCGAGGACATCGCCATGACGCCGTTCGCCTCCCTCCCCTTACGCGCCGCCGCGCTGGCGGGTCTGGCGCTCGGCCTGTCAGCAGCCCTGCCCGCGCAGGCAGAGGTCTATCGCTGCAACGAGAATGGCCAGACCACCTACTCCGACCACCCCTGCGGCGCGCGCGCAAAGCCGGTACCGCTGGTCGACGACACGCCCAGCGCCGCCGACCAGAAGGCTGCCCGCGAACGCGCCAGCGCTGAAGCCGCCCAACTGCGCCAAGACCAGACCGCCCGCCGCAAGGTCCAAGCAGAAGACGACGCGCGCCAGGCCCGCATCGCCATCGCCGCGCAGGCCGCCGAGCAGGCCCGGCTTGAGCAGCAGCGCAGGACGGCCATCGCGCAAGACAGCATCCGCTATTGCCACCGCGTCTATGTCGGCCCGGTGCCCTATCCGTACCCGGTGCCCATGCCAGTGGTGAGCCCGACGCCCATGCCGCGGATCGTCTCGCCGCAGCAGGCCAACGGCGGCAAGCTGCTGGCGCCAAGCGTGCCACCCGCGCAGATCATGCCGCGCCCGCCGCATCCGCACCCGCCGCTGTATCGCATCGTCTGCGAACCCGGCTACGACTACGACGGCCCGGAAGATTTGCTGCCGATTCAGTGAGGTCGGTGCGGACGCACCAAAGAAAAGAGACGGTCCAGGCCGTCTCTTTTCTTTTTCCTGCGGGTGCTCAGGCTGCCCGCGAGGCAGCCGTCAGCTTGACGTACTTCTGCATCAACTGCTCGCGGGTCTCGGTGTGGGCCGGATCCTTGGGGATGCAGTCGACCGGACAGACCTGCTGGCATTGCGGCTCGTCAAAGTGGCCGACGCATTCGGTGCATTTGCCCGGATCGATCACGTAGATTTCCGGGCCCATCGAAATCGCGTCGTTCGGGCACTCCGGCTCGCATACGTCGCAATTGATGCACTCATCGGTGATTATGAGCGCCATGGTGCTGTTCCTTGAAATGACCGGCGGGAGGGCTCCCGCCAAAGTGTCATTTTAAGCCGTTTTGTCGGACTCTTCAGACTTGCCGGTCTTCTCTTTCAGCCATTTCTCGACCGACGGGAACACGAACTTGCTGACATCGCCGCCCAGGATGGCGATCTCGCGCACGAAGGTGCCGGAGATGAACTGGTACTGGTCCGACGGCGTGAGGAACATAGTCTCGACGTCCGGCAGCAGGTAGCGGTTCATGCCCGCCATCTGGAACTCGTACTCGAAGTCGGACACGGCGCGCAGGCCGCGCACGATCACCCGCGCGTTGTTCTTGCGCACGAAATCCTTCAGCAGCCCTGAGAAGCCCTCCACCCGCACGTTCGGGTAGTGGCCGAGCACTTCCCGCGCGATGTGGATGCGCTCTTCCAGCGCGAAGAACGGCCGCTTGTTCGGGCTCTGCGCCACCCCAACGACCAGCTCGTCGAAGATGTTGGATGCACGCCGCACGAGGTCTTCGTGGCCGCGTGTGAACGGATCGAATGTGCCGGGATAAACCGCGATCACCATGGTTCCTCCACCAAGGGGAAAAAAGCGTCCGGTTGCGCGGCGAGGGACTTGGCCGCGCCTGCTGCGGTCGGACACCGTTGTCGTGTGCGGCAGGTCCCGAGTCTGCCGCGCGCATCGCCGGCAGGAACAACCTGCCGAGGTGCCGCAAGCTGCCCACGCATGGGCAACGAGCGGCGTAGTTTAACCGTTTTTGCGCAGCAGCAAATGCGCATGTACCGCCCCGGCGCGCAAGTGCTTGTGCAGTCCCACGCCAGCCGGCAGCGGCACGCCGGCCTCGGGCGCCTCGCCCTCGCCCGGCACGGCTTCCACCAGCCGCTGCGGCGCTTCCACATAGATCAGCCCGCCTTCGGGCACCACCCGCAGCGCCGCTTCCAGCGCCCGCAGGGTCCAGTCCTGCGCGAACGGCGGGTCGATGAAGACGATATCAAAGGCACCGTCCGGCTGGCGCGCCAGCCAGGCGAAGGCATCGCTGGCGACGATATCGACCATGTCGGCGCGCAGCTTGTCGCGCACGGCGTGCAGCGCGCGCAGGGCCGGCGCGTGGTTTTCCACCAGGGTCACCTGCTCCGCGCCGCGCGAGGCCGCCTCGAAGCCGAGCGCGCCGGTGCCGGCAAAGAGGTCGGCGCAGCGCCAGCCGGAGAGGTCTGAGCCAATCCAGTTGAACACGGTCTCGCGGACACGATCGCCGGTCGGGCGCAGACCCTCAGCGTCGATCACCGGCAGCGGCGTGCGCTTGTACTGCCCGCCGATGATGCGCACCTGCTGCGGCGCGCGCGCATGCGACGTGGCGGTCTTGACCTTGGGCTGGGGACGGTTGGAAATGCGGGATGCCATGGGCGGGATTGTAAGTGCGCGCAAACAAAAACCGGCGGGAAATCCGCCGGTTTTTTGCAGTTGTGGGGCCCGTCGCCTAGTTGGTGGCCGGACCGCCCACCACGATGGTTGCCATGGTCTGCGGCTGCAGCACGCGCTGGAATGCCGTGCGCACCTGCTCGCGCGTGACGGCGGCGATACGCTGCGTCCACGTATCGAGGTAGTCGAGCGGCAGGTTGTACCAGGCGATGTTGGCGACGTTGTCCAGCAGCTTGCGGTTGCTGTCCAGGCGCAGCGGGAAACCGTTGACCAGGTTGTCCTTGGCCGCCTTCAGTTCCGTGTCGGTCGGGCCATCGGCGACGAAGCGGCCAAGCGTGTCGCGCACCACCGTCAACGCCTCGTTGGTCTGGTCCTTGCGCGTCTGCAGTTCCAGCTGGAACGGGCCCGGCTGCGCGGCGGGCGCGAAGCCGCTGCCGATGCTGTAGGTCAGGCCGCGCTTCTCGCGCACCTCGTTGGTCAGGCGCGAGCTGAAGCCACCGCCGCCCAGCACGTAGTTGCCGACCAGCAGCGGGAAGTAGTCCTTGTCGCCGCGGGCGATGGCCGGCTGGCCCATCACGATGGTCGCCTGCTGCGCCGGGTGCGGGATGCGCACGGTCTCCGCTTTCTCCAGCGGCTCCTTGACGGCCGGCAACGCGGGCGGCGTCGCGCCATCGGCCGGCAGGCCGCGCGTGATCTGCTCGGCGATGGCCTCGGCTTCCTGCCGGCTGATCGCGCCGATCAGCGTGACGACAGCGCGCTTGGCCGTGTAGTTGGCACGGTAGAAGCGGAGGATGTCGTCGCGGGAGATGCTCTGCACCGTCTCGGGCGTGGGCGACTGGCCGTACGGGTGCGTGCCGTAGATGGCCGTGCCGAAGGCGCGGTCGGCCAGCACCGCCGGCTTGGTCAGCGCTTCGCGGATGGACGCCACCAGGCGCTCCTTGTCGCGCGCGAGCACGGCGTCGGGCACCGTCGGCGCGGAGACGATCTGCGCCATCAGGTCCACCGCCGGGCCGCGCTCGGCCGGGTCGGACAGCGTGCGCAGGCGGATGCTGGTGCGGTCGCCGCCGGCGCCGCCGCCGAAGCTCGCGCCCACGTCGGCAAAGGCATCGGCAATCGCGGCTTCGTCGCGCGCGGGCGCCTTGCCGGCCGCGGCGACACCCTTGTCGAGCATGCCCGCCGTGAGCGAGGCCAAGCCGACCTTGGGCGCCGCCTCATAGCGCGAGCCGGCATCCACGTCGAGGTTGATGTCGAGCATCGGGATCGACGGGCTCGGCACGAAGAACACGCGCGCGCCGGTAGCGGCCGTCCAGTGTTCGATCGGCAGCGCGGCCAGCGCACCTTGCGCAGCCGCTGCAATGACGGCGGCCAGCGCCGTCTTCAGGGTCAGGGACATGGCGCGCATCAACGCAGCCCTCCTTCATCGCGCATGCCGGGGATGGGCTTGCGCGCCGGTTTGTTCGGATCGATCGGTTGCGGCAGCAGCGTCGCCACCACCAGGTTGTCGTCGGTGAAGTACGTCTTGGCGACGTGCTGGATCTGCGCGGGCGTCACCGCCTTGATCTTCTCCAGCATGCGGTCGAGCTCGCGCCAGGACAGGCCGGTCATCTCGGCCAAGCCGATCTCCATGCCTTGCCCGAACACTGAATCGCGCTTGTAGATCTGCCCGGCCACGACCTGCGCCTTGACGCGCTTGAGCTCGGCCTCGGTCACGCCCTCGCGGGCAATGCGGTCGACCTGCGCGCGCAGGGCCTGTTCGATCTCGGCGGTGGTGTGGCCGTCGGCGGGCGTGCCGTCGAGCAAGAAGATCGACGGGCCGCGGTTCATGCCGTCGTAGCCGGCGTTGACGTCATCGGCGAGGCGCTTGTCTCCCTTGACCAGCTGGTTCGGCAGGCGCGCGTTGTCATAGCCATCCAGCACGGCGGAGAGCACCTCCAGCGCGTACGGATCGACGTCCTTCTCTACATCCTTGATCGGCGGCGTCTTGTAGGCCAGCACCACGTACGGGTTCTCGGCCGGGGCCTTGACCCAGATGCGCTTGGTGCCGATCTGCTTGGGCTCGTCCTGCGCGTAACGACGCGGCAGGTCGTGCGGCTTGAGCTTGCCGTAGGTGCGCTGCGCCAGGCGGTAGACCTCGTCGGCCTTCACGTCGCCGGTGACGATCACGGTGACGTTGTTGGGCGTGTACCAGGCGTGGTACCAGTTCTGCGCGTCCTGCACCGTCATCGTATCGAGATCGCCCGGCCAGCCGATGGTCGGGTTGCGGTACGGCGCGGCGTTGAACAGCGTGGCGAGCATCTGCTCGTAGACGGTGGAGCGCGCGGAGTCGTCGATGCGCATGCGGCGCTCTTCCTTCACCACGTTCATCTCCGGCTTGAACTCCTTGTCGGTCAGCTGGAGGTTCGCCATGCGGTCGGCTTCGAGCGCCATCACGTCAGCCAGGTGCGATTTCTCGATCTGCTGGAAATACATCGTGAAGTCGCGCGTGGTCATGGCGTTCTCGCGCCCGCCCAGGGCGGCGACACGGCGCGAGAACTCGCCGGGGCCGACCGCCTTGGTGCCCTTGAACATCATGTGCTCGAGCATGTGGGCGACACCCGTGGTGCCGTTGTGCTCATCGATGCTGCCAGCGCGGTACCAAACCATGTGGGCGGCCGTGGGCGCGCGGTGGTCTTCCTTGACGATCAGACGCAGGCCGTTGGCGAGCTTGTATTCGTGCGTATCGGCCTGGCTGGCACCGACCTGGGTGCCGGCAACGACCGCTGCCGGATGCGCCGATGAGCCGGCCTTCTCCTGCGCTGCAACATGGCCGGCCAGCAGGCCTGCCGCCAGGGCAATACCGGCCATGCGCCAGAGGCTGGGCCGGGGACGGTTCGAAACGTTTCGCAAGGAAGAGCGCATAGGGGGCCGTCTGATAAGATTCGACGCTTGATTCTAATGGCGAATTGACCCGCCCTCACGATGTTTAGTTTCTGGAAAAAACGTAAGGCAGAGCCGCAGCCTGCCGTCGAACCGACGGCAGCCGTCGCGCCCGCCGCTGCACCGGCAGCCGCTCAGGTGCCCGCGCCGGCGCCCGCCCCGGCCGCTGTCCCCGTACCCGTCGCTGCGCCCGCACCCGTTGCGGTGCCCGACCTGCCGGCCACGTCCGCCGTGCTCGACATGCAGGCCGACGACGTCGAAACCGTGCCGACGCCGCCCGTGGTCGAGGAGGCCCGCAAGGGCTGGATGTCGCGCCTGCGCTCGGGTCTGTCGAAGACGAGCAAGAACCTGACCACGCTGTTCGTCGGCGTGAAGGTGGACGAGGCGCTGTTTGAAGAGCTGGAGACCGCGCTGCTGATGGCCGATGCCGGTGTCGACGCGACCGAGTATCTGCTGGGCGAGCTGCGCCGCCGCATCAAGGCCGAGCGCATCGAAACCGCCGAGGGTGTAAAGACGGCCCTGCGCGACCTGCTGATCGAGCTGCTGCACCCGCTGGAAAAGACCATGGTGCTCGGCCGCGAGCAGCCGATGGTGATCATGATTGCGGGCGTGAACGGCGCCGGCAAGACCACCAGCATCGGCAAGCTATGCAAGCACTTCCAGACCTATGGCCAATCGGTGCTGCTGGCCGCCGGCGACACCTTCCGCGCCGCCGCGCGCGAGCAGTTGGTGGTCTGGGGCCAGCGCAACAACGTGACGGTGGTGGCGCAGGAATCGGGCGACCCGGCTGCCGTCATCTATGACGCGGTCAACGCGGCGCGCGCGCGCGGCATCGACATCGTCATGGCCGACACCGCCGGCCGCCTGCCGACGCAGCTGCACCTGATGGAAGAGCTGAAGAAGGTGCGCCGCGTGACGGCCAAGGCGATGGCCACGGCGCCGCACGAAACGCTGCTGGTGATCGACGGCAACACCGGCCAGAACGCGCTGGCGCAGGTCAAGGCCTTCGACGATGCGCTGGGCCTGACCGGGCTGATCGTCACCAAGCTCGATGGCACCGCCAAGGGCGGCATCCTGGCCGCCATCGCGCGACAGCGGCCGGTGCCGGTGTACTTCATCGGCGTGGGCGAGCAGGTGGAAGATCTGCAGCCCTTCTCCGCACGCGAATTCGCCGACGCCCTGCTGGGCTGAGAATCAGGGAAACCTGATTGCCTGAAACGCCCTGACCCGCTCAGGGCGTTTTCACATGCGCGATCAGGCAGCCGCGTCCGGCTGAGCAGTCGGCGCCGCGCGCTGGAAGGCCGGTTGCGCCATGCAGTGCTCAAAGATGCGCGCGAGCGTCGGGTAGTCTTCCACCGCCACGTCGAAACGCTTGCCGTTGAACACCTGCGGCACCAGGCACAGGTCGGCCAGCGTCGGCGCGTCGCCCACGCAGAAGGCACCGGTGCGCGACGCCTGCGACAGGCGCGTCTCCAGCGCGGCGAAGCCCAGGCGCACCCAGTGGCGATACCACTCGTTCCGGGCGTCCTCTTCCACGCCGAAGGTGTTCTTCAAATACTTGAGCACGCGCGGGTTGTTGAGCGGATGGATCTCGCACGCAATCGCCAGCGCGACGGCGCGGATATGCGCACGGTCGATGGCCGTACCCGGCAGCAGCGACGGCTCCGGGTGCGTCTCGTCCAGGTACTCGACAATCGCCAGCGACTGGTTTAACACCTCGGTGCCATCGCACAGCACGGGCACCAGCGCGTCGGGGTTCATCTTCACGAAGTCGGGCGCCATCTGCTCGCCCTTGAGCAGGTGCACCGGCGCGTAGTCGTATGGCAGGCCCTTGAGTTCCAGCGCAATGCGCACGCGGAACGAGGCGGAGCTGCGGAAGTAGTTGTACAGCTTCATGGTCATCGCTCAGATCACCTTCACGTGCAGTTCGCCCACACCATCGATCTGGCCGACCATCAGGTCGCCGATCGACACCGGACCGACGCCCTCGGGCGTGCCGGTGAAGATCAGGTCACCGGGGCGCAGCTCGAACAGGCGCGACAGGTAAGCGATGGTTTCCGGCACCGACCAGATCAGGTCCGACAGGTCGCCGCGCTGGTGTTCCTTGCCATTGACCGACAGCGTGATCGCGCCCTTGTCCGCGTGCGCCACGTCCTTGGCGGGGATGATCGGGCCGATGGGGGCCGAGCCGTCGAAGGCCTTGCCGGTCTCCCACGGGCGGCCGCCCTTCTTGGCAGCGTTCTGCAGGTCGCGGCGCGTCATGTCCAGGCCGATGGCGTAGCCGTAGATGTGCTTGGCCGCCGCATCGACGGCGATGTCGCGCCCGCCCGTGCCGATGGCAACGACGAGTTCGATCTCGTAGTGGCACTCCTTGGTTTCGGTCGGGTAGACGAACTGGCCGGTCTCGCCGTCGGCGATGTAGCGCACGGCATCGGCCGGCTTGCAGAAGAAGAACGGCGGTTCGCGGTCGGGGTCGGAACCCATCTCACGGGCATGGGCGGCGTAATTGCGGCCGACGCAGTACACGCGGCGCACCGGAAACTGGCCTTGCCCGCCTCGGACGGGAATGCCATTGACGGCGGGCGGGGTGACGACGAAATCGGTCATGCGGGTCTCCTCTAAATACGCTTAGATAGAACAGGTGGGGACACTGCGGCCACCGCCCCCCGGCGACCGACGAGCTTGCGAGGATACACCCGCACCGCCCCGGCGCGGTTCTTGCATGAGTGCCGTGCACAACGCCCCACTTTGCACCATGCACGTGAAGCCGCCCGCCCCTTCTGCCCCATCCGCGCCGTCCGCCTCGGCAGCGCCCATGCGCGTGCTGCTGGTGCGCGATCCGCTCGATGCCGAGCAGGTCAACCTGGAGCTGATCCGCGCCGGGCTGGCCGAGGCCGGCTTCATCGACATGGGCCTGGCCGACGCCGACCTGACCCTGCCCGAGCGCATCGCGCAAACCCAGCCCGACATGGTGATCGTCGCCTCCGAATCGGCCGCGCGGGACACCATCGAGCACGTCTGCGTGGCCACCCAGCACGCGCCGCGCCCCATCGTGCTGTTCACCGACAACGACGACGCCACCCGCATCAAATCGGCCTTCGCGGCCGGCATCACCGCCTACATCGTCGACGGCATCAAGCCCACGCGCGTGAAGGCGGTGCTGGATGTTGCCTACGCACGCTTCGAGCACGAACGCGCCCTGCGCGCCGAACTCGACACCGCCAAGACCCAGTTGGCCGAGCGCAAGGTGCTGGAGCGCGCCAAGGGCCTGCTGATGAAGCAGATGAACCTGTCGGAAGACGACGCCTTCAAGCGCCTGCGCAAGATGGCGATGGACCGCAACATCAAGCTGGTGGAAGCGGCCCAGCGGGTGATCGACGTGATGGCGGGCTGAGCCGCCGGAGCGTCGCCCAGTTTTGGTGCGGCGCACAAGTCCGGCGCCATCAACGCACCAGTCGCGCGCGGCGGTTGGCGCCCGACGCGCCAGCCTCGGCCCCTCGAACGCCGGGTTCTGAACGCCGAAAGTCGAGTCCTGAACCTCGCACGCCGAGCCCCGAACGCCGAGCGCCGAGTTCTGAACTTCGCGCGCCGAGTTCTGAACTCCAAACGCCGAGTTCTGAACCTCACGCGCCGAGTTCTGAACGCCAAGCGCCGAGTTCTGAACCTCGCGTGCCGAGTTCTGAACTCCAAACGCCGAGTTCAAAACCCCGCGCACCGAGTCCAAAACACCAAGCGCCGAGTTCCGCACCTCGCTCGCCGAGTTCCGAACGGCAGACGCCGAGTTCAAGACCTCGCTCGCCCAGACCTGAGCGCCGTGCGTCGGCCCCGAGAACGCCATGCTGGCACACCCCTTGCGAGAACTGCTGCGAGCCGATGCCAACGTGGGTATCGGCACGGGACAACGGCGTCCCGATGCATGGCACGGCGACCCTCCCTGGCGGATGGGCGGTGCCGCGCATCGGGGCGCCATTTCTTTGGAGCCACGGATGGCCGCGCCGGACAAGACCGACACCCCGATCAACCCCAAGCGTCGCCGTGTCGTGAAGACCATGGCGAGCGTCGCCGGAGGGACTGCAATGGCATTGATCGATCCGCTGGTACGCGCCGGCGCCTGGGCGGCCGGTTCGGACGCGCCTGAGAAGACCGAGCTGAAGGTCGGCTTCATCCCGCTCACCGACTGCGCCTCGGTGGTGATGGCCTCGACGCTGGGCATCGACAAGAAGTACGGCATCAAGATCACACCGTCCAAGGAAGCCTCGTGGGCCGGCGTGCGCGACAAGCTCGTCTCGGGCGACCTGGATGCGGCGCACGTGCTGTACGGCCTGATCTACGGCGTGCAGCTCGGCATCGGCGGCCCGAAGAAGGACATGGCCGTGCTGATGACGCTCAACAACAACGGCCAGGCGATCACGCTGTCGTCCAAGCTCAAGGAGGCCGGTGTGCGCGATGGCGCCTCGCTCAAGGCGCTGATGGCCAAGGACCGGCGCGACTACACCTTCGCGCAGACCTTCCCGACCGGCACCCACGCGATGTGGCTGTATTACTGGCTGGCCGCGCACGGCATCCACCCGCTGCAGGACGCGAAGGCGATCACCGTGCCGCCGCCGCAGATGGTCGCCAACATGCGCGTGGGCAATATGGACGGCTACTGCGTGGGCGAGCCATGGGGCGCGCGCGCGATTGCCGACAACATCGGCTTCACGGCCGAGACCACGCAGGCCATCTGGAAGGACCACCCGGAGAAGGTGCTCGGCACCACCGCCGAGTTCGTGCAGAAGTATCCGAACACCGCGCGCGCACTCACCGCTGCGGTGCTGGAGGCATCCAAGTTCATCGACGCCTCGGCCTCGAACCGCCGCAAGACGGCCGAGACCGTGGCCGCCAAGTCCTACGTCAACACCGACATGGACATCATTCTCGACCGCATGCTGGGCCGCTACACCAATGGTCTGGGCAAGACCTGGGACGACCCGGACCCGATGCGCTTCTATCACGACGGCGCGGTCAACTTCCCCTACCTGTCGGACGGCATGTGGTTCCTCACGCAGCACAAGCGCTGGGGCCTGCTGAAAACGCATCCGGATTACCTGGCCATCGCCCGCCAGGTCAACCGCGTCGACATCTTCAAGCAAGCCGCCACCGCCACCGGCACGCCCGTGCCCAAGAGCGACATGCGCACGGCCAAGCTGATCGACGGCGTGGTGTGGGATGCCAAGAACCCGGCCGCCTACGCAGACGGTTTCAAGATCAAGGCCTGAAAACCTGCTCATGATCCTACTGCGCGCCCCGATCTTGGCTCTGCGATGCTCGCCGTACACGTGTACGGCTGCGCTTCTCAAGCCAACCTCGGGCCGCTCGCTACGGATCCTGAACAGGTTCTGACGCCCCTCTCCTTCTGATTGCGGTCCTTCACGTCGATGGAGCCCGACATGAACACGCTTGTCAAAGCTGTGCCCGGCGTGCAGTCCGACGCCGCCCCTGCCCGTCGCCGCATCGTGTTGCGCGACTGGTTCGTTGCCGCCGTGGTGCGCGGCTTTCCGCCCGTGCTGGGCTTTGCGATCTTCGTGCTGGCGTGGCAGGGCATCGCTGCCGCCATCCCCGCGCTGCCCACCCCGGCCGTGACATGGAAAGCGGCCGTCGCCCTCTTTGCCGATCCGTTTTACCGCAACGGCCCCAACGACCAGGGCGTGGGCTGGAACGTACTGGCGTCGCTGGCGCGGGTGGGCGCGGGCTTCGGCATGGCGGCGGTGATCGGCATTCCGGCCGGCTTCCTGATCGGGCGCTTCGCGTTTCTCAATGCCATGGCCTCGCCCATCATCAGCCTGCTGCGGCCGGTGTCGCCGCTGGCGTGGCTGCCGATCGGGCTGCTGCTGTTCAAATCTGCCAACCCGGCGGCGATCTGGGCGATCTTCATCTGCTCGATCTGGCCGATGGTCATCAACACCGCCGTGGGCGTGACGCGCGTGCCGCAGGATTACCTGAACGTGGCGCGTGTGCTGAACCTGTCGGAGTGGAAGGTGTTCACGCGCGTGCTGTTCCCGGCGGTGCTGCCCTACATGCTGACCGGCGTGCGCCTGTCGATCGGCACCGCGTGGCTGGTGATCGTCGCCGCCGAGATGCTCACCGGCGGGGTCGGCATCGGCTTCTGGCTGTGGGATGAGTGGAACAACCTGAAAGTCGAGCACATCGTCATCGCCATCTTCGTGATTGGGGTGGTGGGGCTGCTGCTGGAGCACGCGCTGCTGGCGATTGCGCGCCGGTTCTCGTATGACGCGGTTTGAGAAAGAGGGGATGGCCATGACAGACAAGCTCCTGCGCATCGAACACGTGGGCCAGACGTTCAAGACCAAGAGCGGCCCGTTCGTCGCCTTGCGCGACATCGAGCTGACGGTGGCGCGTGGTGAGTGCATTGCGTTGATCGGGCACTCAGGCTGCGGCAAGTCGACCTTGTTGAACCTCATTGCCGGGCTCACGCGGCCGACCAGCGGTGGGCTGATCCTCGCCGAGCGCGAGATCGCCGGGCCGGGGCCGGATCGGGCGGTGGTGTTTCAGAACCATTCGCTGCTGCCGTGGCTCACGTGTTTTGACAACGTGTACCTGGCCGTCGAGCGCGTGTTTGGCAAGACCGCATCGAAGGCTGACTTGAAGGCGCGCACGCATGCGGCGCTGGCGCTGGTGGGGCTCACGCATGCCGAGCAGAAACATCCGCATGAGATTTCTGGGGGGATGAAGCAGCGGGTCGGGATTGCGCGGGCACTGTCGATGGAGCCGAAGGTGCTGCTGATGGACGAGCCGTTTGGGGCGTTGGATGCACTGACGCGTGCGCATCTGCAGGACGAGCTGCTGAAGATCGTCGCTGCCACGCAGAGCACCGTCGTGATGGTCACGCATGACGTGGATGAGGCCGTCTTGCTGGCGGACCGCATCGTGATGATGACCAATGGGCCGGCTGCCACCATTGGCGAAATTTTGGCGGTTGGCCTGCCGCGGCCTCGGGAGCGGATGGCGTTGGCGGATGATCCGACTTATCACGCGTGCCGCGCTGCTGTGTTGGATTTTCTGTATCGGAAGCAGCGGCATCCGGTGATTGAAGAAGCGGCTTGATGTTTTTTTTGGGTGGGGTTTTGGTGTTGGTGGTCTGCTCCCGTTTCGTCCCCTGCCGGGGCCGACTCACTTTCTTTGTCTTGCCAAAGAAAGTAAGCAAAGAAAGGCGCGCCCGAGATGGCGAAAGCCTCCTTGAATTTTCGTAACCGGGCGGAGAAGGGGAAAACTCGCTGCGCTCAGACAGTTCCCCTTCTTTTTTCCGCCCGCTTACGAAAATTCAAGGCGCCATCTAGGGCAGGGGCAAAGCAAACAATCGACCGCTGGACGAGCTACCAAGAACTGCCTCGGCGCATGCCTGCGTGCACCATCGGTTTGGCTTTTGTCTTTTGACCTTCCTGCCTAGATGGCGCCTTGAATTTCTGTTGCAGGGAGGAAAAAGAGAGGAGGCTGTCTGAGCGCAGCGAGTTTGCCTCCTCTCCCTCCCTGCGACTGAAATTCAAGGAGGGGGTCGCCATCTCGGCGCGCCTTTCTTTTGCCTACTTTTCTTTGGCAAGACAAAGAAAAGTAGGTCGGCC
>Ga0114923_10000415_pt1 | contig 34943 bp, 35 predicted proteins | sample SumtaG_FD_89578 | JGI IMG/M metagenome (GOLD analysis project Ga0114923, IMG submission 89578) | Deep subsurface microbial communities from Indian Ocean to uncover new lineages of life (NeLLi) - Sumatra_00157 metaG | ecosystem: Environmental > Aquatic > Marine > Oceanic > Sediment | place: near... | reverse complement strand
TGTTCCTTGACTTCCAAGTGCAATTCCAAGTCTGAGAGTTCGAGGGACACATACCTTAATTCGTAAGAATCGGAACCTCTCCTATCTTTCTGCTAGGTGTAGCTTGTGTCGCTCAATTCTTCAAGGTGTGTCAGATTACCGGCAATCCTTGACGATTCATGCAGAACCCGACTTCGCATCAGGCACCTCTACCGACTGATCAGGGACCTCACCAGCGTTCCCACGCCGTAGAGAACTGCTCCAACCAACACGAGAACGGTTGCCGCTCCGCCTGCCTGAGTCGCCCAGTATCGAGTGCTTGCGGATTGCACTCTCTTCGGGGGCACCATGTCCTTGAGAAAAGCGGCGCGTTCGCCCTCTTGTAGCGCTTCGAGGAGATCGATGTGGATCGGCTCGTCAAAACGCGAGAGCGGGTAGATGTGAGCCTCACGATTGGTTAGATCATAGGCGGTTGAGTATACGGTGTAGCTACCGCCGAGGAAGAAGGCTCTTTGTCGTGCCACGGCGGACAGCACAGTGCTGAATGAGTCTATATTGAACTTGTCGTGGGCTGTTATTGTCTCAAGCATCTCCTCAGCAATTATATGTCGGCGGAAGCTGTCACGTCCGATGAACTGATTCGGATCTGCCACGTTGAACGTGGAAGCGACCAAGTAGCTCGATTCCGGCGAGCGCATCGTAATCACCATCTCGCTGTCTATCCCGGGACTGATGATGGCTGAGGCGCCGGTTGCATCCGCGTACTGGATCTGGAACCAGCATGAGGGGAAGTCAAACTGGAGAGTGAGGTCAATTGCCTCTTCTACTGTTGCGGCCTTCCTCAGAATCCGATCATAGAAGCTGTCGCGACCGTGAAGGAACGGTCGTTCGGGATGTCGATTCATGGACACTTCAGGAACGGCGGTGAGCGCGTAGGCCAATCCCTGATCGTTCATCCCTGCCTGGAAACTCCGATACTTGCCCTGCCAAAGCCAGCCCAGATGCATTCTGCCGAATTGGCCGGGCGATGAAGGAAGAAGGAAGACCATTCCGCCTTCAGGATTCTTGGCGAGGGGGTGATCGGCTCCCGCGTCTTCGCTGTCTCCAAGTATCACACGTTGATCATTCGCTGCCATAAAGGTGGTGCAAGCGACGCCCTTCTGAGAAGGTGAGAATGGAGCGATCACGACGAGAATCGCAGCGATACCGGTCAGCAGTATTCTGGCATGATGCATCTGCACGGCAATTTGTTTCAGGATGTGCGCTGACTCGGCTTTTCTTCACGGGAACGCCTGTTCTCCCCGTACATCAGTGTAAAGAAGGTTCCCAGTAGAAAGAACATGAGGGCACGAAGTCCTGCCCCGAGCAGGGTGCCTCCGGCGACATAGGTTTTGAGATAGATCCCGGCTGAGATCATTGTGCCTATACTGAGTACGAAGTAGAACCAACGTAGTCCGGTGGGAAGTCCAGTCTTCTGCATCATATCCTCCTTCGAGGGTGTAGTACACGAGATTCGAGACGCGGCGATCTATCCTGTATCGTCGGCAATATGTTACCCACTCTCTCTCAACCGATCGAATCTCACATAACAACCTCGCTTGACAAACCACTCACGGCTTCTTGTCATACGCAGTCTGCACTGCATAGAAAAGCGCGCGAAGCACTTGAGACCAGGGATGGTCGATCAGAGCAGGGGTGGCTTACCACGCCTCTCGATCTCTGGGATCGACGGGACTGAGGGGAGGAACCAACTGGCGGCGTGGGCGATCAGCAGACCGCCGGCGGTCAGGCCAAACAGCACTCCATACGATGTTCGTTGGAGCAGCCAGCCCCCTATTGCCGGCCAGACGATCACCAAGCTGCTCAGCGTGTTGAACAGTCCGACGTAGGTGCTTCGTTGTCCTGACGGCGCCAGGTCGATGTTCAGGCTGGCGAACCCAACGAATTGTGCGGTCTGGAAGACTCCGATAGAGACGAACGTCCAGCCATACAGTGGACGCCATAGGAGATCCGGTGCGACTAGAAAGGCCAGGGCCACGAGGGGGCCGGTGACGCTGACGAGTGTCGCGATCTGAATGATCCGATGATTGCCGCTTCGCTCGCTGACGCGCGCGAACCACAACCCGGCCATGATGCCGCTGACTGTCTGCACCATGGCAAAGATGCCGAGCGTCGATGGTGCAAATCCAAGCTGCTTGATACCGAATAGACCGAAGAACCCGAGTGCCAGGCCGTTGAATCCCGAGAGCAGCTGAACTGCAAGAAGACGGCGAAAGGCGGAGCTGCCGCGAAGGATTCCTGCGATCTGTCGGCCATACTCCGGCCAGGTTGGCCGTCGCTTGTCGACTGGCTCGGCCGGCTCGACGATGAACGACCACGAGACGAGAGACAGCACGAAACACCCGCCGGCCGCAGCGAAGAAGATCGTGTATGCCGTTGGAAACCCCGGCCCCGAATCACCCAGCAAGAAGGCGACCAGCAGGCCGACGCCAATCGAGATGACACCACGAAGCGCCGTGCTGAATCCGAGGACCCTACCCCGGCGCGACGCGGGAATCGCTTTGGCGAGCACGTCCCACCAGACGATAGTGTCGATCGACAATGAGACGTACGTCGTCGTATGCAGCAGGAAGAACAACGTCACAGCCAGCGGCGGCACTCGGGTGACGCCAAGCGCCAGAGCGAGAGCAAGAATGAGGTACATTGGCCGACCGACCAAGCCGGCGCGTATCAGGTAAGCTTTCTTACGTGGCTTGTTGGCGAGCCAGTTGGCGAAGAGAAGCTGAGGAGCTCGCCACGCGCCCTCGGTTAGACTGATGATCAGTCCGACAAGCACCGCACTGCCGGTCAGCCGACTGACGAACTCGGGGAGCAATGTTGTAGTGCTGGCAAAGACGAGCCCGAGACCGAACAAAGTGGATTCACCGATGAATGCCAAGGCGTTGCGACGGACATGCTGTGTAGATGATGAGGATTTCATAGCGAGGCCTCCGTGCGAACTGATGAAGCCAAACGATACGTGGTTTGGCGTAGCGAAAAAAGGTCTGCGAGTCGAGTGCGGCGACCATAGAGTTGTCCGGGGGCGCATGCATCCGGTTGGGATTGATGTTGCCGAGGAACGCAGTGGTTTCCACGACTCGATCTCGTCTCGACGCCCGTCCGGGGAGTGAATTACTGCCAGCCTGCTTGTTGTCAAGACGAGGGGTGCTATCCGACTGACGGGCAGGCGGCGAACGACCTCCTGCAGCTACACCGAATGGTGCTGAACTGTCGCGAATGACATCTCCCAGGGCGTCTGTCCTATCGCCGGCTTCTGCTTCTTCCACCGATCCGATTGTCTGCCCTACGTCCAGCAAATGATCAGCGGATGCAAGTGGACAATGGAGTGGGCACGACTACAATGGCGGCTGAGTTTCACCTCTTCGAGGCGTGATGGAGGCAAGAACATGACTGGAGAAGCTAGTTACGAAGAACGAGCCAAGGCGGTCTTCGGCCAACGAGCCGATCTGTACACCACAAGTACTGCTCATACCGATCAACAGGTTCTGGGCCGATTGGTCGACATTGCCGGGCCGAAGGCAGACTGGCGCGCGCTCGATATCGGAACCGGTACCGGCCATACGGCATTGGCGTTCGCGCCTCACGTTCGAGAGGTTGTCGGACTCGATTTGACGGAGGAGATGCTGGACGAGGCGCGCAAGCTGGCGGAGGAACGAAGCGTTGATAACGTGATGTTCCAAATAGCGGACGTCCATCGACTGCCTCGCGAACTCGACGAATCGTTCGACCTGGTTACCTGCCGCCGCGCGGCTCACCACTTCAGCGATATCGATCTCGCATTGGTCGAAATGGCCCGCACACTCCGCCCCGGTGGGGTGCTGCTCATTGACGATAGGAGTGTGCCAGAGGACGACTGGGTCGATGAGACGATGCATCGACTTGACTGTTTGCACGACGAGTCACATGTTCGTCAGTATCGAGCCAGTCGCTGGATCGAGCTCCTGGAGAATGCCGGCCTCTCCATCGAGCTAGTCGAGCCGTACACCAAACATCGTCCAGTATCGGCGTTGACCGATCGAGTTTCGCCGGAGAGCGTCAGTGAGATTCACTCGATTCTCGGAAGTCTATCGCCTGAACAGCGGGCGAAGCTGCGCCTTGAGACCGTGGGAGACGAGGAACGATCGACGCATTGGTACATCATGATCGCAGCATGTAAGGCGGGTTCCTATCCCTAGATTCGCGCGAGAAGGCTTTGCGCCGCCGCGATACGCAGGTGGATCGGATGTGCCACCTTATCCCTAGTTGTTATTGTCAAATCCATCTCCTTCGTTGCCGCCCAATCCGAGTTCGCGATGTAGAAACCGGACGGTTTCCGCGACGTCCTCGTTGGGGATGCAGAACGTTACGCTGTCTTCCGTCGCCGCCTGGGTCACGGCGACCACCCGTGCATCATGCTTGCCGAGTGCGGCGAACGCGCGGGATGCGATACCGTCCCGGCGGTCACACGGCAACCCGATTACGGATACGGTGGCCACTTTTTCCATCGTATCCAATACGTAGCCTCCAGGGAGAGGGAAGCTCTCTTCCGCGAACTTCTGGGAAAGAAGGCGCTCGGCGCGCTCTCCGTCCTGTTCGTCAAACACGAGAATCATCCCTTGCTCGGAGAACGACTGGCTGAACATCTGCACCGCAATGCCCGCGGTGTCAAGCCGCGCGAGCGCCTCGGTCGCCGAACGCAGCTGCCATGTGCCGTTGCGACTACGAAGCCGGATCAACCGCAGATCGGCTGCGGAAACAATGGCCGGCCATAATCGGCGGCTGGCCGAAGGGGATTCGACGATTCGAGTTCCGGGATCGCCCGGATTGAAGCAGTTGAGAATACACAGTGGGATGCCGTGTTCGATGATCGGACCGATGGTCCGCGGATGCAGGACCTCGGCGCCGAAGCGCGCTAATCGGGTTGCCTCTTCGTACGAGAGTTCCCGCAACACGCGGGCGTTGGGGACAACGTTCGGGTCGGCTGTCAGGATTCCGTCGACGTCGGTCCAAATCCGAAGCTCGACGGCTTCGAGGCAGGCGGCGATAACGGCGGCGGAGAAATCGCTTCCACTACGGCCCAGCGTGGTCGGTTTGCCATCCTCAGTAGCGCCGATGTATCCGGTGATGACTGGGACGACGCCCGCATCGACAAGCGGCCGGACCCGTTTGCTGATCCGCTTTCGGGTGGCTCCCATCTGCGGCGATGCAGCCCCGAAATGATCATCGGTGACGATCAAATCTGTTGCGCTGATCGACCGCGCCTTGACTCCGCGGCGACGTAGCTCGGCGGTAGCGATCGCAGCGGAGAGCTGTTCTCCGAAGCATACCACGGCATCGTGCCCTCGCGCGGTCAGTTCCCCGAGGACGGAGATGCTGTCGAGGAATCGCCCCAGGTGATCGAGCCTTTCATCGATGATGCTGTGGAGTTCGCTGCATTCCGGGGATGATGACAGGAGAGCCTCCACTGTGGCGTGGTGCCTGTCGGCGAGCCAATCTTTCGCCGTCCGGCATACGGCGGCATCACCCGTGGCCGCTGCATGCGCGCCCGCGATCAAACGGTCGGTTGCGCCGCTCATTGCCGACACAACGACGACCGTCGGCGCGTATTGTTGACTTGCATCGATGATTCCGGCGACAGCGGCAATATGCTCGGCATTGCCAAGCGAGGTTCCCCCAAACTTGTGGACGATCATCGGTGACTTACATCCGGGACGGCCGATTCACGGAGGGCTTGGTCCAAATCGGAGATCAGATCCTCTGGGTCCTCGATTCCGGCTGCGTAGCGGATCAGGTTGTCGGAGATCCCGGACGACGCGCGTTCCTCCGGATCGAGCGAGATGAAGATCGCTTGTTGTTGAGCGACGCTCTCGACCCCGCCGAACGTCGGACCGATGTAGGGGATCCGCAGACGATCGATCACTCGACTCGTTTGATCCTTGTCTCCATCGATCTCGAAACTGACCACTCCGCCGAATCCGGTCATCTGTCGCGTTGCGACCAGATGATCGGGATGGGATTCGAGTCCCGGGTAGTAGACGGCGTGAACGCGCGGGTGCCGGCTGAGGTATTCGGCGATTTGTTGGCCGCTTCCGTTCTGCCGCCGGATTCGCAGGTCCAAGGTCTTCAAACCGCGCAGAAGCAGATACGCATCGTGAGGGCTTCCGACGCCACCGAGCACGCCCCGCAGCGTCTCAATTGCGTCAAGCTGTGGGCGCGCCCCGACCACGACGCCGGCAAGAAGATCGTTGTGTCCGCCGAGATACTTTGTCGCACTGTGGATCACCAGATCGATTCCATGTTCGAGCGGCCGCAGATTGACCGGCGTGGCTAAGGTGCTGTCGATTGCGGTGGGGATGCCGTGCCGTTTGGCGACCTCGCTCACATGGTCCAGATCTATGACGCGCAAGTAGGGATTGGTCGGCGCCTCGCAAAAGATCAGCTTTGTGTTCGGACGGAGGGCTTGTTCCAGCTTGTGGGCGCTTCCGTCTGCCAGGAAAGACGATTCGATTCCCCAACGGGTGAGGTGATCGAGGATGAAATTCTGGGTCTGTCGATAGGTGCCAGAAGCGATGACGAGGTGATCGCCTTGCGAGAGAAGGGCCAGCAGGACAGTGGTGATCGCACTCATCCCCGTGGCGAACAACAGCGCTCTCTCACCGCCCTCCAACGCGGCGATCTTCCGTTCAGTCGCGGTTTGGGTCGGATTGCTGTACCGTCCGTATTCATCCCGCCGATTTGGATTCCCTGCCTCTTTCTTTTCGAGGAAGGCGAGGATTTCCTGCGTGTCGGCGAACGCGTAGGTTGACGTTTGCACGATGGGCATGGTGACCGCGCCGTACGGTTTGCCCTTCCCCTCGCCTGCATGAACCACCTTCGTTGCGAACCTATCATTCATTCCACACCTCCGCCATTCGATCCGTTATCCGAGTTCAAAAAGAAAAGACCCCAGGGAAGTCCCTGCGGTCCGTCTCACCACTTCGTCCGGTATCCCTACTGGCTACCGCGACAAAGTGGCGCTTCGCATCATCATGCGAGCGGCGAAAGCAAAGAGAACGCGGGCAGCGTCTTGAAAATCTGCACTCGCGAACCTGCTCGTCTCACCCATGATGGGTCGATCATACCGCAAGATCGCGCCAACGCAAAGGACGCTACATATGCGTTGGCCCACACGATGCATCGTACGAAAGACTCGCTGTTGCAAGCGATGACACTTTCCATGAGGGCAAAACGCCTGTACAATAGTGCCGACATGACCATGTTTCAGATCGTCTATCCACGCAAAGACCGAACGCGATGCAGACGAGACTCTTTGTGGATGACTATCGGCATGGACATGCGAAAGACCGTCTGATCGTCGTGCCGCACTAGCGGCCGGGATCAGACGGAGATGAGGACCACGGGGATACCCGTGGTCTTTTCATTTGTCGAAAGCGTGGATGGAGGAGCAACGCGGAGGAGGAAGACGTGATTGAGCGAGTGGTGCATTGTACGAAGAGGCCGGTCGGCATCTTGGGAGTCACCGGAACCGTCGGCCAGCGGTTCGTCGAGTGCCTAGTCGACCATCCGTGGTTCGAGATCGCGACCGTGATGGCGTCCGAGCGTAGCGTCGGCCGACCTGTCGATGAGGCCTGCCGCTGGCTTCTCCCGGGTGAGCCACCCTCCTCCGTCGGTCGGATGACGATTCTCCCGATGGATCCGGACGCGATTGATGTGGACGACGCTGTGAGGCCGATCGCGTTCTCCGCGCTTCCGGCGGACGTGGCATGCGACGTCGAACCGGCATTCGCCGAGGCGGGATATGCAGTCTTCTCCAACGCCTCGTCCTTCCGCTACGACGAGGACGTTCCGCTCCTCATTCCCGAGGTGAACGCCGATCATGCGGCCTTGCTCGCATCGCAACGACGTCGTCGCGGTTGGAGTGGGTTCATTGTGACCAATCCCAACTGTACGACCACGGGGATTGCGATGGCGCTTAAGCCGCTCGATGACGCCTTCGGCCTACGCCGCGTGTTCGCCACGACAATGCAGGCGATTTCCGGCGCCGGCTACCCCGGAACGCCTTCTTTCGACATTCTGGACAACGTGATTCCGCTCATCCCGGGAGAGGAGGAGAAGATCGGCCGCGAACTGCGCCTTCTCCTGGGCGAGATGCAGAACGACCAGGTGGTCGAGGCGGATGTCGTGGTCAGCACGCATGCGAACCGAGTGCCCGTAGTTGACGGTCACACCATCTGCCTGTCGCTCGGTTTGGAGCGACCCGCGTCACCGGAAGAAGCCGTAGCGGTGTTGGCGGCGTTTCGGGGAGGAGACTCCGTGAGCCGTCTTCCAAGTGCGCCCGAACGTCCAATTGTGGTGCGCATCGAGGACGATCGGCCTCAACCGCGGATCGATCGAAGTGCAGGGCGCGGTATGACGGTGAGTGTAGGGCGCGTCCGCCGCTGCCCGCTGTTGGACCTGCGCATGGTCGTTGTCGTACACAACACGGTTCGTGGCGCGGCCTGGGGTTCGGTTCTCAACGCAGAGGCGCTGGTGGAAAGCGGATATGTAACATGAAGATCTACGGCAAAGGGACGATACACGATTTCCTCGGCGACCTTGTCGTCTATCGCAGCCTTACGCCGGCCGACGATCGACTCCCGGGATTTACGGAGATTGCAGCTGAGATTGGGTTCGATGCAGATTGCCCGCCTCGGAAGAGCGAGATGGCCTACGGTGTTGCCGTCTCACGGCTCCTTCGTCTGGCAAGGAAGCTGGAGGCAAGGGACGCGCCGATTCGACGGATACTCTATATCGGCGATACACGGATGAACGACGGGATCGCTTTCAAGTCGATCTGCCACGCCGGGCGATGGCCGGGGATCGTCTTCATCGGTTGCGAGACAGCCGAACCCGCTCGTCTCGATATCGAACGAGACGGAGCGAGTTCCTTTGTTCTCTCGAACCGATGGTCGGCGCTTCGCGACATCGAGACAGTTGTCCGTCGGCTCGGCTTTTCGATCGACGAACATACTGCGGTCGTGATCGATCTGGATAAGACAGCGCTCGGCGCACGAGGCCGAAACGACGCGGTGATCGATCGGGCTCGCATCGATGCAGCGCAACGCACCGTCGGCTCTTTCCTCGGTGACGGATTCGATGTCGAGGCGTTTCAAGCTGCCTACGACCGACTTAATCACCCGGAGTACCACCCTTTCACCGCTGACAATCAAGATTACCTGGTATACACCTGCCTGATCCTCAGTACGGGATTCATTTCCTTGGACGCGTTGCTCTCAAGAATCCGCAAGGGAACGCTAACGCGGTTCGACCGGTTTCTCGAAGAGGTCGATGGCCGGATCTCCCGGCTGCCTGAGGATATAAGGACCCTTCACCGGCATTTTCATGAACGCGTGGACCGGCGCGATCCCACACCGTTCAAGGCGTTTCGACGTTGCGAGTACCTGGAGACCGCGGGACGAATGGGCTTACTGCCGGATGACGCGCCGCTCGAACGCCTCATGCAGCAGGAGATCACTCTTACCGAGGAGGTACGAGAGGTGGCGGCCCGCTGGCGAGAACTTGGCGCTCTGCTGTTCGGCCTCTCCGACAAGCCAGACGAGGCGTGTTATCCGACCGACGAACAGGCGGCGGCCGGGCTGCTGCCTCTTCACCGGATGGTGACGCACGTCGTCGGCGAGTGACATCGACCTAAACATCGAACCCTCGACGGCCTGGAGTTCGTCGGATATGGCCGTATCGGTCCTCGTCCTACTCCCTTATGTCCCGCAGCTGATCCAGCAAAGGTTCGGCTTCTTTCTTAGCTTGACGGTTTCAGAAGGGCCAATCACCAATGTCGGCGTCAAGAACGATGACCGAAGTCAGTGCGGCCGGGCGAGACAGACGAATCATAGAACCGTTCCTTTTTGTTGAATGGTTGAGCTATTCTCTCTGGCGGACAAGGTTCTGCCAAGGATGTGGATGGAACACTTATAGTCTTGGAATTGTCTGATGCCCAACCTGCTAGGCTCGAACAAGGACCGATGCTCTGAATGAGAATTGACCCGAGCCTATCGAACATCGGACCATTCTTCGACGAACAGTCGAGGAGTCGAGATCCGTGAGAATTGTCTATGGCGTGCAGAGTACGGGCCGAGGCCACCTGGCACGGTTCTCGGCCTTGAAGCCGTTGTTTGATGCCGAAGGGCATAAACTCTTGATTATCGTATCCGGACCCGATGAACCTCCCAGCTTCTTCCTCGACTCGATCGGGTCGTCACGTTACGAGCGGATGACGGGCTTCAAAATGGCCGACGACGGACTTGGCGGAATCTCCAAGCGCAAAACGGCCACCGCGTTTGTCAGCAACATGCCGGATCTTCTATCCAGTCTGTATCAAGGGCACAAACTCATCAGCAAATTCAAGCCAGATCTAATTGTTAGTGATTTTGATCCGATTACGGGATCACCGATGGTTGCTCCGTCCGTTTTCAAAGTAGGCATCGGCAATCAGGCGATGGCACGGCAGCTGGGAATCGATCATCTAGCCGGACTGAGATTCGAGCGATTTAACACAAACTTGGCGATCAAGCTCTGTACCAGTGGGGTCGATGTGCTTCTCGGCTGTCATTTCTATCCTTACGACGAGAACTGCCTCCCTCCGATCCTGCGCCCCGATATCTGGAACGTTCCTGTAACCGATGACGGACATATCCTCGTCTATCACTCGTTTCAGGGGCGGCTGGAGTCGATCGCGGCCTATGCCCGGAGCCACAAGGATTGTGAGATCGTTGTGTACGGATACTCGGCCCGACCGTCTGACATGCCCGAGAACATGTGCTTCGAAACCAATGCCAACCAGTTCCTCAGCGACCTAGCGACGTGCAATACTTACGTGGGTACGGCTGGATTCCAAGCCATCTGCGAAGCCTTCTATCTGGGAAAGAAGATCGTGGTCCAACCGATTGACGGACATTACGAGCAGAAGTGGAATGCGGCCAAGCTGGAAGAACTGAGCATGGGGTGCTGGCATCACGGAGACTTGGAGCGCGATCTTGAACACCACTTCAATCAAGCACTGCACGAGCAGCTGGCGCCCTGGTACGAAAGCGGTGCCAGGTACTGCTATGACCGCATTATGTGGTATGGTGGCAACTCAGCTGGGGGCTGAGTTGCTTAAGAGTTTCCTAAGGAAACTCTTAAGCAACTGCGGCACCGTGGCAACGGGAACTCACCAAAGGTGAGTTCCGAGGAGTTTCAGCATGGCTGAAACATCCTGACGGATGCGAGCTAGACCTTGGTTGAGTTCCCAGTTGCTTGTGGTTTCCTAGGGAAACTGAGCGGCGCCATGTTTGGGGTGTCAATCCATTCTTTCTGAGGCATTCCAAAAGGTGTAGACTGCCAAATGTATTAAAGGGGAGGGGGTAGTATGAATCGCTTTATGGTCCTTGGTTTGTTGTGTGTCGTTGGGCTGGCTGTGGCAGCTTCCGCAGGTACGTGCTTTCTATGTCCGGAGTTCGAATCCCATTTCGAAGATGGTTTCACGTTGTCTTTCAGCTTTAAGGGGCTGTTCCTGGATACCGAGCATTGGAACGATATGATTCTTGAAGGCTCGGGATTCCCCGAATTGAGCGGGCTCGTTCGCTTGCACGGTGCCACGGTGGCGGTGCCGATTTCCAGTGGCCTACACTTCGGGATGTCGGGGTACGGCGCCAAACTGAATGAGACCAACGAACTCGGCTACACGACCTGGAACGGCGCCATGGCCGGGCTGTCACTGGAGTCAATCTGGGCCTCCACCACGGAAGGCTGGTATGGCCACCTCGGTGGCGGCTTGTATTGCGGCACGTTCAACTTTTCCTCGACAGGACTCGATGGCTCTGGCATATCGGGGTACGGTGGCGCCTTCTATCTCGAGCCCTACATCGGTGTGAGTTATCAGGTAAGTGAGAGCCTGTTCATCCAAGGCAAGATCTCCACCATTTTCAGTCTGAGGCCTGGCAACACTTGGGCCGGCGGGCGCGAGTCCGGCCCCGATATATTGCCGGCGGGCCCAATGCTCACGCTGAACATAGGCTGGCGAGGGCTGATGTGGTAGCCTCAATGGATTCGAATCCATCCAGGCTGTTGCGCGATTGCTAGGACACCGCCCGGGAAGGACTGCGCAGACGCGCAATCGGATATTGCTTCTCCGTATCCTTAGCTTCGTTGACTAACTCCTACTGGAAGGCTACCTGTTGAAGGATACGGCATGATTGATGGGAGTTCTTCCGCTCCACTCCTCAGCCAGAATGGCGTATCGCACTGTGTCGATCCACTCCCCTTCCGGCACGGTAGGGACGTGGGCTTTAACGAAGTGGGCTTCCTTGCGCATGCCCAATCGCTCCATCAGTTTCCAGGATCTCGTGTTCGTGTAGATGGTTCCCGAGAAGATGCGATGATAGCCACACTTCTCGAAACCGTAGGCGATCAAACACCGGACGGCCTCGGTGGCCAAGCCTTGTCCACGATACTCGGTGCCGAATCCCCATCCGATTTCGCCTTGACGGTCACCGTTGCTGACCAGACTCAGCAAGCCGATCACCTTACCGGTTTCTCTCAACTCCACGGCCAAGTCAACGCACTTGTCGGCCTCGAACAAGCTGTAGCCGTTCTGTGTCTCGACATATTCGGCCATCTTGCCGCGATCCTCGCGCGGGATGTTTGTCGTCTCCCGGGCTACTGAAAGATGGGCCGTGAACTCGATGATGTCATCGATGTCGGCCTGCGAGAAGCGGCGGATGATCAATCGCTTGGTTTGGAGATGGAGCGTCACGATTCCTCTTCCTGAGAAAGCTGGAATCCGGCGCGGCGGATGTTGTCCAGTACGCCTCTGGACTGGTTGAGAGTGAACTCCTCAGTGTAGTGACCGATCGTCCAATTCTGGGCGCGATTGGTCACACCACGCTCGGTGAACTTGACCCGTTGTTCATCGGTCCACTCATTGTTGAAGCGATTCTGCCACGCCTCATCGCCCTCGCGATACCATGCGGCGATGTCCTCGTCTGACGGGATTTGATATCCGTTGCGATGCACGACGGCCTCCAACGGCAACCGGGGTCTCAGCTCAGGTTCTTCGTCCGGATAGCCCAACGTTACAAGTCCGGCTGGGACAACGTGCTCGGGAACGCCCAAGGTTTCTTGAAGGTTCATGGACAGGATCATGCCGATGTAGACTGTGCCCAAACCTAGGCTTTCGGCGGCAACCACGACGTTTTGCAGCGCGATGGTGGCGTCCCAGTACGAGATCATCAGGTTGATGGCTTGATTGTTGTAGAACGGCGCGTCGTTCAATTCGTAGTATCGCTTGACACGGTACTGATCCACCACGGCCACGATGGCCAGTGAGCCGGCGATGTAACTGATCTTCTTTAGCAGCTCCGGTTTGTCGATCACGATGAAGGCATAGGGTTGGATGCTGCCTGCTGTGGCCGCGCGAATGCCGGCACGCAGGATGGTTTCGATCGTCGCTTCGGGAACCGGATCCGGTTTGAATTTCCGGATCGAGCGATGATTCATCAGACATTCGAGAACTTGATTCGTTTGCGTCATTGGCGACCTCCACATTCGAGCAGAAAACGTGATTTCGAATTCATATGATACGGCTTTGGTTCGATGTTTGGGGTGAGCCGGGCAACTTCCAGCCTACGGGGCTTGATCTGGCGTTGCTCCCGGAATGACCGAGCTATCCTATTGGCGATTAGCCAGAGAGTTTCTTCCGCAACAGATCATTGGGGTGCGCATATTGGGCAACTTCCTTGATCTTCTTGGTGAAGATAGCCTGGGTCGGGCAGTGGTGGTAGCAGGCCCAGCATCCGTAACACTTGGCCTGATTAAAGATCGGCTTTGGGGAGAGCTCGATGGTGCCGTACGGACAGCGATCCCGGCAGACGCCGCACTCTGTGCAAGCATTCTCATCGACGAACTTCTCGCCCATTGACTTACGGGAATGCGTCCGCGAAAACGCGGGCATGAAGCGTGACAATCCGATTTGACGAACGGGAGCGGTCTCACCTGCAGCTAGCGACTTCGCCAAGCCATCTAGTTGGGCGATGAAGGCTTCGAACGCTGCCAGCTCCTTCTTGTTGGGCGAGTCTTTGAAACCCAGACCGCGGTTGATCATAGGAGGATAGTTCTCTGGAGTGTGCAAGCTATGTCCGGCGACAACGTGGAAGCCCCTGGCTCTCACCCAGCGATCCAAGGTGGCCAGTGTCTTCCCGGAAAAGGACCCGAAAGTGTTGAACACGAACGCGGGCACGTGAGATTGTCTGGGCAGGCTTTCCAAGAATGCTCTCATCCGTTGCGGAGGATCGAGAAAATCGGCCCACGCTGCGAATCCGACCAGATGGTACTCATCGGGCTCAGGCATTCCGTTACAGACGATATCAAACAATTCAAAGTCGATGGCGTTCGTCCTGGCCGCGATGGCTTCGCAGGCCAACTTCGTGTTCCCGGATCCCGAGTAGTAGCAAATGAGTCCACTCATGTCACACCTCCTGCGGCTGCCTCCTCAGCTTACTCTAATTCTCGCAGAACAAACACATTGACAAGGGAGTTGAGGGGGAGCATTTTTGCAAGCTAGGCTCAATGCAATGTGGAGGATTGCATGGGGCTCGTAAAGGGTATGCTTTCGTATCGATCGACCAAGAATAAGGAAGGTTCTTATCTCCTGGAATGGCAAGGTCGTGATGACGTTGAAGGGTGCCAAAGCGTCGGAGGAAGAGGCCTTAAGCCACATCAGGGCCTATTTGGACGAAGCTGGCCAACCTAACGATGATTGAAAGAAATCGGAGGGCGCAACGGACTCCGTTGCGCCCTCGGCATCCATCAGGCTGGCATGCAAGATGGTTGCTCTACTTGAACGCCCGCACGCTGATGCTGGCCATGGATCCGGCCAGATCGCGCACCGTGTCCTGCGTCATGCCGAACTCCTCAGGATCTACTTCCTGGCCGTCGAACACGATCTTGGCATCGCCCGAAGACGGCAATGCTGCATCGAACGTCGTTTCCGAGAGAATTTCGACATCGCGGAATCCGGCGGCTTGGATCATGGAGACGTAGTCCTGCTTCAGGGACGCTCCTGCGATGCATCCCACATAGGCTTCGATGGATTTCAAAATCCCTTCCGGCAGCGGTTTCAACTGAACAATATCGGAGATCATCATTCGTCCGCCCGGTTTCAACGTCCGATAGACCTCGTCAAACACCTGCTGCTTGTCCGGGGACAAGTTGACGACGCAATTGGAAATCACAGCGTCGATGGTTCCATCGGCCGCGGGCAAATGCTCGATCTCCCCGAGCCTGAACTCGACGTTGTCGATGTCGTTCTTCTTGGCATTCTCGCGAGCGCGGTCGATCATGGCTGCCGTCATATCAACACCGATGACGTGTCCGGTTTCGCCGACTAGGTTGGCGGCCAGGAAACAATCAATGCCCGCACCGGAGCCGAGGTCGAGAATGATCTCGCCCGGCTTCAGTGAAGCTAGTGCGGTCGGATTTCCACAACCCAGACCGAGATCGGCACCTTTTGGAATCGAGTCGAGTTCTTGCCCCGAATATCCGAGCTTCGTACTGATAGTTTGGGTGGAGTCACAGCATGAACTCGTGGTGCCACAACAGCTTGTTCCGGTCTTCGCCCTCTCTCCGTATCGCTCGCGGACGGTCTTTCGAATGCTTTCCGATTCCTTCATGTCTCTCTCCTAGGTTTCTGTGTTGAGGTCCTGGGTGAATGCCCCGAGTGTCGATTGCACCACTTGAGCAAGCTCGTCGGCCTTGGTGAGCAGGATGCAGCAGATCTTTCCGTCTCTCTCAATGGTGGTGAGGGCGAGCTTTTCTCTAGCCTCGATCCCGGCGCGCTTGCGCACGTCCTTGGGAAGCACCATTTGCCCCCGTTCGTCGACGGTGACTAGGGCTTGGACCTTGTAGCATCCACACCTGGCTTCGCCTTTCAGCTCTTCTTCGTGTCTGCTCATCATGCGCTCCTGAATATCCAGATTATTCTGATTTGTCTGATGAATAGGATACACAAGAAGTGGGTTTTGTCAAGTAGCCGTCTTCTGAGTCTGTCTTCCCCCTCATGCTCGATTACCGCAAACGGAGGCCTGAACTACTCGGAACCGAATGGGGAAGGAGCTGAGAAAAGAGGCACTGCAGCTGGCGGGGTTCCGGTGCCATCCGCGCATCTTGCAGGAGGCGTCCCCAATGCGAAGAAACCATTCGTTGACGGGCGGAACTATTGACTGGGCTGGATTATCAGGGTATGGTCATTCATGAAGATACAAGGAAAGGCGGGAATCGCAATCAAGACAGACACGAACCCGCCAAGGCCGATGTAGTACGTGATGCTTTGAGGAGGCAGCAGATGATTCGCAGAATTGTGGTGATGACCCTTGTGACGGGTCTGTTTGTCAGCCTTGCAGGATGGGCCGGACCTGCATTGAACAGCCTGGTAATCGGCTCAACTCAAGAACCCTCGAACCTTTGTCCTTGGGAAGGTTCCGCGGATACGAAAGAGAACCTGATGGGGATTTTCAACATCGGGCTCACGTTCTTCGACTCGGAAGGTGTCCTGCAGCCGGGATTGGCCACTGAGCTTCCTACGGAGGCAAACGGCCGCCTCGCAGTCATCAGAGACGCGGACGGGCAAGTCACTCGCCAGCAGGTCGTCTGGACGATCCGAGACGATGCTTATTGGAGCGACGGCGTTCCGATCACCAGCGATGACGCCATCTTCACGTTCAAGGTCCAGAACACCACGGAGATGATGGTAACGACCCGCGCTTTCTCCAATCTCATTGAAGAGATTATCAAGGTCGATGACAAGAGCTTCCAGATCATCTACAAGACACCCAACTTGTTCTATGCCAACGTTGGCGGTTCGATCGGCTTGGCACGTCACTATGACATTGCTCCGAAGCACATCTGGGAGCCGATCTACGATCAGGTCATGGAAGCGATCACCGCCAATCCGGAGAACGCGTCCACCATCATTCAGGGCCAGTTCCTCGGGTCCTCGCCATCAACCGGGACGGGTACCGTTGTTGGCAGCGGAGCCTTCGAATTTGTCGAGTGGCAGATCAACCAGTTCATCCGGTTTACCCGCCGCGCAGACTTCTTCCTTGACCCTCCGGGCCCGGTTGCCAACTATCTCCAGGAGGTTACGGTAAGGTACATTGTTGCCCAGCCGACGCTTCTGTCGGGAATCATTGCCGGTGAGATTGAGGCTTCCGACGACATCGGATTGGCCGGCTTGGATCCTGTCATTCTGAAGGCTCAACTGGGAAACCAGGGCGTCGTCGACGTCACGCCTTCCGGATTCATCGAAAAGCTGAACTTCAACCTGTTCCCGCAGTGCCAGACAGCGGTTGACCTGTTGCTCGGTGATAAGCGGACCCGCCAGGCAATCATCCAGGCGATCGACCGAGAAGACCTTGCCCGGACGGTCTACCCCGGCGCGAGTGTCTCCAACTCATTCCTCGTGGCCGGCGACATCGGCTTCGATGAGACGCTCAAAGCGTGGGAGTACGATCCGGCAGCCGCGAGCGCGTTGCTCGCAGATCTTGGATGGACGGACAGCGATGGGAACGGTATCCTGGAACGCACTGTGGACGGCAAGGTGATCGAATTCCGCCTGCACTGGGTGGCCACAACGGCCGACTTCAGAATGCGCACCGGCGAAGTTCTCCTAGAAATGCTGGCTGATGTTGGGATCAAGCTTGAGGTGGAGAATCTCCCCGGCAGCGTGGTCTTCAGCAGCGAGTACCTGAACTATGGCTCCGAATGCACATGGCGCGGAATCGTCGAGTACGCCGAGGGTGGCGGAATCGGTCAAGCACCTGCGGATCCCTTGTCGAACGAGCTGTGGGCGAACGATCTGCTTGAGGTGCCTGTTGACGCCGTTCTTGAGAACACGCCGCTTCCTGAGAACAGCTTTGGTGGAACCAACATCACGGGCTGGGTCAGCGCGGAGTTCGACCAAATGCGCGCTGAGGCATTGCAGGAGTTCGACCTTGCCAAGCGATCGGCGATCGTCGTACTGATGCAGCAGCTCTACAACGAAGAGCTGCCAACGGTTCCTCTCTACGACCGCTCCGAGGTTGTCACCAAGATGACCGGATTGGTCAACTACGTAAAAGGAACTGCAGCAGCCCGGACCCAGTTCTGGAACGCCTGGGAGTGGGGCTGGGAGCAGAACGGGGCCGTGGCTGTACGGTAAAACCAGGGCACTCTTAGACGCACTTAATCACTGGGAGTGGGGATTTTCCCCACTCCCAGTTTACAAGAAGCTGGTGTCGGCATGGCCACTTATCTGACTCGCCGAATCCTTCAGGTGATCCCGACGTTGTTTGTGATATCGCTGCTGCTCTTTGGCTTGCTCTCCATGAAACCGGGAGATCCCATCGATGAAATGCGTCGCGGCAACCCCGGATTCACTCAAGCGGACTATGACCGACTGCGGGAGTTCTATGGGCTGGATAAGCCTTGGTACGTTCAGTACTGGCGATGGCTGGGCCGCGTCATGCATGGTGACTTCGGCCCGTCTCGTCAGTTCGGCCGGCCGGCCGCTCAGTATATCTTCAAGTATCGTTTCCCGAATACCGTGTTGCTGTCGGGACTCTCTCTGCTTGTCGCGTTCTGCGTCGCGGTCCCGACAGGGGTGATCTCGGCGTTACGTCAACACAGCTCAGTGGATTACGTTATTACGGTTGTGAACTTTATTGGGGTCTCCATTCCCATCTTCTGGTTGGGGATCATGCTGATCTATATTTTCGCCGTACACTTCCGAGGATTCCTGCCTGCCGGAGGCCTGGCGACGCCGGGAGTGACCGGGACATGGCCCATATTCGTTGACCGGCTCGAACATCTTCTGCTTCCTGTCATCGCGCTCTCGTCTTTACAGTTGGCGCAGTGGACGCGCTTCATGCGCAGTTCGATGCTGGAGACAATCCAGCTGGACTTCGTCGTGACTGCTCGATCCAAAGGGATCTCCGAGAGACGCGTCATCTTCAAGCACGCATTGCGAAACGCGATCCTCCCTCTGATCACGCTGGTGGGGTTAAATGTGCCGCTTCTCTTCTCCGGGGCGATATTGACCGAGACGGTCTTTAACTGGCCCGGAATGGGGCGCGCCATCTTTGATGCTATTCTGGTTAATGATTTCAATGTAGCGATGGTGTCTCTTATGTTCATCTCGTTGCTGGTACTTACGTTCAACCTGTTGGCCGACCTTACCTACGCCTTGGTTGATCCACGCATCCGGTATGGGTAGACGATGACAGACAACAACAACGCAGATCCGAGACCGACTGAGATTGAGAATGAAGTTCCCATGCGTCATAGCGAGTCCTACTGGCGATACGCGTGGCGTCGCTTCCGACGGCATCGCCTTGCGCTAGCCGCGGGGATTGTGCTCCTTGTCCTGATCCTGGGGGCCATCCTTGCGCCATGGTTGACCCCGTACCACTACTCGAGGCAGAACAGGAGGAACATGTTTGCCCCTCCCAGCCTGAGTGTTCCGGACGGTCAGGCGGCCGACAAGTGTGCCCGACCTCAGGTTCTCTGGTGGCGCTGTGGCATTCACCCCTTCGGGACCGACGACTTGGGTCGCGATATCCTGGCTCGTGTACTGCACGGAGGGCGCGTTTCGCTGATCGTCGGCTTCAGCGCGGCTTTCATCTCAACGCTCTTGGGCACCCTCATCGGTGCCATCGCCGGCTACTGGGGCGGAGCCCTTGACGCTCTTGCCAGCCGGTTGATCGAGATCATGCTGTCCATCCCTCAGCTCCCCCTTCTGCTGATCCTGGTCGGTCTGCTCGCCAACCCGGAAGTACGCTTTGGAGTGATTCTCACAGGGCTTCTGGGGGATTCGAAGAGCATTGTCATGATCATCGTCGTCATCATTCTGCTGTCATGGATGAGCACGGCGCGGCTGGTCAGAGGACAGGTTATCGCGCTGAGACAGCGTGATTTCGTCGAGGCGGCCCGAGCGGTCGGCGCCTCACGGGTACGGATAGTCCTTCGCCACCTTCTCCCCAGCGTGACGTCCGTCATCATTGTTCAGGCGACACTGATGACGGGAGAGGCCATCCTGATCGAGTCCGGGCTCTCGTTTCTGGGCCTTGGCATCCAACCCCCGGCGGTCTCCTGGGGCAACATGCTCTCGCGTGCTCAGGGGTTTCTCTACTATCCAAACGGTGTATACATTGCGTTCTTCCCAGGACTGTTCATCCTGCTAACGGTCTTGTGCGCCAACTTTGTCGGCGACGGCCTTCGCGACGCCTTGGATCCACGGTATCACGGAAGGGTATAGCTTTGGATGCCTTCGACAATGAACTCGACCTCTGTCACTTGCGTGCTGCGTGTGAATTGAAGAGGGTGCGTCGATTCGATTCCGACACGCGTTCGCACATTCTTGGGCAACACCATCTGTCCACGTTAACCACTAATGGTCAGTAGCTGAAGGTTTCGATGTCTTGAAACAACGTTATGATTGCTGCTAGTCACAGTTTGTGCTGCGCCGGATCAATGGGAAAGGAGCTTAGTGGCGGCGCACAGTAGCCAGCGGCAGTGCCGACCTGGTATCATCTGGGGCACCGAACGCGTCGTTGGTCGCTGATGCGGAAGTGAGGGGAGATCATGTTGAATGACACACAAGCCGTTGTCCTTGTCACCGGAGCATCCTCCGGCATCGGCCGGGCTTGTGCCACTCACCTGGCCCGCCAAGGCTGGCATGTCTTCGGAACCACCCGCCGCGTGCCGGAACGAGTAGAACCTGATCTTTGCCAATCCCTTACATCATCGGATCAGCTGGATGTCGTGACCATGGATGTTGACGATAACGAAGCGGTGGTCCGGACGATGGAGAACATTGTAGGAAAGGCAGGCCGTCTCGACGCGGTGGTCAATTGCGCTGGATTCGGCATCGCAGGTGCGGTCGAGGAAACCTCGGACCAGGAAGCGCGTGCCATCTTCGAGACCAATCTGTTAGGCATCTTGCGGGTGTGCCGCGCTGCCATCCCCACCATGCGCGCCCAGGGTTCAGGCATCATCATCAACGTTTCGTCGATCGGTGGACGCATCGGACTGCCCTTTCAGGGTTTCTACAGCGCCACGAAATTCGCGCTCGAAGGTCTTACCGAGGCATTGCGTATGGAAACACGCGGATTCGGCATCCGAGCTGTATTGATCGAGCCAGGAGACTTTTGCACCGGGTTCACTGACAGCCGGAAGCTTGTGGAGAAGTCGGGCTTGAGCGATGTCTATCGTGCCTCCCAAGAGCATGTCCTGTCGATTGTGGAGAAGGACGAGCGTGGAGGTGCATCACCGGATGCGATTGCACGTTTAGTGACACGTATCCTGTCCAAACGATCTCCACGCGTTCGCTATACAGTAGGGCCGGCGGCACAAAAGCTGGCTGCTGCATCGAAGAACGTGCTTCCCTCGAGATGGTTCGAGTGGGCGCTGTCCAAATACTACGGCGTGAAGTAGCAGCAAGAAAGGAAGACACAGTGGACGTGTTTGAGAAATGCCGAGGGTTCTATTCCGATCCTGCCGTCGCCGAGAGCATGGGTTTCCCGGCCAATCCCCAGCGAGCCAAGGAGATGGGCATCTACCCGTTCTTTATCCCGTTGGATCATGCCGAGGGGACCGAGGTCGTTATCGGCGAACGCCGGCTGATCATGCTTGGCTCCAACAACTACCTTGGCTTGACCATGCATCCCGCTGTTCGGCATGCAGCGGAAGCCGCCATTCGCGAATTCGGAACGAGTTGCACAGGGTCGCGATTCCTCAACGGCACATTGACTCTTCACTGCGAGCTTGAGGAGCGATTGGCCTCCTTCTTGGGGAAGGAAGAAGCGCTCGTATTCAGTACCGGATATCAGACGAACCTCGGCGTACTCTCGGCACTGATCGGACGCAACGACCTGGTGATTTGCGATAAGGAGAATCACGCATCCATTGTGGACGGATGCCGCCTCTCGCTAGGGCGGATGCGCCGCTATCGCCACAACGACATGGAGGATCTGGAACGCATCCTGAACGCATGTCCCGATGATGCCGGCAAGCTGCTGGCCACCGACGGCGTGTTCAGCATGAGCGGCGAAATCGCATCGCTCCCCAAGATTGTCTCTCTGTGTGAAGAAACCGGGACGCGGCTACTGGTCGACGACGCCCACGGTATCGGCGTCGTCGGAGCCGGACGCGGTACGGCTCACCTCCACGGGGTAGAAGATCGAGTGGATCTGCTGATGGGAACGTTCAGTAAGTCACTTGCTTCCGTCGGCGGGTACATTGCGGGTGAAACCACAACCATCCACTGGATCAGGCACATGGCACGATCTTTGATCTTTAGTGCCAGTCTTCCGGCTCCCAACGTTGCCGCCGCTCTCGCGTCGCTGGACATCATCGAAAAGGAACCGGAACGGGCGGATCAGGTCAATGCAGTAGCCGATCGCTTGCGGGACGGACTTCGGGAATTGGGATTCAATGTGGGCCGCAGTGTCACCCCAATCATCCCCGTGTTCATCGGGGATTCAATAGACGCGCTCAAGGCATGGCGATTCCTGTTTGATGCCGGGCTCTATGTGAATGTGGCCATCCCGCCTGCCGTTCCTCCCGGACAATCGCTTCTTCGAACCAGCGTGATGGCCACGCACACGGACGAGCAAATCGAGAAGGTACTTCAGGCATTTGCTGCGTTGGGAGAAGCCACGGGGTTAGTCGAATAGCCGATCTACCGGACATGTGCGGGCGGCGTAGGAAGATTGCAGATTCTGAGCGGGGCGATTAGCTAGAGTCCGTACCGACCGCTTCACCGGCTCGTTTCCCGGTGACGAATGCCCACAGGAAGTTGTAGCCTCCGATGGGCCCGAAGGCGTCAAGCATTTCGCCGCAAAAATAGAGGTTGGGAACCCGTTTACTCTGCATCGTTTTGGGATCGATTTCACCCAGATGGACGCCGCCGCCGGTGACTTCGGCGGCGTTGAACCCATCATTGCGAGTGATCGGCAGCGGGTAGTTCGTCAGAGTGCGAATGAGTTGCTCGCGGCGGTCCTTCTCCAGCGTTGCTACCCGTGCGTCGAACAACGAGATCTCTTCCAACAGCTGATCGGCCAAGCGATCGGGCATTTCGTGAGTGAGAACGCCGCGAACCGTTTTCTTGCCGCGGGTCAACAGGGTTTGCCATTCGTTTTCCGTTCGATCGGTCCAGGAGACAAAGACTTGAGCCTGCTGGCGATGCTGCCTCGCTCGGGCCACTACGTGGCTTGTGTTGAGAACGGCCGGTCCGCTGTAGCCGCGGTGGGTGAACAGGAATCCGCCCCGTGAACTGGCCTGCTCGGTATCCGACTTGGCCGTCACGGTCACTGTGATGGAGATACCGGCCAGATTACGATGAGACGACCGTGCTCCAATCAATGTGGTCAGAGCCGGGTACGGAGGGACGATTTGATGCTCGCGCGAACGCGCAATGTTCAAGCCCGAGCCGTCGCTTCCCGTTTGCGGATAGGACAGTCCGCCGCAAGCAAGAACGGCACGGGTTGCGCGAATCGTTTCCTTTTTCGGGGACGTGAGATAGAATGGATCGCTGCCAGCGAAGCGAGCGACGTGGAACGATTGCTTGATCTTCACTCCTGCACGTTTTGCCGCCTCGAACAAACCGCTACGTGCCGCCTTGCCGCCTCCCGAAACATGCAACTTCCCAGTGGCGGAATCGGTCTTTATTTTCAATCCGATGTCCGCTTCGAAGAAAGCGCGCACGTCGGCCAGCGGCCACGAAAGCAGGATGTTGCGCAGGGTATAGGAAGACGAATCCGTTATGTAGGACGCTGGATCGACGGTAGTCGGCAGGATGTTGCAACGGCCGCCGCCGGACAGCAGCAACTTCTGACCCGGATCGGGCATACGATCCAGCAGCACGGTGCGCGCTCCCTGCCCGGCGGCAAAAATGGCTGCGGTCAACCCGGCCGGACCTGCGCCCACGACGGCAACGTCATACAACACCGATTCGGACATGTCGAGAGGATAGCTCCATTGCAGGGGAACAGCCAAAAAGGCCCCTCACGCAAGAACGTGAGGGGCTTGAATGGCTGCGATTAGGCTATTTGCCGAGCATGCTTTCGAGGTACCTCAAGTAATCGGAGTCGCTCGATAAGACGATGCGTGTGTTCGTGGCCAGGGCGATCTTATAGGATTCCAGCGTTCGCCAGAAGCGATAGAAATCGGGATCCTGGTTGTAGGCCCCTGCATAAATCTCGAGAGCCTGGGCGTCGCCTTCACCGCGCACTTTCTCAGCGTCTTTCTGCGCCTCGGCCAGGATGATCACAACTTCCTTGTCAGCATTGGACGTGATCTGCCGCGCTTGTTCTTCACCTTCGGCACGGAGTTGAGCAGCGATTCGTTCGCGCTCGGACCGCATGCGTGAGAACACGGCTTGCTCGATTTCCGACGGCAAGTCGGCGCGCTTGATGCGAACGTCGATCAGGAAAATGCCGAAACCGTCGAGCAGCTTGGCACGGCTCAGTTCAGTGACTTCACGAAGATACTCGATCCGTTCAGCGGACACGATTTCGTCGAGCGTGTGCTTGGCAAGGATGTTGCGCAGATCCGAGTACACGATTTCGTCGATCTTCGATTGGCCTCCGACCAGTCGTCCACCCGTTGTTTCCACGAAGAGCCGCGGATCATCGATGCGCCAAATGGCGTAATTGTCGATCACCAATCGCTTCTGATCGTACGTCAACACCTCTTGCGGCTGAATGTCGTAGTTGAGAATCCGGTCTTCCAGATATGTGACGGACTGAACGAACGGGATCTTCGAATACAAGCCCGGCGACTCGACGATGCGAACGATCTCGCCGAACTGAATCACAACGGCTTTCCGGGTTTCGTCGACCGTAAACGTAAATAGGTTGAATGCGATCAAGGCGATCACAACGATTCCAACAAAAATAGCGAGGGATCTCATTATCGATCACCTCCCATGGAATCGAGATTGAGGAGTTTCAGCAATCCGTCCTCTTGCCCCGACAGAATGATCTTGTCCATGCTGGGAAGAATCGCTTCCATCGTCTCGATGTACATGCGCGTTAGCGTTACTTCCTCGCCCAGTTCGTACTTGGCCAACACCTCAATGAAGCGCGCGACATCGCCTTCGGAGCCCTTGATGCGAGCTTGCTTGTAGGCTTCGGCTTGATTGCCGATTTCCTCTGCCTGGCCGCGAGCACGCGGGACGAGGTCGAGGGCGTAGCGTTCGGCTTGGTTGATCAGTTTCTCCTTGTCCTGGCGCGCGCTGTTCACGTCGTCAAAGGCAGAGATGACCTCCTTGGGAGGCTTGACATCCTGCAACTGAACGTTGGCGACGAGAATTCCCGTATCATAGCCGTCGAGCAGTTCCTGGAGCGCGAGCCGCGACTCCAGCCCGATGGTGTCTCGTTGTTCCGTCAACGTCTCGTCCAGCGACTTGGTGGCCACCTGTTCGCGAAGCACGGCCTCGGCGGCTTGTTTCACGATGGAGGCCGAATTGATGAGATTGAATGCGAAGAGCGAGGAATCCGTCACGCGGTATTGCACGACCATTTCCACGTGGGCGATGTTCCCGTCCCCGGTCAACATCAAGGCCTCGGTTTCGATGGTTTGATAGCGTGGATTCGGTGCCGGGGATATCGTCCGGAATCCGATTTCCGACTTTCGAACTTCAAGTATGTTGACGACAACGACGCTTTCGAACGGAGTCGGCAGATGATAATGAAGACCCGGATCGGCCGTTCGCACGTATTGTCCGAACCGCTTTACGAGCCCTTCCTCGGACGGGCTGATTGTGTAGATGCCGCTGGCCAGGTAAATGGCGACGATCAGGACGATCGCGATCCATCCGACCCAGCCAGGAAGGCTGCGCAAATTAACCTGCCTCTGTCCTTCCTCTCGCTGTGCATCGGGGTCAAGTAGACGATCAATGAATTTCGCCATATCGTCCCTCCTCTTTGATCCATTCCTCTGGAGCAGGGGACATTGTTCTATGCTCCTAGCTCCTATGCAACGCATTATACGCTAGAGAAGCAATTTATCCCGATGGGGTCAAGTTGCCGGTTGCTTGCTGTACACCGGCTGGGTAGGCTGAGGAGATTTCTGGGTCAGGAGGATTCATGAACCCGTTCACAAACGCAGCTTCTCAACCGCCGGTTACGCGTCGAACCGATCATGTCGATCGTCTGCATGAGGTGGACGTCCCCGACCCTTATCGGTGGCTCGAAGACGTCGATTCGCCGGACATCAAGACATGGATTCGTGCGCAGAACGAGCATACGCAGTCCGTACTCTCGCACGTTTCCTTCGGGAAGAAGGTACGCGAACGGGTGGGAGCGCTTTCATCCTACGAAGTCGTGGGGATGCCGAAGGGTGCAGGCAACCGGCTCTTCTTCACACTGCAAATGCCTGAAGCGAAGCAGCCGTCGCTGGTTTGGACCGAACCAGGCCATGACGACATTCATTGTCTGTTGGATCCGGAAACCCTGGCTGAGGATGCGACCATGTCCATCATGGGATTTGAGCCGAGCCCCAGTGGCCGATACTTGGCGTATGGGCTGTCAGAGGCCGGCTCGGATTGGCAGAAATGGTACGTCATAGACGTGGACACCGGCCGGCGTCTGGAGGACGAATTGCATTGGATTCGCTTCACCAGTGCCAGCTGGCGAGAGGACGAGTCGGGATTCTTCTATACGGGATCGGAACCGCCGCCGCCGGAAGAGGTGCATAAAGCACCTGTGACGAAGCGTAGCATTCGCTTTCATCACCTTGGCAAAGTCCAGGCAGACGACGCCGTTGTCTACGACCGCACAGACGAACCGGGATGGATGTTGTTCGGACGTGTCACGTTGGACGACTGCTATCTCGTGATCACCACACAAAAGGGAACGCATCGCCAGAATCGCGTTTGTGTGCTGGATTTGGAGAACCCTGAAGACGATCCGATTGAATTGGTACCGGAATTCGAATCCGCTTTCACCTATCTGGGCAAGAGCGGCGATCGATTCTTCTTCTGGACGAATAGCAACGCACCGTTCGGCCGCATTGTGGCCATTGATCTCAGAGCGCCTGATCGAGGAGATTGGCAAGAGGTTGTCGCGGAATCTGACGGCGTCATCACCTGGGCTGCATACATTCACAGCTGTTTCGTGGTGGTTGCGTTGGTTGACGCCGAATCACGGGTTCTCGTCTACGATGCCGCCGGTAGGATCGACCATGAAATCAAGCTCCCTGGACGCGGCACCGTTGACTTGGTGGAGGGGCAGTCGAAAGGTTCCGTCGCTTATCTCTGGTACGAGGACGTGTTTCGTCCGACCCTCATCCTCAAACACGATCTGATCCTTAAACAAACGACCCCATTCCGGGAGCAAGAGCTTCCCTACGATCCGTCGCTCTTCATCACCGAACGGTACGTTTGTGAGAGCGCGGACGGAACGAAGGTTCCTGTCTTCGTATCCCGCAAGAAGAGCACCGAGGTCGGGCCGGAGACTCCGACCTGCCTGTATGGGTACGGTGGATTTAACATTTCCCTGTCGCCCAGTTTTCGGCTCGATCACCTCACTTGGATGGACATGGGCGGACAATTGGCGGTGGCCTGCATACGGGGCGGAGGCGAATACGGGCATGAATGGCATCAAGCGGGTGCCTGCGAGAATCGGCCCAACGTGTTCGACGACTTCATCGCGGCGGCGGAATGGCTGATCGAAACGAATTGCACGTCCACACCCAAGTTGGTCATCCACGGACGCAGCAACGGCGGGTTACTGGTGGGGGCATGCATGACAAAGCGTCCAGATCTGTACGGAGCGTGTTTGCCTGCGGTTGGAGTGCTCGACATGCTGCGATTCCATCAATTCACCGTAGGATCATTCTGGGTGTCCGATTACGGCTCACCCGACGACGCTGGCATGTTCCCCCTCCTGATGAGCTATTCCCCGCTCCATAACGTGGAAGAGGGGACGGCCTATCCACCAACGCTGGTGACGACGGCCGATCACGACGACCGCGTATTCCCGGCACACAGCTTCAAGTTTGCGGCCACACTACAGCACGCACAATCCGGCGACAACCCGATCTTGCTTCGCATCGACGAGCGCGCCGGACATGGCATAGGTAAGCCCAAAGGAAAACTGCTCGACGAGATTGCCGATAATTGGACTTTCGCGTTTGCGGCCCTCAATTCGACGCCTGACCTAGTCTGACTTCCCAGAGCGCCATCGAAAACGATCGGTCTCTGAGAGGGTTCACACTTACGATCGATCCAAGAGATAGTCTTGAACCCGGCGTTCCAGGACATCCAGCGGCAGGCTGCCGTTTTCCAGTACGAGCGTGTGGAAGGAAGTCAGATCAAATTCATCACCCAGCGCCTGCTGCACACGATCGCGAAGCTCGAGGATTTTGAGAAATCCGATCATGTAGGACGTCGATTGCCCGGGCCAGACGATGTAACGCTGGATCTGATAACGCGCATAGGACGTTGGCTTCCCGGTATTCTCCGCGAAGTAGGCGACGGCCTGGTTGTAAGTCCAGCCCATGGCGTGGATGCCCGTATCGACGACCAGACGAACGGCGCGCATCATTTCATCGGATAGGCGTCCGAGATTGCCGTACGCGTCGTCTTGATACCATCCCAACTCCCATGCCAATCGTTCCGAATACAAGGCCCAACCTTCGGTGAATCCCAAGAAAGCCTCGATGCGTCGCAAAAGCGGCAAATCGAGTTCTGAGGCCAATCCGATCTGCAGATGATGGCCCGGGATGGTCTCGTGATAAGTCAGCGTGGGCATGGAGTAGTAGGGTTGAGATCCTGTGGCTGGAGCTGCGAATTCGGCAGGCCGGGATCCGATGGACGGACGGTAGTACCCTCCGATGGCATCCGGAACGACAATAACCGAGGTTCCGGGCAGGTACTCAAAGACGTCGTCTATGTTCTCCTTGGCCCGTTGCAGAATCTCCTCATAGGTCGAAACGATAGCGTCTCCATAGAGGAGGCCTCCATCGTTCGATACTCGACCGTAAGTAGCGCTAATGGAAAGCCCCTCAGGGTAACCGGCCTTGACGGCCTCTTCCTGAATTTGATCTTGAAGCCTGGCCACCTGCGTAAGTCCAAGTTGATGGATCTCGATGGCAGATAATTCCGTTTGGTTCTGATGGCGAAGCGCGTAGTCATAGTAAGCGCTTCCATTCGGCTGTTGGCTGTATCCGATAGCCTGGGGAGCAATACCTCTCAACTCGACCAGCTTATCGTACAGTCGCTTGGTTGCCGGGATCACCTGTGTGTTCACGATGTTGGTGGCTTCGGTGAGAATACTCGTCCTTTCCGAGCTCGAAATTCCAGCGATCGACTGGGTGCCCGCTGACAATGTCGTAAAGAAAGGATGGGACCGAGCCGTGGCAAAGGCCAATCCCCGCAAATTGGCGATTGCCTGAGCCAAGACGATCTCCGGAGCGATGATGCCGCGTTCGGCGCGCACGGCTAGACCGTCTATCAGCTGATCGAATTGCCTATCTACTTGCTCGAGCCGCGCCAGGTAATCGTTGACATCTTGTGTGTTTGAAAACGGGTGAGCGACCGTTAGTAGATCATAAAGGGACCAATCTCGACTGGTAATGTAGTAATGGGTAACAAGGTAGTCGAGGTCGGCAAACTCGTGATTGCGAACCAAGTCGTCCCAATACCAAGAACAGACATCATAGGAGAGTTGTTGATCGAGGGTTAGAGACTCCCGGTCAAACATCTGGAGTTGCTCGTAGATGAACGATTCGATGGCGCGAGTTTCCGCAAGGTACTCCTCGGAATAATCGTCAAGGCGATCGTTTCGCACGCCCAGTTGACGTGCCATCCCGTAATGGGTAAGCACTTGAGGAAAACGGAGAAGGTACTGCTCGTACGAGGTGTCAGCGAATTGGTCGAAGTTCAACTCCTCGAGGGCGACCGCCACTTGGCCGAGTGTAGGAGGAGACCATGACGGTTGCCGGCCGTCGTTCGGTGGTTCGGCGAGTCCAAATCCGAGGAGGGCCAACCCGAGAACTGCGATGAGTCCAATCCAAAGCACATTTCGCATAGAGATCGCTTCCTTGCATTGGGATTGAACTCAGGGTAATAGGAAGCTGTGAAGAGGTTATGAAGACGGCAACGCCGAATGGGGCGTTGCTTACAAGCTTGCCCTTCGGCAAGCTCGCCCCAACGATAGTGGGTGACCCAACCTTCTGCAGTTATTCGAGGCGCAAGATCTGTTTTGTCTTCTCCAACTGATCGACGGTGAAGATGAGCTTGTTCTTCTCCACTCCCGCGTAGATCGAGAGAACGTTGATGTGATCTTCCTTGAGACGTCCTAGTATGGTGGAGATTTCGCCAGGATGATGAGGCAGGACCATCACGAGCGCCTCGCGCTCTTCGAAATCGATGTCCAGCTCTTTGAGTTTCTTTCGAGTGGTGTCCGGGTTGTCTGTGACCAAACTGACGACGCCTTCTTCGAGTACCGTCAAGCCGGCAATACCGTCGATATTGACGTGCTCCTTCTTTAGTTCATTCGCGATCTCGACCAACGCGCCGGGACAGTTACCGATCAGAAACGAAAACTCTTTCATTAGTTCACCTCCGTAGCATGCTAGCACGCTTGCGTATGAAGTTGAAGTGCCGGTGTTGGCTTGGAAGAAGCGATCACTGGCTGAATTGGAGGAGCTCAACGATCAGCCCCCAGTAAGCTCACGGAGCTTGTGGGCAAACGCTTGTTCCATCACTAGGAAATGATGTCGAGAATGATCAGCTCGAGAAATCACCACTGCCCAGGGAATCCGTCTTGTTGTCGGATTCCCCAAGCAACTGGCTACTCGCGCTACGCGCGAGTAGCCGTTGCCACGTACCGGCTCATACCATACGCTTGGTGCGGCAACCATTGCCAACGAAAGGAATGCTCTCGATGCTCCCTGACCACACGATTCGAGAAAGCGCTCGCGCCAAGCACGTTCGGTTCAAAATCACATTGGCAGACGGACTCGTAGTAGTAGTCCCCAATGGCTTCGATCGGAGTCGAATTCCCGCACTGCTGGAAGGGAAACGAGGCTGGCTGACCCGTGCACTGAAGGAGATGGAGAAACATCGCGCGGCGATGCCTCCACCCGATCGGCATCCATTAGAGGTCACCCTTCCCGCGGTCGACCGCACTTGGCAGCTCGATTGGGCTAGGACAGCCGGAACGAGGATCTCGATCTCAGAAGTCGGCCAATCCAGGCTTCGAATCTCAGGATCGATCCAGGATCGAGAGGCTTGGCAGTCAGCGTTGAAACGATGGCTCATCGAACGTGGCCGAGAATACCTGATCCCGTGGATGCAAGACTTGTCGCAAGAGCTCGGCATACACATCCAACGAGTGACCGTCCGCTGTCAGAAAACACGCTGGGGAAGCTATTCCTCCAAGGGGACGGCCAGCCTGAATGCGCAACTGTTGCTGCTTCCACGGCGGCTGGCCCGGTACGTCCTGATTCACGAACTCTGCCACGCCGTGCACCCGAACCATTCGTCTCGATTCTGGCAATTGGTGCGGCAATGGGAGCCGGAAGCGGATCGGATTCGGATTGAGCTGAGAAGCGCATGGCGGCTCGTTCCCGGTTGGCTGCAACTTGACAACACGAAAATCAGCTGATTGTCTCATCGATTCCGTTTTCCGACGAAGTGACATTTGCGCTTCCATGCGAAGGCCTACCTGATGTTCTTCGGGTTATGGTGTGCGATATGAGCAGGCACATCGTTTGGCAATCGAGCGCTCTCCGCGTTCGCGAGATCCAAGGTGACAGTGCAGATGAAACCGGCCGAGGGCTTGCCAACGGACCCTATATCTGCGTTCTGCTGGTACAGGAGATCGAATCGCGTCTTCCAAGAAGGACCTGTTGTTCATCCGGCGATAGGCAAGCAACGAGATGTTAGCTATGGGAGGACATCAAGATTCAAACGAGAATCCCTTGTCCCGGAATAACGAGATACAGGCATCGACGACCGCTTCATCGTAGACGCGGCCGGCATTCCTCTGGATCTCGTCAAGCGCGGCCTCAATTCCTAGCGATGGACGATACGGGCGATGACTTGACATGGCTTCCACAACATCGGCGACTGCGACGATCTTTGCTTCGAGATGGATCTGAGCGTCTGAAAGTCCGTCCGGGTAGCCCGAGCCGTCGAGACGCTCGTGGTGTTGTAGCACGAACTTGGCAATGGGCCAGGGGAATTCGATATTTTTCAAGATGTCATAGGCCATCTGAGGATGACAACGAATGAGTTGCATCTCGATTTCAGTGAGCTTGGACGGTTTGCTGAGTATTTCGGCCGGGACAGCGATCTTGCCGATGTCATGCAGCATCCCTGCGACATACAGCGAGTCACGTTGAGCTTCCTTAAGCCCCATCTCTTCGCAAATTCGGAGGGAGAGCTCGGTAACTTTACGCTGATGTTTCGCTGTATACGGGTCTCTGCTTTCCGCAGTTGCAGATATTGCCTGAATCGTTCCCCCTAAGGATTTGCGAAGCGATTCCACGGCAAGGGATTTCTCAGTTTCGAGTTCCATTCCATGAAGTGCGAACGCAATATCGCCTGATACTTCTTCCAGAAGGTCCATCTCTTCTTCGGGGGTTACCAATTTTCCGGGCGAAGTAACCCCAAGAAGGCCATAGCGAATGCCTTCATGTTCAAGACAGATTGTCACTCGGTTGTGATCGCATCCCGCTCCCTCGCTTGAACAAGAACCACAGTGTGGTCCCGAGGAATCGATGAGCGCCATCGCTCCTTCACGAAAGATATGCTGCCCGCAAGGGGGTAAATGACCATTGGCGAACAACTCCGGGAACGGGGTGAACCCTTCTCCCCACTGAAATGCGCTTTCTGCACAACGTTCATTGGCATCGACTAGTGCAATCCAAGCAGTCGAATATCCGCTTGCGTGCACAAGCGCAACGCACGCTTCGTTGATGAGTTTGCTACGATCACGTTCTTGAACGATGAGCTGATTGACGTCCCGAATGGCACGCAGCACAAAGTTCAGTCTACGAAGCTGCTTCTCGGCTTCCTTTCGCTCGCCTACCTCGTAATGTAGTTGAACGTTTGCTTGGTGCAAATCTTCGGTTCGTTCACGTACGCGACGTTCGAGGCTTTCATTTGCCTCTTGAAGCGCGTCCTGGCTTTGGTTGAGTTGTCTAAAGACCAGTGCGAACGGTTGGCGAAGTCCGGTTTGGATGATGGCACGATAGATCAGATAGAAGGACGCCAGTTTGAAGAGGTGTCCGAACAGATTCGAGACGCCGTAAACGCTGACGTAGAACGTGAAGAGCAGTTCCGAACCGATGGTCAAGGCGAGCGAAGCGATTAACCAACTCAACACCCCTCGATCAAACTGGTCGCGCTGGCGAAGCAGGCGGAGAATGGCGACCACCAACAACAAAGAGATCGCGTATTCGCTGGCCTTCTTGAACAATGTCAATCCACTTCCTTCGACGAAACAGGTTGGGAAGATACGCCACACGAAGACGGCAAGGAGAATCCCCGCGAAGATCGCCGCATAAACGGGAATGGCTACAGAGTAGCGAAGCTTCCGTCGAAGAAAGAACGGAGCGATGACCAAGGTGCCGGCTTCAAGGTATCGGGCCGCGATCCACAACTGGGTTGCTTGATTCGACCCGTAACCCGGGAAGACGCCCATTCCCTTGTAGACGAGTGTATGGACAAGATCGACTCCGGCAATGAATAGGTAGGCGATAGCCAGCAAAGAAAGGTAGCCGTTACCGATGTAGCGGCGGGTGTTCCAAGCGATGAGGAACATCGCAACGGCGACGACGATACTGAACAACTCTACAGTAGAGTGGAAGAGCAGGTAATTGTATTGAGCGAGCAGATACATGGCTGGAACTGCGAGAAGCCACAGTGCCCGGTAACTGATTTTTCCGGTATTACGAGCCGAATTCTGCATAATTGTGTCTCTTGCAACGAACTTAGGCACATGAGACAACAATTCCTACGCGAAGTCAAGCAAAAAGGGGGTTTGCTGAGAGACAAATGTCACCAATTTGGGCATAAGAGAGAGGGAACGATCGATCACCCAGTCAATCAGGCTGATAGGCAATGAAAGCCGTAGACGCTGGTGCAGCTACGCCTCGCGAACGAACTGAAACGTCAGCTTGACGTCCTCGCTCGCCTCGATCAGACGAACCTCCAAATGGTTCTCGTCTGTCAGCTCGTACACGAGCCAGCCACCGGTGACATCTGATACCTCTGGCTCAGGCACAGCCGCGAACACTGCATGGTGAGAGTCCAGTTCGGTCAGCACAAACGCTTGGAAGCGATCCTTCTCTTCCCACGCCACCAGCGTGGGATGGAAGTGCTTGACGTGCAGCTCGGCGCCCGTGTCGGTTACCTTGATGACCATGAACTCGTAGAACGAGAGGTCGTCATCAGAGATCCAGCGGAACATGCCCATCAGCGTGTGCGCGTCCACGGTTGACCAGATCTCCTCACATCGACGCAGATCGGTGTCCTCGATCCATGCACCGCTCATCCAGTTCAGCTGCTCAAGAGAATCCGCCGGAAGCGGACTCGTTGGATAGGAAGTCATGTTTGTCCTCCGCGATTGGAATGGGGCATTGTATCTTAACGGGCTCGCTTGTCCACAATCCGCGGACAGAGCTCGTAGCGAGCAGAGCGTGGCATGTAGTAAGTGGTCTGTGATGAGGATGAAATTTGATCGATATTCCGTATGTCTCGATCATATGGGCGCGGCTTCTCGACAAACTACATGCTACATTTTACGAGCCGTAAACGAAGAGGTGCATCATGAACTGGAAACTGTTACTGCTTGGCCTAGCGCTGGCGGGAGCGGCTGTGTTGGGGTGGATGCTGCTGGCTC